>Ga0315909_10000863_pt1 | contig 40466 bp, 45 predicted proteins | sample LakEriMetagenome_11_FD_203527 | JGI IMG/M metagenome (GOLD analysis project Ga0315909, IMG submission 203527) | Freshwater fungal communities from buoy surface, Lake Erie, Ohio, United States - Buoy 2 MA125 | ecosystem: Environmental > Aquatic > Freshwater > Lake | place: USA: Lake Erie, Ohio... | reverse complement strand
TGAACCTTCAATGCTTCTTTTGCTCGCAGCGTATTATATTTATAATATTCTGAAATTAAAGAAATTAACTGTAATTCTTCCTCTTTGACCTTCTTTTCTTCTTTAGACAGAGGCTTCGCCCATCTTTTACACTTTCTGACAGAATTGAAAAGATAGTCATAATGCATTTGATCAGTTAGATCATACTTATTAATCTCATTTACATAGAGAATAATGTCCTTGTGGTTAGCAAGGACATTATTGATTCTCCATTTATTATAATCACCGTCTAGGTCAATTTTTTTACCATTGATGATGCTATTCTCATATCTCCAATCATACTTATCAGACATCAAACAAACTCACAATTCATCATGACTTCAATTAGAAATGCCAGAAAGTTAATCTCTGGATTAGCAACAAAGGCATTCTGATATTGATATCTGGCCACATCAAGAACCAGTTGTGGTGCTGTCTGTTTTGTGCAAATATCAGATGAAATCTCATAGAACTTAGTATACAATTCATTAACGTCTGTGTCAAGGTTATTCTTGGCCCATTTACGAACTTCTGTATAGTTTTTCTCTTTGAGAAATCCAACCAGTTCAACGATTGATGTTTCTTGTAGATTTACCAGAATTCCTGTATCAATCTTTCCTACAGCGGAATAACGCTGTAGTTCGTTAAGAACACGACGCCAATCAGGGAAATATTTATTGATGACTTGTGCCACAACCTGTTGTTCATATTCTACTTTTTCTTCTTCAAGAATTTTTGTAACACGCTTGAAGAACTGAGTAGCAAGTTTGGCCATTGCCTTCTTGTTAATCTTAAAATCAATTACCGAGCACCTAGAGTGGAGCGGTTCGATAATACGGTTCTTGAAATTACAGGTGAGGATAAATCCACAATTACGAGAGAACTCCTCCATGAAGTTACGTAACGCAGGTTGTGTTGAGTTGGCGTTGAGATAGTCTGCCTCATCGAGGATGACGTATTTCCTTCCACCAGACAAACTAACTGTTGAGGCGAAGTTAAGGATTTCGTTTCGTAGCGTGTCGATGTTTCCATTCATAGATCCATTAATTACGATATAATCACAACCCAACTGTTCAAGCATAGCACGAGCAACAGTTGTCTTACCAACCCCTGCTGTGCCTGATAGAATAAGATTGGGAACATTTTTCTGATCAACAAACTGTTGAAAAGTCTTCTTTAAGTCACAAGGAAGAATAGTATCCTCAATAGTCTTTGGACGATACTTTTCAACCCACAGAAATTCATTTCTCATAATATATCCTCATAGTAAAAAGAAAGGGGAATAAATCCCCTTATTTAAAGAAAGAAGTCTTTTCTTCGACTACAGCGAAATATTCAATGTTCTCACCTACATAATGAGTAATTCCGGCTGATGAAATTTGAACATCATATGTCTTTGGTAAGAATTTGAAGTTTTCAATCTTATAGACTGCAGAAAATACCTTATCTGTATTTCCAATGTTGATAGAATACCTATCACTTGATGGATTTTGTACATCAGCAGCTTGAAGATAAAGATTATTTCCATCGCCTTTGATGACAATATCTGGAACTGAAAGAACACCAGCAGCCTTATCTAAGTCCTTAAAAATATCATTTGTTAAGGTAAACTTACAATAATTGTCTGGTATTTTAATTTCTTTGTTAACTTTATCAAACTCCAGAGTTGATTCATCTGCATACATGTAATTGATATTTCTGTTATTGTCAGAAATGATTACAGAAGTATCTGTAAACTCTAAATCTGGATCGTTAAAAAGACTCAATACTCCAATGAAACGATCCAGATTATAGATGGCAAACTTTCTAGGAAAATGTGTAGGAACAGTTGCAATTCCCTTAACAGTTTCTAGTCTTGAAAGTGTCTTAATAACATTTCCTGCAGGAATGATAATTCCCGCATTAATCTTGGAAAAGTTCTTTAACACATTGATAGTTTCCACGTCAATCTTCATAATATATATCTCCTATCACTTCTTCTTTTTACCACCAATAGCGCCGGGATCGGCTGTTGCTGATGCGCCAATCTGTGCCAAATCAGCCAGAGAACCACCGAAAATGTAGGTTCCAACATGCTGCATTTTCATCCATGGACAGAACCATGTGCGTAGACCAATGTCTTGTGCCTTCTGACAGAACCAATAATCCTCTGATAGATAACGCTTAGACTTGGGATCAATCTCTGCCTGAAAGAACTGTAGAATTTCTCTGGTTCCATCAAAATGCTCTGTGCGAACATGATCTGGCTTGTATGAATACTGATCCTTATACTTGTCATAAAAGGTCTGCATAGCCTTCTTGGAGACCATCATAAATCCAGTTCCAATTTCAAGAACTTCAACTGGTTCGTTCAGAGGAATAGACTGCTGCCCACCCTTTGGATTGAATACATAATCACCAACAAAGTTTTCAAGGACATTTGGATTTTCGTCAGCAATACCTTTATCTACTGCCATCTTAATCTTTTCCCAAGAAATACACTTCTTTGGGTATGGACCACCAATGATGTCGTACTTATCTTCTTCGTTAGCTTGAAGTGCCATAAGAGCAATAACGTCTTGTGGATTAAAACCAATATCAGAATCAATAAACATTAAATGCTGTGACTCTGATCTCATGAATTCGTCACAACAATAGTTTCGTGCTCTTGTGATTAGCGATTCGTTAAAAAGATAGTAATATTGAAGGGGAATACCGTATTGAGTACAAAGAGCCGACAAGTCTGCACATGATTTAGCAAACATACCCGCACATTGTCCACCATACATTGGTGCAGCAACAAATAACTTTCTTTCACGTAGCTTTTCAATAGGAATTTTTATTTCCATTTAGTCACCTTTCTTATAATGATCAACATATAACATCATCAAAGCATAATGAATTACTTTGAATAGGTCATCCTTATTTAGTCCCTTCTTCTTTCCATATCTCCATAGATACTTCATTGCTGTATCCCTGAATGACGTAGAAGAGTTCCCAAGAGCAATCCAAGCATCGAAGCACTCGATACCTTTATCTTCTGTCTTGTAATGCTCTTGGTAAGTCTTATTAATATATTCATGAAAATCATAAATAATCTGATCTTCCATATATTTATAATTATATGTATATTCAATGGTTAAATTTTTTGTGTCCACAATATCACCCGCTTCACCAATAGGAAATCCTGATTCATCGTATATAGTAACCATCATTAAACTCCATAAAGAACTTTTTTAATATCCGGTGGTGTCCAGCCTTCTGGCTTCAAAATCTTCCCATCTTCTCTACGAATTGGCTTTCCATCTACTAATTTTGCCATGTTGCTTTCGTGGACGGCGTTAAATACTTTGTCAAGAGGGATTCCATAGGATACAGCAGTACCACAAACAATGTAAATAATATCAGCAAGCTCCTTAGCAATATTCTCCAAATCATTATTATATTCACCCTTTTGATATTCGTTAAATTCTTCTTCTAGCAAACGCATACGTAATGCACGTTCTGGTCCATCAGGAAACGCTGGTGTTTCACCTACATTCTGTCCAACGGCCAATTGAAAATCCTTAACATCTTGATACATATTGCTCATGTTATATCCTCTATACTAAGTCAAAATTTATTATTGCACGATACGATTCAGATGGTTGACTTGAACAATGATATCTCCTACCATCGAACACAACCATTCTACCTTTTTTTGGTGTAACTCTTTGATGGATTTTAACATCAACACCTTGTGAACCTGGGGGTGTATTAACTATAGTCTGTTCCATAATGATGGTATCACCATCAGAGTCATTCAAATAATAAACACAAGCGTAATGTGGATCTGGTAAATCCACATGTAAACCATTTTGTTCTTTATAAAAAGCTGGCGACAAAGGTAGTTGTAGAAATGCTCTATTGAAAAATATTTCTGATATATTCAGTTTTTCTTTATCTAATAATGCATTTATAATTGGTACAGAAACAGCTTCATATAAATCTGAAATAACGCCATGTTCTGGGTGCTTAAACAACATATTAAATCCATAGGATGGATATCTTAACTCACCGTTACTATATGACATATCCTTTACGAAACACCATTCTCTTCTGGACATGATCAGATCATGATATTCGTTCTGTAGATTTTCAGGAATCAAATCATCTATCACTAAAGTAGGTTTTATATCCATTCTGGTTTCTCACGTTTAGTCCACTTATGTAAGTTCTTTTTACCTAGCCTATAATAGTTTCTATAATTGATCATGGGATCGTCTTCTGAAACTTTATATTCGTCATCCATACATGACGGCATTGGTGTCCAATCATAGTCATTAAGATTGTGGGGAGGTGATGATAGCATATAGCTAAGATCACCATCACATTTATGTTTCTTATCATAACGATATGTATACTCCTGCATAAGAGCAAACATATGATTAACTAGCCAATTATAATTCTCAATGCTCGCACGGCACCATATGGCACTAGGATGATTGATGTGTGTGGCCTGATACACAACTGGTTCACGTGCATCATGAAGTTCCCACCTCTTCGCATTACGCCCTGTCTTTGTCTTACCTATAAACTCAAACCCATCAAGTAAACGATGGGCGGTAGAAAGTAATTGTGCCGATTCAAGAATCATCTTGACGACATGCTTATCTACCATCATACGGGCTGCTTTGACAGGATCATGATCTATATAGAAGATGTTCATTAGTTGTCCAGTAAGATGAAAACCTTGATAAGGAAGTATATGAAGAAACAGACTGCAGCAAACAGTAGAGTTTCTTCAAACTTGTGCTGATAATACACCATATCGTTCAGTTTGTCAAATGGAAAATACTTCATTATCTCTCCTTCGGAATAAAAATAGCAGTTTTTTCTATGCCATATTCTTCTTTCTTCTCATAACCATATTTTGTTAAAAATTCAGTTATTTTATTCATCAAGAATTTCTCCATCTTCTCATAGCCTGTTCACGATGAACTCTATTGGCTTTATTATAAAACACTGTGCCTTCAAGATGATCAAATTCATGTTGAAAAACTCTTGCTGTCATACCAGTGAATTGTTTGGTTATAGTATCACCATTTGGTATATTAAACCTTACACGAATTGATTCGGGTCTTTTTATTTTCACAATTAAATTAGGATACGATAAACATCCTTCTTCTAAAACTATTTGTTTTTCGCTGGCGTCAATAATTCTGGGATTATAACAAACAAAATTTTCAGGCGATCCTCTCATGGCAAAAATACGGTATGGGTTTCCTACCTGATTAGCTGCTAACCCCAATGCATTTTTTTCATACATGAAATGAATTAAAATCTTTGCATATTCTATAGGGTCAAATGGAGGATTTGAAAAATCAAAAGGCTCACACTTTTCCAATAGATATCTTTTATCTAAATCCACAGTTTACGCTCCTATTTCTGAGAAACTTTTATGCTTAACAAACTTTAGAACATTACTGAACTTCTCATTCATTTGTTCCTTATGAGATATAACAATAATATTACTATCTTTTGATACCTCACGAATAATGTTCATTAGATAATCAGTAGAATTTTGATCAAGAGAAGAATCAAAGATTTCATCCATGATCAATAGATTTGTGTTAATAGAATTTCTAAGTTTTGCTACTGCTCTCCATGTGAACAATAGAGCAAGGTCAATCTTTTGCTTTTCACCTTCTGAAAATGATGCATAGGTAAATTCGTCCCTATATCTTGACTTTAAAGTTTCATTAAAGTTTTCATCCAATTCAAACGAAACGAAAAAGTCCATAGCCGAAAGATATTTGTTGATAAACTTGTTGATGACTGGTATATACTGTTTTACAATCTTTGATTTAATACCAGTGTCTTTTAGTAACACCGAAGCAGCCGAGAGAACATTTTTATCCTCTGTTAATATATTATATCTAACCTCAATTTCTTTCAACTCATTTTCATAGTCTATAAGTTTGTTATCTGAATTCTCTTTATGAACTTTTCCAAGATTTTCAATTTCAGTCTGTAGTTGTTCAATCGACTTAGAATGATTAGAAATTGCGGTTCTCAATTCAATCTTTGACATTTCATGTCTATGAATTTCATCATTCTTTTTAATAAACTCTTTCAGACGATCATTAAGTTCTTCGTATTCTTTATTGAGTAATTCAAGACCATCCTTCTTTTCTATTATATCTTTTTTATTCTTTTCAATACTTTTTACTCTAAAGTATTCATCAATATCCTGTTTACATGTAGGACAGTTTGTGTGTTCATTAAGAAACTTAACCTCTTTATTAAGAAGGTCAATTCTTAATTCTAATTGATGTCTAATTTTAGACATCTTTTCCATCTTGGTTCTGATAGACTTGTCATCTCCAATTTCAGACTGAATGGCATCAATCGTATCTTTAAGGAAATTATACTTTTCTGTATATTCCTTAATCAAGTCTTCTGACTGTTTAATAAATGATTTCTTTTCTTCAATTATTTTTTCATTGTTTGTTTGAACTTCTTTAATGTGTTCTTTTGTCATTTCAATCTTTGACTCAAGAACTTTTCTGTCTGAAACAACTTCTTCTAGTTCTTCCTTGTTAGAAGAAACTTTGTCCTTTAATAGGGTATTCATAGTTGAGAAAATCTGAAGGTCCAAAAGGTCTTCGATAATCTCACGTCTCTGTGCAGCCGGAAGTTGCATGAAAGGTTGGAAGGTCGCCGAACCCAAAATAACAACATGACAAAAAGACTTATAGTTTACCTTAAGAATCTGAGTCTCAAGGATTTCCTGATAATCTTTTGATTCTGCTGATTGATTAAGAAGACTATCATTTTTATAGACTTCAAACACACTAGGTTTCAGCCCACGAATAATTTTGTATTCGTTGGAACCAATAGAAAATTCTACCTCAACTTCTAAATTTTTTTGATTGATGGAATTCAGAAGTTGTGGCTTGTTTATCTTTCGAAAGGGCTTTCCAAAAAGACCAAAAGTCAACGCATCTAGAATCGTGGATTTTCCAGCCCCGTTCTGTCCAACAATAAGTGTGGTCTCTTTGCTCGCTAGGTCTATCTCTGTAAAAACGTTCCCAGTCGAAAGAAAATTTTTCCATCGTATTTTCCTAAAATAAATCATTCCAATGTCAAAGCCTCATGATATAGTTCATGTATTTTATTCTGTAACTTTTCTTTATCAATGCCTTTAGAATCTGTGTTCATGATATAGGTTTTAAATATATCAAGAGTAGATTCGGCTTCATTTATGATATCCTGGTCGTCTTCAACCCCAAGATTTAAATGATCCTCAACTACCTGTAATTCTACTGGATTTTGTTTCTGGACCTTATCAATAAATGTCTCAAAAAAGTATGGATTGTTTTTGGATTGAATAATCACCTTCACACATTTATTTGCAAACTGTGTGTAATCTATATCCTGTTCCAAAAAGTTTACTTTTTCATCATCATACCAAAATTTATAGAACATTTTAAAAGGATTTTGAACGAAGGTTAACTTTCTCGTTTCTGTGTCAAAAACATTAAACCCTCGTGGATCATCATAATCAGACCAAGTATACTCTGCAGCACTACCCAAGTAATGAATATTGCCCCTGCTTGACCTATGATGATAATGACCACTAGCAACGAAATCAAATCTTTCAAACATTCTAGGATCGTCTCCATGAGAGATTGGCGATCCTTTATACATTTCGAAACCTTGTATTTCAAGATGTCCGAAACAAATTTGAGCATTAGTTTCCTTAATTAGTTTTTGGGCATGATCCCTGTTTTCCTGATTGATCCAAGGCAACAGAAGAATGTCAATACCATCTATTTTGATTTCCGTTGCCTTGTCATATATATTTAGAGGATATGCATTAAAAAGTTCTCTAAAAGAACTGACATCATTTGTATTTTTAAATGAAACATCATGATTACCAAGAATCTGATGCCATTTAATACCCCGGCTCATAGCAGGTTCAATTAAGTCCTTGCGGAGCCGATAAGCAGTATAAATGTTAATATACTTACGACGATCAATAATATCCCCGCAATGAATGACAGTTGTGATATTGTTATCATCGATATATTGAAAAAAGAAATCATAAAAACTCTTCATATAGTCGTGAAAAGCAAGGGAGTCATTTTTGACTCCCGCATGGCTATCTGTAAGGATTACTACTTTCATTTTCTTCCTGAATATACCTGACCAAAATCAGCGTAATTATGCTTCTTATAAGCATCATCACAAAAGTCTCTGACTGCTTCAAGTCTCTGAAGCAATACTAGTTTCTCATTTGTAGAAATACTTTTTTCTTTCAGTCGTGCGACAATATCCTGAATGTTAACAGGAACTAAATGTTCATTCTTCATTTTTTTCCTCTTTTATAAATTTATCAAGTGCTGTGATTTTAACAGGCTTTTTTGGTTTTGTCAACTTTTCTTCAAATGATTTTACTATCTCCGCTGAATATTCATTTGATTTCAGTTGTGTAGCATGTGTTACTTCTTCATACCTGTCCAAAAGAAAAGTATTTTCATAGTTTTTATGTTTTATGTATGTCTGTTTCTTTTCTTTATGAATACGTCTGACAAAGGCATTCCATGCTATCTGTGTAAAATAGGCAAATGGATTGTTCGTCTTGTCTGGATCAAAATTGTCAACGGCGGCTATACAGTCCATGATGCCGTCATTGATCATATCTTCTTTATAGGTATATCCTGAGAAGTTTGGCTTCTTGGCCAAGTTATTACAAATCAAAATAATAGCCTCACCAATATACTGCGGAACTATTGGCTTGTCAACCTTTTTCTTGATGGATTCATGTAGATCTGTTCTATAATGAATAATAACACCATATAGTGTCTTATTGTTCACATAATTTCTTTTTTTAATCATATTCTTCTCCATTACGAATTTTTAACTTGACAGAATTTCTAATAGTGGTATAATACTGTTGTGGGAATGAAGATACTATTTAATATTCAGTGATACTTTGTATATTTTATAATCAAACTTCTCTTCATTGTATATCTTAACTCTCTCCATAAAGTGTTGTAATGTATAGTTCTTTCTTCCTTTCCAAGAAAGGTCATCAGCTATATCGTAAAGGGTAGCAGAAGTTTTTGTATCAGACTTACGTAGTCCACGACCAATTGATTGGAGGTTCCGTACACGAGACTTGCTTGGGCTAGCAAAAATAATATTATGGAGATTCTTAATATTGATTCCGGTACTAAAAGTACCAAAAGAAGCGACAATAATAGCATTAGATTCATTCTCAACTACCTTTCTTATTTCTTCTCTTTTATTACCAGATATATCTCCAGATACGAAATGTACAGACCTATCATTGTTTCCTAATATGTTTGCTAGATACATACCTTGTTTCTCTACAAATTGATAGAGAATTAAAGTATTACCCTCAAGAGACAATGCCAGATTTTTAATAAATATATTTCTTTGTGGTAATGTTACAATATAATCCAATTCTGATTGATAATTATTAGATTTAGCAATCATCTTTTTGATATGATCAGGATAAGATAATACCAACGCTTTAATATAAAAGCCAGATAGATGTTTTTTATCTATAAGTTCTTTTGTTGTTGTTACTTTTCTTACTGGTCCGAAGAGTCCTTCAAGAACGAGCTTGTGGGTTTCAGTACCATCCAATGTTCCGGTAAATCCAAAACGGTAGCGGCATCCGGATAGTTTAGTAAGTATAGAAGTAAGAGATTTTGCTTTGAAGAGATGAGCTTCGTCTCCGATGACAACATCAAATGAATCAAAGAATTCTTTAGGTAACTTGTATATGCTTTGCCAAGTGGTAATGGTGATTGGTTTGTCTGTTCCCTTATCCTGTCCAGCGAACACACGATGAACAAAGCGATCGGATTCAAAACCGTAATCAGCAAAATCACTGGCAAGCTGACTAACCAAAGAAGTAGTTGGTACGATAATAAGAGTGCGTTTCGCATAATACCTCACAAGTAGATAGATAATAAATGATTTACCAGAGGCTGTGGGAGAAAGGAGCATTGCCCGTCTTTCCCTCACAGCATGAGCGAATGCATCCAACTGATAATCTCTTGGTTGCATCGTAGGTTTTATATTTAGAATAAATTCTTTTGCTTCTTTTAATGAAAATTCTTCTAATGAAAAATCTGAAAGATATTCTAATTCATAATCTCTTGATTTGCAAAATTCTTCAATATATTTCAATAGACCAGCATAGAGCAAACCAGTCATAGGATTAAGCAATCTTATTTTACCATCCCATACTTTGTTCTTGTATGCAGGCATGAATTTAGCGCCTGGAACAGTAAACGTAAAATATTCACTTAATTCCATCATTATACTAGGTTCAGAACTTATTTTATTATAAACCTCATTATATTTTTCAACTTGAATTATTTCTTTCATCAACCCCCCATTGTGAATTTCTGCCATTCAATAGCATTTCTCACATCAAACCCTCTATTATGTATAACTTTTAAAATATCCATCAAAAGATCAACTTTTTCTTGCTGTTCACTGATACACAAGTTCATATTGATAATATCTTCGTCAGCATCCATATACATTGAAACTTCTGATTTTATTATAATTTTTCTTAGAGGCTTCCATCCTTTTTGAATATGTTCTTCGGAGGCACCTTGAGTGAAATACTCATACTTTTCAAACTTTAGACTTCTTAATTGAGAATCAAGTTTTTTAAGTTTAAGTCTTTCTTTTATTAATATTTCGTAATATTTGTGATGAAGTTTGGCTTTCTTTATAGATTCATCACCTAATTCAGTTTTATCAATTACACCATCAATTTTCCACTGAGAAAGTATCTCTTCAATATCCATATTTCTCTCCATATTAAACGATTAATTATATCACGAATTTAAATAATTGTCAACAATTATATGTTATTGATATCGTAATAATTGTATTTAAATGATGCTGATGCTTCTATATAATTGACATCTGAATCAATAGTATTGAATACTAATCCTGAAAGATTTATAGGATGTGCATCAACGAATATGACTTCATAATTTGCCATTTTAGTACTTGATAAAACCATCAAAGATATATCTGAGTATATTCCTTCACCTGTAACTATTGCTTTTTCTGATAATACTTTATGTTCATCATATTCAGTTGGTTTACCTAATGCTCTAATCCAGTTGTGAATTTCAAGATAGTTTTGTAGGTCTTCATCAACTTTAAATGTAATGTTCAATATACCGTAGTCAATATGTTCACCAGGTATTGGAAAATTTACTAGAGGATTTGGAAAGTTAGTTGGCTTTAATGCCATTTCTGGAATATTAACTTTCTGTATGAAAAAGTTAACATGAGGTGATCTCTTAATAAAGAATTTAAAATTAAGAGGAGAAAGGAAATTTTTATTTTCTGGTGTATTATCTATAGCTGACATTTGAAACTCCTTTCACCTATTTATATAAAAAAGGGGAGCATTTCTGCCCCCCAGTTTATAGACGACGGATCTTTGTCCGCAGCCAAATTACATAAGGTTATTAACAATAACTCTACGATAATACTTGTTAGTGCTGAGTGCAAGAGCACCAAGACCCTTATTAAGACCTTCAGCGAATGGATTTGCAACCATTCCGTAACGAGTCTTAAAGCCGATCTTTGGCTGGAAGCTTGACTGATCAACTGCACGAACCATCTGTAGTGGAACGTATGGGCAATAGAATAGACCAGCGTCGAATGCACTTGATCCCTTATAGCCAACTGTGATATAGTTACCACCGATAGCATATGGATCAATGTAAACACGTAGACGACCATTTAGAACACCAGCGAAAGTGTTTCCAGTATCGTCAACCTGTAGGTTGTTTGAATTAAGAGCAGGAGCGTAGTCAAGAACACCGGCCATCTGTAGAGCAGAAGCAACGTCTGAAGAACAGATAACGATGTTACCCTTACCACGACGGGTCTGCTTGGCGATCTGGTTGGCTTCACGCTCTAGCTGGAACATTAGACCCTTGAACTTTTCAACTGACCAACGACCGTTTGAGTCAGTGTCAAGATCGAAGACACCAGCAGTTGTAACGTTATCCTGGGCACCAGCAACGGCAGTGATGTTGATTGTACGAACAACTTCACGGTTGATTTCAGCCATGATTTCTGCTGAAAGAATGTTTGCTAGTTCTGTTTCGGCGTCTAGACCATGGATTGCCTTAAGATCCTGTGCAAGTTCCATAGTATACTCTGCCTTTAGAGCACGAGTGTTGGCAGTTACAGTAACCTTTTCAATTGAGAAGGCCATCTGTGGGAAAGCTGTATTGGAATCAGTTCCAAGAGCTTCTGCCTGTGCAGTTGACATACCAGAACCAGTGTTATATGTTGATAGTGCAGCAAGAGGTGAAGTATTAGTTGCACCTGGAATTGTACCAACATGAGCGTTACCGAAACCAGTCTTATTGTCAACACGAGTTGAGAATGAAGTATTAACTTCATCATAGAATGTTTCGTTTGCCTGAACACCAGCATATGAAGTATTTGAAGTACCATTTCCCTGGTTGTTGTACTTTGAACGCATAGCAAAGATAAGTCCTGTTGGACCTGTCATTGGCTGTACGCCGCAGATGTCATAAGCAATGAGGTTAGGCATTGCACGACGAACTAGAGAAATAAGAACTGGGTCGAAAGTATCGATACCACCAGCACCTGCAGTTGATGAAGAAGCGCCCATCTGGTTAACAGGAACCAATGAATCAGTTTCTGTTAGTGTCTGATAGGAACCATGAGCGGCTGACTCACGGAGTGCTCTTTCAGTATTTTCAAGCATTACTGCTGTTACTGAACGGCGGTGCTGATCCTTGATAACGCCTAGAGCGTCGTGATCAAGAACTGGTGCCCACTTGTTTTGAATTTCTTCGGCTAGATACATTTAAATTTCCTTTCTTAAGAAATATACTTTATTTTATTTATAAAATCTTACTTTTTAACAGTCTTGGTGATTGCCTGAACATAACGGTTGACCAATGGATCAACACTAACAGACTCAGATACAACACCTTCAAATGTTTCTTCTTCAATGTTTGAAGAATAAGAAGAACCTTCATTTTTGAAATAATTTTCTTTGACAATCATTAGTTTCTTTGCATAAACATCTAGATCGCCATCGAATTCAATTCCCTCTGCTAGAGCAGCAAACTTTTCTTGCTGTGTCAGTGCAAGGTCAGATGCAAGTTCACTGAATACTTCCTGCATTTGTCCTTCAACAACAAAGTTCTTTAGCTCAATGTTTTCAGAAATTGCTTCATTTAGTGATTCTTCAAGAGCATTGACCTTTTCAGCCATTGCCTCAAGAACATCAATCTTATTCTCTGGAACATCGATATAGTGTTCAGCGAATAAGTTCTTCAATCCTTCAATGAATTCTCCTGCGAGTTCATTGCGTAGGGTTGATTCAATAGCTACTTCGTTTTCCTTCATCCAGTTTTCAGCAACATAATCTAGATATGTGTCAAGCTGAGATGTTAGTTCTTCACTGAAAGTAGCGAGTTCTTCATGTAGCTTTGCTTCATACTCTTCTTCTAGACGAGCAGTTTCAGCAATTAATCTGGCGGAAACAGCAGCTTCAAATAGTGTAGCAGCGTTTTCCTTGAATTCTTCTGAAAGGTCTTGACCGTTGAACATCTCTTCAACGTCTTCCTTTACGCTTAGACGTGGCATAGGATCTCTTGTCTTTGGACCAGCACCAAGCTTGGAATCAATTGTTCCCTGATTGTGTGCTGAATTATCTCCAACACCATATGTCTTACCAGGACCAAACTGAGCCATGGTTGCATTGAACCAGTGAGTTAGATCACCCTTTGACATGTTATGCATCTTACCCATAACAGTTGTCATCATGCCAACTTTGGTCATTTTATCTCCTGGTGCAGCACCTGGATGAAGTGAAGATGCAGCAAGAGTTTCTTCTGAAACTTCTTCAGACTCTTCTTCTACTTTTTTCATCTTCTTCTTAGCATGACGTTTCTTAGAAGACTCTTCTTCTTCCTCTTCTTCTTCCTCTTCATGATGCTTTCCACCTGATTCATACTTTGCTTCATCAAGATCAGCAACGTCTTCTACATCATATTCTTTTTCTAAATTAGCCATTAGAATAGTCTCCTATTGTGAATTTACTTTAACTATTTATAATTATTTTAATTTTACCAATGAAGCAATAAAGTTTTCGAAAATAGCCATTTGCTGTTCTTCAATTTGCTTCTTGGACATTTTATGAATCTTTTTCTTTGTATTTTCTAATTTTTCTTCCATCCAAGTATCTCTCACGGCATCATAATACCATTCAACACCTTCCATAATACCATTAACAAAGCAACCAGGACCGCTTGGATCGGAGACAATATCAACTGTAGAAAGTTTAAAATCTTTTTGAACTATCATAACACCATTGCTCTCTTTAAGAGAACCCATACCACGTGTTGAAACACCTAGCTGTCCACCGGACTCTAAAAGTCCAATAGCAACTTTACCCATTGGTGTTTCTGTTAGTCTTGCCTTACCGTTGAAATAATTCTTTTCTTTTTTCAACTCTGTGATAATATGAGAAACATTTTGAAGATTGATTGTTGGACCTGATGGATGATTTAACTCACCATAGGCTCTCTTCATATTTACCACTTCTCTAAGATATCTTGAAACTTCATTTTCAAGAACATCCATAGGGTACATACGACCATTTTTGTTCTTTTCTTCACCAACAATAAATCTACCTGTAATATAACGGTAGTTCTTACCGTCTTCATTCTTTTCAGTGATATATTGTGTTTCTTCTGATAGTTCTGTAATAAGTTTCATTGTTCTACCTTAGTATCTGTATGCTATTGGAGCGGCTTTCATATTAGCTCCAATGATGGTATCTGTTGCTGATTTTTGTAAAATAACACTTTCAGTATTTGTTACTGTTAAATTAGCATAAACAGTTCCGTTGCTATAAGCCACATTCATTGTTGCAGATGCACCTGTATTGATGACTCTAACAAGAGTTGCATTTGAAACTGCATTTGCGGTTGCGACCGAAATTTCTGGTCCTAATAATCTGATAATCATAGTGTTCCTACATCCATTCTACCAGTTGTCCAACCAGCAGCACCTGGTCCTGCATAATCAGTATTGGTTGCTGGTCCTGATTCTGATTGTCCATGTCTTTTCCATGCAGTTGCATAAAGAACTTCCATACCTTTTTTCTTACCATATTCTTTTACAAAGCGTTCTTTGTTTGCCTTGACCCACTTTTCAATCTTTGGGTCTGGTGGTGCAACCTCATTAACGATATTTTCTTGTATCTTCTTCTTGTCAATTAGAAGTTTACGACCTTTTTTATCCTTGTAATCTTTTTTGTCATCAGAAGGGCAAGTGGATTCACCATGAACTTCACAGTAGACTCCTTCATTTGTATGATTACAAGCTGCTTCATTTGTACGGCCACGTCTTGCAGCACTAAAAAATTCTCTTGGATCAAAGTCGCTCTTTTTCTTTTCTTTTGGTTCACGAGCAACTACAGCCTTTTTCTTTTCTTTATTTTCTTTATTGCCTTCATCAAGTTCAACTTCTTCAGCTACTTTTGTTTGCTTTTTATAAGGAGCCTCTTTAGTTTTTCCCTTATAAACATCATCGCCATTACCGGCACGATCAGCATGTACTTCAATATTTTGTTTTGCAGCCAATCTTGCGCCATCTGGAGACTTATCGTAATCTTTAAGGTCCATTGAAACTGTTTTACTGGATTTTACACCTGTGACGTGACGTAATGGTTTTGCCATTTTATTCTTCCTCTGGTTCTTCTATTTCTACATCACTAGCACCAATATCATCATTTTCGTCCGTATCAAATTCTTCTGGTGGTTCGTAACCATACATTTGTTGAGCTATTTGCATTTTTTTATCTTCTACAGCGGTTCTAATTCTATCAATCATTAGATCGCTGAATGCCTGTTCGAATTCTACTGGTTTTTTATCTACAGTAGCAGTAACTAAATCATCTAATTCATATTTATTATCTTCTGTCATTGTCCACCTTTATCATCTTGGATGCCAGCAGTGCCAGCCACTTTAGTTGCTAAATCTTTATTTTTAGCAAGAACCTGAACAGCAGCTTTATATTTTTGGTTGTCTTTATCTGTTCTGTTTTCTTTGCCTAAATCTTTCATTTGTTTAACTACAATCTGTGCCTTACGAACATCTTCCATCTTCTTTGCTTCTTCTGATGGACCGGGAGAACCTTCTGTTCCGGGTGATAAATCAGCACCCGGTTGTCCGGGTTGCTGCATCATAGCATTTGTTTGCATAACCATTTGTTCATTGGAAAGTATATTAGGATTGACCCATCTTGGATCTTGTGACTGATTTTCCATTGCAATCTGTTGATCAATTTGCATGATATCATCATCAGTCTGTTTAAGAACATTCTTACGAATATAGTAGTGTGAGAAATACTTCTCAGCAAATTCTTGATATGCTCCTGCAAGACGTAGACGTTCTGTTGCAATTTCAGCATCTTTAAGTTCTGCAAAGTAATTGTCTTTAGCGAAATCAAATTTAATACTGTTTTGAATTGTTAACCAATCTTCAAGAGCAACAATATTTTTAAGTACTAATTGTTTTTCAAGAAGCTTTAAAAATACTTGAGAAAAGCGTGATCTTAATCTTGTAATGAATCCCATGAATTTAATTTCATCACGAGTAATTTCAGTTGCACGACCTACAGAAAATAGTGCATCTGAATTAAGACGGCTAATTGGGACATTAAGGGAGTTCAATAGTTTCTTTTGGAAATAAAGAACGTCATCCATTTGTCCAAGGGTTTGACCGCCGGGTAGGGTAGTAACCTCCGTACCTCTACCACCTTCACGACGAGGAAGCCAATAGTCTTCAAGCATCGTCATGAATTTGCGATCATCTCTAATGTCGCCTGTTTGGGCGTCATAGATTAATCTGTTTTTATGCTTAACCATAATGTCACGAACATATTGCTCTGCTTTCATCTTTGGAAGATTACCGACATCAATATACCAAATACGACGTTCTGGTGCTCTTGCAAGACGATAAATCACTAGAGAATCTTCAAGTGTTCTAAGCTGATTTAATGGTTTAATTGCTTTATGGAGATATGAAAGAACCATTGTTCCTTGGTTATCAGTCAAACCAGAAACAACGTGAAGAATAGAGTCTTTGGCTACTTTCAGTCCAGTTGTTGATGTTCCAACTGACTTGTTACCAAAGTTAAATCCCTTATCATTGAAAATGTAATATTCATTTACAGTTTTTGATACTACTGAGTCACCGGGATTGTTTGCTTGAATTTTTTTCTTTTGAACTTCTCTTACTTTTCTGATCTTTCGTGGATCAACGTAACGAAGTTCCTGAATACCAGCTAGTGGATTTCTATCATCAATGATAACGTGATAATAAAGTCTTCCATCAATATACCAACGACGGTAGACTTCATATGAATACTTATTGAATTCTAATAAATTAAGACAAGTTTGAAATTCTTGTCTGATGACCTGTTTAATATTTTCTTTTAATTGTAATTCATCAAGATTGATTGTGACTACATGTGGTTCATCAATAGCGATAGACTCATTTACAATTTCGTCAATAGCCGAATCAACTTCTGGTTGTAATGACATTTCACGATATTTTGTAACTAACTCCGCTTCGGATCTTACTGTGCCATCAAGATCAACATATGTACCATATGCACCACCAGCAGAGACGACAACAGCACCATCATCTGCATCCTTTGGAGGTGCAAATGATGGTAAATCTGAAGTTGGTCTTCTTTTTCTTAATTCGAAGCCGAAAAGTTCTGCCAAATTTTTTCTCCCAAATATTGGAGGGAAATTAATCCCTCCTTAATAATATAAAAGTATTTATTATAGTACTGACTGAGGGCCAGCTTCGGTCTGACCAAGGAATTCTGTAACCTGACCGGCAGTCTTGTTAGAAGCGTTTTCAATGATTGGTAGCCAGTAATCATATGAAAAGTTTACTGTAAACTCTTCAATAGCATTCTGTGTATCCCAACCAAGACCAATACCAGCAACTGCAGTTGGAAATGCGCCAACTAACTGATAAGTACGAAGAATGTCACCATCCTTAGAGAACTGTGTTACTTCGACTATAGTCTTATACTGCTCTGTTGATGCAGATTGTAGTCTAACATTTGAAACAATGGTATTTATAGCATTCTGCCATGCTTCAAACATTGAACGAACACCGAAATCTTCGTCGTTCATGATAGTTACTGACCAATCAGCGAATGAACGCTCTCCAGCAACTTTAATTCTTCTACCAAAATATGGAATTTCAATATTTGAAATTGTTGATTCTGGTAGTTCTGCTGCCTTACATGTGAAGATGAACTTCTGTAGAGCAGCAGGATTTAGACCCAATCCTGCTGGTGGTGTTAAAATAACTTCGAAGAGGGATGGTCTGGCACCACCGTATACCAGACCTCTTGATTTGAATGCGCTAATATTAAAAGCCATCTATTTTACTCCTTTGAGTTTTATCTATTTATTAAAACTTTCCAACAACTTCACTGAATTGTACACCTGTTGGCACAGCAATAAAGTTAAGCTGAATGAAGTTAATGCTTCTCGCAGGTTTAATATAGATGTCACCAACAAACTGATTAGTATCAATAATCTGTGGAGTATTGTTAGTTTCGTCACATACTACTAGGAAGTCAGTAATACCTCTGCGACCCTTAACAGTTCTTAGATAAGGAACGACAAGGTTTCTGAACTGTGCTCTTGTAAACGCATCATTGAATTCGAATAGTGAATACTTAGCGGCAGTTGAAATTGCCTTTTCAAGAACAATGAATAGTCTGCGAACGTTGATACGATCAAACGCAGATGGCTTGGCCTGTAATGTTTTATCACCATAGAGAACAGTTCCCTGACCTGGGAATGTAACCACAGGATTAATTCCATTAGGATATAGAATGTCTCTTTGTGGTTTGTTTGGATTAAAGGCTAGTTTAACTAGGTTCTTAATCTGACCACGATTAAATCCTGCAGGAGACCACCAAGCGTCATTTGTACTATCAGTTCTTACACATAGACCGGCAATATCACCGTTCATTGGAACCCAACGATAAACATCGTTATAACGATCATACATATATTTATAACCGGAATCCAAAACTGCATAAGAAGTACTACGAAGAGAGCCTCTCCATGCAACAAGATCAAGAGTTTCATTGCCTACGTTGTTCAGAACAACATTTCTTGAAGGTGAAATTAGAGCAACGCAATCTCTTCTTGTTTCACAGATATTATCAATGATATAGTTTGCTAGCTGGAAGTTCTGTACAGTTCTTCCATTAACCACAGTTGTACCACCGATAGGTCTTCCTTGTAGAACAAGTGAGATATCAATGTCTTCTGGTGACTTGAATAGATCATATGCTTGTCCAAGAATACCAAGAGATGCATTTGATTCTGAAAGTCCATCAGCACCAAGGGTCATGATAACATTCATTGATTTTGTTGCTGTTGAAGAAGTTAGATTTACTGCAGTGTTTGAAAGAGCAGTTGGTCTATCATTTGTAACCCAGATATACTGTGATCCCTGATTAATTACATTCTTGTAATAATTGTCGGAACCATCAAGATTTTGTGCGTCTGTTGCTCTTGAAAGACCTTTGTAAACTTCAAGAATAGTTCCTGGAGTTCCTGTAAAGTCTCCTCTATCATCAACAACTACAACATGTAGCTCATCATTGGCTGATGTATTACCGTTGAAAAGCTGCCAATTTGACTGACCTGGGGCGCTGTCAACAACATTGAAGAATTCCCACTGACGCTGTACAACATTTGAAGTATATGGTACACGTAGTCTATATGGATCTTCAAACTGAATAGAAACTGATGAAACATTAGCAGTAAGAGTACCATCAGAACCACTAGCAGAAGTAATATTGATTGAATCACCAAAAGGTGTTGATGAAAGCTTAACACCGCTAGAATTAGCTTCTACAACATAATATGTTGTACCTGATGTTAGACCGGAAACAACATTATTACCAGCAGCATTAGCATATATTACAGAGTCACCATTAGAGAATGGATTTGCTGAAATGGTGATAAAGTTAGTTGAATTACTAATACCACTATTACCGTCAAATGATCCAGATGTAGTGTTATTAGCACCTGTAACTATGCTCTTTACAAGCATATACTGATAATCAATGCTACTGTTACCAGCTAGAATTTGGTCTCCAGTTGCAAAATATGCAGCATATGTTGCTGGTGAAGCATTAGCTGATCCACGGAATTTAATTGTAGCTGTGTTTGAACCAATTACGAAGTGAATTCTTGTATCAATTGAACTTGCTAGATCAATATTTGATGAGAAACTATTAGAAGTATCACATACACTAACTCTTAATGAGTTACCCATTTCACCAGGATATTTTGCTAGATAAAGAACATCAGTATCGAAATTACCATCTTTACTAGTGTAATCGTTTTCGTTCTTAACAATCTGATTAACTAGATTGGCAACGAAACCAACACCTGTGCTGATGTTAAGATTTGATACGCTAGTTGAATCTGGGTTGATTGCAACCGCTGAATATGCTACTTCTGAACGACCAAAGTAGATTGAAGCGTTAGATGTTGAAGAACCAGTTGAACCTGACTGATTAGAATAAACACCCTTGTTTAGGACAATAGCAGTTGTGTTGATAGATACAATCTGATAAGAATTGCCTGTTGGGATTGATTGTGAATTTGTTGTCTGGTTGATATACATACCAACAGCAAGACCAAGATTAGCAACATTAGCACTACCATTACCAGTTAGAATTGTGTTTGAAACTGTAGTGTTTGCCTGAACATTAAAATTTATGTAAGCTGGTGTTGCACCAGTTGTATTTGCAGCACGTGAAATGTAAAGACGATTGGCGTAACTTAGAAAGTTTGCAGCAGTGAAAAATGTCTCTGCATTAAAATTTGTTGGCTTTCCGAATCTTTGTACTAAAACTGTTTCGGAGTCAATGAAAACTCTTTCACCAATTGGACCCCAACGAAACACACCAGCAAAAGCACCATCAGATGTAGCAACTGCTGGAACTACTGTAGTTAGGTCAATTTCAGTGATATTAACACCAGGACTTAATTGAAATGCCATATTTTCTCTCCCTTTATGCGAGAATGTTTATTATGATTTTCTTGTTTTATTTATAAAAAGAGACATTTTATTAAAAATTATCTAGAGTTTCTATTGGTCTCCACATCCACGCATCCGCACTGTATCCATCCTGCATTAAATCATCTACTGTATATTCGTTTTTACCCATTTCCACGAAACCAAAAGGGGCCAAATCCTGTTCAATCTCTTCTTCCGTCTTGTCTCTTAAAGACGCTAACGTGTTAATGTTTGTATAATCTTTAAAATATTGTTGTTCTGATAACCAAGCAAAAAGAACCAGACATATTACCAAGTCGTCATTTTTACCTGATTCGGCTTCATAGGAATTATTTCTTTTGGAGAAAGTGGATAGTTCATTTATTGTCTGAAAGTCATTTATAATTAATTGATTTTGTTCAACAAGTAATTTAAGAATTGAACAACCTACTGATTTAACTACCTTTGTTGTACGTATTCCCTTATCAACCTGACCACCACCAAACCCGGCGGTAATTCTTTTTCCTGATCTACCCGCATTTTCAGTGAATAGAATGTGTTCATATCCAAAGTCATAATGTAAAGCATGTGAAACCTGTTCACCAATGTCATTGACTTCCACAAGAATAGAAGCATTGTTATATGCTTTAGCTATTCGGTGAATCACACCAGCATAATCATGGGGAGTGACCGCATTACTTCTAAAAACGCATGTTTGTTGGTAAGGCATTTTTGTGACATTTATAAGCTGAAATGCAGAATAATCCAGACCTTTACCTCTTGAAACGTCACATATCATCATATAGACATTATTTTGTTCTGGTTGGAAGTATTGAATTAACCCATCTCTTTCCATGACAGGTGGCATATGAACCAGTTCTTTTAGTTTCCAACCGGCAATAAGAGTTCCTGATGAACCCAAGAATTCACAGTTATATTCCTGATCGAACTTTTCTATGTCAAAGTTCATACCAGCAAGAGTTTCTTGCTTCCATTTATCATCTCTACCAGGAACAGCTTGCCAATTAACTAGAATTGGATTATAACCGTTGTGTTCGTCACCTGTCTTGAATGCACCCGCCCATGTTTTATGGAAATGATTCAAACCATTAGGAGTGGAAACAAGAACAATCTTGGATTCGGAGCCTGATGAAATTGTTGGGAACACAGATGTAAAGAATTCGTCCCAATTATCAATGAATGCTGCTTCGTCAATGAATAGTAGATTGATAGAATAACCACGAACGGCTGATGCTGATGTTGCGGCGGCAATAACTCTTGAATTGTTTTCAAGAACAAATGAACCTTTATTCCATTCAACAACACCCTGTTGAAGCCATTTTGGTAGATGTTGATAAGCTAACTGAACACGACTGAGAATTTCACGGGCAGTATCACCTTTGTTCGCTAGTAGAGCGACAACTTTTTCAGAATGAAATATGATATACCAAAGAATGAAACCGCATGTTGTGGTTGATTTACCTGCCTGACGTGCAGTTGTTACTATACTATAACGGTTGTCCTTGAAGGACTTTATCATTTCTTTCTGATAATCATATAGTTTGAAATTTACAAGACCTTCATCAACATTGATGATCTTCATATATGTTTCAATAAAGTAAACAGGATCTTCCGAACATTTTACATATTCGGCTACAAGATCAGGTGTCCAATCTATAGATTGATTTGATTTTTTTAGGAGGACATTACCCTTATATCCTCCAACAATATCAGTCATCTTTTTTCATTTCTTGTATCATTTTTTGTAATTCTGCTGTTGAACCAACAAAGAGATTGTTAGTAACATTTTTGGCTTTTTCGTTCACTGGCGAATCAGCATGATTAATTTCACGAATTTTAGTCTGTAGATTCAATAGTTCTTTATTGGCGTTTAATACAGAATCCATCATCTTGGCATAAACTTCAAATGCTCTTGGATGTTGGCTTGAAGCGGCTATCTCTGCTAATTTTTGCATTGACTGTTTTCCATCTTCAATCATTTCATGAATATTTGAACGGGCCATTTCAAAATCAACAGACGCCGAATCATCGTGGCCCTTTTTTAAAAGATCATCAATAAATTTAGAATCTTCAATATATGGTTGTAACTCTTTTGGAGTTTCATTATCATCTGTCATTTTATTTTACTTTTTATTCTAACTCATCTTTTGTATAGATTTGAGTGATAAATCCATAATCATCATCAACTTCGATTTCAGCGTATGGTATTGTTCCAGTCTCAGCATTTGGTTTACCAGTATATGTTATTGGCTGACCGTTTGCGTCTAATCCAGGTTGTATTGTTATTTTTTCTGCGATAGCCGTATTACCGACTGCATCACTGAGTTTTCCATCTGCAACAGGAGGTATGTAAAAATTAAGATTGATGAATTTAATAATAGCAGATTTTTTAACAGGTCCATAAAAATATCCTTTCAATAAGAAATCTAAAGACCATATAATAGTTCTACGATCTTTAAACTGTCCATCATATTTATCATCGTAATTAATATTTGTTAAGACGATTGGAATATCCATTGAAATTTCCATTTCTGGAATAAGACTGCAAGTGGTTGTCCAATCTGGTGTAAAGTATGGAAGTATTTGTTCAATGATCTTCGTTCCATCTTCAACATTTTTAGCATATATGTATGCTTTAAATGATATATTATATGGAACAGGGTTGTATTGATATTTAAATATACTTTTTTGGTCAGCGCCTGTACTCTTTACAGTGCTTTTACCTATTGTATTAAGTTTTCTTGATCCATCATATTTTATTTCACCCATTTCAAATGAAATCATTGGTAATGTTGCTGTTGCTGTAGGTCTATCAAGAGCAGGGTCTTGCATAATACGAGCAAGCATTTTATCTTTGGGTGCATATGTGATAGGAACTTTTAACAGATCAATGGTATTTCCGTTGGCGTCAGTTCTTGTTATGCGAATGTTATTAAGCAATGTGCCCATCAAAATAACATATTTGCGAATAAGGCTGAAATAAAATGGTTTTCCGAACAATTAAATATGTTCCTCTGTAAATGGATTTTGTGCTGTCCAATCAACAAATAGATCAGACTCTTCTTGAATTTGGTCATTATCAGAAGCAACAATAAGATCAGTAATAGAAGAATTTTCAAGGATTAGATAATCACCTTCTTCATCAAGTAGATAATCCCCGTCTTGATCTTTAATTCCCCAGTTAAGAATATCTGTGCTAAACTTGGTCTGAATAGAATCTATTTCTTCAATACCAGTACTAAACTTTTCACCGGCATATTCAAATACTTCTGTTGTTACTGACCATGTTTGTAGAGCGCCTAATTGATAGAACATTTCATACTTGTCAACAAAACGAATAACAAACAATCTCTGGTTTAATGGAAAATAAATCAAGTCGCCTTCATTAGGTCTGACTTGTGTTGTTATTGTTCCAATTTCTTCTGAGAATATTCTTCGTGCTATTGAAAAGATAACTTGATTTCTGATTTCAATACCAAATTTTGACAAGAATTCACCATCTCCAGTGAATCCATCAATTGATTTAATATACATTTCAATAGGAATAGCTTGTTCATATGATGAAACATCATCAGCACCATAAACTGAATCATAGTTGTTTAGTTTGCGTGGAATATAGTATACATCATGGCCATAAATTTTTATTGACTCAATAACTAGATTTTCGAGTAGTAACTGTTCCTGTGAAGCTTGGAAGTTATTAAAGAAAAAATTCGTAGCCATAGGACTTTTATCCTATCATATCTGTGGCTGGCAAACTGTAAGTGTAGATCATTTCTTTCTCTAATACATCTCTTTCTTGAGTTGCTTCATCATAAATCTTCTGACCATTAAACTCCAGCCCACCAGGAAGTTTCATTCCTTGGAACTTCTTCATATTCTGACCCCACTGTTGTTTAATCAAACAAGTGGCATATCTTAACAACCAACGATCAGCCCAAGCATTAGTATATGTATCAGGATCAACAACCTGATATGCTTCAACGACTAGATAATTATCAGTAGCAATTTGATCCCAAGACATGTCTATGTAGAGTTTATTCATATGACGATTGTATCTTATTGGCTGTTTACCAATAAGCATCTGTTCAAGAAATTGAATATGTGACATAGCCATATAATATGGAACCATTGACACAGATGTAAGTGTATAGAGATCATTAAGGGCAATCTGATAACGAATATTGAATAGATTATTAAGCCCAAGTGCCGAACCTAGATCAAAAATATTTACAACACCAATAATATTTTCTGGAATGGTGATATATTTGTTATCTATGTCTTGCTGTGTTATTATGTGTTTATAATATGTTTTCTCAGAACCGTCAAAATGATAATCCCAATAATATCTTAATGCTTCATCAATACGATCAGAAACCTGATCGTCGTCAACGTTAATTTCGATGACTGGTTTGCCTAAACGTCTTAGACAATTTTCAGTAAATTCTGATCTTGATGTTGGAACTGCCATTTGCTAGCCTTAAACGTTTCAGGTATTTATATTATTATTTATAGATTAGATGCATCTCTAAAAAATTGATCAATCTGAAAAGTAGTTTTACCAAAAGAATTTCCTATTATTTCAGATAAAGGATTGTTTCTATCAAAATAAATTGCTGACACTAATTTCATTTCTGCATCAAATTTTTGATCTGGATCTGATATGTTATTTAAAATACTTTGAATATTAGATGGTATTACTTTATTAACAAGGGCGTCTTTTACTTCTTGTTTTGTTAATATTCCTTCTTTTTCAGCTTGCATATAAAATTGTCTAGTTGTAATTTGTGGAGGTGGATTAGCATATCTATCAAATAATTCTTTTGAGATCTCAACAGGGTTAAATTCACTAATAATAGACAATGAATCTATATTAGCGGAACCATAATATTTTTCACCATCATATATTCCAATATTATTATCATAATCTTTAAGAATCAATGAAGGACCTATTAACCCTCCCTCTTCTTCGTTTGAATTTGGTATAAGATTGTAAGTGAAATATTTCATTTGTTGTCCTCAATTTCTTTAGCTATATTTTTTACTATTTCATTAACACCAGGATGATCCTTTATATAATTCATAAATCTATTAGAATGATCATTTATTAAATTAATTTGTCTAAGAGCTTCTGCATTACCAGTATCTACAGATCCGTTACATTCGACATCAATTTGAGCCTGAGTTGTTAAACGCTTTAACCAATACATGGATTCGGCTTTTTGTAATTCTTCTGCTGAAAATTTTGGCATACTTTTGAAAATTTCATAAAGATAATTAAATTCTTTGAGAGAACTAATAATACCAATTTCTAACTCTTCTAAATCAATGATTTTTTCTTCTTTCAAAAATTGATCTTTACATTCTTCAATTTCTTTAATTAATTTTCTACGATTTACATCAGCCCTACGAATTGTAAAATATTTACGTTGTAATTCTGTTACACATTGATCATACTGTCTTTCTATTGTACAATGAGGTCCAATTACAAAGTTGCTTATTTGATAATTGGACCTTCCATTAAAAACTTGTAAAAATGCATCATGTAATTCGTTATGCTTTTGATTAAGTTCTGATATGTTAGAATTTATAATAATATCTGTCATGTTTTTTCATCTTCCTATAAAAAATATTATGCACATTAAATAGCCGCTAAAAACAGCTTACCCGAAGGTAAAAATGCTGTTGGAATAGCCGAAACAGTATCAGAAGAATAAGTCACTAAATCAGTTCGAGTTGCTTGAGTAGGAGCAGAAACAACAGCACCTCCACCTACATATCCTTTATCACTATTTCCCGCTGCACCTGACGCATACCTTGCTGCAGATAAACTAGATGGGTTTGATGCTGTTGTTTCTGTTGAAAAGGTTATTTTATCAACACTTGCCTGTGGTGTAAGGCCTTGAACGCCTCCACAAAAATATCCTTTATCTTTATTTCCTATAGCAGATGTTTGTGCTTTTTGTACAGTTAAACCAGAACCAGGAGAAACAGCTATTGTTTCTGATGAATATGTGATTTTATCACCCGTGGAAACACTAGTTCCTGAAATTGTTCCTCCGGAAATAAACCCTTTATCTGTAGTGCCAACTGATCCGGTTCCATTCCTTGCTTGTGATAAATTAGTTCCTGGAGCTAATGCTGTTGTATCTGATGAATATGTGATTTTATCAGATGTTGAGGTTGGAGGGGAACCACCAGAAGTAGTGGGTGATCCTCCTGTAAAAAAACCTTTATCGGTAGTTCCTATACCCTTATGAGATATTTTTGCTGTAGGCATATTAGCTCCTGGAACAGCGACTGTTGTATCTGATGAATATGTGGTTTTATCCGCTGTGTTGTTTACTACAGATAAATGTGCTCCTCCAACAAAAAATCCTTTATCTGAAGTACCTACTGATGCATGACTGTATTTTGCTGCAGTTAAATTAGTTGTAGGTGAAGTAGCTATTGAATCTGATGAATATGTGATTTTATCAGATGTTGTAGTCCCTGTGGTTGGTGAACCTGGAGCATAACCTCCTGAAAAAAATCCTTTAGTCAAATTGGATTTCCAAAAAGATGCTTTACCATAACCGTCTGATAATGATATCTGCCCACTTGCTTTTTGAAACAGTGTTCTGACATTAGTGTCATTTAAAGCAATTTGAGCAGTTCCACTTTTAGCAAGCTCAACATTGACCTGATTCATTGATATAGACGATGGGGCGGATGGTAATGGCATTATTCACCTAACCTTTTTTCTAAAGTTTCAACTTTATTTGAAAGTTCTTTAATTGCTTCAATTAGCAAAGGTATCAACTTTTCATATTGTACTGTTTTATAATTCTGACCAGATTTAGAAACTTCTTTACCATCAATATATTCTGTATCAAAAGGTGCTAATTTGACAATTTGAGGTAAAATCTTTTCAACTTCTTGAGCTATAACACCCACTTGCTCATATTCGTCTTCATATCCGAAAGATTTGGCAACATCATTGTTAACATAAACAACACCAGAAAGTTGTTTGATTTTATAGACAGCATCAGGAATATTATGTAAAATATTTTTTAGTCTTTTATCTGAATAGTAAGCAGTAATATTGTCTGTTGCTCTAATTTCTCCAGCGGTTCCGGAAGCTCCAGTATTAACACCAATAGAGTTAAATTGTGAATTTTGTGTCGTGCTAGTAAATGTTCCTGCTGATGTTGCACTAGTGGCTGAACCAGCACTACCGGTGATACTAATTCCCCAAGTTCCACTTGCGCCTGTGCCTCCTAGCGTCGGCGCATATGAGTTATAGTTACCAGAATCTAAAACTACATAGTTACCACCACGAGACCAACCACCTGTTCTCAATTGATTATCTGTACCGAGGCCAAAGTTTATAGCATATGCACCAGGACGATGAAAAGATACCATGGCAGCACCAGAACCTGTTCCTTGGAACTGAGGTCCTCCTTGACCATTATAATCAATATTTTGACCAGAAGCAGAATATCCTAATAGTGGTGTAACTTGATCTACTTGATTGGCATTAGTAGCTCTGGCTGCAGTCCCTGAAATACTAATTCCCCAAGTTCCACTTGCGCCTGTTCCGTCTGTTCTTGCAAATGTGGAATACACAGAAGTATTCTGAGCAAATGTAGAGTAAACTGTTGTATTTACAGCATAATAGGATGGCGCTTGTCCACCAAGATTACCGGCATTATTTGCAGCCGTAGTGTTGGCTAATTGCACACCACTATAATAGATACCTGATGAATTAGCTGAAAATGCAGTATTAACTACTATGCCGTTTTTGACGACAAAATCTTTATTTGCCACAGTTCACTCTCCCTGTTTGGCTTTGTTTTGTTTATTTAGTCAATCTTTAATTTATTACTTTATCTGATAATGGGCCTTCTGGTTTTTTTAATTCAATCTGAAAATCTGCTTGTTTTTTTAACTCCATAAAAGTAGCCATACTAGTTTCTAGTGGTAACTTTGACAAAGCAAACAAAATAACATTAATATGATCAACAGACAATTCAATTTTTACATTCTTATCCATAATATTTTCTCTTATTAAGTGTTAGCAACTGTATTAGATGTTGTATTTGAAACTGGAGCCCATGGTAGCGAAGCCTCTACTACTGGATTCTTTTTCTCATCAATTTGTTTCTGAATAATAGAATTTACGTGTTCCTCATAACTATCAACAACAACAGCCTTAATCCATGTTAGAACATCTTCCTCTGTTAATTCAGAGAATGGTATGAATGTTGTTCCTGCTGGCATTGAGGATGCAGAGAATGGTGTAGCACCATTAAAGACGCCTTCAAACTCTCCGTCTTTGCCAATCTTCTCCCAGTATGTCTGGACAACTACATCTGATGTATTGTTTATAGTGGTTGTTTTGAGACCTGTCACTTTCCAGGTATATGTGATTGCCATAATTTTTATCTCCTTACCTTATAGATACGACTATTTAGTTGTTTTCTAATCGACACTTTAGTTCGTCAATTTGTTCTTGTTGTTCTTTGATTGCTTCAATCAATAACGGAATCAATTTTTCATACTGAACCGTTTTATAATTTTCGCCTGAAATTGATACTTCTTTACCGTTATCATACTTAGTATCAAAAGGAGCCAGTTTGACAATTTGAGGTAAAATCTTTTCAACTTCTTGAGCTATAACACCCACTTGCTCATATTCGTCTTCATATCCGAAAGATTTGGCAACATCATTATTTTTATATACGATACCTGATAACTTTTTTATTTTTTCTAAAGGAGAAGAAATAAGTCCCAGAATATTTTTCAGTCTTTTGTCTGAATAATAAGCAGTAATATTATTAGTTGCTCTAATTTCACCAGCGGTTCCTGATGCCGCTGTATTAACACCAATAGAGTTAAACTGTGAGTTTTGTGTCGTGCTAGTAAATGTTCCTGCTGAACCTGAAATAGATCCTGTGATTGTGCCTGCAACTGTAAGACCATTTATATTAGACGTTGATGCAGGATCAACATAATAAGCAGTATTATTCTGATCATAGAACAAAGGTGATCTCACTGACGCATAGTTATAAAAAGTTCCATCATTATCAAGATTGCCTATATTTCCATCAGTTGAACTTCTAAATTCATAACCATTTTGAGAACCAAAATATGTTCTAGCATTAGCACCAAAATAAAATCTATTTTTACCATCGTTTGACACATTCCAGTTATCGGTATATGAAGTCCAAAAACTTTTTTGAGTGTTCAGAATAGATGTACCCGCAGGATCAACATAATATCCGGTGTTGTCAGAATCATAGAATAACGGCGCTCTTAAACTTCCTGCTGCTGTTGTATAAATTCCTCCAAGAGTAATAACCTGAGGATCGAAACCTGATCTAGTTACGGTTAACCAACTATTGGCAGCAGAATAAGCATCATTAACTGCTCTAAAAGTTAAAGTGCCGTTAACGTCATTACCGGCATATGTATCCCAATTCTTTTGATTTGTTGCACCGGCACTGTTTTGCCAAATGAAAAGACCACCATTAAGGATTCTATATTGATCGCAAAAAATACTATTCATTCTAGATAATGAATTTGGATCAGCATAATAAGCAGTATTATCAGAATCATAGAAGATTGGTGCACGATAATCTACAAAAGCAGTAACACTTCCTGATGTGTCAATGGCAAATCTTACTGCCCCCGCAGATTCATCCGCAATAGCAAAACGACCATTAGGTGAATAAGCAGTACCATAATTTGAAATAGACCAGGCTCTATTAGAATTATATAATCCTATACGAGTCAAAGAACCATCAGATGCCGTTGAAAAAATACCATCACCTGTAAATGAAGGAACGACTTGTAGACGATATGCGGGATTAGTAATACCAATACCTACGTTACCATTAGAAACAAAGTATGTTCCTGTCCCAACAGTGAATGTGTTAGTTATAGAAGCGTTGGCATAAACAGCACTATTGACGTTAAGATTACCTTCTGTCTTACCATTCACATACGTTGTATTATTAGCAGACAAAGTACCAATATAGGTAGCATTAACAAACACTCCGGTTGTGTTTGCAACAATACCGGTATTCGCTAATACAGAAACAGTGCCAGTAGTCGTTACTGGTCCACCAGTCATACCATTACCAGTGGCTACAGAGGTTACTGTACCGCCTGAATTATCATCAGCAGCCCAATAAACTGCTGAACCGTTTGTATGCAATACATGACCTGCTGTACCAAAACTACCGTTAGCATGTAGTCCAGTACCGGGCGACAATATAAGTTCTGCGGTATTACCGATTACAACATTACCACCAAAAGGAGCAATAGATACAAGACCGTTTGCATATACTTCTAATGATGGAATACCAGAAACGTCATTAACACCAAAAAGATTGTTTGAAAGATCATTCGTAATAGAGAATAACTGACCAGCAGAACCTTCCCAAGAAAGCGAACCATTGGAATCAGGATATACATAAAGAGTTATATCTGTATTGGCCGTAGTGTTACCACCAGAATATACTACCTTTGGATCAGCAGTATTTGAACTTCTGTTTGGTGTTATAACAATATTTTTGTAAGTATTAGCCATTCTTACTCTCTAATCTCTTTTTATTAATTATTTATATACCAAATCTTCCACGAAGGGCATTAAAATTTTGTGACACTTGTGCAGCCGTCAAAGCTATATTATATACTCTACAACTGTAATAATTTCCTTTTAATACACCTTCGTCGTTACCGGTAAGATCAACACTGATATATGTTGGATCACCCTCAACTGCCGCAATTGTTGATCCTGAAATGCTTGACGAACCAATCAAACTTCCATTCATATAACATGTAATTGTGGTGGTGGATGTAATAACAAAAGTTAAAATGTTTATTTTATTTAACATTGATGGAATAGTAAAATTATGAAATCTTAAATATCCATCATCAGCATTTCTTTTAATAAAACTAACCTCTGTATCGCTGTTTAGTTGTGTGGCATAATTATATGTAGAAGCAGACCCTTTGGCTAACAACTGATTAGTTAAACCAAAATAATTATTTGCTTGATATCCTGAAGGTCTGAATATTTGTTCTATAGAAAAGTTTTGTGTCAAAGAAAGTTTGGAACTGGTTGAAAGATTTCCTATAGTAGCAAGAGTAGATGTATTAGCAGTGGTAAACCCTCCACCAAACTGAGAACTAAATGTTCCGTTATTTATAGTTGTATTAATTGGACTTGAAGTAAGATCAGACCAAGTTGCTCCACTACCAGAATACGAAGAAGATACACCCGCATCCAAGTTAAAAATAAGACCTGTTTGAACAACGCCTTTTGTTGCAATATGTGTTCTACCTGTATTATTTTCATCTGTCCACCAATTTGCAGGTCCAGCATAAGCACTCATAGCCCAAATCTTCCTTTTAGTGCATTATAGTTTTGTGATACTTCCAATGTAGATAAAACACGGTTATAGACTTTACACACAGCCATATTACCAAGAATAGAAAATGATGTGCTACCTGCCCATGGACTACCATAAGGATATAACGACATTAAACATAATGATAAGTTAGCATCACCTGAAGTCGGAACCGAACCAGTTAAAGTATGTGCTTGAGATGCAGAATATTGGTTGTTATTGAGATAATACCCCATGTTTGTATTATCCATCCAACAAACAATATTTTTCCAAGTCCCATCATATACAGAACTGTCAATAGAAAGATTTTTAGTACCGGTTGGTGTTCCTGATACTAAAGTAAAAAAACCAGGACCAATTCTAATATTATACTCTCCACTACCGTTCCATGGCTTACTAAAATAATTCCCAGAAGTATCCGATGACTTAATCCATAATTCTATAGTCATTGTTTGATAACCAACAGCACCATTTGGCGACCATTTAATACTGGAAGAACTGTGTATTTTATTTGCAACACCATCAAATACTAAAGAACCTGCGCTATATGTTGGTCCGTCTACCAATGTTCCGTTATTACCATTGCCACTTAAATCTGTCCACGTGGTTCCACTACTAGGATAACTCCTTGTGTTACCGGCGTCCAAATACAGTATCAATCCGTTAGTAACTACGCTAGGAGAATGCGCTAGACCCATTAGATACCATATCTCCCTCTAAGGGCGTTGAAGTTTTGTCTTATTTCTGCTGCGGATAATACACGATTATAAATTGATGCTTGTGCTATGTCGCCAGTATAAAATTGAGTAGCATTTCCGTCACCTATTTGCACTTCAACATTTTGATTGGAATGCTTTACTGTAGTTGTCAGAACAGGCCGTCCATCCAAATATATGATAGCATTATTTGATGGTGTTCCTATAGTCTCTGTAAAAGTCATAGTAGCATTATGCCAAGTGTTATCACCAACTGTTATTCCTGTGCTTCTATTGCCGCCGCCGCCCCAATCATAAGCAATCAAAATATTATTGGTGACAAACAATCCCCAAGCACTTTGTTTTGTGATGATTCCATTATATCCACCGTTTGGGTTTGCTGCTTTAAACCATGCAGAAATGGTTCCAACTGTTATCTGTAGAGATGATGCATTTCCACAACCAACCCTCTCGTTGATTCCATCAAAACTGAATTTTCCACCATTGGTGCTACTAAAATTGGTGCCATCCATGGCAGATAATGTTCCATTATTACCATTACCACTCAAATCTGTCCACGTTGTCCCACTACCAGGATAACTACGAGTGTTACCAGCATCTAAATATAATACTAATCCATTGGTGACTATTCTTGGATTATATCCAACTGCCATATTAATACTCCACTATCAGTTTCTCAACGTCTTTGCGTTCTGCAAAGACATGAAAGAAACAATCAATATTATCACCAATAAGATTTATCTTTTTGTTTGTTATTTTTCCAACAGAAGGACAAACTGTTTTACCTATTGCTGTTAATGAAACAGTAATAGAATCTTTATCTATTAATTTTGTCCAATAATCAGGCAAATCTATTATATTTGTGTTTGCTCTCCCACGAATATAGACACCGTTTTCTGGGCCTTCCAATGAACCATGGCGTAATTTCATACCCTTCTTTGAAGGATGGTTTATAACGAATGACTTAGTTGTAGCAGCAAATGCACCATTAACTTCTAGAGTGTATGCAGGAGTTGCTACGCCAATACCAACATTACCACTAGCAATAACATACATTGCTGTCCCGAAAGTAGAAGTATTAGTTGATACAACTAAAGAAACCGTGTTTGTTAATGTGGCGTTAGCAGTGAATGCTGTTCCAACCCTAAGAGTTGAAGCATTAACAACGCCAGTAGAGTTAGCAACGAAAAGACCAGCAGTATTAGCAATAACATTTGATGATGCTATGTTGGCTGATGTTGTAATGAATAAAGTAGCTGTATTAACTTGATTTGTAACATTTATAGCCGCCGCATTGACTAATGTTGAGTTAGCAGTAAATGAAGTTCCAACGTTGAAAGATGCTGCATTTATATTTCTTCTAACAAACAAATCACCATTAGTTGGTTCTAGCTGCATTAATGCAGTTTCTAGATAATTCTCCCAAATAAATCCTGCTTGATCGGTTGGAGAAGCATTTGCAACTCTAAATCTAACAGCATATGTGGTTGAACCATTTAGACCGGCTGTTGCGGTGCCATTTGCAAGAGATTTGTTGGCACCTGATTGAGACATATAAATGCCCCAGTTGGTATCGTTATCATTCCATAGAAAAATACCTCTTGAATTACCGCCATCTTGATTTTCCATAACAGATATTTTTGAACCACCTGTCATACTTACTACATTTGTAAATGTATGTGTATTAGACCAAGTGTATTGAGCAGAAGTATTAACACTTGCTGATGCGGCGGTAGACCAATATACTCCGGTGCTATTTGAAGTTAAAATTTGACCGGCTGTACCAAGAGAACCATTAGCTATTATTGCATTAACAGTGAGATTGCCCGAAACTCTAACATTAGTATTATTAGCACCAATTTCAATAACAGCCGATCCATTAGAGGAATATAGAATTCCATCTGCCATATTGAGGGCAAGTTCACCCGCCGAAATGTATTGAGAATTTGTGGCGTAAGAGCCAGTTGTGTTTGGCGTACGACCAGATGTTGACGTTCGCTTTACCTGAACGATATTATTGGCCAATATTGGCTCTCCTTAGATCAATCCAGTATATACTAGAGTTTAAAAAGTATCAGAAGAAGTATTTACTTCCTTTGTCTTATTTATTTTCTTTGATTCTAACTTTTCTATTTTTTCTTTTAACTGTGTGTTTTCTTCAGTGAGAGAAGACACTAAATCACGTGCTATCTCTAATTGTGTTGATAAGAGGACTTCGCTTTTGGCGAAATCCCCTAATCTTTTACCCATATTCTCAATATATGCATTCAAAAATTGTTGTTCCATAATATCCTCAGTTTGTTTTTAAAAAGTTCCACCATCAAGCGTACCGTAGGCAGGTAGATTGTTTGTAATCTGTAGAACCTGACCATTAGCAGCAGATCCAGGAACAGCCAACTTGCTTAATGCTGTTGTAGATGATGCATATAGTAAATCACCAGTAGCATATGAAGTCTGACCAGTACCACCAGATGTTGCTGCAAGAGCAGTAGTTAATGTAATGCTGTTGACAGTAAGTGTTGAAGATACTGTTGAGTTCGCAGTAATATTAACAACTGTTGAGTTTGCGACGAATGCACCACCAGTTCCATAGGGAACCAAATATGCTTGTAGAAAAGCAGTAGATGAATTTGAAGTAGTATCTATAGTTGTTGCGGTATTTGGATTTGTATTTGATCCAAAAAACCAGAAATATGGTGCAGAATTTGATGACTTAGATGCCTGACGAACAATACCAGAATACCATCTATTTGTAGCATTACCAGCAGGGGCAAACCAACCAGTATCAACAGCATCTGTAGTTGTATTATTATCTGCTAATTGAATAATATTATCGTTAACTACTAATTGCTGAGTATCAATAGTGGTTACTGTACCTGAAACTAGAAGGTTTCCAGAGATTACAGCATCTGCTACTTTAAGATATGCAGAGGTAGCATCAATATTAGCACCAGTAAATGTTACCTTAGTGCTATTGGCAATGAATGAAGATCCAACAGTTAGTGATGCAGCATTTACAGTTCCTGTATGATATGCACCTGTTGAATTGGCTATAAACGCTGAAGCAACATTGATAAATGTACCGGTAACATTTAGATTGGAACTGATAGTTGTATTTGTACCAGCAAGTGTGGTATTTCCAGAAAGAGTAAAGCTACCAGAAGTATTAACAGTACCAGTTGGTGCCTGTGCCCATGGTAATGTTCCGGTTGTAATATTAGTAGCATTTGTATAATAGGAAGCTAACTGACCATTCAAATATGTGGCGTTATTAGCAGAAAGTGTTCCAATATAGGTGGCATTTACGTAGACGCCTGTGGCATTAGAAACAATACCTGTATTTGCTACAACTGCAATAGTAGGTGTTGCACCTTCTGATGAAGCAGAACCAGAAATACCGTCACCAGCAGTAATAGTGGCTACATAATTACCAGATGTCTGTGTTCCAAGAGCCACATCACCAGTAAGCTGTGATGTTGCAATAGAAAGAGTAGCATCATTAACATAAAGACCAGTAGCATTAGCAATAAGTGTAGTATCACCAGATGTTACAATATGTAAACCAGTAGTATTGGCAACCAATCCAGAATTTGCAACAATAGCAACTGCATCAGATGAAACAGAAATACCATTGCCTGCACCAACATCAAGAGTTACATCACCAGAAGTTCCACCACCAGTTAAACCACTACCAGCAGTTACACCAGTAATATCTCCTGTTGGAGGAGCGGCCCAGTATCCAGTAGTTCCATTAGAATAAAGAATCTGACCAGAAGTACCAATTGTACCATTAACCTGAAGACCAACTGCTGTTCCAATAACCAAACGAGTTGTATTGGCAATAACCGAAGTGCCGACAGAAAGAGTGGCAGCATTAACAGTTGAAGTTGCTAAAAATGTATTGGTTGAAAGAGTGTCTGTTATTTTATTGTATGTTAGTTCAGCATCACCAGCAAGAGCGCCACCATCATTAAACTGAACTTGACTATTAGAGCCAGCAACGCCCGCAGAAGGTGCTTTCCAGTATACACCTGTGCTGTTTGATGTAAGAACATCACCAGCAGTTCCGCCAGAACCATTGGCCCAAAGGACTGTAGGAACAAGGTTAGCAACAATTACTTTATCAATGCCAGAAGTGGCATTTGCGACAAGCGCCTGATTGGCAGTTAAAACACCAGGATTTCTAACACCGGCAATAGGAACAACGGTTGCACCATCAGTAGAACCAATGAATAGTACACCTGAACCACCAACGGCATTAGAAAACGCTAATTCACCTGCAGAAAGTGAAGCGGGGGTTGCGGTAGAAGTAGATCTTTTGATCTGAATTAGGTTATTGGCCATCTAAATGGTTCTCCTTGAAACTTTTTATTATTTATATAATATTACTCTTTAAAAGGTCCCACCATCTATTGCACCAGTTACATCAGACATATCAAGTTTTTTTATTATGTATTTGTCAGTTGAGGCATCATAAACAGGAACTGCCCCGTTTGTTTCTCCCGAAGCAACAACATCACCAAGAGAATCAAGTCTACTTGGTGGTTGAAGTCCTGATTTTAGAGTAACATTATTCTTATTCGTACTAACAATTCCAGCCGTAGCGTTGGCAGTTACCTGAACTGGCCTTTTTCTTCCTACTACGACATTAACAGTTGTCATTTTGTTACCTGTGGAGTTACAGTTACAATGCCTTCTACTATTCTTGAAATCACCCCATTTTGATCAATTTCTACATCATACACATATCGTCCAGCAACCAAATTGCTTGTTTGATTTGCTGTCAAAGATAATGTTAATTCACCTGATGCTGCATTTATTGAAGTAGTAAAAGTGGCGGCGGAAGTTAACGAAGTATACCACTTTCTAATCTGAGAATTAGCAGTATATCCAGTTAAATCAATAACATCCCCGTTTTCATCAGTAAGATCAAGATTTACTGAATATGTAGAACCTTGATCTATAACTAAATTTGCCTTTGTTGCCATTAGACTACCGTTCTAGTATACTTTACAGTTGTTGCAGACAGTGATGGTGTAAATTGTAATGCAATATGAGTTGCATTCTGTGTAGCAGAAAATGAACCAACACTACTATTTGAGGTTATAGATCCATATTCTGTTATTTGTGATGTAGAACCATCATTCATTACAAGTATTCTTGATATATATTTATTGTTTGCGCCATTATCGGTAACACTTATTAGATATTCTGCACCCATAAATGATGCAATCGCAAAACTATCAATATTTTGAGCAGATGTTCCTGAAGTTGTTACTTGGTTGTTTGTGATATTCACCAATGACTTAATATAGTCACTATTAGCAAACACACCACTACTATTACTTACGATTCCGGTGTTAGAATTAACAAACACGCCTGTAGAATTAGCAACAATACCATTATTTGCAACCACATAAAGATTTCTTGTAGCCGCAATAGTTCCACCACCAGCTATACCATTTGCTGTTGAAATACTTACTGAAGTATGGTCAATGTGTTTGTTGGAATCAAAGTTTGCAAGACTATCGTGGTTGATTGTGCCTTGTGTTGCTGTTTTTACAGTACCATATATGTCTGTTGCCGAAACGTTGGTTGCACTAACCAATGCAGCAGAAATAGAATTTGTTAGTGTGATATTATTGGCAAAAACAGCAGACCATCTAAGTGCTGTGGTACCAAGAGTAAATGAGTTATTTGTTGATGGTGTGATACCAACATTAGACTGCCAAGTATTGGAAGCATAATTGTAATAGAAACCAATGTTAGAAACATCAACTGTTAGACCAGCACCGTCAGTAAGGGCAACAGTTGTAGCGCCCTTGGCTACTGTTATATTGAGGTCTTTTACATCAAGATTTGTAACATTAGCATATAATGTAGTTCCAGTTACAGTCAGATTTCCAGATACAGTTACATTGTTGGATACAATAAGACCGCCTGTAAATGTAGCTCCAGACAGTTGTGCATAGTTAGCAAGATTAGATGAAAGTTGAGTATTAGAAACAACATTTGCGGCTGCTACTGAACCAACAAACGAAACATTGTTGGCAGTTCCGCTGAAAAATGTTGCATTTATTGATGATGATATTGAATTATTACCAATCCAAATAGATGTGGTATTAATAGAAATACCATTTCCAACAACATTATACCCGTTTCCAGTAGAAATGGTTGCACCATTAACAGTGCCAGTTGTCCACACACCTGTAGAATTAGAAACTGTTGATGTTCCTACTCTAAATGAAGCAGCATTAGCAATATTTGTAATGATAACATTATTAGAAACAACATTTGCAGTATTGTCAACATTAAGTGAATAGATAGTCCATCTAGATGTTGTATTACCTAATGAAAAATTATTATTAACAGGAATAATATCGCCGGTAGCATTACCAGTATATGTTACAGATCCATTAACAACAAGATTTCCTCTGACAAACATATCACCAGTGACGTTAGCAAAAATACCAGCAATAGTTGTATTTCCACCAAGAGTAGAAGCCCCTGAAACTGTTAACGTTCCGTTCGTAGAAATAGCTGTAGAATTGATAAATGTATTGACAGTTGAATTTCCAGTACTGATGAATACAGAATTAACAAATGTATTAACAGTAGAATTACCAATAGAGATAGACGATGCATTAACAGTTGCAGTAAGAGTGCCGGGGATAACAGTAGCGGTAGAGTTGGTGCTGAATCCCCAACTTGAACCAATCGCAGTAGCATTGATGATTGTGTTACCAGCACTGTTAGCAAGAACAATTTGTGGAGCACCAGTAACGGAAGTATTACCAACAATCAGACCTGAAGTTGTTGAATTACTAACAAGATTTAATGTTGGTTGTGTTGTGCTGTTACCAGTAATATTAAGACCTTGTGTGGTCAACTGAATATTACCACCAACATTAGCTGTTGTAGTTACAAATAATGTTGCTGTGTTTATCTGGTTAACTATATTTAATGCTACAGCATTCACTAATGTAGAATTAGCGGTAAACGATGTGCCTACAGTATATGAAGCAGTGTTAACAGTTCCAGTGTGATAAACACCAGTGGAATTAGCAGCAAATGAAGAACCTACTGTATGAGAAGCAGCGTTAATAATACCAGTATACACACCAGTCGTATTTGCTACTGTTGCTCCATTAACATTAATAATACC
>Ga0315909_10000862_pt1 | contig 40474 bp, 21 predicted proteins | sample LakEriMetagenome_11_FD_203527 | JGI IMG/M metagenome (GOLD analysis project Ga0315909, IMG submission 203527) | Freshwater fungal communities from buoy surface, Lake Erie, Ohio, United States - Buoy 2 MA125 | ecosystem: Environmental > Aquatic > Freshwater > Lake | place: USA: Lake Erie, Ohio... | reverse complement strand
CAATACTATGCTTCCCAGGAGTATCAATCTGGACCAGCAGATATAGTAGAGAATTTAGACCAATATATCAAAATAGATAATTTAGATCCTGAAGTTGTTTCTGGAACTACTAAATTAGTTGTAGATATTACCCCAACAAGTGATACAATTCAAGTAGAAAGTACAAAGGGATATCCAAATACATATGGTCTTTTAAAAATTGACAGTGAAATTATTACATATACTGGAATTACTACGAATACATTCACTGGATGTGTTAGAGGATTTAGTGGTATATCCAGTTATCATGACCCATTAGACCAAAGTGAATTAGTTTTTGAGAAAACTACTGCAGCATCTCACTTATCAAACTCGAACGTAACCAATTTAAGTTCTTTATTTTTAACAGAATTTTATAATAAAATAAAGTATACGTTCACCCCAGGATTAGAGAATTATAGTTTTGTACCGGAATTAAAAGTTGGTAATTTTATAAGTAGAGCAAGAGATTTTTATCAGGCAAAAGGAACAAACGCTGCATTTGAAATTTTATTTAGAATTTTATATAATGAAGATCCTACAGTTGTTGATTTAGAAAGATATCTGATTAAACCATCTTCTTCAAAATATGTTAAAAGAAAAGTCGTAGTAGTAGAATCTATATCAGGAAATCCAATTAATTTAATTGGGCAAACTATTAAAAAATCTACCGATAATTTATCGAGCGCATCTGTTTCAAATGTTGAGACTATTTCTAGAAGTGGAAAATTATATTATAAATTAGAATTATATGTTGGATTTGATGGTGAATCCGCAATACAAGGTGATTTTTCTATTACACCACAAACAAAAACAATAGAAAACGTATCGGCAGGTTCTTCCACAATTACTGTAGATTCTACTGTACCTTTTAGTAATTCTGGAACATTACTCATTGAAGGTAACAAGGTAACTTATGATTATAAAACTATTAACCAGTTTCTCGGATGTTCATTAATAGATTTTGAAATTGAAACATCAACTAACGTAACATTTGATGAATATTATTATGGATATGAAAATGGTGATTTAAATAATGAAGTTAGAATTAGAATAACTGGAATTATTTCCAAATATACAAATACTAATGATTTCAACTTATGTAATGTTGGTGAAGAATTAATTGTTGGCGGTATTGGTAGAGAAGTAAAAAATCCAACTTTAAATAAAACTTATAATGAAACTTTTTCAAATACTTTAATTTATAATACAAATCCCAGATATTATGTAAAATACGTTGGTCCAAATAATTTCGAAACTGGTACAGATGTAGATAAATCCAGTTTAGCCGTTGGTGATGCTGTAGATATTTTAATTAGAGGGACACAAAATATTGTTTCTTCAGATGGAGCTATTGTTAGTAGTATTTCAGCCGACAATAGAAAAATAATCTTAACCAATTTACTTGATTCAAATGGTCAGGCATTCAATCCATCTGATCCTAGTAAAACTTATTATAATTTAGATTTAGATATTAGAAGAAAACTTAAGAAGGCTTCGAGTACAGGTACTACAATTAAATTTGGAAATAATTCAGTACTATGTAATGTTCAAAACCTTTACACTGATATTAATGAAGATCTGTATGTTGCTTCTAATTCTTTACCAGAATATTCGATTTCAAACTATATCTATGAAATAACAATTCCAGAAATAAGTACATCATATTTGGTTGATAGAGATGTAGTAAAAGAAAAGTACACTTCCATCTCTTTTGATTTTTCTACAGGATCTGATAATTTTTCTAAAGGTTTTTCTTCTGTACCATTTTTGACGGGGGATAAAGTTTATTACAAGCCACAAAATAAACCAATTCCAGGATTGGAAGAAGGTGATTATTACGTCCAAGTATTAGATTCAAATAGAATTAGATTATATTTTTCTCTATCATTTATTGTTGATGAACAATACATTGAGTTTAGTTTACCTTTTAATGCTGAAGATTCTATTGGATCACATACATTTACCCTTACATCTCAAAAGGGAAAGGACATTTCTCCACAAAAAGTTCTTAGAAAATTTAACACAAATAATTTCATAAGAGAAGTTCCTGGAAAAGAGACAATTCCTGGATCAGTTGGGATGTTAGTTAATGGCGTTGAAATTTATAATTTTAAATCTCAGGATAAAATTTATTATGGTCCTATCAAATCTGTAACTATAGCAAATAGTGGAGAAGGTTATGATGTAATTAATCCTCCACAGATTTTAGTCGATAGTGAGGTTGGTAGTGGATGTAAAATTCAACCAGTTGTTTCTGGTTCATTTGAAAAAGTATTTGTAGATAATCAGGAATTTGATTTAGATTCAGTTGTTTCTATTCAAGTCACTGGTGGTAACGGATCTGGGGCTGTTTTAGAACCTTTACTAGAAAGAAGAAGTAGAAAATTATTTTTTGATGCTACTCAAATTGATATTTCTAATGAAATTATTTTATTTGAAAAAGAACATTATTTAAAAAATGGAGATACGATTTCATATTCATCCAACTCCAATTTACCATTAGGGACTGGAAATTTTAAAGGAAGTAATGCTTCAAGTGGAAAATTCTTAGTTAATGGATCTAATTACTATGCAAAAGTAATCAATTCAAGGGCTATCGAAGTATATCCAAGTTTTACAGATTTTAATTCTGGAATCAATACCGTTGGATTTACTACAATTAATTCCAATGGAATACATTTATTCCAGACTCTAAATGAGAAAAAATATTTAAGTCAAGTTAATGTTATTAATGGTGGTAGTGGGTATACACATAGGAAACTAATTGTAAATCCGTCTGGAATATCAACGCAATCTCATACTATTAGTTTTGAAAATCATGGATTTAGTAATGGTGACGTTATAGCTTATTCATATGATACTACGCCAATTTCTGGTCTTTCAACAACAACTCAATATAGAGTTTTAGTTGTAAATAATAATTCATTCAGAATATCTGATTGTGGTGTTGGATGCACAAACCCAGCAGATTTTAATTATGAAATATATTCAAAATTACTTTCTCAAGGATCTGGATATCAATATTTTAGTTATCCGGAAATAACTGTAAGTGCTGTAATATCTAGTGGAATAGGATCTCTCAGTGTTGTTGGTGTAATCACTGCAACCCCAGTAGTTAAAGGAAGTATTATTGATGCATACTTGTACGATGAAGGTCAAAATTATGGATCTACTGTTTTAAATTTAAATAAAAAACCAATTGTAAAAGTTATAAGTGGATCTGGTGCCGAATTAGTAGCTAGGATATCATTAGGTTCTATTGAATCTGTACAGATTAATTTTGGTGGCAATAACTATAATTCTGTTCCTGACTTGATAGTTGATGGTGATGGAACGGGCGCAGTTTTAAGGGCAATTGTAGAAAATAAAAGAATAACTGAAGTTATAATTATAAATCCAGGTATTGGATATAGTAGAGCAAAAATTAGAGTTTCTTCTCCCGGAAAAAATGCTATTGTAGATGTTACTGTAAGAGATTTAACTGTAAATACTTTAAATAAATTTGGAGATGATTTGCTATTTGGACAGGAAAATTTACAATACTTTGTCTCAGGATACAATTCGCAAGTTCGTTCTTCCGTACAAGATACTTCGGAAATAACTTTAAGTCACTCTCCAATTATTGGTTGGGCATATGATGGAAATCCAATTTATGGTTCATTTGGATTTTCAGATCCAAGTGACACTACATCAACTAAGAGATTAGTACCTGGGTATAGTTTAGATTCTAGTTCAGTAGTTAACAGACCATCTGGGTTCCCTGATGGATTTTTTGTCGAGGATTATAACTACAATAATTCTGGTGATTTGGATGAATGTAACGGTAGATACTGCAAAACTCCAGAATTTCCTGATGGTGTGTATGCATACTTTGCTACAACAATTGTATCCGGTTCATCAGTAGTACCTAGATTCCCATATTTTATTGGAAATAGATATAGAAATGAATATATTGAAGAAAATAGAACTTTAAGTCAATCATTTGATTTTAACAATTCATCTTTATTAAGGAATACATTCCCATATAAAACAAATGATCTCTTTACTGATAATGATGGTTTGGTTGAATCCTATGATCTAATAAATCAGAAGTCAGTAATAGAATCAATTTCCAAGGGAGTTATAGATGGATTTGATATCATCAATGGTGGAGAAAATTATAGAGTAGGTGATTCTTTAGTATTTAAAAAAGATATTACTGGAAGTGGTTTAGATGTAAAAGTCAATACCATCTTAGGTAAAGATATAATCGAAATTAATACAACAGTAAATTCATATAATAATGTAATTTTTACAAAAAGTAATAAAAATCAAGTAAACGTTACTGTATCCCCATTCCATGAATTTAACAATGGAGATTATGTGAATGTTTCTGGTCTTAGTACTGATCTATCCAAATTAAATGGTGGATATAATGTGGGGGTAATTTCTTATAGAAGTAGTTTATTAAAAGATATCCCACAAAATGCTCAACCAGGAATTATAACCGATATATACGTCTCCAATATTCCTACAAGTATTTCTATAGGGAGTAGTATTCAGATAAATTCTGAAAAATTTGGAATTGTAGATATTTTAAGAGAACAAAATGTTCTGAGAGTAAAAAGATCTACATCTACACAAACATACTCTGGAATTTCATCTACAATAGTAAATTATATTCCAGATACGTTTACAATTAATCAAATTGTCGATGATTTTGATTCTAAAGTAAATAAACTATTTTTCTTCAATCCTAGGGAAACTATTGGATTGGGAACCAATGTTGGAGTTGGAACAACTGCATTATATTCACTATTTGGTCAAACATACGTTGGCATAGGAACCACTGGAATTAGGTCTAATTTAGTAAGAAATTTAAAAACATCTAGTATATTCTTACCAGACCACAAATTAAGAACAGGTGATGTAGTTAAATTTACAAAACCAATTCCAGCTGACTATTTTGCAGTTGAAAGTGGAATTACAACTACGGGAATTGCAACATTTACAATACCAAGAACAACTGGAGATATAAATTCACAACTATTCTATGCTATTAATAATGGTGGTGATTTTATCGGGTTATCTACTGAGTATGGTCCGGTTGGTGATAATTTACAAAATGGATTGTATGGTAAAAAGTACGCTGGATATTATGCAGATAGCATTACATTTTTCAATTCGTCTACTTACACTGGAATTTCTACAATAACTTCTAGATTGTACAATTACGGTGGTGAAAGTGATAATAATTTTAGTTGGCAATGGTTTGGATATTATAAGGCAGTATCTTCTGGAATCAATACCTTTACAGTATCTTCAACTGGTTCATCTTACTTATGGATAGGGCAAAATGCAATAAGTGGATTTACTACAAATAATGCGTTAGTTAAATCCCCAGGAACTACTCCAGCTGGTGCAGGATCAGTTTCAAATGTATCCAGTGCTACTACAAGTCTAATAAAAAATCAATACTATCCAGTGAGAATAGTTTCCGGAAGGACTGTTACTGGGACAATATCCGTATCTGCTCAGGGTGTTGGAGCTGCTTCCACAGCATCAAATATTTTTTACAATGCTCAAGAGTCATTAACAAATTCAACAGAACCAAAACCACTATTTTTTGCAAATCTAGGTTCTACAAATAGTTATGAATATAAAATAGAATCTGTATATCCACAGAAGTTAGGAAAAGTTGAAAAAATAAAAGCAACTGTATCAGTATCAACTGACCATCAATTAAGAGTTGGAGATAAAATTACATTAAATGTAATTCCAAACACTAGTGTAGGTGTTGGTACTACTAGTCCATTAACTATAAAGTATAATTCAAGTATCGATAAAATAATTATTGATTCATTCAACGTTCAACCAACTGGAATAAACACATTCAATAGTTCTATTCAAATCCTCAATCATACATTTAAAACAGGTGATAAAGTTTTATATGAAAATAGTGGAACTGTTGGTATTGAAACTGGGACATATTTTATCCTAACAGTTGATTCTAACAATATTCAATTGTGCGAAACTTATAAGTCACTAGTGAATGATCCACCAAAGGTAGTAAGCATTGGAAATACAGGAATAGTTGGACAAACAATTTCAAAAATTAACCCACAAATAAATCCAACTATTGGTAATAATCTAGTATTAGATGTTTCTGATGTTTCCTTAAGAGGATATAAATTTAAATTATTTTATGATAATGAATTTAAAAATGAATTTATTTCAGTAGATGATGTAAGTACATTTAGTTTAAGTGGAATTGGAAGTTTAGGATATTCTGGTTCTGAAATAACACTGAAATATTCTGAAAATCTACCACAACAGTTATATTATACCTTAGAAAAATCTTCTAGTATTTTATTACCAGATATTGAAACTAAAAATTATTCCACTATAAAATTTGTTAATAGTGATTATATTGGAAATTATGAAATTTTTTCAATTGGTGTAAGTACTGTATCATCATCTAGCACTACTTTTGATATTAATCTTCCAAAAATTCCAGAAAGATATGATTATGATGCTTCTGAATGTTCGACAATTGAATACAATACAACTTCTAGGAGTGCTTATGGGTCTATTAATAATTTAAAAGTTCTTTCTTTAGGTTCTAACTATTCTAAATTACCATCGGTTGAAAGAATTGAAAGTGAGCAGGGAATTGGTGCTTATGTTATCCCAACCTCAGCATCTATTGGTAAACTAGGAGAAATTAAGTTATTTAATCAAGGATATGAATATCCATCGGATAAAACTTTAAGACCTTTTTCCAAAAAATCAATTAAGTGTATAGTTAATGATTATTTTTCTCTCAAATCTGTTAGTGTTGAATATGGCGGAAACAACTATATCTCTCCACCGGATATAGTATTTTATAACGTAAGGGATGATATAACTGTATCAGAAGCTCTATTTGAAGTTAATTTAAAAGGAAATTCAATTACTTCAGTCGATGTTCTGAGTAATCCAAAAGGAATTTCAGTAAATCCTTCAGATAGTAAAATTGCTGCTATTAACAACCAGAACGGAGTAGCCGTAGATAAAGTTTTTGCATCAGGTACTGGAATTGTAACATGCATTTTAACAACACCAGTTTTGGGATTTTCTGAAAATGTATTTAATGTTGGTGATGAAGTATTTGTTGAAGGAATTAAAAAAGAAGATGAGACTGGAACTGGAGTCAATTCCACAGATTTGGGATATAACTTATTCAAGGTAACATCTTATCAAAATACCATTCCAGCAGAAGTTGAATATAATGTTTCAGATTATACAAATGATCCCGGAAATATTCTCCAAAATCAAGATTCTTTTGCAAGTATTATAAAATCTGTAAACTATCCAAGATTTGGAATAGAAATAAGCAGAGTTGATTCATCTCCATTTATAAATGGCGAAGGTCTAAAAGTTAAGGATGCAAATGGTGTTTTCCTTAATACGGATTTAATACTTAAATCATTTGATGATGGATTTATTGTAATTGATGGAGATTATGATTTATTGCGCGGATCAGTAATTTTAGGTGTTGATTCTGGTTCTATAGCAACTATAGAAAAAATATTCCCAAGAGAGGGAATATTTGAAACAGATTATTCAACTGATATAATTTATTCTTGGGAAAGCGATACTGGAAGATTAAACGATAACATTCAAGTAATTAATGATAATGATTACTATCAAAATCTATCATATACCATTAAGAGCTCTTTACAGTATAACGAATTAATAACTCCAGTAAATTCTTTATTACATCCATCTGGGATGAAGAATTTTGCTGATACTCAATTAGAAACAAACGCAGCTTCAGAATATGATTTAAATGCAATTGAGCAGTCAGTATATCTGTATGATATTCAGAATGAAAATAGAGTTGATACCATTAATAACTATGCATTGGCAGTAGATTATAATGTTGATCAAACAAGAAATGCATCCAAATTTATAAAACTTAATAATAAAAAATTAACAAGTTACATTAAGTGTATTTCTAATAGGGCATTACAAATTGACGATATATCTACACAATTTACAAATAATGATACTCCTGCGCCTGGATATGCAGATTTGTTCATTACTGATTCTACAGAAAATTATGGTACGTACTTAATACAGATTTTAAATTCTTCTGACTTCTTAGCACAATTGACGGATGTGGTTGTTATTGTAAACAATAATTATGATGTCTTCACTTTACAGAGAGCTACTTTAAATAATTCAGTACGCTCAATTGGTGAAATAGACGGTTATATTGATGATTTTAATAATATTAGAATAAGATTTGATCCATTCGATCCGTTTAATGAAGATTATGATATTAAAACAATAAGAACCACAACTCCATCAATTGCTTCAGTTGGAGTTGGAAGTACATCTATTGGATTTGTTGATATAAGAACTTCTTCTAATCTAGTTTCATCTGGAACAACATCATCACTAATAGAAGTTCCAACTAATTATGATAAAATATTTGCAACGATTCAGTTAACAGATCTAACTACAAATACAATATGTTTTGCTGAAACTTATATTACATTTGATGGAACAGATACTTATTCTACCAGATATGATTATGAGACTTATTCAAGAACAACTAACTTCTCCAATGAATTTATTGGTCAATTAGATACTTCCATAAGTGGTGGTAAGATTTCAGTTAATTATTATAATGATTCCAGCAATTCTATCAGAATTAATACTAGGGCGGTAGTTTTTGGTCCTACTTCTTCTGGAATTGGCACTTATTATTTCTTAGCTTCAGGGCAACCCAGTGATTCTGTAAGATCTGCTAGATATGAATCGAAGTTTACAAGTACAAGAGCAACTTCTTCTGTAGGGATAGTTACGTATTCAAGATTAGATGTTTCATCATTTAAAGCAAAAATTGCAGTAAGTGTTGGATCTAGTAGTGAGCTTCATCAATTCTTAGTTCTTGATGTTTTAAACGATGCAGGATTCACCCAAACAACACAATATCCTCTCTTATCGATAAATGATTATGCTGTTGGAATTGGAACGTTTGGGATAGAGAAAGATAGTACAAATTTGACATTCAAATTCTATCCAAATACTTCACTAGGGAATTCAAATATTAGTATTAAATATTTTGCTGAAGTTTTCCAAAAAGAGTATGACAGTTTAAATATACCAGAACCTCTTACCCTTGGACCTGCAGTAGATACTTTTGCTCTAGAGTTCTATAATGGAGCCCAGGCAAATAGAATTAATAAGTTGGATTATGATGCAAATTATAATGGTATACCAATTTTTGAAAAGAGATTTAATCCAAGCAACCAATCAGTAATAAATTACACAACTGGTACTATTACAATCCCAGACCATTTTTATAATACTGGTGAAGAATTGACTTATACACCAGATACTTCATTTGTTGGATTTGCTGTTACTGCAATTGGAATTGGTTCAACTGCAAATTATGTCGGTGTAGTTACAAATAAACTACCTCCAGTAGTCTATCCAATTAGACTTGATAATAACAATTTTAAATTGGCAACAAGACAAGAATATGCTCAAGCTGGTATTTTCGTAACATTTACCAGCCCAGGTCTTGGAAATTATCATGCATTGACAATGACTAAGAAGTTAGAAAAATCTTTAGTTGTCGTTGATAGTGTTGTGCAAGCGCCAGTCACATATTGTTTGGTTGATCATAGATTAAAATATAATACAAATATTATCTCTGGAGGTACTGGAATTGGTGCTGGTAATACAGCGTTTGCTATTAGTGGAATTTCCTCCATTCAACCAACTGACCTATTAAAAATTGATGATGAAATTATTAAAGTCAACATTGTAGGACTTGGTACAACATCAGGAGCTTTAGTTAGTGGATTAGGCACATTCTATATTTTAGAAGGTACTAGAGGGTATGCTGGAACTTTAGCAACATCACATATCAATGATGTTACCATGCGTCTTTATAGAGGCGGATATAATATTGTTGGTAACAAAATTTGGTTTACTGAACCTCCCAGAGGTAATGCTGTTACTGAAAGGGATGAAGCAAATCAACTTCAACCAAAATCATCATTTGCGGGTAGAGTCTTCTTGAGAAAAGATTATGCTAGCAACGCTTTATATGATGATATTTCGGAAACTTTTACTGGACTAGACCAAAGATATGTACTCACCAGACTTGGACTCAATACAACGGGTATTGGTTCAACTGGTGGTAATGGATTAGTATTCATTAACAGTATATTCCAAACTCCTTCAACTTCAAATAATACTGGAAACAATTTTATAATAGAAGACAATGCTGCTGTTGGTATCACTAGTATTATCTTTAGTGGAATTACGTCAAGTAATGGATCATTAATAGTAAGTGACTCGGATGTTACACAAAATCAATTGCCAAGGGGTGGTCTAATTGTTTCTCTTGGATCATCTCAAGGAATTGGATATGCACCATTAGTTGGTATTGGAAGTACGGCACTTGATATTCGACTCACTTCTGGTAGTATTTCATCAATTGGATTCACGACATCATTTATTGTTGGATTTGCATTCACTGGAAATATTGGCATTACATCCACTATAATTACTGGCGTCACAACAAATTCAATTTCAATTGGTAATGAGATTAGAGCAGTGGGTGTTGTTACTACGGGAACCACCCGTATTGTTGGAATTGGAACTAGTGCGGTAACTATTAATCAACCATCATTAAATGGTGTTGCATTATCAACATCTTTCCAAATAAGAAGTAAACCAGTTTTTGGTTCTGGATATTTCGGAAGAGTATCCATAGGATTCTCCGATGCTACTGGTAGTGGTGCAGAAATTTATGGAACTGTTGGTTCTGGCGGAAGTATTTCTGGATTTGTAATCTCTAATGGTGGAAGTGGATATACCAATCCAACACCACTTGTTCCACCACCATCCTACTCTAATTTATCTGTTACTGGTGTAAGTAGATTAAGTATAGGGACAACAACCATTACTGGGGTAGGTCTTCTACTTGATGTGACTGTTGGTGGGCAAGCAGAACCAACTCCAATATCTGGTAGAAATGCTGATGCTTCTAGATTGATTTTAAGTAATAAAACCCTGATTGCTGAAGAAAGTGTCGGTAGAATGTTAAATCAATTCCCAGGATTTAGTGTTCCGAATGGAAATCAGAACTGTATTGATGATATTGTCGATGTTTTAGAGGCAATTTCATATAACTTACAATATGGTGGAAATAACCAAGTATATGATGCTGCAAAAATTTATATCGATAATGATTATCTATCTGGAGAAGAAACGCAATCAATTTTTGCGTTTGTTCAAGCGAGGGACATTGCTATTCAAGCAATGAGAAATGTAGGTATTGGAACTTCTAAATCTTGTACAGTAGGAATAACAACTACAATAATCACTGGTATCAATACCATTGGCATTTCAACCAATAGGCAAGTTAGATTTACTCCTGGCATTATTCTAAATGGTACTACAATTACAAGAATAGGAGTAGGTTCAATTTTTATAACTCCAGCATCTATAAATGCAGGTTCAATTAGTACTTCCCTTATCATATCACAATATTCCAATTTAGGTCAGTTTGTTGATTATACTGTTGAAGGTGATATTTCTGGTATACCAGGATCATATACTGTAGGAGATTGTGCTGACGTAGCTTCCGCAATCGGGTCATTTGTCGGGATTATTACTGCTGCAATATCTTCGGACTCCTTACCAGCAAATAAAGTAGGAATAGTTTCCTCATATAATGAAGTTAAATCATTCTCAATTAAACGAACAGGATATGGATTCAAAGTTGGTGACGTATTTAAACCTGTAGGTTTAGTTACTGCTGCAAGTCTAAGTAGACCGATTCAAGAATTTACACTAACTGTTCTTTCCACATTTAGTGATTCATTTAGTGCTTGGCAATTTGGTGAAATGGATTATATTGATTCCATTAAATCACTCCAAGATGGTGTAAGGACAAGATTCCCACTATTTTATAATAATGAATTACTTAGTTTTGAAACTGATATTAATGACCAACAATCTGCTGAAATTGATTTAGGACCAATCTTAATTGTATTTGCTAATGGTGTTCCTTTAACTCATGGAGATACTTATTTCTTTGATGGAGGATCCTCTTTCACCTTCAATTCAGCACCACTAGCAGAAGATAATATTTCAATATTCTTCTATAGGGGAACAAGAGAGGTTGATAGTAAATTCTTCACCGTTTATGAATCTATTAAAAAAGGTGACAATGTTCAGATATTGAAAAATGATTCTATTGGTGGAATAACTACCAGTCAAGAAATAAGAACAGTATATAATATCAATAGTTCAGATAAATTTGAAACAAACATTTACTCTGGCACCGGAGTTGATGCAGTCAATTATAAGCCCATGAATTGGACTAAACAAAAAGTTGACCAAAATATATCTGGAGAAATAGTTTATAAGTCCAGACAAAGTTTAGAGGGACAAATTTATCCAACTGCAAAATTAATAAAAGATATTAGATTAGGTGACGTTGAAATATTTGTCGATGATGCTGAATTTTTCAAATATGAAGAAAATTCTACAGATGCCTATACGCCTCCTCTTGAGCCAATTACAAATGCAGATTTTGACTTTATAGTTATTGATTCTATTGATCCAGTTTCTGCAGCGATAACTGCAACTGTTTCTGCTGGTTCTACAGTGGTTTCCAACTTAACAATTACAAATTCTGGTTCTGGATACATATCGACAGCATCTGTGAAGATAGCGGCACCATTTGACGTTACTCCTGGGATTGGATCAACAGCTAGAGCTTCTGTTTCAATAGTTAATGGAAGAATTACATCAGCTTCCATAATTAGTCCAGGATTTGGATATACTTCTTCAAATCCTCCAAAAGCTATTGTTTCATATCCGATTCCAAAATATGAAATTTTTAGTACATCTCAATTTGTGGAAGGATTCTCTGGAATTATCACAGGAATAGGAACAACGACAGGAACATCTGGAAATCCATTAGCAATTAGATTTAATTTAAATGTTTCTTCGCCATATTTCTTCCCATCAGGAATATCAACAGGTTACCCTATTTACATATATGATACATTTGTTGGTTCTGGAGTAACATCAATTTACAATAATAATTCGAATATTGTCGGAATAGGGTCAACATATGCTGATAATATTTACATAGTACATGATTTAAGTTATACATCAGTGGGTTCAACTAGTGCGACTATCATATGTAATGTTCAATCAACCACTAGAATTTCTGGAATATCTACTTCAGGTAAATTCTGCGGAAGATTTTCATGGGGAAGAATTTTTGGATTCTCTAGAAGTGCAGCAGACTCGATTGCAATTGGTGTGAGTGGAAAAACAGTTAATTCCGGACTAACAACATTCCCAACAATTCAAAGAAGAGGATATGGACTTAGAGACACTGGAGGATTATTAAATGATTTATCATAGTATAAATATACATATGTAACGTAAAAATTAGCTAATATAATAGCATGTCTGCACTTGTAACAGATCAGTTTAGAATTCTAAATGCTAATAATTTTATAGAATCTGTAGAGAATGATTCAAATTCATACTATGTTTTTGTTGGACTACCAAATCCTACCACAGTTGGGTTTGGTAGAACAGCAGATTGGGACACAAATACTCCCAACCCCATTGATTCATTCAATACTCTAAATCATACCAAAAGCACAGTTCTTTTTGGTAAAAGAGTAACAGGTGCTAATATTAGAAGAGTAATAAAAAGAATTGACTGGACTAGAGGAACGAAATATGAGACATACAGGCATGATTATAGTGTTTTAAATCCCACACCAATAACTCAATCTGCAAGATTATATGATTCTAATTATTATGTAATGAATACGGATTATAAAGTTTATATTTGTATAGATAACGGTTCTTCAGGCATTACAACTGGTGGAAATGCATCTCAAGATGAACCTACATTTACTGATTTGGAACCATCCCCAGCAGGTGAAAGTGGTGACGGTTATCTCTGGAAATACTTATTCAGTGTTACACCATCCGACATCGTTAAATTCGATTCTACCGAATATATTACAGTACCAAATAATTGGGAAAGTAATACAGACCCACAAATCTCTTTGGTTCGTGATAATGGGGATTCATCAATTAACCAGAACCAAATTAAAAAAATATACTTAGAACAACCAGGATTTGGATATGCTGGTGGCTCCGGACAAAAATTTAATATTTATGGAGATGGTACAGGTGGGACAGCTATTCTTGATGTAGATTCTCTTGGTCAAATTGGAAACGTCAGAGTTTCTTCAGGTGGTAAAGATTATACCTATGGTGTAGTTGATTTATCATCAATCAGTGGATCTGCAACTAAAGCTGCTAAATTGGTTCCAATTATACCACCATCCAGAGGACATGGATTTGATATTTATCAAGAACTTGGAACCGATAAAGTGCTAATTTATGCCAGATTTGATGATTCCACTAAAGATTTTCCTATAGATACTAAATTTGCACAAGTTGGAATTATAAAAAATCCAGTATCTTTTGGTTCAACATCTATATTTGAAAATAATGAATTTTCAGCAACATACTCATTAAAATTAATACAATCATCCGCAACTGGAACACTATCAGTTGGTGATGTAATTAAACAAACTGTTTATGGTGGTGGTGCTGTTGCTATAGGAACAGCATTTGGATATGTTGCATCGTATGATACTGAAACTAATGTAGTCAAGTATATTCAGGATAGAAATTTATATTTCAATCCCACATACTTTGATCAAACTGATTGGAAAGAATTAAGTAGAAATTCAGATGTTTTAAAATTTGAGGCTACAAATAACACAATAACTAGTTCTTCTGGGTTCAGTGGAACTGTAGATACTGGATACAGTGGAATTACTACAACACTATCTACTGGAAAAATTGTGAATTTATCCGCACAATTCAATAATGGGTTAGCAAATCCTGAGATAAATAAAACGTCAGGTGATATAGTTTATCTTGATAATCGACCTTTAGTATCAAGAAACGCTAGACAAAAAGAAGATATTAAAATTATCCTGGAATTCTAAAAAAAAATGGCACAAAAAACTAATTTAAATGTTAGCCCTTACTATGATGATTTTGATTCTGATAAGGACTTTTATAAAGTCCTATTTAATCCAGGAAGACCAATACAGGCTAGAGAATTAAGTACCTTACAGTCTATTCTCCAGAATCAGATAGAAAATTTTGGAAAAAATATATTCAAAGATGGTAGTGTAGTTGTTCCAGGAAATATAGTATATGATGGTCAATTTTTCGCGGTAAAATTAAATACTACAAATTTTGGTGTTGATATATCAGTTTACTTAGATAAAGTAATTGGTAAAAAAATAAGAGGATTAACTTCGGGAGTTAGTGCAACAGTTCAAAAAATAATATATCCTGCTTTCGGTACAGATATTGAAGATATTACTATTTTTGTAAAATATCAGTCATCAGATTTCAACTTCACTAATAATCCATTTTCAGAAGGTGAAGAACTATCTTGTGACGATGAAATCGCGTATAATGTTTCAGTTATTGCTGCAGGAACACCATTTGCTTCCGTAAAATCAGAAAACGCAATTTTCACGGGATCTGCAGTTTCAGTGGATGAAGGAATTTACTTTGTTAGAGGATTTTTTGCTAGAGTTGCTAGACAAACAATAATTTTAGATCCATATTCCAATACACCTAGTTATAGAGTTGGACTTAGAATTTCAGAAGATATTATAACTTCAAAGGATGATTCTTCATTATATGACAATGCTAAAGGATTTTCAAACTTCTCTGCACCTGGCGCAGATAGATTTAAAATTGAATTATCTTTAGTTAAAAAGGAAATAGACGACTTTAACGATTCTGATTTTGTAGAAATAGTTAGAATCAGGCAAGGTGCTATAGAAAAAATAGAAACAAAAACAAACTATAATGTAATTAGAGATTATATTGCACAAAGAACATATGATGAATCTGGCGATTATTCAATCGATCAATTCCAAATTTCAGTTCATAATTCTCTAAATGATAGGTTAGGTAATGATGGAATGTTTCTCCCAGAAGAAACAACCAATCAAGGTAATACACCCTCTGATGATTTGATGTGCGTTAAAATATCCCCAGGAAAAGCTTATGTAAGGGGATATGATATTGAAAAAGTTGGGACAACTGTTATTGACGTACCTAAACCAAGGGAAACTGCTCAATCTCCACTAACAAATGTCCCATTTACAATGGGAAATATTTTAAGAATCAATAATGTTTCTGGAGTACCGAAAAATAGAGAAACGATACAATTATACAACCAAAGAAAAAACTCAACCACTGTAGCAACAGGAACAAAAATAGGTGATGCTAGAGTATATTCATGTGCGTTAACAGGTAATGCATATAGTGGAGCAAATTCAAATTGGGATTTGGCATTATTTGATGTTCAAACATATACTGAGATTACTTTAAATCAACCACTAAGTTCTACCGAACTTCCAATTACATCTTACATTAAAGGAAAAAGTAGTGGTGCCAGTGGATATGCAGTAAGTGCTGGTGGAAACTCTGCCGTAATTATGCTGAGACAGACCTCGGGAAGTTTTAGTATTAATGAACAAATAACCATTAACGGAATAGAAATTCCATCTAGAACAATTACTAGGGTGAAGGTATATGGTTTGGCAGATATTCGTTCAATTTTCCAAGCATCATCTTCCGGATATCCATCTGCCTTTGTTGCTGATGCATTTTTAAACATTGGAGTTCCTTATGGATTTTCCCCAACTGATTTAGTTACAATTAATACTAATGGAACAATCACTTGCCCAGGAAAGACATTTAGTGGAATTAAAACAGACAGTATTATAAGATATCAAAGAATTGGATTTAGTACTGACGTTTATAATAGAGTTACTGGAGTAGCTGCCAACGGTACAAGTATAACGGTCTCAACAGTTCCAAACGTTAGTGGAGTATGTGTTGGTGAACTTCCAATAGCACAAATTCAAGTTCCATTCTCTATAGCCGAACCAACTTTACGCAATACAAATGAAGGATCACTGTACGTTAAACTACCTATAGATAATATATCTTCAGTTAATCTAAGTCAATCATCAATTGGTGTTATTGACCAAATAACAACTGAAAGCTCGGATGCTAACGGCATAATGACGTTTAGTATTGCGAACGTTAATGCTGGAATTACTAGTTCTTTCTTTAAATCATTTGAAGAAAGAAGATATTCTGTCCATTATTCTGATGGAACAATTGAACCATTAACTTCAGATCAATTTGCTATATCTGGAAATACCGTAACAATAAGTGGATTGACTCCAAACCAAACAAATATAGTAGTTAATGTCTCACTAACTAAAACTGGAATTGTAAGTAAAGTAAAGAGATATACGAAGAGTACCAATATTTTGGTTAATTTATCAAAATATCCACAATCTGGTTCTGGAATAAGTACATCTGTTTCAGATGGATTGGAATATAATCAATATTATGGACTGCGAGTTCAAGATGAAGAAATTTGCCTCAGGTATCCTGATGTTGAGGATGTTATTGCGGTTTATGAATCTTTAGATCAAAATTCCCCCGTTTTAGATAAATTATCTTTTAGTTCAAATGCTAATATTGATACTGCAGCAATCATTGGAGAAAATATTTTTGGTTCTTCCAGTAAAGCAATTGCTAGAGTTGTTTCAAAACCAGATTCGAATTCAGTAAGTATAGTTTATTTGAATACTTACAGATTTAATTTATTTGAAACTGTTAAATTTGAGCAATCCGGAATTACAGCAGAATTGTCTGAACTGACCATAGGAAAATATAAGGATGTAACTCAAAACTTTATTCTAGATAGAGTACAAAATAATAATTATTATGGATACTCTAAAATAATTAGAACTCGTGGTGCTGAACCAGCCCATAAACTGTTTATAGTCTTCGATCACTACACAATTCCAACATCAGATGCTGGTGATGTATTTACGGTTCTCAGTTATCCAGAGGAGAATTATGAAAACTATATACCCAGACTTCAAAATAATGTAAGTTTAACTGATGTTCTAGATTTTAGACCATTCCCAAGTGTCTTTAGTGGGTCAGCAGCTTCTCCATTTGATTTTTCACAAAGAACCTATTCATCCGATAATCCAAAGTTAATAATCTCATCTAATGAAAGTACATTACTTTCGTATGATTACTATTTGGCAAGAGTTGATAAAGTTGCCTTAGATAAAAATGGAAACCTTGTAGTTGTCCAAGGAATTTCTGCAGAAAAACCAAGAGAACCAGAAGCTCCTTTGGAATCGATGCAGTTAGCAACTATAGAATATCCACCGTATTTCTATAATGCAAGAGGATCTAGAATCATTATAAATGATAATAGAAGATATACGATGAGAGATATTGGTGTAATTGAAGATAGGGTTGATAATTTAGAAACTCTCACTTCATTATCACTTTTAGAAGTAAGTACAAGTTCTTTACAAACTCAAGATGCACTTGGATTCGATAGATTTAAGTCTGGATTCTTTGTAGATGACTTTAGTACTACAAATTTACTTAATAATGATAATTCTTCAATACAAGTTAATATTGCAGCGAAAGAATTACAACCAATTGTTGCCAGAAACACATTAAAGAGTCAACTAGCTGGTTCTGAAAGATTAAATACGGAAAGTTTAGATTTTTCAACTAATTTCAATTTATTAGATGCTAATGTTCAAAAAACTGGAAATAGTGTTACATTAAAGTATACTGAAGTCTCATGGATTGAACAGAAATTTGCAACTAGAGTTGAAAATGTAAATCCATTTCATGTTGTTAACTATGTTGGAGTAGTAGAATTAACTCCAAAAACAGATTATTGGATTAGAACTGTAAATCTACCTGATAAGAACGTAGAAAGAAGAACTCAAGTCAATGCTGCCTTTGCAAATGAGACTGTATGGACTGCAGTTAGGGTTCCCTGGTGGTGGGGATGGCGTGCAGGTTGGTGGTGGGGTCGTCGCTGGTGGTGGGGCGGCTGGTGGGGACGTACTCCAGCAGTTGCCGGTCGCAACGCCTGGTGGGGTGCCTGGTGGTGGACATGGTGGCAACCCACTGTTATTAACAGATTAAGAGGAACCAGTGTAGTAACAGGAACCACAGAAAATACAGAATTAGTAGCATCAAATACCGAACAATATATCAGGTCGAGAAATACTCAATTCTTTATTTCCAACTTAAAACCAAGAACTGAGTACTATCAGTTTATCGATGGTATTAGTGGAGTAGATTTTGTTCCTAAACTTTTAGAAGTATCCGATTCTCTCAATTTATCCACATCTGGAACAATCGGAGTATTTTCTATAGGTGAAACAGTAAATGGATATGATTCTTCTGGAAGGAAAACCATATCATTTAGAATATGCTCACCAAACCACAAAACTGGACAATTTAATTCTCCAGAAAAAGTTTACGGGCAGAATCCATATAATTCAAGTCAATCTTTAGTGAATACCTATAGCCAATCATCACCAATACTTAATGTTGATACATTTGCATTGTGCGAAGAAGCGCAAGGTAAGTATTCTGGATATGTTTCTGCCGGAACAAAATTAGTTGGTGAAACAAGTGGAGCAATTGCTTATGTTAAAGATCTCAGATTAATATCTGATAACTACGGTGATTTAGTTGGAACATTTTTCATAAGAGATCCTCATACTGTTCCAGCACCACAAATAAGAATTAATACTGGAACAAAAACCTATAAGGTTTCTTCCAGTTCATCAAATGAACTGCCAATCCCAGGCTCTACAAAAATTTCTGAAGGCGAGACTACTTTCACATCTACTGGATTAGTGAATACTTATGAAAAAACGATAACAACGTTCATTACAGATTATGTTGATCCATTAGCACAATCATTTACTGTTGGTGGTTCGGTGGAAGCTCCAAATGGCAACGTTCTTGAAGAGGATAAGAATGGAGCATTCTTAACTGCCGTAGATTTATTCTTCTACACTAAAGATACAGAATATCCTGTAACTGTGGAAATAAGGACAATGGAATTGGGAACTCCAACTAGAACGGTTTTGGGTCAACCAGTCACAGTTCGTCCAGAAAATATCTTAACTTCTGATAATGCATCTGTAGCGACTAAAATTACCTTCCCATTCCCAATTTACTTATCTCCAGGTCAAGAATATGCAGTTGTAATCTTATCACCTCAAAGTGATGCTTACGAAGTATTCATTGCCCAAATGGGAGAAAAGGCATTGAATCCTGGAAATTCTCCAGATGAAGTTCTTTATAATCGCCAATGGGCTATGGGAAGTCTATTTAAGTCCCAAAATGGTTCTATTTGGACAGCAAATCAGTATCAAGATTTGAAATTTAAATTATATAAAGCACAGTTTACAACAACTCCTGGAACTGTATTTTTCTACAATCCACCACTTGATGAAAGTAATGGATATGTAAAAACTTTAGAGCCAAATCCAATAACAACATTCTCAAAAAATCTTACTATTGGAATTACAACGGTACAATCATCAAATACAGCTACGTTAAGTCTCTTAGCTGCTGGAAGGCGCGTTGGAGAATCAGGTAAACCTTATGTAACAGGTTCAATAGTTTCTATTGGAAGCTCAGTTACTTCTGTAGGAATTTCCACAGTGGGTTCCAACTATACATCACAGTCCAATGTCGATACTTATAATATTAGCGGCAAGGGAACTGGTTTGAAATTAAATATTACTGCATCCAGCGGTGCTATTACTGCCGCAACTATTGCAGTTGGTGGAAATGGATATGCAAAAGGAGACATAGTAGGAATAACTACATCCTCAGCCGGAGCAACTGGTGTGGGAGGATTAATTTCTATCAATGATATTAATGGAGCCGATACACTCTATCTTAATAATGTTCAGGGGCAATCATTCACACAAAATACACAATTAGTTTACTATGATGCTAGTAATAATAGAATTAGTCTTGGTTCTACTTTAATAAGAACCTCATCTATAAGTGATAATACATTCTCAACTGGCAATGTCATGAGAGTTGTTCACTATGGTCATGGTATGCATACCACTAATAACATTGTTAGATTGTCTAATGTTCAGAGTGATCTTGCTCCTGTTGAGTTGCAAGCAACTTTACTAGACTCTGAGACTGTTATTAATGTGGGTGCCGCAAATACATCATCTTTTGCAACATTTGAAGGGGCAGCAGTAAGTGCAACCAATCCAGGATATGTAATTATTGATCAAGAAATTATTAAATATGAGGCAATTTCTGGAGATACTTTAACCTCAGTAACTAGAGGTCAAGATTCAACTAAAATTGAAACTCACGTTGAAGGAACTTTAACCTTCAAATATGAGTTAAATGGTGTCTCTCTCAGAAGAATTAATACTACTCACTTCATAAGTTCTAAGGAGCGTGATTTAGATCTTTACTGCATAGAAATAGACAGATCTAAAAATGGTATTAATAGAACAGCAGATGGAACTCCAACTGGATTCCCAGAACTAAACTTCACATCTGAAGCATTCGTTGGCGGTGATACTGTTACTGCAAGTGAAAATATTTTATTCAATGCAATTAATCCATCTTATGGATTCTTCACTCCAGGTTCAAAAACTTCAGTCGAGGGAAGCATAAGAACAATCAGTGCAACTAGTTCCCATGGAAGTGAGCAGTCATTTGTTGACCAAGGTTATGAAAAAGTTCAATTGAATCAGGTCAATACTTTATCTTCTCTTAGAATGGTGGCATCGAATGTAAATGAACAGGAGTATCTTGATGATTTACCAAGAAATAAATCTTTCACGACAGCAATTGTTCTGAAAACTGAAGATAAGAACCTATCTCCAATCTTATTCACAGATATTTGTAACAATGAATTTAGAGCATGGAGAATCGATGCTCCTATTTCAAATTACATCGAAAGTTCTTTGACAAATTCTCTTGAGGGAGATCCACATGCTGCCAAGTATGTCTCTATTCCAGTTAAATTAAAAAATCCTGCAACTGCATTAAAAGTTATTTTAACTGCAAACAGACCGGATGGAGTTGATTTTAGAGTTCTGTATAGTATAAGTAGACCAGATTCTGAGTCACAAGAGCAAGTATTTGAATTCTTCCCAGGATATGAAAATCTCATAGATAGTGATGGTGATGGATTTGGTGATAGAGTCATCGATCCTTCGAAAAATACTGGACATGCTGATGCATTTGTTAAGGCAAATACTGATGAAAGAACAACATCAGAATATCAATTTACTGCAAACAATTTGGGAGAATTTACTGAGTTCACAATCAAAATTGTAATGAGTTCACGCAATCAAGCAAAAATCGCTATAATTAAAGAAATGAGGGCAATTGCGTTAGTATGATGATACCCGTAGAAGGACACCCCAATCTTTTTAGAGATGAAAAGACTGGGGCAATCATAAATTGTGATGATACTGCATATAATGCACATAAGAAAGCTTCCCAAATTAGAATGAATTATAAAAATGAAATAGAAAATTTAAAAAATGAAGTTGGTGAAATTAAATCACTCATAAGGGAATTGATTAATGAAACCAGAAGAAATTGAATTGGAAAGTATGACTAGATTGTTTGAATATGAAAAACATTCTAGAGTTATTGACAATTTGAGTGCTGATGAACTGAGAAATTATGCAAAATTATATTGTAAGATGTATTTGAAACAACAGGAGGTTATAAATTTAATCTCTGAATCTAATAAATATATTTAAAAGTGTCCTTATAAAATGGCAGTATATGTATCCAATATCGTAATTGAACAAGGTTTTACGTTTACTAACACTTTTGAGTTTGAGTCTATCAATACTAACGAAGAATTAAACTTAGTTGGTTACGGTATAACCGCACAGTTGAAAAAAAATTATTCCAGTTCTGGTGCAGTTTCTTTTGCATGTACCGTTGTTACTGGTTCTACTGGGAAAATTAAAATCTCATTGACGGATGAGCAGACCTCTCAATTGAAGCCAGGAAGATACGTATATGATGTTGCTATTCAAGATGGTGGATTTTCTTCCCAAAATGATAGAGTAAAGGTTGTGGAAGGAACGGCATTAGTTAGATCTGGTGTAACAAAATAAAGGAGTTTTCTAATGTCCAAACCTTCCAGTAGACAAGAGTTAGTTAATTATTGTTTGAGACGTTTAGGATATCCTGTATTGGAAATCAACGTAGATGACGATCAAATAGACGACCTAGTAGATGATGCCTTACAGTACTTTAATGAAAGGCATTTTGATGGTGTTGAAAAAATGTATCTCAAATATCAATTAACCCAAGAGGATATTGATAGGGGTTCGGCTGTAGCACCAAATGGAGTTGGTATAGTTACTACAACAGGATCTTCACCATTTGGAACTCAAAATTTTTATGAAAGTTCTAATTATATTCAAGTACCAGATTCTGTAATCGGAATAGAAAAAGTATTTAAGTTTGACACCAGTTCTATTTCTGGTGGTATGTTTAGTATTAAATATCAATTATTTTTAAATGACTTATATTATTTCAATTCTGTTGAACTTTTGCAGTATGCGATGGTTAAAACATATCTAGAAGACATTGATTTCTTACTTACCACTGATAAGCAAATACGTTTTAACAAAAGACAAAATAGACTTTATTTAGATATAGATTGGGGATCACAAAAGGCAGGAACATTTATTGTTTTTGAATGCTTTAGAATATTAGATCCAAATGATTTTACTAAGGTATATAATGATAGTTTCTTGAAAAAGTATCTAACTGCACTGATTAAAAGACAGTGGGGGCAAAATCTAATTAAATTTAGAGGAGTGAAACTTCCTGGCGGAATTGAATTAAATGGAAGAGAGATTTATGATGATGCTGAAAAAGAATTAGCAGATATCCAATCAAGAATGATGCTTGATTATGAATTACCACCTTTAGACTTCATTGGATAATGGCACTTAACCCATATTTTCTCCAAGGTGCTCCAGGAGAGCAGAATTTAGTTCAGGATTTAATAAACGAACATCTCAGGATGTTTGGTATAGATGTTTATTATATTCCTAGAAAGCAACTGAAAACTGATAATATTTTAAACGAAGTTCAAAGTTCAAAATTTGATGATAATTATATTATTGAAGCATATTTAAATAATTTTGAGGGATATAGTCCTTCAAATGACATTATGACTAAATTTGGATTAAAGTTGACCAATGAAATATCTTTAACTATCTCCAGAGAAAGGTTTGAAGAATTTATTTCACCATTCCTAGAAACTATGCTTGAAAATGAAACAAGTAATCCCAATTATGACGATGGGGCAAAGGTTGTTTTATCAAGCAGACCAAGAGAAGGTGATTTAATTTATTTTCCTCTCGGTGAAAGATTATTTGAAGTAAAAAGAGTTGAATTTGAAAACCCATTTTACCAATTAGGAAAGAACTATATCTATGAATTAAAATGTGAACTCTTCGAATATGAAGATGAAGAGATTGATACTGGTATTGAGGAGATTCAAGATACGGTTAAGGATTATGGATTTATCTCGACTTTGATTTTAGTTGGATCTGGAATAACAGCAACTGCAAATGTTTCGATAGCACAGACTGGGGTTATACAAGCAGTCTATTTAAATAATGATGGATATAACTATACTTCTGCACCAATAGTATCCATATCTGCTCCTTCAGCAGGAGGACAGAGGGCAACTGCAGTAGCAATTTTAAATCGCAATTCTGTAAGGGAAATCCTATTAACGAATGCTGGATATGGATACACTATGCCACCAACGGTCAGTATAAGCGGTGGTGGGGGCATAGGAGCAGCAGCAACCTGCGGAATAACATCTAATGCAGTATATTTGGTTAATTTGACTAACGCAGGTTCTGGGTACTATAGCAGTCCAACTGTAACCATAGGGTCGCCAAATTCTGGACTTTCTACTGCAACAGCATCGGCACTATTAACTGCCTCTGGAACCATTTCCACAATTAGAATATCAAATAGTGGTACTGGATACATATCAATACCTTCTATAAATATTTCATCTCCACCTAACGTTGGTGTTGGTTCATTTATAAGTAATGAGGAAATTGTAGGATCCACTTCAGGAGCTAGAGCTTTCTTAAAGAGTTGGGACTTAGTTTCTGGCGAAAGAATTTTAAAAATTTCTCTAAATAGTGGTACTTTCCTACCTGGAGAAATTGTAGTAGGAGCAGCATCATCTGCATCATATAGTGTTAAATCATATAGTGAGGAAGACACTTATGATCCATACGCCAAGAATGATGAATTTGAAGCTGAGGCGCAAAATATTCTAGATTTTTCAGAAACAAACCCATTTGGTACATACTAATGCTTGGAACATATTACTATCATCAGATTATAAGAAAAACAATTGTTGCCTTTGGAACTTTGTTTAATGAAATTTATATTAAACATGAAGATTCTGATAATAATCAAATTTCTGAAATAAAGGTTCCATTATCATATGGACCATCGCAAAAGTTTCTTGCAAAAATCAAACAGCAATCTGATCTTTCAAAACCAATTGCAATTACATTACCAAGAATGTCATTTGAGATGACATCTTTAGCATATGATGCAACAAGAAAAACTGGAGTAACTCAGACATTTAAGGCAGTAGATGCTGAGAATAATATTAAAAAAGTTTATATGCCAGTTCCTTATAATATTGGATTTGAATTAAGTGTATTAGCAAAGTTAAACGATGATGCCTTACAAATAGTAGAGCAGATTCTACCAGTATTCCAACCAGGATTTAATGTAACAATAGATTTAATTGAATCTATTGGAGAAAAAAGAGATGTCCCTATCGTATTGAACAATATTTCATTCCAAGATGATTATGAGGGGGATTTTTCTACCAGAAGATCATTAATCTATACATTTTATTTTACTGCAAAAGTTAATATGTTTGGTCCAATCTCAGATAGCAGCGATGGACTAATCAGAAAAGTTCAAGTTGATACTTATGCTGGAACAGATAGAAATACAGCAAGAAGAGAAATGCGTTATACTCTGGTTCCAGATCCTATCGATGCTCAACCAGATGATGATTTTGGATTTAGTGAAACTATAGAAAATTTCTACGATTCTAAAGTCTATAGTCCAACACAACAAACAGATATTTGAGGTTAATTCATGGATTCATTTGAGTCTATTTCAAGTTCATTGAACATAGAAACATCTATTGTAGAAAAGAAAACTGAGGTTGAGATTGTTAAAAATCCAGTAAATGATAATGACATTAAAAAAGATTATGAGTATACAAGGGCTAATTTATACTCATTAATTGAAAAGGGACAAGAAGCAATAAATGGAATTATGGAATTGGCTGGTGAGAGCGATTCACCAAGAGCATATGAAGTAGCAGGGCAACTCATCAAGTCTGTCGGTGACGTAACTGATAAGCTTATAGATTTACAGAAGAAATTAAAGGACGTTGAGGAAGATACAACTAAGACTACCAATAACGTCACAAACAATGCTCTATTTGTTGGATCAACCGCAGAGTTGTCAAAACTGTTAAAGCAAGGTTTTCTAAATAATAAAGAATAATAGATTTTTATCAATGAATGAGCAATTAAAACCATATAATAGCGTGGAAGAGATTGCCAAAAAGCATCGTCTTGAAGTTTCTTTTATTCAGAAACAACTCGATATGGGTGCTCCAATTGAACATGAGCACACAAAAGATCAAAAATTAGCAGTTAAAATTGCTCTTCAGCATCTAGATGAAATTCCAGATTATTACACTCGCCTCAAAAAAATGGAGGCAGATGCAAAGAAACATCATAATAAGTTTAAAGATGTGAATGTAAATTTCAATGATGCAGTCAAAGAACTTGAAGATCAATTGAAAAAATTAAATAATATCTCATATAATTCAATTGATAAATTGATGCGTCGTATAATAAAAAAACATAATATGACGGCAAAAGAATTACATAATGCTTTTGTTGAAAAGCATAAGAGAACACCAGATGTTTGGATTAAAAAATTAAACGAAGGTACTCTTCATCAATGGTTTAAAGGATCTAAATCAAAGGATGGAAAACCTGGATGGGTTGAAGTAATTTCTGGAGAACCATGTGCTCGTGAAAAGGGTGAAAAGGGAACTCCAAAATGTGTCTCTTCAGATAAGAGAGCGAGCATGACAAAGCAAGAAAGAATATCTGCACAAAGAAGAAAAAGTGCTGCTGATCCAAATCAACCTCAAAAAACTAGCGCAGCAAAACCGACTTACGTTTCTACTGATAACCCAGAAAGAAAAATGAACGAAGAAAAGGATGTCAAAGGTAAGAGTAGTGGTAAAAAAGACGCTTGCTATAATAAAGTAAAATCAAGATATGATGTTTGGCCAAGTGCATATGCTTCTGGAGCACTTGTCAAATGTCGTAAAGTTGGTGCTGCAAATTGGGGCGAATCTACGGAACAAACCTCCTTGAACTATGATTGGGATACTCCAGTTCGTGAAAGACCAGATAGATACTGCCCAAAATGTGAAAAACTTGAAAGAAGAGATGAATGTAGGTATGGACCAAAATATTGGGATATGTTTTCATTACCAGCAGAAATAGTTAGTTCGAAAAAAGACTATAATACAACTATGCCACATCCAGCAAATGAGGCAAAAGATCATGAGCACTCAATGGCTCGTTCTGAAATTTCCACAGTCATTGCTGCAGCAAAGAGACTTCGTGGAAAGTTGAAGGGTGAAGGTAATATTGAAGCATGGGTTCAGTCTAAAATTACTAAGGCAGCAGACTATCTTGATTCTGCGGCAGATTATCTCGATAGTGGAGAGCATGATGTAGAAGAATCCTGTTGGGTGGGATATAAAAAAGTTGGTATGAAGAAGAAGGGTAAGAAAATAGTTCCGAATTGCGTTCCAGAATCTGTTTCGATTGAAGATGCCAATGGAAATCATTACGTTCAATTCATTGATATTATTAAACCAGAACCACTGAAGGCAAGTAAGGGAATTGGTAGTGAACTTCTTGATGAAAATGAAGTTTATTCAAACTGGAGAAAGGAACTTTCGGAAGACTGGCAAAAAGTCAATCGTCAAGACAAAACTGATGGATTGAGTCAATCGGCAGTAAAAGCATATCGCCGCGAAAATCCTGGTTCCAAACTACAAACTGCAGTAACTGAAAAAAACCCAACAGGTAAGAGGGCAGATCGTCGTAAGAACTTTTGTAGTCGTATGTCCGGAATGAAATCAAAACTGACTTCCGCAAAAACTTCAAGAGATCCAGATTCAAGAATTAACAAAGCTCTCCGTCGTTGGAACTGTAACTAAAATGAAATCCTTTAATCAGTTTATTTCAGAAAGTATTAATATTGCAGGAGATTTCAATGGAAATCTTTATGTAAATGGTTCAGATAATCAACCGGAAGCAGTTGGAGAATCTTTCATTGCCGACGTAGTATGGGAGGGAAAGATGTATAGATTAGAAGTTGAAGGTAAGATGATGAATAAAAATGAACTTGCCGAACAACTTCAAGGTGAATATCCTGGAGCAATTGTTCACAACATTTACCCACAAACAAATAGTTCTCTAAAAATTAAGAACTCACAAAGATATCAACCAGAAAGACTAACTTGGACTGATTAATTATGGCTCAGTGGAATAAGAATCAACAAGATTATTTAAATCAAGAAAGAACCTTACATGAGGTTTATATCCAGGCGGATCAGTATGGAAATATTATAAGTGAAGGTGCTACTGGTAGGGGTGCTTTTGGTGAATATGCAGTTTCTGAAATTACCCCTGTAGTTCAGTTAGACCCAATCTATGGTCTTCCCACAAATAGTTTTCAAACATATTCCTTTAGTAGTGGAATAGCAACAACAAGAAATAGTTTATTTGTTGCAGAAACTGGAACCAGTGCATATGGATATGGTGTAGTTCGTTCAAAGAGATTTTTAAGATACAGACCTGGACAAGGTGGAGTTGCTAGATTTACTGCACACTTTATCAATCCTACTGTAGGTGTAACTTTAAGAGCAGGTTTTTTTAGTCAGGAATCTGCACTACAAATTGGATTTAATACTAATGGAAAATTCGGCATTCTTCGTCAGTATGGAACAAAAGCAGAAATTAGAAAGCTTACTATTACAACTGCAGCAAGTTCTTCTGGTATTTCAACAGTTATTTTAAATGGAACTTCTTATAATGTATCTCTTGTAAATGATTCTGCGGATACATCAGCAACCGCAGCAAAACTAGGATTCAGTACTTCATATACAACTCACATTCCAGACCAAAGAGATAGCACAATTATATTTTTAGCAAATTCAACTGGACCTCAAACAGGCAATTTTCAATTTATACCAGGAACAACAGGAGCAGTAGGAACATTTACAACCATTCAAACTGGTGTAGTTGCAACAGAAGATTGGACATATCAGGAAGATTGGAACCTTGATAATTTGACTGGTGTTGGTGGAACATCAAATCCATCCGGAGTTACTTTAGATACGACAAAATTAAATGTATTCCAAATCAACTACAGATGGTTGGGTGCTGGTGAGCAAAGATATGCGATAGAAAATCCAATAAATGGAGATATGATTTTCTTTCATCATGCTCATTATAGTAATAGATATAATATTCCTTGGGTAGATAATCCATCATTTAAAATTGGATATGTTGCCGCAAATTTAAGTGGCGTAGGTATTGCTTCAACTGCTGCCGTTTGTGGAGCATCGCTAATGATGGGCGTTGAGGGAAAAATCATTCAAAATACATATCCAAGTTCTGCATTTAGAAGTACTGCTGGATTAACTGGAAATGTGGTAAATCATCTAATTACCATTCAAAATCCAACTACAAATAATGGAGTGCTTAATTCGAGAGAAATAATTATGAAAGGATTGAGTGGGACATTTAATAGTGGAAATGCACCTGCTGAAGTTTTTGTATTTCTAGATGCTCCTTTAGCAACAGGTTCTCATATTTTTAGAACTCAACCAGGAGGAAATTCAATTGCACTAGTTTCTGAAGCAACTGGAACTATAAGTGAAACTACCAATACTCCAATTTTATCTTATGCAATACCTAGTAGTGGTTCATTAAATATTGATTTGAGTAGTTACAGAATTGTAGTTTCTCCTGGAAGTAATATTTCTCTAGCAATAAGAGCATCTAACGTTACTGCAACTAATACTTCTCTTATTTGGGAAGTTGATTAAACTTAAATATTGAAATAGGAGATTATTTTATGTCTGATAATGTATATCTTGGTAATCCCAATTTAAAAAAAGCAAATACACAAATCCAATTTACTGAAGAACAAATTATCGAGTTCTTAAAATGTAAAGAGGATCCAGTATATTTTGCAAGAAATTATATTAAAATCGTTTCTTTGGATCATGGTCTTGTTCCTTTTGAGATGTATCCGTTTCAGGAAAAACTCATAAGTAATTTCCATGAAAATAGATTCAATATTTGTAAGATGCCTCGTCAGACAGGTAAATCTACTACCTGCGTATCTTATCTCTTACACTATGCAGTATTTAATGATAATGTGAATATTGCAATTCTTGCCAACAAGGCATCGACTGCAAGAGACCTTCTGGGTAGATTGCAACTTGCATATGAAAATCTCCCCAAATGGATGCAGCAAGGCATCATATCTTGGAATAAAGGTTCTTTAGAGCTTGAGAACGGATCTAAAATTTCATCCAACTCCACATCATCATCTGCTGTTCGTGGTGGGTCTTATAATGTCATCTTCTTGGACGAATTTGCGTTTATTCCAAATCACATCGCAGATGACTTTTTCGCTTCAGTATATCCAACTATTTCTTCCGGTCAAAGCACCAAAGTAATTATTGTTTCTACCCCCCGTGGTATGAACCATTTTTACCGCATGTGGCACGATGCGGAAAGAAATAAAAATGAGTATGTCCCCACAGAAGTTCATTGGTCAGAAGTTCCTGGTAGAGATGATAAGTGGAAAGAACAAACAATTTCCAACACCAGTGAGCAACAGTTTAAGGTAGAATTTGAATGCGAGTTTTTAGGTTCAGTAAACACTCTCATAAATTCTGCAAAATTAAAAACTTTAGTATATGAAGATCCAATTAAGAGAAATAAAGGACTTGATGTTTATCTAAAACCTGTAGAAAATAATAATTATCTGATTACGGTCGATGTCGCAAGAGGAATAGGAAATGATTATTCCGCATTTATAGTTTTTGACATTACAAATTTCCCATATAAGCAAGTTGTCAAATATAGAAACAATGAAATAAAACCCATGCTCTTTCCATCAATTATCAGTGATGTTGCAAGAGCCTACAACAATGCTTGGGTATTAATAGAGGTGAATGATATTGGAGATCAAGTAGCCAATATTTTACACTTTGATTTGGAATATGATAATATTTTAATGTCAGCAATGAGAGGTAGAGCTGGACAAGTTGTTGGTTCTGGATTTAGTGGAAAAAAATCACAACTTGGGGTGAGAATGACATCATCGGTTAAAAAATTAGGATGCTCCAATTTGAGAACTCTTATAGAAGATAATAAACTCCTAATAAATGATTATGATATTATTAGTGAACTTACTACCTTTGTTCAGAAGCACAATTCATTTGAAGCTGAGGAGGGGTGCAATGATGACCTAGCAATGTGCTTGGTTATTTTTTCTTGGTTAGTAGCTCAAGATTATTTTAAGGAGATGACAGATAATGATGTCCGTAAGAGAATTTATGAGGAACAGAAAAACCAAATAGACCAAGATATGTCTCCTTTTGGATTTGTTGTTGATGGATTGGAAGATATGGAAGTAACCGTTGATTATAAAACTGGCGATAAATGGTTACTGGCAACTCCAGATAATCAATTAGAATCTCATGAGATTTGGAACGTAGATGAGTATGGTGATAGATCATATATGTGGGATTACAGATAAATGAATTTGGATGATCAATTTGAATTAGGTCATTTATTTTTAAGTGAAAGGAAGTGTAGAATTTGTAAGATTAGAAAAAATTTAACAGATGGATTTTATAAAACTCGCAAAAATAGCACTCTTTCATCATCATATTCATATGAATGTAAGGAATGTACGATAAAAAGAATTATTAATTCTAAAAAGAAAAAGTGCTATAAAGTTGAGTGGGAGTATCCTGATTGGTGATTAGATGAAGTTCACGCATCGTTTCCCATATGAAAGTCATACTTTTTCTAAATATTATTAGAATAATTCTGGACTTATAGAGGAAAGAAAGATGCCGCTAAATTTAGCATCTCCTGGAATTGTAGTTAGAGAGGTTGATTTAACTACAGGAAGGGTAAATCCAGTTTCTAACAAAATTGGAGCAATTGTTGGACCTTTCGCAAAAGGTCCTGTAGATGTTCCAACGTTGGTTGAAACTGAGAATGACCTTTTAAACATTTTTGGATCTCCATATCCAATCGATAAACAGTATGAGTATTGGATGGTAGCATCCTCATACTTAGCATATGGTGGAGCTCTTAGAGTAGTAAGAGCCGATGATATTGATTTTAGAAATGCTTCGGTTGGAGTTAACTCGGTTAAAATTAAAAGTTTAGAGCATTACACTCAATTAGGATATGATGAAAATATCATTCCTGGTGTTACCGTAGTTGCTCAAAGCCCAGGGTCTTGGGCAAATAATATCAAAGTAGCAATAATTGATTCTTTTGCTGATGTTATTTTAACGGTTCAAACTACTGCAAGTATTACTGTTGGTTGTGGTGTAAGTCAAACACTTGCGGGGAAAGTAGTAGCTGGAGTTGGAACAACCTCCGCAGGTAGTGGATTTGTTAAGGGAATTGTTACCGGCGTAGGAGCACTTGCTGGACTCGGAACTAATCAGGTTGCTGTCAAAGTTCTATCAACCCTTTCTGCTGATTTGTCTGTAGAAACACAGGTAGATTATCAACCTTTAGGTGTTTATGAGTTTGATAATGGAGCGATTACATTCTTAAACAATAATGGTGCTACAGTAGCAAGTAGAACCGTTACTGAAGCAGTTGATTGGTTTGATAGTCAGTCAATTGGAATTACATCTACTTTATCACTTCCTTGGAACAATATTTCAAATAGACCTGGAACTTCGGACTATGCAGAATCGAGAAGTTCAAGATTTGATGAATTGCATGTTGTTTTAATTGATGCTGATGGAACGGTTACTGGAAACGCTGGAACTATCTTAGAGAAGCATTTAGGTCTTTCTAAGGCAAAAGATGGAACTTATTCTGTAGGAAGTCCATCATATTGGAGAAAGTATCTTTCGGAGAATTCAAATCTTATCTTTGGTGGATCTGCACCATCTGGATTAACTACTACAGGATATGGGGAAGATTACGAGATTGCTCGTGATACTGGTTGGGATCAAGATGCAGAAGGAACAATTTTTGCTGCAATTGGTAGCAGAACTTATACATTAACTGGTGGTTTGAATTATAATGGTCAAACTGGAATCTCAACCGCTGGAGCACTAACTGCGACTATTGCAGAACTTAGTGATGGTTATGATTTATTTGAAAGCACAGATACCTTTAAGGTTGATTTCTTACTTATGGGGTCTGCCAATTATACGAAGGAATCTGGACAAGCTTTAGCAAATAAACTAATCTCGGTAGCTGAACTGAGAAAGGATGCTGTTGCATTTATCAGTCCATATAGAGGAGCATTCCTATCTGATACCAGTGTAGGTTCAGTAACAGTAAATGAAGCTGAGGATATTACCGATAATGTAATCAGTTTCTATTCACCTATTGCATCATCTTCGTATGCAGTATTCGATAGTGGATACAAGTACACTTACGATAGATTCTCAAATACCTTCAGATATATCCCTCTGAATGGTGACATTGCAGGATTATGTGCAAGAACCGACATTAATCAATTCCCATGGTATTCGCCAGCGGGTACGAGTAGAGGTTCGATACTTAATGCAGTCAAGTTAGTTTATGATCCAACAAAATCTCAAAGAGATCGTCTGTATTCTAATAGAATTAATCCAGTTATCTTCTCATCAGGATCTGGTATTATTCTGTTTGGTGATAAGACTGGACTTGGGAAGGCATCTGCATTTGATAGAATTAACGTTCGTAGATTGTTTATCTATGTTGAGCAGGCTATTTCACAAGCAGCTAAAGATGTTCTGTTTGAATTCAACGATGAAATTACAAGGACAAACTTTGTAAATATTGTTGAACCATTCCTACGTGATGTAAGAGCTAAGAGAGGTATTTTTGATTACGTAGTTGTCTGTGACGAAACAAATAATACTGGAGCAGTTATTGATAATAATGAATTTATTGCTGACATCTATATTAAACCTGCAAGATCGATTAACTTTATTGGTCTTACCTTTGTTGCCACCAGAACTGGTGTTGCATTTGAAGAAGTTATTGGTAAATTTTAATTAACTTAGAGGTTTAAACAAATGGCAACCAGGACACAGTTAAATACACCACCACTAAGAAGAATCACTGATTTCAAGAGCAAGTTGTCTGGTGGTGGCGCTAGACCCAATCTTTTTGAAGTTGTTCTTTCCTTCCCAGCAGCTGCTCCTGCAGATAATGCGGTTTTGGATAAAGCAAGATTCTTAGTGAAGGCAGCAAATCTTCCAGCATCGAATGTTGCTCCGATTGATGTTCCTTTCAGAGGACGTATTTTAAAAATTGCAGGCGATAGAACCTTTGATACTTGGACTGTTACTATTATCAACGATACGGATTTCTCCATCCGTTCGGCATTTGAAAAGTGGATGAACACGATTAACCGAGTTTCTGATAATACTGGTATTACAAATCCAGAACTTTATCAGGCAGATGCTTATGTTTATCAATTAGATCGTGATGGATCTGCTCTTAGAGTTTATCATTTCTATGATGTATTCCCAACTCAAATCAGTGCTATTGATTTAGCATATGATGCTGGTGGAGACATTGAGCAATTCACCGTAGAACTTCAGGTTCAGTGGTGGGAAGCAATCAAGGGTAATGGTCCTTCAGCAGGTGGTGAAGATATTAACTAAATAGTAGATATAGTCAGATAAATTTATAAGATGGCAAAACTTTTTGGGTTTTCAATTGAAGATTCACTTAAGCAACCAAAGTCTATAGTATCCCCCGTTCCTCCAAATAATGAGGACGGGGTTGACCATTATATCCAAAGTGGATTTTATGGTCAATATGTAGATATTGAAGGTGTTTATAGAACCGAATTTGATTTAATTAAAAGATACCGCGAAATGGCATTGCACCCAGAGTGTGACAGTGCCATTGAAGATGTTGTAAACGAAGCTATTGTTAGCGATCTCTATGATTCTCCCGTAGAGATTGAACTTTCTAATTTAAATGCAAGTGATAAACTGAAGCAATCAATAAGAGAAGAGTTCAAATATATTAAAGAAATAATGGACTTCGATAAGAAGTCTCACGAAATTTTCAGAAATTGGTATATTGATGGAAGACTTTATTATTTAAAAGTTATAGATGTTAAGAATCCCCAAGCTGGTATTCAAGACCTCAGATACATTGATCCAATGAAGATGAGGTATGTACGTAAAGAGAAGAAAAAAAATAAGAACGAGAATTTACTTTATAGAAATACTTCAGAGGAAACTAGTTTAAATTCGGTTTCCCCAGAAATAGAAGAATATTTTGCATATACTCCAGCACCAAGTTATCCAGGTGGAATGGTTTCAAGTTCTGGTGGAGCAGCAAAATCAGTTAAGATTGCAAAAGATTCTGTTGCATATTGCACTTCTGGTCTTGTTGATAGAAATAAAAATACTGTTCTTTCATATCTTCATAAAGCAATTAAGGCACTCAATCAACTTAGAATGATTGAGGATTCTTTGGTAATCTATAGATTATCAAGGGCACCAGAACGTCGTATCTTTTATATTGATGTAGGCAATCTTCCAAAGGTAAAGGCTGAACAATACCTTCGTGAGGTTATGAGTCGTTATCGTAACAAATTAGTTTATGATGCGAACACTGGAGAGGTTCGTGATGACCGTAAGTTTATGAGTATGATGGAAGATTTTTGGCTTCCAAGAAGAGAGGGTGGTAGAGGAACTGAAATCACTACTCTTCCTGGTGGACAAAATCTTGGAGAACTTTCAGATATTGAATATTTCCAAAAGAAGTTATACAGAGCACTTAATGTCCCAGAATCCAGAATTGCAAGTGATGGTGGATTCAATCTAGGACGTTCATCAGAAATTTTGAGAGATGAACTTAAGTTCTCCAAATTTGTTGGGAGACTGAGAAAGCGTTTTGCAAATATCTTTAGTGATATTCTAAGAACTCAACTGATTCTCAAAAACGTTATTACTCCAGAAGATTGGACATTAATATCTGATCATATTCAATATGATTTCCTCTATGATAATCATTTTTCAGAATTAAAGGAAAATGAACTTTTGACTAATAGAATAACACTTGCAAGTACAATGGAGCCATATATTGGTAAATATTATTCTGTTGATTATGTTAGGAGAAAAGTTTTAAGGCAAACTGATTCTGAAATCATAGAGATAGACGAGCAAATTGATAGTGAAATTCAACGTGGAATTATTCCAGATCCAAATTCAATAGATCCGGTAACCGGAGAACCGTTACCACCAGAGGGTGGTGGAACTGATTTTGGTGCAAATCCAGCATCAGATATGGGAGAAGTTCCTGCTGAACCTGATTTAGAATCTCAGGCAGCTGCTACTGACGTACAAATGAAAAAAGATACTAAAAAGGCAGAGATATAAATAGTACTATAAAATTCATTTTTTTTATGGAAGATATTATCGATTTAATAGCGACGAATTCGTCAGCATCATCTATCAATGATGCTATTAAAGCTACTTTATACAATAAAGCTGCTGAAAAAATAGATGAAATTAGACCTCTGGTTTCATCATCTATGTTTGGATCGTCTGAAGAATCCTCCGAAATTGATTACGAAGATTACTCAGAAGAGGAATAAGAATAATGTCAGCACGAATTAAAATTCTTGGACAGGAAGGAGCACTTCCAACTACGACTGGAACAGCAACTAGTTTCAGTTCTGCAACGGTTGTTCGTCTAGTCAATAGCGCATCTGCTGCCGACTATCTAGTTACAGTTGTTGAAACTCAAAGTGGAACTGTTGTTGGTTCATTTACATTACTGAGATCTCAATCTCAATTATTAGAGAAGTTACCTTCATATTGTGTCTATGCAGCAAACGCTGCTATTTTGGGAGCAAAAGTAGGATTTACAAACTAAAACAATGAAACTCATCACAGAAGAAGTATCAAAAGTAGAATTTATTACCGAAGGTAAGGGTTCTGCACAAAAATGCTACATTAAGGGCATTTTCTTACAGGCAGAGCAAGTTAATAGAAATGGGAGAATGTATCCCATGTCTATTATGGAGAGAGAAGTAAATCGTTATAACGAAAACTTTGTCGTCAAAGGTCGTGCCCTTGGTGAACTTGGACATCCAGATGGTCCTACTGTAAATCTTGACAGAGTTTCGCATAAAATTTGCGAACTCTACAAGGATGGTAATAATTTTATTGGGAAAGCACAACTTCTCGAAACCCCCATGGGTAAAATTGCGATGTCCTTAATTAAGGAAGGTGTTTGTCTCGGTGTTTCTTCTCGTGGTGTTGGATCACTAAAAATGACCAATGAGGGTCATAAAGTTGTTGGTGAAGACTTTATGTTAGCGACTGCTGCTGACATTGTTGCAGATCCTTCTGCCCCTGATGCATTTGTTCAGGGAATTATGGAAGGTAAGGAGTGGGTTTGGAAAGGCGGAATCCTTCGTGAAAAACTCGCAGAATCTACAAAACGTAGAATTAATACCTTATCAAATGAGAGAACTCTTCAAGAACATAAGGTTGAATTATTCAAAGATTTTCTTTCAAATCTTTGATTTAATAAATAAATATAGATTATAACACAATCATACAAAAATGTCCGTTGGTAGAAATTTACAAGAAATGGAAAACGTAGTAACCAAAGGGGCTGTAGCTGCCGAACCAATGCAAAAACTAGCTACTGGTATTGCACCTGGGCAAACCGGTAGCTGGGAAGATTTGGGCGGTCCTACCCCAGACAATTATCGCCCAGACGACGATTCGGCAAAACTCAGCACTCCTGGTGCTACTCTTAAGTCTGTTAAGAATGTAGTAAACAAAGGTGCAGCTCCTGCACAAGCAGTTGCCAAGGAAGAGTCGGAATATGATGATGAAGTAGTTGCCGAAGCCGCCGAAGAGGAGGAAAAGGAAAAGGGTAAAGATGAGGGTGGCAAGCATAAGGAAGGCAAGCATAAGAAAGGTAAGGAAGAGCCTGGTGAAGGTGCTGATGAGGAAGATGATGAAGATGGTATGAAGAAGGAAGAGTTTGATATCGAAGAAGATATCAATGCTCTGATTGCCGGTGAGGAACTTTCTGAGGAATTCCAAGAAAAGGCACGTACTATTTTTGAAGCAGCTATCAAAACAAAAGTTGCAGAAATAAAGGAACAACTTGAGTCTGCTTATGAAGAGCAACTCATTGAAGAGCTTACAACTATTAAGTCCGAGCTCGTAGAAAGACTTGATGCATATTTAGAGTATGCTGCAGACGAGTGGATGCAAGAAAATACACTTGCAATCGAAAGCGGTCTTAAGACTGAAATGACTGAATCATTCCTCCAAGGAATGAAGGGTCTTTTTGAAGATCATTATGTAACAATCCCTGAAGAAAGATATGATGTAATCGAGAATATGGTAGATAAACTTGATGAAATGGAGACAAAACTCAACGAGCAAATTGAAAAGAATATTGCTCTTAATAAGAGATTAGCAGAGTCAGTTACTGATGTAATTTTTGCAGAAGTTTCCGAAGGTCTTGCACTTTCGCAAAAGGACAAACTCGCTTCTCTGGCTGAAAATGTTGAGTTTGATGGTGAAGCAAACTATCGTGAGAAACTGGTAACTTTGAGAAATTCTTATTTCTCACCAACTGCCGGTGCTCAAAGAAACATTTCCGAAAATCTTTCTGAAGAAGTTGATTCTGACGTTAACACTCCAGTAATTTCTGAAGGGTTAATGAATTCTTATCTTCAGACGCTTCAAAGAGTTTCTAAAAAGTGATTTTTAAATCATAAAGTCAAACTAACACTTTTAAAAAGAGGTAAAACAAATGCAAATGTTCAATGCAGAACATCTGCAGGAGAAGTGGGCACCACTCCTTAACTACGAAGGTCTTGATCCAATCAAAGATTCACATCGTAGAATGGTAACTGCCGTTCTCCTGGAGAACCAAGAAAAAGCTCTTCGTGAAGAGCGCGAATTCCTTTACGAAGGAAGCACAACTAACTCAGTAGTAGGAACCCCTGGTTTCTCTGCTGGTGCTAGCTCACCTGTTGCAGGTTTCGACCCAGTTCTGATTTCATTAATCAGACGTTCAATGCCTAATCTGGTCGCTTATGACCTCGCAGGCGTTCAACCAATGAACGGTCCTACTGGACTCATCTTCGCAATGCGTTCCAGATACAATGCCCAGGGTACAGGTAATGCTGAAGCTCTCTTCGATGAGGCAAATACTGCATTCTCTGGTCAGAGTGATGAGTTCAACTTTAATCAGTACAACACCGGCACTGCAGTTGGTATGGGTACTACCGCTCAGCGCGGAACCAACCCAGGTCTTCTGAACCCAGAATCTGGTCAAGCACTTGACACCTACAGCGTAGGTCAGGGAATGGGCACTGCTCAGGCAGAAGCTCTTGGAACTGGCAATGACGCTTTCAACGAGATGGCATTCTCAATCGAGAAAGTCACCGTTACTGCAAAGTCACGCGCTCTGAAGGCTGAGTACTCGTTAGAACTCGCACAAGACCTCAAGGCAATTCACGGTCTGAATGCTGAAGCGGAATTAGCAAACATTCTCTCAACTGAGATTCTTGCTGAAATCAACCGCGAAGTTATCAGAACCATCTACAGAGTTGCTGAATCTGGTGCTCAACAAAACGTTGCAACTAACGGCGTATTCGACCTCGACGTTGACTCCAACGGTCGTTGGTCAGTTGAGAAGTTCAAGGGTCTTATTTTCCAAATCGAGCGCGATGCCAACGCAATCGCACAAAGAACTCGTAGAGGAAAGGGCAACATGATCCTCTGCTCTGCAGACGTTGCTTCCGCCCTTACAATGGCTGGTGTTCTCGATTACACCCCAGCACTCAACGCTAACCTTAACGTTGATGATACTGGCAACACCTTCGCTGGTGTTCTTGCTGGTAAGTATCGTGTATACATTGACCCATTCTCGGCTAACCTTCCTAACTCGACTGGTACTCAGTACTATGTTGTTGGTTATAAGGGTTCCAGCCCATATGATGCAGGTCTCTTCTACTGCCCATATGTTCCTCTCCAAATGGTTCGTGCCGTTGGTGAGAACAC
>Ga0315909_10000860_pt1 | contig 40564 bp, 40 predicted proteins | sample LakEriMetagenome_11_FD_203527 | JGI IMG/M metagenome (GOLD analysis project Ga0315909, IMG submission 203527) | Freshwater fungal communities from buoy surface, Lake Erie, Ohio, United States - Buoy 2 MA125 | ecosystem: Environmental > Aquatic > Freshwater > Lake | place: USA: Lake Erie, Ohio... | reverse complement strand
CCGGGTTGGACGTATCACTGGTGGACCGGTTGTAGCGCCAGCTGCAGTGCCGGGTAGCTAAATACGGAAGAGATAATCGCTGAAAGCATCTAAGCGAGAAACTCACCTCAAAACTAGTTCTTCCTAAAGAGCCGTCGTAGACTACGACGTTGATAGGACGGGTGTGGAAGCGTGGTAACACGTTAAGCTTACCGTTACTAATAGCTCAATTGGCTTGATTTATGCACTGAAAAAATTTTTTTTGATACAAATTAACTTGTTAAATAAATATCATTAAATATTAAAAAAAAAATAAAAAATAAGTTATGGTTATCTTTTAAATCACCAACATCACTCCGATTTTGTTTAGAAATTTAAGTTTAATTATTCAAGCGCATCTTTTTTAGCTGTGTTTTTTTTAGTAGAGATTTATGCTCCCTTTTTTAATTTCTGATCTCCAGTATTCTAGAGTATCTTGAAGTATTGAATTAAATGATGTTGTAGCTTTCCACCCAGTAAGATTTTCAAACTTATTAGATTTAATAATTAATCTCGAAACTCTTGTTGGTCTAACAAATGGATTATATTTTTTTATTTTAATGGATTTTACAAAAGACATTTTCATTAGCTTTTTAAGTGCTTCTTCAAAAGAAAAAATACTATTTTTGTTTTGGTTTCCAATTAGATAAAGTTCTCCAGGTATACATTTATTAATTGCTAACCAATAAGCCCTAACAATATCAAAGACATGAGTAAAATTTCTTTTGTCGGAAAGATCACCAACTAAAATTATTGGTTCTTGTAAATTATTTTCAATTCTAGCAATCTGATAAGCATAAGAAGATATTCCAAAAACATTCTCCCTCCTTGGACCTTCATGATTAAAAGTTCTACATCTAATCACATTTAAATTATATGATTTGTAATAAACATATCCAATAAGATCTTGAGCAATTTTTGTCACAGCATAAGGATTTACCGGATTAAGTATTGTATATTCATTTATCGGAATTTGAGATTTAGGAAGATCACCATACTCCTCTCCAGATCCGGGTATTAAAATCTTTGTTTTGGGAGAATGATTCTTGATTGAGTTTAATAGATTAATGGTACCATTATAATTTACTGCCATATATCTATTAGGATGTAACCAGGATGGGCTAACAAAGCTTTCGGCTGCAAAATGCAAAACCAAATTTGGTTTTATTTTTTTAATAAGATAGTCTGTAGCGATAGGATCTGTTATGTCACAGTCTTTCCAGATAACGTCAGTATAAAAATTTTTTATAAATTTTGTTTTAGATAAATGATACCTTTTTGTACAATAAATTTTTAAATTTTTATTTTTTACCAAGTAATCAGCCATGTGGCTTCCAACAAATCCTGTAGCTCCAGTTATTATTATAGTTTTTTTATTTTTTTTCATTTAATTTTCTTAGCATCGTAATCTATTATACCTTGTTCAGGTGATATGTTAATGTGAAGTATTGATTTTTTTTTGCATTCAGTAAATTTTTTTAATTGACTTGTGATCTCATCATTATTTTTTATAAAAAAATAATTAAAGTCAAAGCAATCAGCTATTTTTTTAATATCTGGCGGGTAATAACCGTGTTCTTGATCATTACCGAAACCATTTGTGCCAAAATAATCTTTTGATCCAATTTTTGTATTACCAAAGACCTTATTATCTAAAACTATTATTTTAGAACGCAGGTTATTTTTGTTTATAAAATGAAGTTCCTGAATATTAATTAGTAAAGATCCATCGCCAATGAGGGAGTAAATATTTTTCTTCTTTAACATTTCAGGTCCAATACTAGCAGCTACAGAATATCCCATAGGTGAGTTTCCCCACGCTGAAATTAATCTTTGTCCATATTTAATGCGAAATGATTGCATGCACCAACAAAGGTTGCATCCAGCATCAGCAAAAATTATACTATTATCTGATATTATTTCTGAAAATTTTATAAAAAATTCGTAAGGATCAGTAAAATTTTTCCCATACTCATATTTAATTTTATTTGTATAAAAAAAACTATTCTTGATATAAATGCATTCTTCAAGCCATGCTTTGTTATCTATTATAATTTTCTTTGATTTATTTAAAATTTTAAAAGTATTTTTTAAAGAATCATTAATTTTTATATCAATTTTTTGTATTGAGTAATCCAGTTCTTTTTTATCAATGTCAATAGAAATAATCTTAGCTTTATAAGCAAAATTTTTATGTAAAATTTTTGGCGAAAATCTGCAACCTAAAGATAAAATTAGGTCGGATTTTTGAGAAATTACATTTGCAGATTTGTATGCATGTTTTCCTACTGACCCATAGAAATAAGGGTTTGAATGGTCAGTAATATCTTGTGAAGCCCAGGTGGTTATGAAAGGAAGTTTGTACTTTTTTATAAATTCATGAAATTCTTTAACTTGCTTGCTTGTTCTGATGCCTCCTCCAGCTAAAACTAAAATTTTTTTTTTTTTATTCAGTTCATTTATTAATTGCCTATATTTTTTGTTATTTTTTAAAAAAAATTTATTCTTTACTTTGTAAGATTTTAATTTTTTTGGGTTAATTTTTGATATTTGAATATTGAAGGGTATATCTATGAGACATGGACCTGGTCTCCCATTCTGAGATAAATAAAAAACTTTATCAAGCTCATATTTAATATCTTCTGGTTTTTTTAATTGAACGCAGTATTTGGTTGCTGATTTATAAATAGAAATTATATCAGTTTCTTGAAATCCCCTCTGTCTGACAGTATTTTTTTTTTGAATATGAAATTGACCTACCTGACCTGTAAAAAAAACCCCAGGTATAGAATCATAATAGGAACAAAGTATTCCAGTTAGTAGGTTGGTAGCTCCAGGACCACTTGTTACAAATCCCACTGAAAATTCCCCAATTCTTGCCATGGCATCTATTTGCATTGCTAGTGCCTGCTCGTGGTATGGACAGTAATATTTTATTTTTTTATTTTTTCCAATTTCATTAATTAAGTTTGTTATCGCTCCACCCTGAAAAATTGGGACAGTAGATATTTTTTTTTTTTCTAAATATTTAGTAATAAATTTAGCAACTGTTATCATAATTTAAATTTAACAAATTTACTTTACTAGTCTAGAAAAATGAAAGACCGAAACTAATGGATTTAGTGCAAAAATTTTTTTCATAATATCTTGGGTATTTTTTTGACTTAAAGAGGTAATTACTATTTTGTCTTTTTTTGATAACTTTTTGATTAAGATTGGGTTTAAAATTTTCTTACCATACATTATTTTAGAAATAATATTTATATTTCCATCAAACAAGTATTTGATTTTATTAATGTTTATTAGCGTCGATAGGTAATCTAACCCTTCACCACATCCATAGATAGATATTTCTTTTTTTTTATAAAAAAAATTTTGAATTTTCTTTTTTTTATTTAAAAGTTTTTTTTTAAAAAAACTAGGATTAGTTATTAAATTTTTATTTTTTCCCATTACAGCAACTAAAACAGGCATAAAAGGATCTCTATTTTCATTTAAGGAATCAATGCTTTGTATTTTTTCTAAGTTCAATCCGCATTTTAGAGCTAAATTATAAAGACTTTTTATTGAAAATTGACTATAGTGCTCTCTAACAAAATTTCCTGGCTTTATGCCATTGGCTTCAAAAATTGCATAATTAGGTACTTCAATAAAAATTTTTGAATTATTTTTTAAAAAATATTTTCTGATATAAGTTAATTCTTTAATTGGATTTATAATATGTTCTAATACATGATTGAGTACTATCACATCAAATTTTTTTTTAGTATTTCTCAGAATTTTTAAGTTATTATAAAAAAATATTCCTTTTTTTTCTGATTTTATATTAAAATCGTAACCTGTAAGATCTTTGAAGTTATTCAATTTTAGGTATTTCAAGAAGACTCCATTTCCACATCCATAGTCGAGAATAGAAATTTTATTACTTAAAAAAAAATTTTTTATTTCTTTTTTCATAAAATTAAATCTCTTGCGTAATTCTAATGAAGATAAACTAATAGCAGCAAAGTAAATTCGTTTTTTATAAAAAATTTTGTCGTTAATTTTATAGTAAGGATTTTGGAAAACAAATTCGCACTTGTCACAAGATACAAATGTCAATAATGAGGGTTTCTTTTGATTGAAAATTTTAATAAATCTATTTCCATTACATATAGGACATTTTCTTTTTTTTAAAATCATTTCTACTTAATTTTTTTTAAAGACTATTCAGTACCCTACAAGCAAAATAATTGTTTTGATAAGTATTGTCTATTAAAAATTTATTATTATTTTTTAAAAAGCTTTTTAAAGCTGTGTAAGGCGATTTACCTCTTTTAAATTTTCTATTTTTGTTTATCAATTTTTGATCTATAAATTCGGTAATTATTTCCATAACTATTAAGTAGTCATTTTTTTAATCAGCGTTGAATACATTTTAAGTTCAGTTAAAATGTAATTGTACATATGGTTAGAATCTAACATAAACATTACTCTTCTTTTTTTTACTATTTTTTTTTCAAATAAAATTTTTATATTGAGCTAGCTTCAAATAATGAAATTTTCTTTGATATATTTTTAATTCTATTATTTTTTCTAATTTTTATATCCACACCTAATTACTAGAAAATTTTTTTTAATTAAACTATAAATAGAAGAATAACATAAAAAAAGGTACAACCACGATCGATAACAGTTTCTATTACAATTTCTGGATTTATTTTAAATATTATTTTTTGAAAAACCATAAGATCACTAGGAAATTGAATAGAAGAAATTCCTAACCAGTCAAATTAGTAAAAATATTTTGTTTTGAGAAATGTATTTATAATATTTATTGAGAATTGTTTTTTATTTTTTTTTTTGCAATTTTAAGTAATGATTTTTAATTATTTTTAATCTATATTAATAATATATAGATATATATTAGTTATTAAAATAAAAATTTTTTAAACAGTAATAAAATTATAAAAAATTGTATAAAAAAATAAATCGATGCAGAATTTGCAAATCAAAAAAAATTACACAAATTATTAATTTAGGAAAACAACCGCTTGCCAACAGATTAAAAAATAAACTAACCTCAAAAGAAATTAAGATATCGCTACATCTTTATTTTTGCAAAAATTGTAAAACAGCACAAATAAAAGAAACCGTTAATCCCAAAATTTTATTTAAAAAATATTTCTGGCAAACGTCAACTTCAACGACCGCAAAAAAATTTAGTAAAATTTTTTGTAGTAAAATGATATCTTTTTTAAATTATAGCAATCCATTTATTATTGAAATTGCGAGTAATGACGGGACTTTCTTAGTTCCATTTAAAAAAAAAGGTTATGAAGTTCTAGGCGTAGATCCAGCTGAAAATCTAGCTATTCAATCTTTAAAAAATAAAATTCCAATCTTAAATGATTTTTTTAATAAAAAAACTGCCAAAAAAATTATTAAATTAAAAAAAAAAACTGCCGATTTAGTTTTTGCTAGAAATGTAATTGCACATGTTAAAAATATCCATGAAATAACAGACGCTGTATATTCCGTTTTATCTAATAAAGGTATATTTGCGGTAGAATTTCATTACGCAAAAGAGATTCTAGAAGGCTTGCAGTATGATTCAATTTATCATGAGCATCTTTTTTATTTTAATTTAGAAACTATTAAAAATTTTTTTTTCAAAAAAAATTTCTATTTATATCATGCTTTTCGAAGTCCAATTAGCGGTGGAGCTATGGTAGCTCTATTCTCAAAGACTCCTCTTGATATAAGCGATGATTTAAAAAATTTTTTATCAGATGAAAGAAAATATAATATTAATTCACTAAATATTTGGAAAAAATTTGCAAAAAAAATAAAATTACACAGAACTATTTTTTTACAAAATATAAAAAAATTTTTAGATAAAAAAAATAAAATAGTTGCGTATGGAGCATCAGCCAGAAGTTCAACTTTCCTAAATTACTGCGGATTAAATAATAAGATTATTAGTTATATAGTAGATAAAAACCCACTTAAAATTCACAAGTATACCCCTGGAAGTAATTTAAAAATAATAAGTTTAAAAGAATTTAAAAGCAGGTTATTAAAATTTAATATTTTATTACTTTTAGCATGGAATTTTAAAGATGAGATAATTAAAGATCTTAAAAGTATTGGATTCAGGGGTATAATTCTATGTCCATTTCCTAAAAAAATTAACATGAAAAAGATATGAAATTTGTAAGTCAAACAATTAGAGGGTTGTTTCTAATTAAACCAAAAATTTTAAAAGATAAACGCGGATGTTTTAGAAGAAATTTTTGCAGAATAGAGTTAAAAAAGAAAAAAATTTTCTTTGAAGTTAAGCAAGGAAATTTGTCAGAAAATATGAGGAAAGGAACATTACGCGGATTCCATTTTCAAAAAAAATCTATAAGAGATTCAAAAATTTTAACATGTATTCGAGGGAAAGTTCTTAATGTTACAATCGATCTCAGAAAAAGATCTAAATCTTATCTTAAAATTAAGAAAAATATTTTATCTGAAAAAAATAGGTTTTCATTATTAGTGCCCGCAGGATGTGCGAATGCTTTTTTTACTTTAGAGAATAAAACTATAATACATTATTACATGAATGATTATTATAAAAAAAATACAGACTCGGGCATTAGATATGACGATCCTTTAATTAAATTTAAATGGCCTTTTAAACCAAAAGTTATTAGTTATAGAGATTTAAATTTTAAAGACTTTCAAGAAAAATGAATATTCTAGTAACGGGATCTACCGGATTTATAGGAAAAAATCTTGTCAATTATCTTCTAAAAAAGAATCACAACCTTTGTTTAGTTAGTAAAAAAAAAAAGTTAAAATTTATTAAAAAAAAAAAGATAAACGTTATTTCATTGCAATGCGATATAAATTTAAATAAAAAAAATTTAAAAAAAATAATCAATTTTTCACCTGATATTTTAGTTCATTTGGCCTGGTCTGGAATACCAGATTATTCCAAAAAGAATTCAAAAAAAAATTTGTTAAAACAGAAAAAATTTTTTAAGAAAATTTTTTGTGTTGCAAGTATAAAAAAAATTATTATAACGGGTAGCTGTTCTGAATATAAAAATCAAGCATATCTTACAAGTAATCATTTTTCTAATTCTAAAAATAAAATAAAAAACTTTGTTAAAAAAAAATGTCAAATAAAAAAAATTAGCTTTATTTGGGCTAGACTTTTTCATGTATACGGAAAATATCAAAATAAAAGATCTTTAATACCTAAAATTATTGATGCATTAAAAAAAAAGAAAGAAATTAATATTATAAACGGATTAGCTAAACATGATTATATAAATGTTTTAGATATTGTGCATTTTATAAACTTAAATTTGAACTTAAAATATACAAATTATGAGTGTGATTTAGGATCTTCATTTTCTTACAGAGTTTACGATATTTATTCTTTCATAAAAAACAATTTTTTAAAATTAAAAACATGTAAGTTAAAGAGGTTTAATAATGCTTTTGTCGCCAAAAAAAAAAATCATAAAATATTTGGCTGGAAACCTAAAATTGATATAGAAGTAGGATTAAAGCAATTATTAAATTCAAATGCTTTTTAAAAATAATTTTATAATTCGCAATATTATATGAAAAATAAAATTAATATTTTTTTATCTAATTATTGGAAGCATATTTTTAAAAGATTGAATCAAATCGAACTTTCTAAATTTGAATATCTTAGACAGAAAATAGTTTTACTTAATAGAAAAAATAAAATAATTTTAATTGGAAACGGTGGCAGCGCTTCTATATCTAGTCATATAGCTACTGATTTTACAAAAATAACTGGACGTAGGGCAGTATGCTTTAATGAACCTAATTTAATTACTTGTTTCGCGAATGATTATGGTTATGAAAATTGGGTTAAAAAAGCAATCGAATTTTATGCCATTGCGGGCGATATAATAATACTAATTAGTAGTAGTGGAAAATCTAAAAATTTAATTAATGCTTGTCGATTTGCAAAAAAAAATAAATATTTTGTGACAACATTAACTGGCTTTGAAAAAAATAATCCGCTTTCCAAGTTAGGGAATATAAATTTTTGGGTAAATTCAAAAAGATATAATATTGTCGAGATGGTTCATCATACTTGGTTAGTTGCACTGGCTGACAGTTTAATAAAAAAGTAGTGATTGAGCAGACTGTTATATTTTGTGGAGGATTAGGAACAAGATTATTGCCTTTAACTAAAAAAGTACCAAAGCCAATGGTTCTTGTAGATGGGAAACCTTTTTTATATTATTTGATATTACAATCTAAAGAAAACGGGATAAAAAATTTTTTGATTTTATGTGGATATAAACATGAGTCTATAAAAAAATATTTTGGCGATGGAAGAAAATTTGGGGTTAAGATTAAATACCATTATAATGATCCAAAAATTGAGACTTTAAAAAGATTGTTGGATGCACGTTATTTATTAAAAGAATCTTTTTTATTATTGTATTGTGATAATTATTCTTCTCTAAATTTACACAATTTAACAAATCAAAAAAACTACACTAAAGATAAAATTTTGATTACCTTGTGTGAAAAAAAAAATGGAAATATTGAATTAGATTATAAAAAAAAAATAGTTAAAAAATATTTATTTAAAAAAAAACCAAATTCTATTTATGTTGAAATTGGTTATATGATTTTAAATAAAAATATACTTCCAAAAAGAAATAATTATAAAAACGTGTCATTTAAATATTTTATTAACGATTTTATTAAAAAAAAAAAAGTAATTTTTTATATAAATGATACTGGTTATTTAAGTATCTCAGATAATAAGAGATTAAAAATAACAAGGCAATTTTTCAAAAAAAAAATAGTTTTGTTAGATAGAGATGGTGTAATTAATTATAAAAATCCCATACATTATTATGTTAGATCTTTAGAAGAGTTAAAAATTAATAATAATTTTATCAAAAAATATTATAAGTTTTTAAAAAAAAGAAAAATTATTTGCATAACTAATCAAGCTGGTATTTCCACAGGAGACTTGACCGAAAAAAATTTAAGTTTAATTAATAAAAAAATCATTTTAGAATATAAAAAAAATAAACTTAATATTATTGATTTTTTTATTAGTAAACATCACTTTTTATCTCCTCATATCGATAGAAAGCCAGGTCATGGACTTTTTTTAAAAGCTAGTAAAAAGCATAAATTTATTTTAGATCGCAGCATTTATATTGGTGATGATTTAAGAGATATAGAGGTGTCTTATCGTGCTAAAGTTAAATGCTTATACTTAGGAAAAAAAGTAATAAATAATAAGTTAAAAGATAAATATAAATTTACTCTAATTAACAAAATTATATAATTAATTTTTTTAAATGATTAATGATAAGATTGTAATAACAAGAACTCCTTTAAGAATTTCTTTCGTTGGTGGAGGTACGGACATGCCATATTTTTATAATAAAACTAGTGGCGCAACTATAAGCTGTACTATAAATCGTTATATTTATGTAACTGTTAAATTTCATAATAATTATCAAGAAAAATACAGATTAAATTATTCTGAAACAGAAATTGTAAATGATTTAGAAAAAATTAAAAATTTAAGAATTAAATTTGCCATAAAAAGATTAAAAATTAAAAAGCCTCTATATATAAATACTTTTGCTGATTTGCCTGCAAATTCAGGATTAGGATCGTCAAGCTCATTTACCGTTGGCTTAATAAAAGCGCTAGCTAAATTAGATAATCAATTTTTTTCTTTAGCTCAGTTAGCAGAAATGGCTTATGAGATTGAGGCAAAAATTACAAACAATTCGTTAGGGAAACAAGATCATTATATTGCTGCGTATGGCGGGTTTAATTACATAAAATATCAAAAAAATAATATTTTAATTTCACCCATTAGTTTAAATCAAAATGAACTTAATAATTTTGAGAAGTGCATTTCTTTAATTTGGACGGGTAAAACTAGGACAGCATCTACCGTTTTAGATGATCAAAAAAATAATTTTAAAAAAAATTTTAACAATTTAAAAAAAATAAACGTTTTATCTGAAAAGTTTAAAAATGAAATTAAAAAAAATAATATCAATATAAAAAAAATTGGTAAAATTATTAATCGGTCTTGGGAGTTGAAAAAAAAATTTTCTAAATTCCTAACAAATAATTATATTAATACATTGTATAAAAATTTGTTAAAATATGGCTCTTATGGAGGAAAATTGCTAGGAGCCGGAAATGGAGGTTTTATTTTATCGTTATCATCGCAATCTACAATTAAAAAAATTAAAAAAAAATTAAAGAAAAATAAAATTCTGCAAGTAAAAATTGAAAGATCAGGTTCCGTTTTTTTATAAAAGATTTATGAATATTTTTATAACAGGTGTGAATAGTTTTGTAGGCAAAGCTTTAATATCTGCTTTAAAAAAATATCCCTTAATTAAAATCTATGGTTGCGATTTAAAGATTAAAAAAAAAAGCAATAATTTTTTTTCAGCTGATATAAGAAATAAAAATTTCTTTAAAAAAATACCAGAAAATATTGAAACAATAATTCACTTAGCGGCAATTTCAAGAGACAGCGATTGTTCTAATGATCTTGTGAACTGTTATTTAACAAATGTTGTGGGAACATTAAATGTTATTGAAGCAGCAAAAAAATTAAATATTAAAAAAATTATTTTTGCTTCAACAGAATGGGTTTATCCAGATATTTTGGCTAAAAATTTAATAAATGAAAAATTAAATATTTCATATTCTTTATTAAAAAGCGATTATGCAAAATCTAAGCTAATTTCTGAGACTCATCTTAAAGATTTTTATGAATCTAACAAATATCATGATGTTTCTATAATAAGATTTGGAATTATTTATGGAAATAGAAATTCAAATTGGTCTGCTGTAGAATCTATTTTTAATAATATAAAAAATAAAAAAATTGTTAATATTGGTTCTTTAAAGACATCTAGAAGATTTATACATGTAAAAGATATATGCGAAGGTATTATTAAATCTATTAAACTTAAAAAATTTAACATAATAAATTTACAAGGTGAAGAATTGATTGCATTAAAGAAAATAATTTCTATATCTCAATTAATACTAAAAAAAAAAGTTTTGGTAGCAGAAAGTAATAAAAAAAATCCAAGTATTAGAAATATATCTTCTTATAATTCCAAGAAAAAAATTAATTTTAGACCAAAGATTTCTTTAAAGGAAGGTTTAACTAATTTAAATGATTTTTTTAATAAACAAAAAAAATAGAAAATTTTAAATATATTTATAAATTATATTGTACATAGAATTACTAAATATAAAATATTGACATTTGATCATATTTATATTTTTTTTTCATTTAAAACTCTTTTATTATTGACATAAGTGCAAATCAAGGAAAGTTTGCAATTAGGTTTATAAGAATTATTCAAAATCTAAAGATTCATTGTTTTAAGCCTACTCTTGATTCTTTGAATGTTTTTAAAAAAAAATATAGTTTAAAAAAAAATATTTACTCAAAAAATCTTAATCTGTGTAATATAAAAAAAAGATAGTTAATATTTTTCAAAAATCATGTAATTCGAGATTTAATGAATCAATTAAAGATTCTTTTTGGGAACAGAAAAAATTAATTATTTATTTAATAGTTTAATACTAATATTGACTAATAACCACAGAACTGCTGATAAAATTATTCAAAATATTAAACAATATAACAAAAATAATTTTAATAATTTAAAATTAATGAACGAACTTAATGATGAATTTTTATTTGAGATGAAAAAAAAATTTTAATTTAAAAAATTGGTAAAACAGTCTCTGAAAGTTGTACTATAAAAAAACTTTAAGATTTTCTACTAATGATAATATTTATAAAATTTACAAATAAATTACTAATAACAAAATATGATCTATGAAGGCAAATTATTAGTCTATGGTAATGGTGGTTTTATACTGTCTATTATTAGGTCAAAAAAGAAACCTTTCAAAGATTTTAAAAAATTTAAATATTTATTTATTAAGCTTGATAGTGATAGAGTTATATTAATGTATAAAAAAAGTTATATAATTTAAATGAAAAAAACTTTTTTTAAATGAACAAACCATTAATTACTATAATTGTTCCTTGTATTAGAGAACTTTTTATTAAGAACTGTATAAGATCGTTATTACTGCAAGATATAAAAATCTTAACACAGACTGAAATAATATTAATTTTAAACTTTAAAAATAAAAAAAGAATTAATTTTTCAAAAATTTTTAGAGATTTTACTCTTGAAGAAAAAAAAATTTTGAGAAAAATTAAAATTATTAAAAAAATATATACAAAAAAATTTTTAAACATGAGAGATAATTGGGAGTTTTCGATTAAATTTATTACCGGAAGATGGACACTTTTTCTTTGTGATGATGATGCATTAATTCCTTCGGCACTTAAAATTTTATATAAATTTATTTTAAAAAATAAATATGATCTATTTTGTTTTGACCTAAATGGTATTGAATATGATCACACAAATAATATTTTAAAATATAACCCTAAACAAATTCAAGAATTTTCAGAGAAAGAATATGTTTCTACTGATTATATCTATAAAGTTATTAATTTAGTTGATATAAACTCATTTCGATTGAAGAGGAATTTGCCCTATTTTCCAAAAGTATTATGCAATACAAAAATAATAAACAAAACTAAACCTTTTTTTATATCCCATGATCCTATGACCTCTTCGTTTTTTAGTTTGTTAAACGGAACAAAGAAATTTTTAAAGATTAATAAAAGTTTACTTGTTGTGGGAAATGATATGCAATCTCTAAGTTTTTTTTTCATGCATAACCGTCAACTATGGAATAAAAATCTCTCAAATAATTTGAGTAAATTTACAAATATATATCTTAAAGACTTAAAAAATTTTGAATACTCTAGATTTTCTATAACATATTTTTTTAACTTACTTCATGAAGCCTCACAAAAGTTCAATTATAAAATTATGGATATAAATAGAAATATTTTTTATTTTTTGATTGGTATATGCAAAGAAGCAATTAGAAGGAATAATTTAGTTTCTTTAGGTGGTACTTTTGATTATAAAAAACAAATATACAAAATTTATTATTATTATTTTAAAAAATATAATATTTTTTTATTTTTAATTTTTCTAATTAAAGTAGAGTCTTATAGATTTTTAGAGACATGCAAAACATTCAAAAAATTAATTTTTAGAGATAAAAACATAACAATTAAATTCAATAATATTTATGATGCTGTTAAATACCTTAAAAAATATCGTCTACAGTAATTGATTAAATTTATAAAGTCACCGTATTGGTTTGATTTACGTACAAAATAATTGATAGATTTAAATTTAAATCAGATTAAAAATTAATAATAAATTTAAACTTAGAATTATGTTATTTAATAAAGTCAACTTGTTTATCCTTAACTTCAATAATTCGACTACAATATTTTAGAGTTTTTGGATTGTGAGTAATTATAATTATAGTTTTATTTGCTGATAAGCTAATAAGATCATCAATTATTTCTTTTTCAATTTCAATATCTAAGTTATTGTCTGGTTCATCCATTATTAAAATTTCGCTGTCTCTATAAAGGGCTCTTGCTATGGCGACTCTTTGTTTTTCTCCTCCAGATAATTTCGATCCATCTTCACCTATATTATATTCTAAAATATTATTATGGTAATTTTTTAAATTAAAAAATAGTAATTTTGAAAAATTTTTTATTTTTGTTGTATCAAAATGATTTTGGTTAATATCATGCGAGCCAAATGCAATATTATTTTTAATTGTATCATTGGCTAAATATACTTTTTGTGGAACAAAACTTAAGATTTTTTTGTAGCCCTGGTAGTTATCGTGAATATTAATTTTATCGTCAATAATTATAGAACCTCTTTCTGGTTTTATTAAACCTAAAATTAAATTACATAAAGTAGATTTTCCAGAACCATTACTTCCGACAATCCCAATAATTTCCCCTTTTTTAATTACAATATTTACATTTTCCAGTAAAAAATTTTCTGATTTATCATATCTAAAATAAATATTTTTTAATTCAATTTTATGAAGAAAATTGATTTTTTTTGAAATCTGAATATTATCATCTTTAGTTAATTTAAGTTTTGTTTTTTGATTATAAAAATAGTCAAGACTATTTCCATAGAATTTTATAGTAGTTAGGTTATTAATAATTTTGTTTACTGAAGGGTATATTCTAAAAAAAGCAATTATATACATGGATATTAGAGGAATTAAGTTGTAAATATTATTATTTAAGCCTGAATAAATAAATATAGTTGAAGCTAAAACCAGAATTACAAGCTCTATAATATTTCTATTTATTGACATTAATGTTTCAAATTTGAATTCTATAAAAGAGTATTTACTGTTTAGACAAAAAAAATTATTTGTAAAAAATTTTTCTTTTTCAAAAATTTTGATGTCTTTAATGCTATTGTATATAATTAAAAGATTTTTATTTATGTCTTGGTAAATGCTATGCTTTGTATGTCCCCACAATTTTATCTTTTTCTTAAATAAAACTCCATAAATTAAAATAAACAAAACGAAAAGTAAAAAAAGACTTAATGTTACTTTGTAATCAATTACAATCATTATGAAGATAATTGAAAAAAAAACTAAGAATTCAGATATTAAAGTAAGTAAATTTAAAATATAAAATCTAAAATTATTATTTACATTAATTATATTTGCATGAAATTCTGGAAAACTTTTAGATATAAAATTTATAAATTCTAAATTTAAGTAATCTTCTATCAAATATTTTGCGTTATTATTAAACTTTTTCATTAGAAAATAATTTAGTAAAACTGAAAAAAAAATATTAAATAAATTTTTAAAAATAAAAGCTAGAAAAATTATAGTTATATAAAAATTAGTTAAATTTATATTTAAATCCTCTTTGATAAATATATTAATTTTTTTAAAAAAAGTAGAGCTTGTTTCTATGTTTAGAGTAGATATTACTAATGGATAAATACTACCAATACTTATTAAATCTAAAATTGAAGTTACAAAAGAAATTAAAACTAAATAAAAAAAATAAAGTTTTTCATTTTTGCCCAAAATTGTGTAAATTTTAATAAAATTTCTCATTATTTTTTTATAATATTATAATAATTTTTATACCATGTTATAAAATTCTTAATTCCAATTTTATAATCAGTAAATTTTATATTAGGTAAATATTTATTAAGTTTTTTTTTTGAAGATAATGTATCTTTTATGTCACCTAATTGAATAGGTAGATAATTTTTTTTGGACTTAATTTTTAAATTATTTTCAATTTCTAAAATAAATTTTTTGAGACTAATTTTTTTTCCACATGAAATATTTAGTATTTTATATGGTGCTAAACTTGTATCTTGGTTTTTTTTGTTCCATTTTACGTCTTTTAAAGAGGGTTTATTAATTAAGTCACATATAATTCTTGCAACATCTTCAACATAAGTAAAATCCCGCGAATGTTTACCATGATTATAAAGATCAATTTTTTTTCCCTCGAATATATTTTTAGTGAATTTAAATAATGCCATGTCTGGCCTACCCCATGGTCCATAAACGGTAAAAAATCTTAGTCCTATTGTAGGAATATTAAATAGCCATGAATAAGCGTGAGCCATCAATTCATTTGTTTTTTTTGTGACGGCATATAATTGAATTGGATGGTTGGTATTATTCTCGTTTTCTTTAAAAGGAATTTCTTTATTTAAACCATATACACTACTAGTACTGGCGTATATTAAATTTTTAATCTTAAAATATCTACAAGCTTCTAATATATTAAAAAATCCCTTAATATTTGAGTCAATATAGGTATCGGGTTTTAATATAGAATATCTAACACCCGCTTGTGCAGCTAAGTGTATAATAATTTTAATTTTATTTAATTTAATATAATTAAAAACTTTTTCTTTATTTAGTAAATCAATTTTTGCAAAATAAAAATTTTTATTTTTCTTTAAAATTTTAAGTCTATTTTTTTTTAAATTTACATCATAATAATCGTTTAAATTATCTAAGCCAAAAATTTTATTTTTCTCATTTTTTAAATTAAGCAAACATACGTGAAATCCAATAAATCCTGCACATCCCGTCACTAAAATCATAAATTTAATTTTTAAGTTTCAATAATTTTAAAATACTTATTAATGAATATTTTATAAATCTAAATAAATATAATGTTTTAAATGGAATATTAATCCAATATTCATAAAATAAATATTTCTTTTCTTTTTTGCACAATTTTAGAATTTGATTTAATCTTTTATGAGAAATTTTCATACTTTCTTTTATAAAATTTATACCTGTACTAAAAAAACCCAATGCAATAAGCGTTATTCCCATTCTCAAAAATTTTTCTTTACTCAATTTATTTAAGTCTGGATCAAGAATAAAATAAGCGTCACCAGCATAAATTAATTTAGTATCATTGAAATTGTTAAAATTGGTTTTTTTCCAACTATATTTACTTTGTTTAAAATCTAAATAAATTAATCTATATTTAAACTTGTTTAAATAAACGTTCAAATAACCAAGAATTTTTGTGTTAGTATAATACGGAGATAATAAAAATTCAGTTTTTATGACGAGAATATTTTTCTTTGCAAGAATCTTTTTTGCACCGATTAAGCAGTTATATTCTCCTCCTTCTACATCTAATTTTAGAAAATCTATAATAATTTTTTTTTTTAAAAAAATATTATCAATTGTGTTGCAATTAACAGTTTTTTTTTTTATTATTTTTTGTACATCAGTGTAATAATTTTCTTTAAACTTCCCTTCTCTAGAAAGATTTTTAGCGACTATTTTTACTGCTTTTCCCACAAGCGTTATTGCGCCAGGAGCTTTGGTTATATATAGAATTTTTTTTTCTCTTTTTTTCCAAATTGCAGTATTAAAGTACTTAATATTTTTAAATTCTGGCTGATTAAATCCCAGCTTAAATGCATCGGTGTTTTTATTAATTAATTTTTTATATTCATTTATATTTGGCTCAAATCCAAATAGATTAGAAATTTTACAATACCAACTTGGTAGAAAAAAAATACCATTTCTTGCCCCAACATCAACTACGTTAAGATTTTGTATTTTTTTTCTTTTTAATTCTTTGTCAAAGACATTATGATTCCCGGTCATCATTTATTTTAAAAAAAATTTAATGCTTAAATTTAATATTAATTTTTTATACTATCTTTAATACTATAATTCCCTATAAGTTAAATACTTTAATTAAATTTAATAATTTTATTTTTTATAAAAGTGATTAAAGAAAATATTTGTATTTTTGGTTTTAAAGACTCCTCAGTTGGTTTTATAAATTATTGGATTGAAGATTTAACATCTTATAGTATTTATTGTTTTATTTCAGTCTCGAAAATAAAAAAAATTAATGAGAAGATTAAAAATAAGGCAACTAAAAAAAAAAAGTTAATCGTTAAAAATAAAATATTTAATAAAAAAGTTATTTTTTTAAAGAACTATGTCTCTTTTTTAAAAAAAAAAAAAATTAAAAAATGCTTAATTTTAGAGGATGACCCCTTTTTAAGATATCAAATATATAAAAAATTAAAAAAAAATCATTTTGAATTAATAACTCTTGTCCATCCAACAGTTAGTTTAAGTTATAAAGTCAAAATTCAAGAAGGAACAGTTATTTATCCTAATTGCACAATTGGTTATAGAGTAAGTATTGGAGCTTGTTGCATTATTCAGCCTAACTGTAGTTTATCGCATCATAATTTTATCTCCAACTTCGTCAATTTAAGTCCCAACGTAAGTACTGGTGGATTTACTGAAATAGGAAAATTTTCGGATATAAAAATGTCAGTTAATATATCTAACAAAATTAAAATTGGAGCAAAATGTTTAATTGGAGTGGGATCATTGGTTTTAAATGATTGTCTTCCGAAAAGTGTGTATTATGGTTTTCCTGCAAAATTCATAAAAAAAAATCTTCACCATATTTAATGAAAATATTGTTTTTAAGCTCAGTAATTCCTTACACTAAACATTATACAGCTGCATCAACAGTGCTTGCCTCATTAATTAAACAATCGACGATTAAAAAAAATCTAACTGATTTGTATGTTTTAGATGATAATTTAGATTTAAAATTAGAAAAAAAATTTACAAAAAAATATTTAAATCAAATTAATGTTTATCGGACAAAAAAATTTAATTTTACTATTTATATATATAAAATTATAAGGTTTTTTTTTATTCTTATTTTTAAGTTTGATATATTTCCAGTTATAAATAAATCTGTTTTTAAAAAGATTAGAGATGATTTGGAAACTGCAAAATACGATTTAATTATATTATTTTGGGATACTAAATTTGAATACCTTTTGCCTTTTATAAAAAATCAAAACACCTTTGGTTATTTAGCGGTACCCCCTTATTCTGCTAGTATTATTATGCATAATAATTTTTCAAAATTTAAGAATTTTTATTATAAAATAAAGTTAAAATATTTTAAAAATTTACAAAATATTCATGTAAATAATTTAAAAAGTTTAAAAAATGCTTCAAATATATGCAATATTACTAAAAATTGGTATAGAGATAGATCAATTAATTGTACTTATATTCCTAACTGCTGGGAAAACTTTTCAAAAATTTATAGGAGAAGCTCTTTTAAAAAGAAAGACATAAAATTTAACATATGCTCTTCAATTGGAGGATTAAATGCTACAGGAAATTATTTTGGAATAAAATATTTGGCAGATTTTATTTTACCAAAAATAAATAAAAAAAATTTGTTATTTAATATTTATGGAAGATATAAGCTTCATAAAGAATTAGTTTATTTAAAAAAAAATAAATTTTTTAAATTCAAGGGTTTCGTAAGAGATATTGATAATGAAGTTATAAGAAGTAAGTTTTGTTTAATATTAAATAACGCTCATAATAAGTCTCTTGTTGGTGGATATACAAGAGTTATATATTTCTTTTCATTGGGAAAATGTTTAATTGCGCATAGAAATCTTAAAAAAAGTATGCCAGAACTTATAAACAATTATAATTGTTTGCTTGGCAATAGTTCAAAACAAATAGTAGAATTAATTAATAGATCGGTGAAAGATAAAATAATGATAAAAAAAATTGGACTAAATGCAAAAAAGACATTTTTTCGAAAGTATTCCTCAAAAATTATATTTAATAAAATATTAAAAGAAGCATCTTGTGAATAAGTTAATAAAATTTTTTTATCCCAAAAAAACAAATTTAGAAATCTCTTTTCTAAAAAAAACTTTAGATAGTAAATTTTTTAATGAGGGAAAAGTTACAAAAAAGTTTGAAAATAAAATCAAAATTTTAACTAAAAGGAAATACTCGGTTTGTACTACAAGTGGCACAATAGCTTTATCAATTGCACTAATGTCAAATAATATTGGAGAGGGAGATGAGGTAATAGTACCAAGTTTTACATATGTGGCAACTGCAAATGCAGTAACACTTACAGGAGCCAAGGTTGTGTTAGCGGAAGTTTGTATGAATAATTTAGTTATTGATGAAAAAAAAATTTATTCAATTATAACAAATAAAACTAAAGCAATTATATCTGTTGAAGTAAATGGAAGATCACCTAAATACGAAATTTTATCAAAAATATGTAAAAAAAAAAAAATTATATTAGTTACAGATAGTACTGAGGCGTTAGGATCATATTATAATTCTAAGCCACTTGGATCATACGGTGATATATCATGTTTTTCTTTTTCCCCATCCAAAATTATATCCACTGGACAGGGTGGTGCTTTAGTAACAAATAGTAAATCGATTTACCAAAAAGCATTATTACTAAAAAAACAAGGTATAGAAAAAGGAACGGGAGGTGGGGAGATCCACAGATATCTTGGATATAATTTTAAATATACAGATATTCAGGCATCTATTGGTTTAGCTCAACTAAGTCATTTTAAAAAAAGACTTAAAAAATTTAATTTAAGAGATAAAATTTATATTAAATATTTACATAATCTTATAAAAAAAAATTTTTTAATTATTCCTGAAAAAAAAAGTGGCTGTATAAATTTGTGGTTTGATATTTTAGTGCCAAATTTAATTAAATTGAGAATCTTAAAAAAAAGTTTTAAAAAAAAGGGAATTGAATATAGGACATTTTGGAATTCAATTAATAAGCACAATTATTATTCTAGTGAAAAAAAATTTAACATTACAAATTATATATCAAAGCATGGCATTTGGTTGCCATCAAACTTTGATTTGAATAAAAAAAAGATCAAGTATATTTGTGAGGTTATTAATGGGGTTTTAAATAATAAAAAAAATTAAATAATTTGAAGATGAATAATCGTATTTGTGTTTTTGGTTTAGGCTATGTTGGACAAACTTTGTCTATTGTTTTGGCTGAGGTTGGGTTTAAGGTCATAGGAATTGAAAAAAATATAGAAGTAGTAAAAAAATTAAATAGTTATCAATCAAATATTTACGAGCCTAAAATAAATGAAAAGTTAAAAAAAATTATAAAAAAAAAAAATTTTCAGATAAAAAACAAATTAGGAGCAAATGATATCTGCGATACTTACATAATCACTGTAGGCACTCCATTAAAAAAAAATAAATTAATTAATATTTCAATGATTAGAAATGTAGCAAATACTATCTCCAAAGTTTTAAAAGATGGTGATTTAGTTATTTTAAGATCAACAGTAAAATTAAAAACAACCACTAACACAGTTATTCCGATTCTTGATCGTTCAAAAAAAAAATATTACATAAGTTTTTGTCCTGAAAGAACTATAGAAGGTTATGCTTTAAAAGAGCTAAGATACTTGCCCCAAATAATTGGAGCTCAAGATTATAAATCATATTATCTATCTAAAAAAATATTTTATTCGATCACAAAAAAAATTATTAGAGTAAAAGATTTTGTAACTGCTGAGATGATTAAACTGGTTGATAATATACAAAGAGATATTAAATTTTCTATTTCAAACGAAGTTGCTATGCTATCTGATACATTTAATATAAGTGCTTATGATGTTATAAAATATGGAAAATTACATTATCCAAGAACAAATCTTTATTTGCCAGGACCTGTTGGGGGTCCGTGTCTTGAAAAAGATGCATATATATATTCAGATTCATTCTATAATAAAAAACCAAAACTAAGTAATATTGCTCGTACAGTAAACAAAGAAGTTCAACCTTTTGTTGTTCAAATTATAAAAGATATTTTAAAAAAAAAAAATAATTTTAAAATAAAAAAAATTGTAATTTGTGGTCTAGCTTTTAAAGGAATTCCAGAGACTAATGATACAAGAGGAACCACAGCTATTCCTTTGATTCTAAATATTAAAAATAAATTTAAAAATTCAAAAATCTATGGTTTCGATTACAATGTAAGCCTGGAGTTTTATAAAAAATATAACATTGAAATATGTAGTACATTAAAGCAAATTTTTTTTAAAACAGATTTAATAATCTTTCATAATAATAACAAAAAATTTTCAAAATTTAATTTACAGTCTATGTCAAGTTTTATGAATAAAAATTCTCTAATTTATGATTTTTGGAATAATTTTTCGTCAAAAAATTTAAGATTAAAAAATAATGTATCTTATGCTGCTTTTGGTAATTTAAGTAATTTAAAATTATAACTAATGGCAAAAAAAAATTTTTTAATTACAGGCGGTTCAGGCTTCATAGGATTTAATATTGTAAAAAGCTTAATAGAAAAGCATAATGTCACAATATTTGATAATAATTTTAGAGGATCTTTTGATAAATTTAGTTTTATAAAAAACAAAGTAAAAATAATAAATGGTGATATTCGGGACTTTCATGCTGTCAACAAGTCATTAAAATATATAAATGCTGTAATTCATTTGGCATATATAAACGGAACAAATTTTTTTTATACTAAACCAACAGAAGTTTTAGATGTTGCTACTAAAGGAATTATTAATGTTATTGATGGATGCATAAAAAATAATGTTAAAGAGTTATATTTGGCATCTAGTTCTGAAGTTTATCAAAAGCCGGAAAAAGTTCCCACTAAGGAAGATGATGTTATTTTAAAAATTCCTGACATATATAATCCCAGATACTCTTATGGAGGTGGTAAAATACTAACGGAATTATTTGGAATTCATTATGGAAAAAAATATTTTAAAAAGTTAATTATATTTCGTCCGCATAATGTTTACGGAGAGGATATGGGGCTAGAACATGTGATTCCCCAACTTATCATTAAAGCAAAAAATTTACATAAAAATAAAAATTTTTATATTAAAGGTAGTGGGAATGAAATTAGATCTTTTATTTATATTGATGATTTTATTAATGCATTTAATTTATTATTAGAAAAAGGAAAGCATTTACAAATTTATAATATTGGCACAAGTGATAAAATAAAAATTAAAGTTTTAGCTAATTTAATTTTAAAGCTTATGAATAGGAAAGCAAATATTAAAAAAAGTCCTATTGCTTATGGTGGAACTGAAGTAAGATGTCCTGATATTTCAAAAATTAAAAAATTAGGTTTTTATCCTAAAGTAAGTTTAAAGGAAGGATTAAGAAAAACTATGGCATGGTATAATAAAAATATTACAACTAGTTTATTAAAATGAGAGAGTCCTATTCAATAAATAAATGCCAAATTTCAGGATCTAAAAAACTATTATCAATATTAAATTTAGGTTATTTGCCACCGGTAAATGACTTTAAAAAAATTGATCTAAAACAAAATGAAAGTAAATTTTATCCCACAGAGTTATTATATTGCCCTGAATCTAAATTATTTCAATTAGGTTTTATCGTAAATAAAAATATTTTATTTCCAAAAAGTTATCCTTATACCAGCAGTACAACTAAAGTTTTAAGAGATAATTTTTCTGATTTATCATTAAAATGTAGAAGAAAATTTAATATAAAAAAAAATGATTTAATAGTTGATATAGGCTCAAATGACGGAAACTTGTTGAGTTATTTCAAAAACTTCGCAAAAGTTTTAGGAGTCACACCTGAGGAAATTGGTAAAATTGCAATAAAAAAAGGAATTCCTACTATACTTAAATATTTTGATAAAAAAGTATCAAGATATATTCTGAGTAGATATGGAAAAGCAAAAATTGTAACTGCAACAAATGTTTTTGCACATATTGATAATCCAAATTATTTAACCAAAAATATAGCTAGCATTCTTAGTGATGATGGAATTTTTATTTCGGAGTCACATTATATATGTCCATTAATCAAAAATATTCAATATGACAGTATATATCATGAGCACCTTAGATATTATTCTCTTCAAAGTTTGAGTTATTTACTTAAAAAAAACGGTTTTTATATTTTTGATGCTGAAGAAATTAAAACCCATGGAGGATCAATTAGAGTGTATGCTTCAAAAAAAAAATTTTTGTTCACTAAAAACGTTAGAAAAATTTTTATTAAGGAAAAAAAAATTTTAAAACAAAATGTTATACTAAATTTTAAAAAAAAAGTTTTATCTGCAAAACTTGAATTACTTAAAATTATTCAAAATGTAAAAAAAAATAATAAAATTATTTGTGGAATTAGTGCTCCTTCTAGAGCAACAACGTTAATTAATTATACGGGCATAGATGAAAATATTATTGACTGTATTTTTGAGATCCCAGGCTCTTATAAAATTGGCAGTTTTTTACCGGGAACACGAATACCCGTTTTAAGTGAGGATAATTTATTTATAAATACAAAAAAAAAGCCAGATTATTTATTGCTATTTTCCTGGCACATAAAAGATGAACTTATTAAAAACTTAAGAAATAAGGGGTTTAAAGGTAAATTTATAATTCCATTACCAAAGCCTTCAATTGCTTAAAATAAAAATATTTTTTATTTACAAATTTTTTTATTTATAATCATGAAAAATATTTACAAAGTTTGTATTATAGGTTTAGGTTACGTAGGTTTACCTTTGGCCATAGAGTTTGGCAAAAAAATAAAAACGCTTGGTTTTGATATTTCTAAAAAAAAAATTAATAAACTTAAAAAAAAAATAGATAAAGATAATATTATTGGTGTTTCTGATTTTAAAAAATCAAAATATTTAACCTTTTCTAACAATTCAAATGATTTACAGAATGTACAAAATTTCATTATATGTCTTCCAACTCCAGTAGATAAAAAAAATATTCCTGACTTAAGTGCTCTGAAAGAAGGATCTAAAATTGTTGCAGAAAATCTTAAAAAAAATTCAATTGTGATTTATGAATCTACAGTTTATCCCACAACTATTGAAAATATATGTCTAAAAATATTAAAAAAATACTCAGGTTTAGAGTATAAAAAAGATTTTAATATAGGTTACAGCCCTGAAAGAATTAATCCTGGTGATACAAAACATACTTTAACTAAAATTACAAAAGTTGTTGCGGGAGATACAAATAATTCAACTTTAAGAATTAAGAAATTATACAGTTTAATTATTAAAAATATCTTTATTGCTAAATCTATACAAGTCGCCGAGTCTGCAAAAATAATTGAAAATACTCAACGAGATTTAAATATTGCTTTGATGAATGAGTTTTCAATAATATTAAGAAAAATTGGAATTAATACCAAAGATGTTTTGAATGCTGCGGCTACCAAATGGAATTTTATTAATTTTAAGCCTGGATTAGTTGGTGGCCATTGTATTGGCGTTGACCCATATTATTTATCATATTTTTCAAAGAAAATTGGACATGAACCAAAAATTATAAATTCTGGAAGAAAATTAAATGATTATATGCCTAGATATGTATTAAAAAATATTTTATTATTTCTTAAAAAAAAAAAAATCGCTTTAAATAAATCTAGAATTATATTTTTAGGTTTAACATTTAAAAAAAACTGCACTGATGTAAGAAACAGTAAAATTATAGAAATCATTAATTTTTTAATTAAAAAAAAATGTAAAATTCAATTATGTGATCCGCTTTTAGAAAAAAGTTCTTTAAAAGATATAAATTTGTATTTATTGGATTGGAAAAAACTTAAAAATAACTCTGATATATTTGTTATTTTCTCTTATCATGATCAGTTTAAGAAGATACCAATTTATGAAATGAGAAAAAAAGTTTCTAAAAATGGAGTTATATTTGACATAATGTCAGAATTTGATGACATGTATATTAAAAAACTTAAAAGAGCTGTATGGACACTATAACTAAAAAAAATAAGCTCTATATTATAGCAGAAATTGGAAGTGTTCACGATGGATCATTTGGCAATGCATGTAAGTTAATTTATTTAGCAGCTAAATGTGGCGCTAATGCAGTAAAATTTCAAACACATTTTGGAGAATTTGAAAGTTTAAAGAGCGCAAAAAGACCATCATTTTTTAAAGAAGAAGATCGAATTAGTTATTTTAATCGAACTATGTTTAATTTTTCTGAATATAAAAAATTTATTTTTTTAGCAAGAAAAAATAAAATAGACTTTTTGTCATCTCCATTTTCGCTGGAGGCTGTCGATTTTTTAGAAAAATTAAAAGTGAAAGCTTACAAAATACCCTCAGGAGAATTAACAAATCATCCACTTCTAGCAAGAATTGCCAAGACGAAAAAAAAAGTTTTTTTGTCGACAGGTATGGCCAATTGGAATGAAATCGATGATGCTGTTAAAATTTTACGTAAAAATAAAGATTTAACAGTTATGCAATGTACTTCAATTTATCCATGTCCTTTAGATAAAGTTGGTTTAAATGTAATTAGTGAGATTAGAAAAAGATATAAGATAAAAGTAGGTTTTTCAGACCATACAAACGATTCTATTGCTGCGATCGGTGCAGTTTTTTTTGGCGCAACTGTGATTGAAAAACATATCACTTTTTCAAAATATATGTACGGTAGTGATGCTAAAAACGCTATGGAGCCAAAAGAATTCAAAATTTTTTGTAATGACATTAAAAAAGCATCGTTTATTTTAAATAATCCAATTAAAAAAAATATTTACTATAATTTTAAAAATATAAAAAAAGTTTTTGAGAAGAGTGTAGTTTCAAAGATCGACTTGTCAAAAGGAATAAAAATTAAGATAAATCATCTTAGTTTTAAAAAACCAGGAGATGGTATTAGCGCATCAAAATATAAAAAATTGTTAGGATTGACATTAAGAAAAGACATTAAAAAAGATACAAAAATATTATTTAAATTTTTAAAAAAATGAGAAAAATTTTTTGTTTCATAGGTTCAAGAGCAAATTACAGCAGCATAAAGAGCGTATTAAAAGAGATTAATAAACATCCTCAATTAAAATTATTTTTAATAGTAGGTGCTTCAGCTGTTTTAGATAAATATGGCTCTGTTGACGAATTAATAAAGAGAGATGGTTTTAAAATTTATAAAAAAGTTTTTTTTTTGATTGAAGGAGAGAGTCCTTTAACAATGTCAAAATCTACAGGCTTAGGTTTAATTGAAATGTCATCTCTAATTAATGAGATAAACCCAGATATTGTTCTAACTATAGGCGATAGATTTGAAACAGTTTGTGCTACTCTTGCGGCGGCATATATGAATATACCAATTGCTCATACTATGGGAGGTGAAGTCTCGGGTACAATTGATGAAAGTATAAGACATGTTGTGACTAAGTTATCGCATATTCATTTTCCAGCAACAAAAGATGCCGCTAAAAGAATTGAGAAGATGGGAGAAATTAAAAAAAATATTTTTTTAGTAGGATGTCCTAGAATTGACCTTGTAAAAGAAATATTAAAAAAAAAAATTAATAATCAACTTATAAATAAAATATTAAATAAAGAGGGGGTTGGAGATAAAATAGATGTGTCTAAACCGTTTTTAATAGTTTCGCAGCATCCTGTTACAACAGAGTATGTTGATTCAGAAAAACATATTATTGAAACTTTAAAAGCTGTTGCTCAAACTAATTTTCAGTCGATAATTCTTTGGCCTAATCCAGATGCTGGGTCTGGTTTAATATCAAAAGGAATAAGAAAATGGAGAGAAAATCATTTTTCTAATAAAATGCGTTTTTTTAAAAATCTAGAAATTGAAATTTATGTCCAGTTAATGAGCAAAACTATTTGTTTAGTGGGTAATTCATCAAGCGGTATTCGAGAAGGAGCATTTATAGGAGTTCCAGTTGTAAATATTGGCACAAGACAGTCCAAAAGAGAACATTACTTAAATGTTATCTCTTGCAAAAATAATACAAAAGAAATTTTTAAATCTATTATGAAACAGATGAAGCACGGAAAATACAAACGCAGTGAAATTTATGGCAATGGGAAAGCGTCAAAAAAAATAGTAAATATTCTAAATAAAGTAAAAGTTAATATTCAAAAAAATATTGCATATTAAATTTTAATGTCAATTTTAGCTATTATACCAGCCAGAGGCGGATCAGTAGGTTTAAAAAACAAAAATATGTATCCTTTGAATGGAAAACCTCTTCTATTTTACACAATTCAGGCTGCAAAAAAAACAAAATTACTAGATCGCATAGTAGTTTCTTCTGATTCTAATAAAATTTTGAATTTTGCAAAAAAAAAATTAGTAGAGGTAATTAAGAGGCCAAAAAACATATCTGACTCAAAATCCACAACTCATCAAGCAATAATTCATTGCTTGAATTATCTAAAAAAAGAAGAAAATTATATTCCATATATTATATTGATTTTGCAACCAACCTCTCCATTAAGAAATTCAAATCATATTACTAATGCTATTAAAATTTTTTTAAAAGATAAACAAGCTACTAGCTTGGTTAGCTGCGTAAAAGTTCCTCATAATTTTCATCCTGCATCAGTAATGAAAGAAAATAATAGAGGATATTTAACAAATTTTTTAAAAGAAAAAAAAAAGATTTTTAGAAGACAGGATAAAAGTCCAGTGTTTGCTCGAAATGGCGCTAGTATTTATATTATAAAAAATTCACATGTAAAAAAATTTTTATTTGGAGGAAGAATTATTAAATTTTTAATGGATCAAGATTCTTCTATCGACATAGACTCTTTGGAAGATATTAAAAAAGCAGAAAAAATATTAAAAAAGATAAAGTGAAAAAAAGTATATATTGTGGCGGGGGTTTTTTTGATAATCAATTATTATGGATTATTCCTGTAATTGATGGTTATTGCAAATCAAATAATATCGATACTATTATTTTTGAAAAAAAATTATCCAACAAAATTATAAATAATGATCATATTTCTAAGATTTTAAATAAATATAAGATTTATTCCTTGAAAGATAATTTGTCTATTTTTCAATTTTTAAATATTATTTTATTTTTTATTAAAAATTTTTTTAGATTATTTTATTATTCATCAATAACTAATAGAAAAATTCTTTTGGATAAAAAAATTATATGGGAAAAAATACAAATATTTCATAGTATATGGGATACATCTTTTTTTTACTTAAAAGATGGAGACTTAAATCCAAATTTTTTTCATAAATTTAAAGCTACATTAAGAGTCTTTTTAAATATTTATTTTGCATATGATTTGAGAAAAAAAAATATATTTGCAGTTTTTATGGGACATTCTGTTTATACAGCCAGAGCAATGATTGCTGTTTTTAGAAAGTTTAAGATAGATATTATAGTACAAGCTAATAATAGTTTATATATGCTACCGTTGTCATTTGATAATTCATGGAGCATTATTAATAAAAGTTCATTATTTAAACTGTATAAAGATAATGTACTAAAGGAATCTATAATTTACTGGAAAGGCAGACTCAAAGGTAATGCTAATTATGAAGACGCAAGGATTGCTTTTAATAAAAAAAAGTTAAAAAAAAATGATCATAATTTTAATAATGTAATACTGCTTCATATATTTAGAGATTCACCTTTTAATATTATTGATAGAGAAAGAATTTTTTCTGATTATATAGATTGGATAGACAACACATTAAGGATAATAAAGAATTCAAATGAAGAATGGATAGTAAAACCGCATCCAAATTTTAAAAGATGGGGCGAAAATTCATACAAAACTTACAAAGAGATTCTAAATAATATAATTGATAAACACAGAATAAAAAATATTAAATATTTTGATGACAAAATATCAAATATAGAAATATTAAGAAAAGCAAAAAGAATTGTAACTTTTTCTGGAACTGTTCATTTAGAATCCGCTTGTCTAGGTGTAAAGCCCATAGTTATTTCTAAATGTACTCTCGCTAACTTTTCAAATGAGGGATTTGTTTTTAAACCAAAAAATTTACATGAATACAAAAATTTATTATTAGCAAATTCTAAATCTTCTATTTTTAAACTTAGTGAAAAACAAAAAAGATTTGCAATGTTTATGCTTTATATTAAAGAAAATATTATAAATTTGAGAAAAGATTTAAATAGCACTTCAATATATAGATCCGATAGTCACCAAAAAAGGGATTATGAATTTTATAGAATTAATAAAAATCTTGATAAAAAGATATTTTTTTTAAAAAAAATAGGAGAATCTTTTGCAGGAAATATTAAAAATACTATTTCAGAAAATTACCTAAAATATTTTAGGATATAGTTTTTTTTGCTTTATAATTTTTATCAAAATTATTATAAATTTCCCTTAAACCAGTATCCAATGAAATTTTATTTTTCCATCCCATTTTTTTTATTTTAGTAGAATCTAAGACCCTTCGCATTTGACCATCAGGCATATTTTTATTATAAAATATTTTTCCTTTAAATTTAGAAATTTTTTTTATTTTATTTGCTAATTCTTTTATAGAAATTTCTTCATTTGTGCCAATATTTAAAAAATATTCTTTCGTATTTTTTTTAAGTAGAAAATAAATGGCACTCGCGAGATCATTAACATGCATAAATTCTCTTTTACTTCTGCCAGAACCCCAAATTATTACTTTTGTTTTTTTATTTAATTTGGCTTCATAAAATTTTCTTATTAGCGCAGGAATTACATGACTAGATTTCAAATTATAGTTATCATTATCACCGTATAAATTAGCCGGCTGTATTGATATAAAATTTTTTTTTTTAATTTTTTTATAATATTCACATAGTTTTAATGTCACTATTTTAGCCAACGCGTACGCTTCGTTTGTTTTTTCAAGAAAAGAAGATAATAAATAAGTTTCTTTTATCGGCAGTTTAGTTACCCTTGGGTATATGCATGCAGACCCAAGATTGATAATTTTTTTTATTTTATATTTATAGCTTATATTTATTATGTTTAATCCTATTAAAATATTTTTATTCAAGTAATCTATTGGGTATTTTGAATTATCTAATATACCACCTACTTTGCCTGCCGCATTAATGACTATGTTTGGTTTTTTTCTTCTAAAAAATGAAGATACCTTATTATAATTTGTAAAATCTAAATGTTTTCTTTTGCATTCAATAATTTTGTAATTTTTTTTTTTTAATAATTTATAAATTGCAGATCCAACCATTCCTTCCTGACCAGCAATTAAAATTTTATCAGTTTTTTTTAGCATATTTATTAATATTATTAATAATTACAGAGTAAATAAATCTTAATAATTTACCAAAAGGTATGAAGCAATTAATTTTATTTACTTCTCGAAGATAAATTTTTTGATTCTGACTAATTTGATTATCTCTTTTCCTAAAAATTCCGATTGGAATGTTAATAGAAATTAATTCTGAATTCTTAGAAAATTTATTCCAAAGATCAAAATCTCCGGCATATTTTAATTCTCTATTTATTCCGCCTGATTTTATGTAAAGTTCTTTTGTAAAAATTGTAGACTCTTGAGGAATGTAACCCCATAGACAAGGTGTCATTAATCTGTTCTTAATAATTATGGATGGGTAATGATATAATGGTCTTAATTTTATTTCTTTTTCTAATAAGGTAGCACTTATTCCATTTATCCATTGATAGTTATTTTTTTCCATTAATTCTATAGTTCTAGAAATACAATTATTGAAATATAAATCATCAGCGTTTAGCCACGACAGATATTTTCCTTCAGCCATTTTAAAACCTTTATCTAAAGCATCATACATGCCTTGATCTTTTTCACTTACAAAAAAATTAATTTGTTTTGAATATTTCTCTATAACTTCACAAGTACCATCGGTCGAACCTCCGTCAATAATTATATACTCAATATTTTGATAATCTTGGGCTAATACAGACTGTATAGTTTCTTCGATATATTTAGCACAGTTGAAAACGGGTGTTACTATTGATATTTTTGGATTTTTAATCAAATTTTTTTAATTAAATTTATTTATATAATTACTACTAATATTTTTTTTTTTGAATTGTGTAAATTTAGATAAAATTTTATAGATTAAGACGAATATACTTAAATTATGTTTTCTGATAATAAAATAATCTTCTTTTAATTTGAGAAATACTTTTTTTATATTAGTACTATCACCGCCCAGTCTCATAATATGATCAAATATACCTGTAGATTTTATTTTAAACTTCTTACTAAGAAATATTCTTAAAAGAAAATCATAATCACTGGAAATTCTATATTTACAGGAATAATAACCAACTTTTTTAAAAACTAATTTCTTTATAAACGTACTAACGTGAGGAGGTGTCCAACCTGGTGAAATACTATTTTTTTTGTAATTAACTGGTTTCCATATTCGCTTTATTTTTTTTAAATTATTTCTCTCTGAAAAATAAACACCTCCATAAACAATATCATAATTTTTAACGTGATTACAAATATGTGTTAAAGTTTGATCACTAAAGAAAATGTCATCCGAATGCAATAACCCCACAACGTCACCATTACAATTTTTTATACCTTTATTTATAGCATTGTATCTATTGTGAGAATTATCCCTAATAATTTTATAATTTTTTTTTAATAAACTTTTAATATAATTTTCCGTGCCATCATTTGATTTTGTGTATACAATTACTAACTCTTTATTTTTGTATTCTTGCAATTCGAAAGATTTAATTGCATCCTTCAAAAAAGGCATTCCATTTTTTACAACAGTTATTATTGAAATTCTCATTTTATTAATTTTAATAAAATTAAAAAATAAGTTAGCATAAAAATTATGATGATATAATTTTCTGACAATATCTTAAAATGTAAAAAAAAAATTGGTATTATAAATAATAAAAAATATAATAAAGTTGTATTATTTTTATTAAACTTTTTGAATAACAGATGATGAAAATGATTTTTGTCACCAACTAGAGGATTTTTTTTATTTTTTATTCTTACAAAAAATAATCTTAACATATCAATTCCGGGTAACATCAACATTATAAATATTTCTTCTGCTAAAAAGTTTTTATAGTTATTATTATTTAATATTATTAATGATGCCAATAAAGTTGACAAAAAATAATTACCAGAATCTCCTAAAAAAATTTTAGATTTTAAATTAAAATATATAAATAATAATAATAGGATTATAAAAGGCAGCACGAATTGAAAATTATTTTTAGTAAAATAAATATAAACTAACCATGTAGCGGCCATTAATGAAGCTATTCCATCATGACCGTCAGCCATATTAAATGCATGAATAAATAATTGATAACATAAAATTGTAAGAGCAATGCTTAATAGGAGCTTATTTTCTAAATTAAAATTTTTTATAAAAAATTTATCACTAAAAGTAATTTCTTTTATTCTTAATTCTGGAAAAAGTGTTAAAAAAACCAATAAAACTATCGTTGTAAAAAAAATTTTTGTAATTGGTTTAATTTTTTGTATATCATCAATTATTCCAATGACACAGAATGCTAAGGAAAAAAGTAATATCTTAATAAGTAAAATATTTTTTATATAATTTGTATATATAGAAGTTAATAGAATTAGGATTGCTACTAAGCCAAAAACAACACCTCCGATAACTGGCGTATTTTTTTTATGATTTTTTAATTTTTTATCTGGAACGTCTACTAATCCAGTTTTTTTTATTATAAATTCTTTATTTAAATAAATGCTAAAAAATATTAACGTTGATGTAGCTATTAGATAAAAATTAGACAAATTATCTAGTATTATTTTAAACTTACTTTTCTAAGATCTTCTTTCATCATTTCTATAGCAAGTTCTTTTAAAGAAGTTTTGTTTTTCCATTTAATGACTTTTTTTGCAAGACTAGGGTTTCCAAGTAAAATATTAATATCTTTTGGTCTTTTAAACTTTTTATTAATCTTAATCCAAGTTTTTCCATTTTTATCGACAACCCTTTCGTTTAGTCCCTTACCAACAAAACGGATATTAATTTTTAAAAATTTAAAACATTCCTTTATAAAATCTTTTATTGAGTAACTTTTATTAGTAGCAATAACTAAGTCCAAAGGTTTTTTATGTTGGAGAATTCTCCATATTGCTTCAGCATAATCTTTGGCATGACCCCAGTCTCTCTTAGAATAAAAATTACCAATTTCTAAGTTTTTTTTATGACCGTGAAAAATTTCTGATATTCCAATAGTAATTTTGCGTGTTATAAAATTTTCACCTCTTAGAGGGGACTCATGATTAAACAAAATTCCATTTGCTGCAAAAATATTGTAACTTTCCCTATAGTTTCTTACTATATTGTATGCATATAATTTAGCTACACCATAAGGAGATGCAGGATCCATTTTTGAATTTTCATTTAAGGGCATCTTATTTTGATTTCCAAACATTTCAGACGTTGAGGCTTGGTAAAATTTTATTTTTTTTTTACAATTTTTAATTATATTTAATAAGTTTAATGTACCCAAGGCATTTACTTGCGTTGTGTATTCCGGAATTTCAAAAGAAATTTGCACATGTGATTGTGCTCCTAAATTGTAAATTTCGTCGGGTTGCGTTTTATTTATAATATTTTGAAGACTAGAATAATCAGTTAAATCACCATAAAAAATAAACAATTTTTTATTATAAAACGTTTTAAAATCAATTATCTCTTCTAATCTCGAGGTATTATAAACTGATGAGGTTCTTCTCTTAATTCCAAAAACTTTATAGTTTTTTTTAATAACAACGCTGCTAGATACGCCCCAGTTTGTCCTGTTATTCCAGTGATTAAAGCTTTTTTCATTAATTACTAGTATATGTTTTAATTAACTAAAGATATTTATTTGATAATTTTATTTATATTAATAAAGATTAAATTCAATATTTAAAAAATGTATAATTTTTGTTCAATTACGAGTGTAAATTATATTTATCAGACTTTAGCCTTAACTAATTGCTTAAAAAATGAAAAATATAACATTCTTTGCCTGGATAAAGATAGTTATGATTTTTTTTTAAAAAAAAATTTCAAAAAGGTAAGAGTTTTTTCATTAGATGATTTAAATTATCAAAAAAATTTGAATGATATTAGAATAAATAGAAGTTATTTGGATTTTATTTTTACTTTAAAACCAATTTTTTTATATTTTATTTTTAAGAAACTTATTAAAAATTCGAAAATTATATATTTAGATAGTGATATTTATTTTTTTGGAGATGTTAAATATCTTAAAAAAAATTTAAAAAATTATTCGATATTTCTAACAGAGCATAATTTTAGTTGGAGAAATAAAGATAAAAAGAAATATGGCCTTTATAATGCTGGTTTTATTGCTTTTAATAAAGATTCATTTGGCACTAAAGCTTTAGAATGGTGGAAGAAAAGTTGTGTTAAAAAATGTAGTTTTAAAGTAACGAGGTATCATTTTACTGATCAAAAATATTTAGATCAATTTTCGAAAAAATTTAAAAGGGTATTTATTATGAATAAAAATATTTTTAATATAGCTCCATGGAATATAGATAATTTAATTAGTACTAATAATAGTCATAAAAATATAAGAATTAACTTTTTTCATTTTCAAGGTTTAAAATTTATTACTAATAATATTTTTCAATTAGGGCTTTCAGATTATCATCTAAGTAAAAAGGGAAAAAGTTATTTGGATGAATTTTATTCTTTTTATTGTCTAAGAATACAAAATATTATTAAAAAGTATCAAATACCAAATACTATAAATTTTTACACTAGGTTTAAAGTTTTTATAAAGGCATTGTTCAGAAATGACCTTTTTTTTATAAAATAATTATTGGTTGCGGGGCTTGGATTTGAACCAAGGACCTTCAGGTTATGAGCCTGACGAGCTACCAGACTGCTCCACCCCGCGAAATATAAATATGTTGATATACTAATAAGAAATTATTTGCAAATTTGTTGATTATGAAAGAAAAGTTGATGTATTAAAAAATATTTTTATTTTCTAATTTAGTGTAATTAGATCTTACTAATATTTATAATGAAAAAATTTATTGTAGTCACTGGAGGAGCTGGTTTTATTGGCTCAAATTTAATTGAACTTTTATTAAAAAAAACAAAATTTAAAATTATATCGTATGATAATTATTCCACAGGAAAAAAAAAAAATCACATTAATAACAGAAGAGTACTGTATCTTAATGGTCATACATCTAACATATCTAAAAAATTACACTATTTAAAAGACAGTATTTCTGATATTTTTCATTTTGGAGAATTTTCAAGATTAACGCAAAGTTTTAACGAACATTATAGGTGTTTTGATTCTAATATTCTAGGTTCATTAGAGGTAATTAATTTTTGTTTAAAAAATAAAATTAAAATCATTTATTCAGCAACATCAGCCAGCCTCGGAAATAATCAACATGATCAGCATTTGTCTCCTTATGCCTTTAGTAAAGCCACTAATATGAATTTAATAATGAACTATAACCAATGGTTTGGTTTAAAATATGAAATAATATATTTTTATAATGTTTACGGACCAAAACAAATATTGAATTCAAATATGGCTGCCGTGGTAGGTATTTTTGAGACATGTTATAAAAAGAATAAACCAATGCCTATTGTTTTGCCAGGAACTCAGTCTCGTAGATTTACACATGTAACTGACACAGTTGAAACTTGTTATTATGCATGGAAAAAAAATAAAAATTCCCACTATTCAATTTCTAGTAAAAAATCTTATTCCATTCTAGCTTTAGCTAAAATGTTTAGTGCGAAAAAAATTTTTTTAAAAAAAAAAAGAGGTGAGAGATTTAAATCAACGACTATAAATAAAATTAGAGGAAAAAAGATCAAGAATTTATATTCTAAAAAAGATATAAAAGACTATATCAAGCAATTTAAATTAAATCATCAATATTAAAAAAGTAACATTTAATATAAATATTAAAATAAATAATTTTACTTAACCGGTAAATATTTGAATTTTTATGATAAATAAAAAAAATAAATTGCTTTTGTTAAGTATTATTATTCCATGTTTTAATGAAGAAAAAACAATAAAAAAATTAATTAAAAAAATTTTAAAAGTTAAAAATATTAATAAACAAATTATAGTTGTTAATGATGGATCTTTAGATAAAAGTTTTAACATAATTAATAGCCTTAAATCTAAAATAGATGTCATTATAAATCATAAAAATAATTTAGGTAAGGGTTCATGTATTAAGTCGGCAAAAAATAAAATTAAAGGAAATATAGTTTTGATTCAAGACGCTGATCTAGAGTATGATCCCAAAGATTATCTAAAATTAATAAATCCAATTGCAAAAAAAAAATATAAAATCGTTTATGGATCTCGTGTTTTGAATAAAAATAGGTTTGAAAATCTAGATAATTTTACACATTGGGTAAGAATTTTTGCAAATTATATTTTAACAAAGATTAGTAACATTATTAATAATCAAAATTTAAGTGATGCGCATACATGTTATAAGGTCTTTGATAGTAAAATTTTTAAAAAAATTAAATTAGTAGAGAATGATTTTGCTTTTTGTCCTGAGGTAACAACAAAAATCTCCAACTTAGGATATAAAATTTATGAAGTACCAATAAGCTATAAAGGGCGGGGTTATTCTGATGGCAAAAAGATTAAGTTTAGCGACGGTATTAAAGCGATATTTACTATTATTAAATATAAATTTTTTTATAATTAAATTATGTTTTTTTCTTTTTTTTTAATAATTTTTTTTCTACTTCTGTTTTTATTAAGCACAATTGGTTATGGAAAATTATTATATTCTTTATTATTTAAAAAAATTCAGAACGATAATTATGGTGAATTTGGGTTGCTAGGGCTAATCTTTATATCTTTACTTTCAACATTTATTCACTTTTTTTTTAGCATTGATACAAACATAAACTTTATTATTTATTTTTTTGGATTATTTTTTGCTTATAATTTTTATAATGACATTAAAATTTTTATAAAAAAAAATAAATATATTTTATCTGTATTTCTTTTTACCTCTTGTTTTATGGTTATATACCATAAACCAAATGAAGATTTCGGCTATTATCATTTGCCATATTTAATAAATTTTGCTTCAGATAAAATTATATTTGGTCTTGCCAATGTTCAAACAAACCAAGGCTGGAATTCTATGTGGCTAAATTTGACCGCTACTTATAATTTGCCACTTATAAGAATGAATGGGATCCATTTAACTAATTTAATATTTTTTTTTTTTTTCTCATTAGCAATTTTAGATCCTATTTTAAATTCTAAAAATCATCTTCAAACAAAAAATCAAATTAGCAATTTAATCAATATATTTTGTGTTTTATTCTTTTTATATTTTGTAACAAAATTTTCTAGACTAGGTAAATATGGGCTTGATGTACCTTCAAATTTTATAGCAATTTATTGTTTTTATTTATTTTTAAATTTTTTTTCTTTGAAAAAAAATTCAATTTTCATTAAGAATAATATTTTTCAAAAAATTATTATATTTTCTTTTTTTTCTGTTTTAATTAAATTAAGTAATTTTTTAATTTTATTATTGCCAGCATTTATTTTTTTTAGAAGAGAAATTAAGATTCTCTCCAAAACTTTTTTATTTATTTTTATTTTTATTTTTATTTGGTCTATTCAACAGTTTATTTATACAGGATGTTTTTTTTTCCCATTAATTGTAAGTTGTTTTGATGTGTACTGGTTTAATTTAGATCCGGTATTAGATTTGTTAAATCATACAAAGGGAATTAATAAAAGTTTTGCTCAATATCAGGGAAACTTATCTGAATTAGAATATTCTAAAAATTTCAATTGGGTACCAACTTGGTTTAGTAGAAATAAAATTGAGATGTTAGAGCACTTATTAACATTTGTGATTATATTTTTTTTATTGATTTTAATTTTTTTTAAAAAAAAAATTACTAGATATGGTAATAGCACCTCGCATAAATATAGCATTTTTTATTTATTATTTTTTATAATTTTTTTTCAGATTTTATTTTGGTTTAATGCCTCACCAGTGATTAGATTTGGTTTCCATTACGTATTATTATTTTTGTTTTTTTTATTAAGTTTAATTTTTCATAAATTTTTAATAAGAACATTAGTCTATAAACACGTTATTTTTTTGATTTATATTGGCTTAACGTTAAATATACAAAAAAATTTATTTAGAATTTATGAGGATATGAAAATTAACAATACTTTTTTTTATACTTATCCTAAAATTTTTTTTAAAAATGAAAATATTGCCGATAAAAAAATTAACATTAATTATTTAATAAAAGATAAATCAATATATTGCTGGGATACACCTAGTCTATGTCTTGCTGGAAATCAGAATTTGATAATAGACCGAATTAATGGTTATCTTGTCATTGTTAAAAAATAAAGAATTTACAATTTGAAAAAAATTATATAAATAGATCTGCCTGGTGATTATTGCAAAGGAGTAACACCCGATCCCATTCCGAACTCGGCAGTTAAGCCCTTTAGCGCCAATGGTACTTTGTCTTAAGACATGGAAGAGTAGGTCGTTGCCAGGCTTTAGAAAGTTGTTAATTATGAAAGTTGTGAGTTCCTTAAAATCTTTAAAAAAAAGAGATATTAATTGTAAAGTTGTTCGCAGAAGAGGGAAACTTTATGTTATTAATAAAAAAAATCCAAAATTTAAAGCTCGCCAAGGTTAATTTTATGATGAATATTAATTCTCAAAAAGAAACTTGGTCTAATTTTAAAAAATTAACACTATACATTTCACTAGCTATTATTTTAATTTTAACCTTAATGGCTTTATTTTTATTATAATATTTTAATAAAATAATTCTATTTTAAATATAACAAAAAATTAAAAGAGCAATTGATCAAAAAACAATTAATCTTAATTAGTTTTCCAAAATTATTAATAATATTGTTGCCAGGATTTCTTATTACAGGTCCTTTTTTACCTGATTTAACTGTGTCAATCACTGCGCTATTTTTTTTAATATATTGTATCTTAGAGAGAAATTATAAATATTTTGATAATTTTTTATTTAAAATTCTTTTTATTTTTTACTTATGGATTTTAATTTGCTCGCTATTTTCAGAAAATATAATATTTTCACTATCTACTAGTTTTTTTTACATTAGATTTATGTTATTTTCTTTAGCGTTATATTTTTTCTTAGAGAACGATAATAAATTGGCGAAAAAAATTTTTTTTTCAATTTCTTTTTTTTTTGCTATTTTAATTTTTGATAGTATTTTTCAATATTTTGCAAATTATAACATTTTAGGGTGGCCGGTATATGAAGATGGAAGAGTTTCAAGTCTTTTTGGGAAAGAATTAATTTTGGGTAGTTATTTCTCAAGATTATTACTATTTTTTTTAGGTTTATATTTTATGAATATAAAATTTTTAGAAAAAAATAGAATTTTAAATTGTATTTCGATTGCAATTATTTTATTAGCTGTTTTTTGTATTTTTATAAGCGCTGAGAGAACTTCTATATTTTTATTCCTTATTTCTTTCTCTCTTTTATTTTTTTTATTATCGAAATACAGACTAATTATTTTTATATCAATTTCTGTAATGTTGTTTAGTTTTTTAATTTCTTATATTTATAAAAATAAGACTTACCAAAGATTAGTTAATCATACTGCATCTCAATTTGAGATTCGTAAATCAGAAGAAAAATATAACTTTTTTAATTATATTCCAACTACACATCGAGATCTTTACAAGACAGCATTTAATATGTTCGATGGTAATAAATTATTTGGCATTGGTCCTAAAGCATTTAGAATCGAATGTAATAGAAATGAATATAGGTCCGGACCATTATCTTGCAATACTCATCCTCATAATACTTATCTACAATTATTAGCGGAGACTGGCTTGATCGGATTTTCTATGATTTTATGTATTTTTTTAATTATAATCTATAATTTTGCTAAACATTTAATTTTGAAAATACAAAATAAAATATTATTTTCTGATCCTAAATTATGTTTTCTTTCAATGATTTTTATCACCTTGTGGCCATTAGTTCCATCTGGGAATTTTTTTGGAAACTGGCTCAACGTTATTTACTATTTGCCGTTGGGATTTGTTATGTATAAAAAAAAATAAATTAATGTTAAAATCTCGCTTTTAGTTTTTTAAATTTTTTAACTCTTCTAGTATTTTCGTCTTTTTCTCTTTTTTTTCTTTCAGAGGGTTTTTCAAAGTGACTTTTGATTTTTAGTAATCGAAATACTCCTTCTCTTTGTAATTTTTTTTTAAGAGCTCTAAGAGCTTGCTCTAGATTGTCATTTTTAACTTCAATTTTAATATTTGCTTACCTCCAAAAAGTGTGCTGAATTAACATTTTGGTG
>Ga0315909_10000858_pt1 | contig 40617 bp, 30 predicted proteins | sample LakEriMetagenome_11_FD_203527 | JGI IMG/M metagenome (GOLD analysis project Ga0315909, IMG submission 203527) | Freshwater fungal communities from buoy surface, Lake Erie, Ohio, United States - Buoy 2 MA125 | ecosystem: Environmental > Aquatic > Freshwater > Lake | place: USA: Lake Erie, Ohio... | reverse complement strand
GAGTGGTGGCTGCATCCGCACGAACGGCAGGGTCGCAGCACTTCTGGAACTGGGTTCGGGTTTCAATCCGGAATTCACCGGCCGGGAAAACGTCTACTTGAATGGCGCAGTTCTAGGATTATCGAAAGAAGAAATCAACGTCCGCTTCGATGACATTACCGCATTCGCTGATATCGGCGAGTTTATCGATCAACCGGTCAAAACCTATTCTTCCGGAATGTACGTTCGTCTTGCGTTCTCAGTTATCGCCAATGTCGATGCCGACATATTGCTGATTGACGAAGCCCTTGCAGTTGGCGATGTCCATTTCTCGCAAAAGTGCATGCGTTATCTGGACCAATTCAGGAAAAAAGGGGCTTTGCTCTTTGTTAGTCATGATGCACATGCGGTTGCAACCTTGTGCGATAACGCAATCTGGCTGGAAAAAGGGCGCATGAAGGCGTTTGGTACCGCCAAGCATGTGCTTGAACAGTATCTCGCACATCGCTATGGAGCCACTGCGCATGGAGGAACGATCAATTCAGAAAATCCCAACGATGCCACTCCAATAGAGACCGATGTGGGTAATCGCTGCTCTGCGACGGGTCGCGACATGAGAATGGATTTCCTCAATCACTCGAATTTACGCAACGATTTACAGTTATTTGATTTCACGAAGGAGGTGCGCGGATTCGGGCATGGTGGCGCCAACATAATCGACACTCGTTTTTTTGATTCCGATGGCCAGGCTTTGGCTTGGGTCGTTGGCGGTGAAAATGTCGTCGTTACGATAACTGCAGAAATTGGAACAGCCTGCAACAACCTGATCGTTGGATTTCAATTTAAAAATCGTCTCGGTCAAATACTTTTTGACCAAAATACCTACCTCCATGGCTATCAAACAGCAGTGACTGCCCTGCCCGGTGATAGGGTTAGCGCGAGCTTCAAGTTCCAAATGCCATTACTACCTAAAGGAAAATATTCTGTCGATGTAGCAATCGCAGACGGCGAGCCTTTGAGTGCCAGACTTTTGCAATGGTTACACGACGTGATCTTGATCGAATCCCACACGTCTAGCGTCGTCAATGGACTGATTGGTCTGCAGTTTGAAGAGATTAAATTAGATGTGGTTGCATAAGATGATCAATGAAACGCATAAGTCGTATCGGCCTGCATTGTTTTTACGCATTAAAAACACTGTGGGCAATAGCATAGTCACTCTGGCCCAGCAACACTACGGCCTGGAAAATGTAGCCAGTCATGATGACTTTATTGTGTCCCACGACCGCTTTAAAAAAGATAGGAAGGAAGACATAGAACTTGACCTAGCAGTGAAAAGCGCGGGTGAGTATTCACATATTCCTTTCGTTTCTGGCTATTTCGATTTTGATTATGCAAAACCGCTTTTCAGCGGACGCTTTTCATTCACATTCCTCCGCGAGCCCATTGAGCGAATTCTGTCTTTTTACTACTTCTGCAAGACACGCAATCCGAACCAATACGACATTTATGCCTTAGCTCATCGTGTATCGCTGACTGATTTCCTTCATCTGGGATTCAGCAACCCCGAGGTCAGGGCTTTTATCTGGAACAACCAGACAGCCCAGCTGTCGCGTGGCGTTGGCGACTCTAACCAGAGTCTCTCCCCCAAGGAACTCCTTTCGCTGGCAACCGATCATCTGGATGCTTTTTCGCATATCGGATTTGCCGAAACTTTTGAAAAGGATCGCGACTATGTGCTCCAAGCGCTAGGCATACCCATCCCCACCAGCAGGGTTATGGCCACTGTCAAACCTTTACGCCCGGTTTTGAACGAACTACCCAAAGTAGCAAGAGATCTACTCTACGAACTAACCGACCTTGACCGGCAACTCTATGAAATTGCGTGGGCCAAAAGAAATGTTGCTGCCAGGTGCTACATCGAATTGGCCTCAAAAAACACCTCCAACGACTCGACCACGTCGTCTGTCGAGATAACCCGAGACTACTACCTGGGCTTGCTGCAGCAATGTCTGACAGGGACGCTGTATGGCGATGCATCGTTTGCACCTTTTGGATCTCGGGAGTTTGACCCGAAGGTGCGCGAGCGTGGCCTTGACTGGCCGGAACGGGCACAAACTATGATCGGCGATAAGCGACTGGCCAATCTCCGGGAGTTGGTCTCTGACTTATTGGAGAGGAACGTTCCCGGTGACCTGATTGAAACCGGTGTGTGGCGGGGAGGATCCTGCATCCTGATGCGCGCGATCCTGCTGGCCTACGGTGATGCTCATCGAAAGGTCTGGGTCGCCGATTCATTTGCAGGCTTGCCCCCTGGCAATGAAAGCCTCTACCCCGCAGATGCCGGTTCCGAGTTTCACCGCTACGCTGAACTGTCTGTATCTCTCGAAGAAGTCAAACAAAATTTCGCCGACTATGGCCTTCTGGATGATCAGGTTACGTTCCTTAAAGGCTGGTTCAGGGACACCTTGCCAACCGCGCCGATAGATCGACTCGCACTGATCCGCCTGGATGGGGACATGTATGAGTCGACGATCGATGCATTGAAAGCCCTCTATCCGAGGGTGTCGCACAAGGGCTACATCATTATCGATGACTACCATGTCGTCCCCGCATGCAAGCAGGCGGTCCACGATTACTGTAGTTCGATTGGGATCACACCACAGTTATGCGAGATCGATGGTGTCGGCGTGTACTGGAAAAAGATCGTACCTGATACCGAACCTATCACTGCGATCTCAGGACCCACTGAAACTTCAAGCGAAACCCTGCTTTACCGCTTGAATCTGGCGCTGGACTACCTAAATCGAATGGTCATCAAGCAGCTTCTCTTCTCGATCACCAAGCGAGATGCAAGTTTAGCGAAGCAACAACTACAGATTGCAGATCTCAACCAGCAGGTGACTCAGGAGAAGGCCTCGGTCCAGGCTCTGACTCAGCAGATTGCTGAGGAGAGGGCCTCGGTCGAGGCTCTGGCCCAGCAGATCGCTGGCGAGAAAGTCTTGGTCGAGGCTCTGACCAGACAGGTGGAAAACGACGCAAATACGATTGCAGAAATTCGCGCTAGTCCCTCATGGAAAGTTACCCATCCGTTACGCGTGTTGAATACCCTGCTTCGAAGGTTAATACAAAGAAAATGAACAACGAACGACATAAATACGAATATCAGATCGACACTCGGAGTGGCACAGCACCTGCCCAGGTTATCCGTATGGTTGGACAAAACAAACGGGTTCTTGAAATTGGTGCCGGGCCTGGCTCAATAACCAGACTGCTTAAGGAAGCCAATAACTGCTCTGTTGTAGCGCTTGAGCGCGATGAGTCAGCAATCAAGAAACTTGCTTGCTATTGCAATAAGGTAGTGAAGGCAGATTTGAACGACCCGGACTGGCCTCAATTACTTGGCGACGAGGCCAAATTCGACGTGCTGGTCTGCGCCGATGTGCTGGAACATGTGTATGACCCGGCGGAGGTGCTTTCCGGTATGACCCGATTTTTAGAAAGGGACACGTCCCTGGTGGTCTCACTTCCTCATGTGGGACATGCGGCCATACACGCCTGCCTCTTTGACAGTGATTTCGAGTATCGCGATTGGGGTTTGCTTGATAGGACACACATACGTTTTTTCGGGCTCACCAATATAGCTGCACTTTTTTCCGGGGCCGGCTTGAAGATTGTGGAAGTGGAATTCGTTACCTGCGAACCCGAGCAAACCGAGTTCGCAGCGCGCTGGAAAAAACTTCCAGAATCACTGAAACGAGAACTGAGGGCAAATCCCTTCGGGCTCGTATATCAAGTAGTTGTCAGAGCTGTTCCCTTGGCGAATCCACGGGCCGCTGTGGACCTCCGTACGACACCGATATCTGCTATTGAGCAAGCCTCCCGAAGACGAAAAAGCCAGCGGTTGCGGGGTTTCGTCCGCAGGCACACAAGTCCTGAAACACGGGCGCGCATTCGACGCATCATGAATTTGGTAGGCCTCACAAAGGCATAAGCAACATGAAAATCATCGCAATGTATTTTCCACAGTTTCACGCCATTCGGGAGAATGACGAATGGTGGGGCAAAGGCTTCACTGACTGGCACAACGTTAAAAAAGCCTGCAAGCTGTTCAAAGGGCACCATCAGCCCCGCATTCCTCTGGATGATAACTACTATGATCAATCGTCACTGGAGACCATAAGGCAGCAGGTAGATCTCGCACGTTCACATGGAATATTCGGCTTCTGTCACTACCATTACTGGTTCGATGGCAAACAGCTCCTGGAAACGCCCACGGAACTGATGCTCAATAATCCAGATATTGACATGCCTTTTTGTCTGTCTTGGGCAAATGAGACTTGGTCTCGGCGCTGGGATGGCCTGGATCACCATATCCTGATCCAACAAACTCATCCAGCCGAAATCGCATCGTGGCGATGCCACTTCGATTATCTGATAAGAGCATGGAAGGATCCAAGAGCAATCAAAATTGACGGGAAACCCGTCTTTATCATTTACCGCCCGCAGCGGATTCTCGAGATCGATGCGATGTTGTCAACATGGCGCCAGTGGGCTCTGGAGGAAGGTCTGCCCGGCATCTACTTCATTTTTCAGAAACAGTACGAGCTGCCCGACAAAAAATGCCTATCCTCGTTTGATGGGCAGTTTCAGTTCCAACCCTTTGAGGCAATCTACTCAGCTCCCTCGGCGAGGAAGCTCAGCATCTTTAGGATGGCCGCCCAATCAGTGTTTCGACGCTTGCCGGCCGCGCTTCAGGGAAGACTACGGAATTTGAAATCACGTCTTGGAGTCAAGCATCTCACCTTGTACAACTACGACACGGCGTGGGAGCGCATAACGGCGCTCCGCGCCGATGACAAAATGACGACTTTCCCGGGCGCATTTGTCGACTGGGATAACACGGCTCGCTACAAGAACCGTGCAACAATCTTCGTTGGCGCATCACCAGAGAAATTCCGTTATTGGCTGCGTAAACTATCGGACACGATGCCCAGTCGCCATCTCCCTGAAGATTATGTGTTCTTGAATGCGTGGAACGAGTGGAGTGAGGGCAGTTATCTCGAACCTGACAAAACACACGGCTACCAGTATCTTGAAGCAGTCCGCTCAGTGGTGAGCGACCGCTCAGGGCACCATTCGAAGTAATGAAGTTTTCGAGGCTGACCATCTTCAACCTCTTTTCTTCACACCGCAAAAATCTATTACAGGATTTACTACGCCGCAAAAAAAACACGGGCCAAAGCAGTAATCTAGCGTTGGTGTCTTGTGTCAAATTTTTTTATGCAAGACCAGTTCAATCGAACTCTCACCAAACTCTCTTGTTCAGCCTAAGCCACCAAAAAACTCCTCAGGCCATGAAAATAAAATCTGCCCGATCGATGGTTTCTTGAACGCCGATAACAGCGATTTCGGCAGCGACTTTTCTCCCACTTCCGTCAACATCAAACCAAAGCACACCCGCCTCATCTAACATTAGCTTTTCGCCAATGACACCATCTTTCAGCTGTTTTTTCTTGTCAAACAAAGATTTGAACATACTGCCAGACAAGGCGATTTTGTCTTCACCTGATTCAAAGTCAAGCACTTGATCAATTGATTTTTTTTCTCGAGCGATGACAAATACATCCTTACCACCACCGCCAAACAATGTATCTAACCCAGCACCACCTCTGATCACATTATCACCGCCGTTACCAGAGAGCGTATTGGGTCCTGCATCACCAGTGAGATTCAAATCATCCGAGCCAACCAGCATGGCATTTTCGATTCCGTCCCATTTCTTCTGAAGAAGACTCAGGCCAAATTTTTCTGCCATCACAGAATCGGAATCGCCTTGTTGACCAGTAGCGATCCGGTCGCCACTGTCGTTCACCATAAAAACATCATTCCCATCACTGCCGATCAGCCTATCGGTCTTGCCTTCAATACCCATCACCACTTGTTCAGAGACAATGTCTGATGCAGATGTAGTAGGCCGAGCCTGAAACTCGTCAGCAGCTGTTTTTGCTATTGTGGGTACAGTTTCAGGTTCGAGCACCTGAGCATCTCTGGGCTGCTTGTACAGTATCGGCAGAATCTCTACCGGCTTGCCATCTACCAGGGGTTGCCATTGGTCGTTGTACTCAGTTGTCCATTCCGATGTCGCCCCATCAGCATACTTATACTGATAAGTTTGCACATAGATTTTTTCACCCGCAGCATGGGTCTTCACCGTGGTTGAGAGTTTGCCGCTATTACCATAAGAGTCTTCATTTTCAGATTCAATGGTTCTCCAGTCGAGGGTGTATTTAATGATAGACGTATAAATACTTTTACCAAAATCATTTGCGTAACCCGAGCTGTCTCTCGCAACGATTAATTCACCCCATTGCGAATCTGATAGTCTCTCAGTAGTTCTTTTTGAAAAATACCCAGACGAGTCCTCATAGCTACTCACAATCAAATTGCCGTTCGTATCCAACGTCTCTGTGGATTTATACCAATAATTATGATGACCGCTGCCCTCAGAAACAACCGAGTAACCCTGCACGACACCGCGCTCGTCCACGGAAACGGTCCTAGCTGTAGAAGAGCTATACCCATTCCCGTCGCTATAAGTTGAGCTCAATAAATTCCATGAAGCGTCATATTCAGAATACGATTTATAGTTATATCCGGGTCCCGAACCCTCGGTAGCGACAATTATTTTTTCAAGCTGACCATCCACAGCCTTTTGAAAAATCTGCTTCGTGTGTGATTTACTACCATCACTCGATTCATAAGAAGATTCAAGTAAATTATTTTGGGAGTCAAAGCTTTGTTTCATTGATGATGTGTATCCATCACTGCTTTCAAATTTCGACTCAATCACATTATCGTTGTTATCACGCAGTTCCAATGAGGACCAGGTTTGCGCTCCATTTTTTCCTGTGGTCGTGGCACGAATCAGTGAGCCAACGTCGCCAGACGGAATGGTTTCATACTCCGTCCGCGAAAAATCCCCAAACACACTCTCGTAATCAGTCGAAATCAACAATCCGCTAAGATCGTAGGTATTCGTTGTTGTGTATCCTGCACCTGTGGTGACGATTTTGTAGCCTGTTTTTATGCCATCCTTGTCAAAAACATCGACAGGTTCAGAAACTTTCTCTTCCCAATAGATGGGCATGCAGCGCGCCGGTACAAAATCGCTGGGTACGGGATCCAGACCACCGGTGGCGGGTTTGCTCACGACGGCCTCGGCTACGAGCGGCGCGCTTGACGCGACTGAACCGGTGCCAGCATTTGCGATAGTCTCGTGCCAATAATCAAAACCTCTTGCCTTACCAGGGTTGGAAAACGCCAAATCAGGGAATGTCGTACTTGAGGTGATCACTTGGGCTTGAATCCCCCCAAAGCCTTTGTCTTCAAGCCACGAGGGGTTTGCGACCAGCCAAGCCTCGAAATCTCTCAACAGGTCTTCCAACGAAGACTTCTCAGCCTTAGCAGTTGACGCGCTCTTGCCTGATGTTAGTGCGAAAACCATAATTTCACCTTTGCGTTATCTAGATTGCAACCACCTCAGCCCATTGTCGAAGCCGTCTGAACGCCCGGCTGTAGGTGCGGCCAAGGCACGCTTTGTCCAAGCCATCAGGGTCAGCCCGCACCGCCCGACCAACGGCGGCGGCAAATTCACGCTGCTTCCATCTTCCCATGCTCTGCGTGGCAGATTTTAGCCAACTTTGACGTGAATTCTATATCGAAAGTGTCATTAAACTTAATTCCTCAAGCCCTACTGACAAACGCATGACCGTCCCGCTGCGGGACGCATGCGGTCACTGGGAAATCCGGGGTAATCTGCAGGGCCATCCAGCCGCACTCACCGACGGTACGAACCAGCGCACGTGCTTTTTCACAAGGTCGTCCCAACCCACGCGGTAAATGGAATCGGATTTATTTTGAGTAGTTCACCCATCACGGCATAAACGTGCGAATTACGGCTTAAAAGCACGAACGGCTCGAGTACGAACCACTCGACAGGTCGGTCGCGGCGCGACATTGACTCGTCTCGGCCAAATTTATATTGACTCTCTTGTGATGTACGGTCGAACAGGATTTCGTTCAAAGGAGAAATACAGGGAAGTTTTATTCAGAGGGATGCTGAATATTTCTACGTGTTGCGGCGAGCTAGCATAGCTGTGCAAACCGTGGATCAGTGCAGTCAGGGGTTGATACCACAGACCTGGCCACAGAAGTTTCCGCCTTTCTTGAGTCAGTACTCCACTAGATCACGAGAGAAACGACAGCTGTCGTTGTGGGACTTTTTGCGCCGAGTGCTCTTTTATGCTGATGATTGATCCCCGAGGCCCAGCTCCTCCCGCAAGCCTTTCGCCGTTAAGACAGCCGCAGTAAGAGCATGTACGACAACCTGGTCAGATTCGGCATCAAGTGTCAGAGGCGCGAAGGCAATCAGCATTATTCGCTTGTTATCAGGATTGCGGGCAACTGCCATCATGAACGGCGCCGGGAAATTAGCCTGCCGATCTAACAGTAATCCATGCAATTCCTCCTCGTGTGCCGTCAGAGGTGAGCCAACATCGAGATACATCTTGACATGCGACGACCATTCTTCAAGCTGCAACGAAACCAGCACATCATCAATCAACATAAGATGGTTTTGGATGATGGTGGCTTGATCGGTAGCGGGAAGATCGAATACAGTACAAAGGCGGCCAATCATGGCATCGAATTCTGCGGCTAAATCAATCTCGTTGTCTTCAGTCGGCTCGTTAATTGGTGAATAGTTTGATTGTAAATTTGCGATAGATACGGTTTTGTTAGCATCCATAGTTATTCTCCAATTTGATTTGATTAGCGGTTATAGGGCGTCACGAGAAGTGTGTCAACATCCGCTCGATGGGACGATTGACGCATCCTGTTAGCTGCCCACATACCTGTGCCCATGACAACTAATGCCGGCACAGAAGCTACGGATAATGATTTATAGAGCTCCGTTGGATTTCTCACCAAGCTGGATAAAGCTGATCCTATTTTTTGCTTGGTAGTCGGCCTTAAAAGCATTGCAGCCATAATGGAGATACAAGAATAGTCTCTCAAAAAACTTTTTAAATTCATTTCGTCTTTTGATCTTAGTAATTTTTCTGATGACTCAGTTTGAGGAAGCTGCAATCGAGAATATGAAGAGTGCTTTGTGTATTCTTTGCTTATCATACCGCCTACCATAACCATAAGCATTTTTGTAAAATCTTTGGCATTAGGGCGAATCCGCGCCAACGCAGGCGGGCGGCTAAAGCTACTATCAATTGTGAGCTGTACTCTATCTAATATAGATTGCCCCCTTGAGCCTGGATAGAATGTTGCGGCATGCAAGATCCCAGCTAAACCAGTCGTGTACGCCGTATATTTAACCGAATCAGGATTTATCGCTCCGCCCCTTAAAAAAACCTTCAAGGCAAAATAAGTGCTCGCCGTGTTTTTAGTTGCACCCACAAATGGACGGAAATCTTGCGGCAATGCGATTTCCAGCAAGCGCTGCGCATGATCAATTTCTCTTTGATGATTATTGAAGAATTGCTCAGATTTACTTGGCCCTGTTGCCGGTTCCTGACTTGAATTTTTGTAACGTTCGTATACCTGAGCAAGGCCGACTACACCTCTGAATATCAGGAGGTTGATTAGATGATTAGCACGCAAAAGGGGATTGCCTCCCGTGCGACGGTCAGAGAAATTATTAACTGCTTGCAAATCCGATGATGTCTCTGGCGACGTAGGTAATCGCACCTGTGGTTGGTTATTTACATTCATTCACCCCTCCCTTATCAGTTGGCGTTCGAGACCAGCCTCTGTGCGGAGAGCACATAACCAACCATGCTCCGTATGTACCTGACCTGACCCGAAAATTTTTCCGAATTACAGAAGAATGAATTTAGACCGCCCAAAGAATCTTGCGGCAGTAGAAATTCTTCTCGCGGTATGTAATAAGCCAATAATAAATTGCATTTCTTCTGAATACCCTATGCCTCTCCGGTATTGACGAGTGCTAATATACATCGTGCTATTTCTATTTATTCCAAGACGGTGCACTATTCTGTGCACTAAAAACCGACTCAAATTAGGTTGTAATTTGTCTACTGAATCGTAACCACCCAGCCACTGCGCTGATCATGTTCGACCACTACGCGCCAACTGGCTTGAATCAGGACCGCTCAGAAAGCGAAATTGATGATGGCCGTGATGAATCGCCCAGGAATTCGTTGAGTCCAGTTATGTTCAGTTGAAATACCGTCTTCCTTATGCACGGTGCCACTGCAGATTACGCGAACAGATCGTTTTTGATTAGGTACCAGTACAGCATCTTCATTTCATAGAGTCTTTGGATTTTCCCAGCCTCACCTTTGCCATTTAGGCCAGCACGAAGTTGAACAAATGATCAATTTCAGGCTGACTGAAGCTGGGTCTTGCTTCACCTCTATCACCTGCCACACGCGTTGCTGGCACTGCCATACCAAATGGGATCAAGCTCTGCGTCTTTGCTCGCGGCATGGCCCTATGAAATGTCGAAGCATAATGGCGCCGCATGTAATACTTGGGCTCACGTCCCATTTCGCTGATGCACCAACGAGCAAAGTCATCTACTAGCTCTTGCGTTAGCGCTGTGAAATGCTAGCGACCAAAGAACGGGATCAGGTGTTACTCAATCACAGAGATATAATCGCATGCTGTTTTCTTGGAGACCCGACCGCCTCGGGTATTACGCAGTGCTTCTATTCTCTCTGCTGCCCATTGGCGAAATGGTTTGGTTCGTATGGCGAAATCATGGCTCACACGCAATCGGACGGTCTCGTGGATAGCTATAGCTCGGGATTGAGCTTGATCGATAAAGGCAGTGCCTATAGTCAGCTGTTGTCCACTACCGTTATCCAACAGGAAGTGGCATTGCCAGTGTTGACTATCAGATCTGCGGAGTAGATGAAAACGGCCTTCGTAGATACATTAACGGCGTGGTTTAGTTGCGGTGATCGACGAGGGGAATAGCTGGGCGAGCTTCATGAAAATCGCAAGCAGTTTTTTACTTGTGATTTTGCAGTGATCGCTATTGAAACGCGACCAGTTTCAAACATTCCGTTGCTGGACGCTTACTACTGCAAGATCGTCGGAAGCCTCAGGTTGGAGAACTCCCAGCAGCGCGATAAACTATTCTACCCAGTAGGATTTTTGTCAAGCTCAACCTGTCAGGCAATGATCTCGAAATCAGTATGGGATAAATCGGCCACTGTCCCGATAATGGTGGCCACTTTCACCGCGGCCGACTTTCCAGAGCCGTCAGGGTCGTAAAACAAATCACCTGTCGTAGTGTTGTAGATCACTCGCTGAGACGGAGAATCAGCTGTTGTCTTTCCGGCACCTTCAACATAAGCGGTGTCGGCTAGTGTGCCTGTTGCGGAAAAACCTTTAAACACTTTTCTTGCAAACTGAATCTTGTCCTCGGCAGAAGTGAAGTCATAGATGCGATCTGCGTCAAAGGGTATTTTTGGAATCACATCCATGACAAATTTATCCGCCCCGCCCAACCCGATCAGGACATCATTTCCGGCGCCTCCGTTTAGCGTATCGTTGCCGTTATAACCCCAAAGGGTATCTATCCCACCAAGCCCAGATAAAGAACTATTACCAGTCTCAGTTGCCGTTATCCAGTCAAAACCTGCGGTTCCAACACTACCTTTCATCAATGAAAAAATTCCTCCATAACCAATGTCATTACCATCGATATATCGTAGTTTTTCGATATAGCCCGATCCTTGAAAATTTTTTATTTCACTCGTGTCCCAAGTGTTTTCCGAACTCTGACTTAAAAAACATAATGAGGTACCTTTGCGATATGCGACAAAGCCACCAAAAAAATCGACATTGCCCGTGATGAACTCAAGCTGATCGTTGCTACCTCCCTCATCGACGATCAAATCAGTACCTCCAAAATTAGTGACTAAATATTTATCATCTCCGCTGCCGCCCAATATAGTATCGTTACCTTCTCTACCTGCTAGTCTGTCGTTGCCGGATCCTCCATTCAGGTAGTCATTACCTTCGCTACCCACCAGCCAATCGTCTCCAGCCAGTCCAGAAAGAACAGCTGGCCCAGCAAGTGTCGCTGAAAGCCAGTTATTAGCCTCTCCACCTATACTGTCGTCAGTCAATACCCACGTGATTGAACGAGCGGTCCAAGTCAATTTCTTTGCATCATAAATTTCAAGAGGTGAGTTAAGCGTGATGCGATCATCTTTTGTCGCCTCGGTGGGAGTCGCTTGAGCCCAGGGCGTGGTCTTCCCAGCTCTATGCAATATTTTGATCTTCCCTGACTCAAGATAAGTTAAAAGTGAGTCGGTAGCTTGGTTCAAAGCGAATGTGTAAGTTGCCATGGTCGACCTTTCATCGAGTACTGAAAAAATAAATCGCTTGAGCTTGGCCAATTAAAAGCCAAGGGCGGCAAAATTTGTTCTTTTAAACATATCAGTAGAAGGTTACAGGAATAAACGTCGTCTTGTTGGACGCAGGCAGTTACTGCATGGTCCGCTGGATCGAGCTCAGTCACCCAGCCCCATGCATCAGCGGTACTGTTTAGCAGTCGCACTTTTGCCCACCTGCATCACAATCAGCACAGTGAACAAAATCTAACTTAACGAAAGTATAAGATTGGCCTGCCCAGCACGACTCGAACGTGCGACCTACGGCTTAGAAGCTTTGATCTCTTTTTGAAAACCTTGTGTTTTCAATGCACAACAGTAGCCTGGTATCTGCCGTACCCGGCGCGGTTAGATTAGCGGCATGCTGTGGTACTGAGTGGCGTCACGTCACGATAACGGCTGTTTAATCGGACAACTTGCCTGAATGCACCGTCCAGTTACGGGACGCTTGCGATCGATGCAATTCCACATCTGAGCCTATAGCGGTTCCCCGGCACGCAGGGTATCACCAAGATAAGAGAAGCGGTCGGCTTCAGAGCCAGATAACCATCTCCTGAAGATCCCTACTAAAGTTTTCGGTTGACTGTCCGATACGAACAATATGGAAACTCGTCTGCAGCTTTCGGGTAATTGGCTGGCCACGCGCTTGGGGGCAAGTACGTCCCTCGCGCCCACTACCGACGATCAGAAAGTTATAGATATAGCAACCACGAAATTACAGCAAGCGACTTCAAGTACCGCCGATTTACAGCTCTCAAACACCTCCTGGTTGGTGCTGAAAGATCGTGTCAGTCAATACTCCAACATGGTCGCAGTTGTTCAATTAGCCTCAAGTGACCTCGATTCCGTTGGCAGCTATCTCGTGGACATACAGCGCGGCTACGATGCTCTCAGCGGTCTGACTGAGGGATCCCAGGCACACGCCGATCAGCTGAGCGCTATCGCTCAACAGGAGGTGGCGCTGTCAGATTTTATTGGACGTCGTAGTGTACGTATGTCGGATATATCGTTGATATCCTCACCGACAGGCACTATTGACAATTCATCGTTTAAGGCGATCGATATCGACGCATCATCACCAAGTTCCGATCAAGATACGTTCGCTGTACTTGAAGTTGATCTCGGCGAAGTGCTCACTTCAAGCCACGAAGCCAGTACCTGCCCAATCTGTCAGGCAATAGCTGCCGCAAAAAATGGTCAAACCAATGGAGCCACGTTCGATAACTTGGGAGTAAGTGTCCCGCAGAGCGACGCCGCACCTGCGACGAATACTGCTAACGTGACCGGTGCCACCACGAAGGGTGCATCCGGCACCAGCTATGTAGAAGCAATCCGGAAAGGACTTATCTGGGATTTGTCTGCAGGAGAAACTCTCAGCTATTCTTACTACTCTGGCGCGGTGAGCTATGACGCTACTGTGTATTCCACGGTAACCTACAATGCGCCACTTGGCGCAAGTGCCATATCTGGTGCCAACCAAACTTACCTTGATCAAGCTTTCGCTGCTTGGGATAAAGCTACCGAATTCACTTTCGAGAAAGTCACCGAATCCGGGACTGCGGTGGGCGAGTTACGAAGTGCCTACACCACAAGAACCTACGCGAGTGCTGGCAGCGCTGCATATGCCTACTACCCTTATAGCAGTATAGTCGGCGGTGATATTTGGTATATCGATGACCAATCGACCAACCTCGATTTTTCACCGGGTGGGTATGGCTACTACACGGCACTCCATGAGATCGGACATGCGCTTGGTCTAAGTCACTCTTTCGATGCAGGCTCCGCAACAGGTGCTACCCTGGCAGCAGCTGATGACATTCAACGAAATACCGTCATGACCTACACGCAGTACGATAGAAATCAGTACTGGGTTTCCAATGGCGCGGGCGGTTTGACCGCTAAGTATTTTTATGCAACAACGCCAGGACTATATGACGTGGCAGCCATGGAATACCTTTATGGAACTAACACCACCAGTAACACTGGCAATACTGTTCATCAATTCACCGACTGGACCGCATCGTCGCCTCTTTATTTCCAGACAATTGTCGATGCTAGCGGTGCCGACACCTTGGACGCGTCAGCACAAACTCGTGCGAGCACAATCAACCTGACGCCGGGTACCTACTCATCACTCGGTATATTCACAGAGGCACAGCAGGAAGCTTATTGGGCAGGCGTGCTTGGTGGTGCAATCGATATTCCGTCGACAAGTATCTCAAGCGGTAGCGGCACCGGCGTAGCGAGCCGTACTGCACTATATACCGGTGCAGATAACGTTGCGATCGCCTACAGCGCCACCATCGAGAACGCAATCGGTGGCGCGGGAGCAGATACCATTACGGGCAACACGGCGAACAACGCGCTAAAGGGTAATGCCGGCAACGATACAATTGACGGCGGCGCTGGAACCGATACTGCTGTGTTTTCCGGCAATTATGCTGACTATTCAATCAATAACTCGAGCGGCACGATTACGGTCATCGATAACAACACCGCTAACGGCAATGACGGTACCGACACTCTCACCAACATCGAATTCCTCGAGTTTGCGGATCTTACTTACGACGTGAGCGCAGCGACAACTGCAAGTACTGGCGCAGGTGCAATCGCCTCTGCAGTGGCGGGGGCAGCAGTCGCATCGTCATCGTCGGCTTCATCGTCCTCCTCGTCCTCCTCATCATCCGGTGGTGGTGGAGGTGGCGGCGGTGGTGGTGGCGCAGTAGGCGGCGCTGGATTCGATCGAAATACCGCAATCGGCAAGCGTAACTTCGCCCAGTGGCGGGCTGCCTATCGGGCAGAGCAAAGAGCTGCTAGTGCAGCTGAAAGAGGGGACACGGCTGAGGCACATTTGATTACTGCTGGCAAGACCGCTAATGTGCAAGTAGAAAGTGCTCGACAATCCAGAGCACTTAGTGCAGCGATCGAATTCGCAACCAGCCAGAAGTCGGCAGTCGCAAAGCTAGCAAATGAGCTGTACGCCAAATCTAGCCTAATGACCAACACGCCCGATGGCGTTGAGTCGTTACTTAACAGCACGCAAAGCGCACAACAAACTGCGAGCGACACCGCCAATTCACTCGCTAGCAGCAGCTCAGCTCAAAAAGCGGGTATGACAAACACGACCTCAACCATAGTAAGCTCATTGCTGGTTGGATGAGTACTGCAACCGTTGTAGACTCAATTCAATCGACATTGATTTCTGATCGTCAAGTTTAAACAAGATAAAGGTTTTTCTTGTGTAAATACATTACTCAAGGAGACCGTCAATGCGCTTTCGTGAATTCGCCCCACCACCCCGCCCTGTTTTAAAGATCAGCCAGCAGCAGCGGGCTCGGCAGGATGAGATACAGGCAAACACCCCACCTACCCCGTTTCCGGCAAATCAGCAGCCCACACCTGCACCCGCGTCAGTCAAGGTATATCCAAAGAAGTGGCAACACGAGTGGGTGCAAAAGCATCTTGCCGCTCAAATGACTCGGAACGCACAGACTGTGAAGCCGACTGAGATAGACATAATCAAGGCACAGATGCGGTATGCCGATGCACAGCGCAAGGCAGACCAAGATTACGATAACGAACATGACGAAAAAGACCCCGAGTTAGGGTGGCGAGACGAGCACCGCTGGGTCAAGCGGGATTAATCGAGTAACTCATAAACCCAGCGTCTAGTTACAGGACGCTGGGTTTTGTTTTGTAGGCTATCGCTTGAAGCCCGATTTGAGACCAGCAGACGCCGTTTCAATCTGAGCATCGAGCTCCCCAGCTTCAACTGCTTGTTTGATCGTCTCCAGTGCCACAACCAGCTCATCGGCACTTGCCACTTCCACGCTAGGTTTGCCCTTAGCCAGTTCCAGCGTCCAGCTTCCGTATCGGATAGATACGCAGACTTTGCCGTTCTCAGTCACGAACCACCAAGGACGAATGCGTTTGGGCATCTCTACTTGCCGACGTAATCCCGTATCCCGATCCTTCACTGAGCGGAATCGGGTGACAACAAACGGCTGTCCATTGATCTGGCTCTTCGCCAGCTGAATCTGCTCCCACAGCTTATTGCTCAACTTGTTACGACGAAGCTGGATTGTTGGCATTTGCTGCGGCTTACGTGCTGCTACCAGCTTGAGGGTACTTAATGCGCTCATGTGTGCTCTCCTAAAAGTAATGAAGCACACATAAGTTATGCCCGATTTATATCGATGGTCGACCTCAATTTGCCCGAAACGCCATAAAAAGCGCCAATTTCCACCCTATTTTTGATGGGTTTTCTTGTCGCAGGCATAAATAAATTTGCGAGTTGCTTTGTTTAGTTGCAAGAGTAGCTAGATAAAAACAGTCGCTGGCGTGTAGCCGAGTAGTTGTGCTTCGTGAGTGAGTTACTGGAGTGGCAAATGAGTAACTCTGACTAGCAACACAACGCAGTAACTTTCCCTTCTGGGATCTGCGACTGCTAACTCGACTACCCGTCGGCGACGTCTTTTTCTTCTTCTTGCAACTGCGACGACACCAGCAACCCAGCAACTAGCGACTAACAAGGAGAAATCAAATGAGAACAATCGCAGAAAGACACATCGCCGTCAGAGGCTTCATCAATGAAAGACACAACACCACATTTGGGCGGGGATTATTTCGACGTGCCATTTACAACGGCTCAGTCGAATTAGCCAATCCCAGCCAGAAATACCTGATTGACCTGTATGAATTTGGTATCTGGCAGCATCTAGCAAAAACGGACTATCAAATTGGCGTCTTTCAAAAAATCGATGCAATGGAAGCCGACGAAGAAGATGGATTATTGCTGAGTTGGGTCGTGCATTACGATCCATTGACCAAATCAAAGACCTACGTCGATGGCTACTGTATCTTCATGCCGTCCACCAACGAGATGTATATCGAAATCCATGATCCCGAACGAGGCAGCGATCACAGCTGGTCGTTGACCGTCAGATCTTGTAAAAATACAGGTTCGGGAAAACCTGTTTTTATTGCAACCAATGTGGATTTGGGCAGCTTGCAAGCGGCTTAAGCGAGCAGCAAAGCTTTAAAGCCCTCAAATTCCAGCTACAGCAAGCGATCTCAAGAAATGCAGCGTCTAGTTGCTGGACGCTTGTAAAACAGCATGTAGCGGGGATTTGATGCTTTGCTGCTGCGGACATGAGTTATCCACATTATCTGTGGATAAAGATCGCTCGTATGCGGCTCGTTTTAGCAACCATCACAGCTGTATCGCTGTGCTCATGTATTAAGCAGAAGATCATGCGATTCTCGCAAGAATTCAACTAAATACATCCAGCAAAACCCCGATAAGAAAAGTAGGATTTTCTTATACAGGTCTGCTAAGTCATTGAATTTTGGAAGATCTTGCGTGATTTATGCAGCTGACAAATTGAGGTCGTGCAAGCGATAAAAAGAATACACACTCGTTGCATGTGTTTTATTTATGAAAGAATGCTGACATGGCTCAAGCCAAAACACTCACCCCTGCAGAATTTGACCAAGTACTTCGCTTTATCTCTACACGGAAATTCGCCCTGCGTGATCGGACGCTGTTTTTAATCAGTCACTGGTCAGGTATGCGAGTTGGTGAGATCGCCAGCCTCAAGATTCGGGATGTCTTAAATTCCGACGGTAGCGTCAAAGCCGAAATACGCTTATCACCCGAGCAAACAAAAGGACGGCATGCACGTACTGTTTATTTGCCCAAGAAATTACAGGATGCGATTGCAGATTACATCAAGTGCCGGTGCATCAATAGCGCCGATGAGCCTGTGTTTTATACGGGCAATGGGATTGGCTTTACGGGCAACACGCTGTGCCAGCTGTTCTTCTGGCTATATCGCAAGGCAGGCGTCGCAGGTGCCAGCAGCCATTCGGGGCGCAGAAGCTTTATTACCTCGCTGGCATCCAAAGGCATATCAGTTCGAGTACTTGCCAGTATGGCTGGTCATCGCTCGATTAGCACAACGATGGCTTATATCGACGCCAATGACGATATGAAGCGGCAAGCAGTCGAATTGATTTGACGTGCAAATAAATTTCAACGGAATGATCGACTTCAAGCAAGCAGGTCACTAGTCCCAGCGATAAATTCTGGTAACCGCTTTCTTGTTTTGGAGTCTGGCATTTTTACGGCATCATACAGGTGATTCCGACGAATAATTTCTTGGCGGAGATAATCCGCATAGTGCTGGTGTAGCCATTGTTGCCATTCGGACGGAGCATCACCTATGCCTACTGTTGCTGCTTCAAAGTCTGCCTGCCTATCTTCAGCGAAGGGTCGCCAGCTATTTGCAAGAATAATTTTTTCAGAATTTGGAAATGAATCGAATTCTGCATTCATTTGTAAATATTTTGCTTTATATAAAAATCTTCCTGTCAAACTGCTCAGCATGGTGAACGGCTTGGCATTTGCCAGACGATCAATATCTCTTACTTTTTGGTGCGGAGCAATTTGCAGTCGATCTCCGATACGCCAGACAGCAATTTCTGGGTATAGCAGGCGGTACAGCAGCACCCAAAATCCTGTCTCTAATACTCGTAGTCGAAATCGCTTGGTGTGTAGGCGAAAAGTGGCTTCACTGGTCTTTGCAAGATCTAGTTTTCTCCCGTCGTGATGCTGCTCCAAATATTTCTTTACTTGGCGGATTATTGTGCTCTTGCGGATAGTCAGCGGAACCTCCAAGTAAATTGCTTTGTCCCGAAAAGGATGCGACTGCAATTGCGTTAGATCCAACTCCCGAACAGCCGCCGGTCGCTTAGCTTCAGCAAAAACCTGCTTTCCGGTCGACCTCCACCATCGATAAAAGCTGTCGTCTTCCAAGTCACCGCACAATCGGAGCACTCGTGCAGTTCGGCTGTCAGCAGGCGTGCTGCCGGACTTACGTGCATACCAAAGAACCGGGCTTAGCCGCAAATATTCCCACCACCAACGGTAAATGCTGTCCTCAGCATCGCTTGCCAGTAACTGGTCATCAGTTCTGGTGAAGCCCGGCAAACCCTTAAAAAAGGGCGATTTATCTCGCTTTTCGTTCATTTATAACAGTTTATATCAATTTATTTACGTAAGTGTTATAGAAGGTCTAATCGCTCCATCGACAAGCCATCAACGAACTACGGCAATCCTGCCCCCGATGACCAGTCGATTTACTTATAAGGAGCCCATCATGGCTAAAGCAAACAAAGCAGCAACTTCCGTGTTCACCCCTTCGGCGGCAGACGTTGCCTTTACAAACACCACCGTCCAGTCACTAGACGGTCTGCTTGCTCGTCGTAAGCAGTGGGAAGCCACTGATTATAAAAAAGCTAACGAGGGGCTGTATGCCCTGCTGGCTGACTGTAAAGCGCTGTTTGACGAGAAGTTTATGAAGGCTGATGCGACAGGGCAAAAAGCTCTGCGTATTGACCTGACTGCCAAGCTCAAAGCTGGAGGCGTGCGGGTACAAAAAACCTCGCCTACGTTGACCATGTTTGTGCGTTACGTGTTCGGTTCTGACCGTAAGCGAGCACAAGGCTATGCCTACGTGCTGAAAGCTGCCATCTCGAACGGGATTGCTGCTGAAGATCTTGCGGCTTACATCGTGCAGGAAGGCGGTATCGAGGAAGTGAAGCGCAAGATGGTGCTGAGCGAGGAATCGCTGGCGAAGCGTGCGGCGGTTGATTCGGCAAAAGTCGCTGTTAAAGCAGCAGCTGAGCTGGCGTCGGTGACGCCTCTGGCAACGGTGCCGCTTGCTGGAGTAACGGGTGATTACGTTGTGCTGCTGGCACAACCAACACCTGATGGCATGGTGAATATTATTAGCGTCCTGTCGGATGTGAAAGACACCCTTGTCGAAACACTCTTCGCACAAATGGCGAAGAAGAAAGTTGAGGATGATGCAGCCGATGCAACGGTGGGTAACGAAGCTTCTGACTTGATGGCGAGTGTGCCTGCAAACGCAGCAACACTAGCAAAACAAGCTTAAAGCTGACTCACAACAATGAGGGGCAATCGATGCCCCTCATTTTTTTAACTAATAGATAGGAGAACGATATGAGCGTTTCACAAAAATACGCACCCGAGTCATTGCATGACGTAGTTATTCCCAGTGTGGCAACAGCGAATCGGCTGCATGGCTATGCTAACGGCGGCTTGAATGGACACATCATCTTGTGGGGACCGAATGGCACAGGCAAATCCACCGTTGCACACTTGCTGCCAACGGCAATTTCTGGTGATGACGCATTTGTCGAGCCAACAAGCCTGGAACAGCTTCTGGCAATGAAAGACTTGAAAGGTTATCTCAAGCAAACAGCGCATGTGGCGCAGGTCATGAATAGCTCGAAATATTTTCTCGTCTACGACGAAGCTGATGCGGTCAAAGGCAATTTTGCCAAGTTTTGGACGGCTGTGGATTACTGTGGGTCGGATGTGATGATGATTTTTACCACCAACAATCCCATGAGCATCCCTGCCAGCATCCGTTCAAGATCGGATGAAATTGCTTTACCTGCGCTGACACCGCAGCAGTTTTTGCCCCGTGCTCAGTTCATCTTGCAGGCAGAAGGTGTCAATTTGCCCAATGCACAGGTACTGCACTACCTGATGCAGATCCAGCACACGCCTGACATTCGCAAGTACTGCAGAAAAGTGGATGAGATTATTTACTTGGTCAATAGCGCACTTCCTCTACCCGCTGCACCTGCTGCGGCGGCTAACCAGCCACAAATCAAGGTGGTAGCTGGCAAGAAGAAGTAGTAGTGAATAGAAACAAGCGTCCCGTTACGGGACGCTTGCTTACGCCAATCGCTCTGCGCTTAGCATGGGCGTGAGCTTGCTGTAGTGGCGTTCGATCATGCCCACCGATGTGCCCATCTGCCTTGCCAGTGTATGGATAGGGATGCCATCTGCCAGTGCAAAAGTGGCATAGGTGTGCCGTAGGCTGTAAAGAGTTCGGGTTTTGCCAGCCGCATCCGCCAGTAAATCTGCATCCCGTAGCAGTCTATCAAAAACACCAGAAAGTTCGTAAGGTTGGTCATCTGCAGGCATCACAAAGATACGACGATCCACACCTGCTGCAATCATTTCCGCCAAGCTGGCATGGTCATAGCCTTGCCATATCATCAGTCGCTCCAAACTGGCAACCAATGCGTCTCTGGCAATCAGGTAGCGGGGTCCAGTTTTGCCTGACACCCAAACACGCAAATATCTTTTGCCATCCCCATAGTGCCACTGCAGATTACGCCAGCGAATCGTTCGGGATTCAGTGCCAGCTCTAACGCCTGTGTAAAGCAAGAATTCCACATAGTGCCAGCACAGCATCTTCATTTCATAAAAGCGTTTCGTTCTACCCGATCTTGCTTGAGCCACCCATGCAGGCATGAAGCTGAGCAAATGATCTATCTCCTGCTGGCTGAAACTTGGTCTTGTTTCACCACGTGCACCCGCCACACGCATCGCTGGCACAGCCATACCAAATGTGATCAAGCCCTGCGTTTTTGCTCGCTGCAAAACCCGATTGAACGCTGATGCGTGATGTCTCTGGGTGTAGTACTTGGGCTCTCGTCCCATTTCGCTGATGCGCCAACGAGCAAATTCATCCACTAGTTCTTGCGTGAGTTCAGTGAACGGATAGCGACCAAAGAACGGCGTCAGGTAACGCTCAATTACGAAGATATAGTCGCCTGTGGTTTGCTTGGAGAGTTTGCCAGCTCGGGCATGGCGTAGTGCTTCCACTTCTTCAGCTGCCACTCGACGAAATGACTTTGTTCGGATAGCCAGATCATTGCTGACCCGAAGTCGGACAGTTTCGTAGATGGCTCGGGCTCTGGTTTCAGCTTGATCAATAAAGGTGGTGCCGGTAGTCGCTTGATGCCAGGTGCCGTTATCCAGCCGAAAGCGGCATTGCCAGTGTTGACTATCAGGTCTGCGGAATAGACGAATACGACCGTCGCAGATGGATCGGTGGCGAGGTTCTGTTGTGGTGGCTGGTGAGGGGAATAGCTGGTTCAGCTTCATGCAAATCGCAAATAGTTTGTAATTGCGATTTTGCTGTGATCGCTAATGAAACGCGACCAATCTCAAACGTCCCGTTACTGGACGCTGGCAGTCGCTGAATAGTCCGCAGGATTTAACACGGTCACCCAGCCCCACTCATCAACGGTTCCGCCAAGCACCCGCACTTTCGCCCACCGCCGAAACAATTCAAACAGTGAGCGAAATCTGAATTATTGAAAATATAAGATTGGCCTGCCCAGCACGACTCGAACGTGCGACCTACGGCTTAGAAGGCCGTTGCTCTATCCAGCTGAGCTATGGGCAGTTGGTATTGCAGGATTGATCCAAGGATATTGCGAAATGAAAAACGGGTTGTCATTGACAACCCGTTTTTTTGATTGGTCGGAGTACAAGGATTCGAACCTTGGACCCCCTGCTCCCAAAGCAGGTGCGCTACCGGGCTGCGCCACACTCCGAAGGACGACATTATAACCGATGCTGCAACGAATTGACCGGTTTTGTTGCCGATCCGGTCAGTCAGGGATGCAGCTGGCGATATTCTCTGCCAGCCGCCTCGCCAGGCCCGCATCGCGCGCCTCGACCATCACACGTAACAGGGGCTCAGTGCCCGAGGGACGAATCAGTACGCGGCCGGAGGCACCCAGATCGGACTCAGCGCGCGCTCGGGCACTCAGCAGGTCCCCGTTGGATTGCCAATCAAACCCAGGCTTGATCTTTACGTTTAATAGTGTCTGCGGCCAGAGAGTGAGCTCTGAGGTGATTGCCGAGAGCGTAGCGCCGCTGCGCCGCAGCGCCGAGAGAATCTGCAGCGCCGAAATAATCCCATCGCCCGTGGTGTGCTTGTCCAGCACCAGCAAATGACCGGACCCCTCCCCGCCCACTTCCCAGCCACGCTCGTGCAGCAGCTCGAGTACATAGCGATCGCCCACTTTTGCCCGGGCAAATCCCACACCCATCTCGCCAAAGGCAGCCTCGACGGCCATGTTGGTCATCAATGTGCCGACTGCACCTGCGATACCACCATTTGCCAGCCGGTCTTTCACCATCACATACAGCAACTCGTCGCCGTTGAAGATGCGACCGCTGGCATCCACCATGAGTAGCCGATCGGCATCGCCATCGAGCGCAATACCTAGGTCGGCGCGATGCGTCTGAACCGCAGCAGCAAGCGTTGCGGGCTGAGTAGCACCGTGACCATCATTGATGTTGAATCCATTGGGCTGATTGCCGATGGCGACAACCTCCGCACCTAGCTCATGGAAGACATCGGGCGCGATATGATAAGCCGCGCCGTGCGCGCAATCGATAACCAGCTTCAGTCCGCGCAGGTCGAGCTCATTGGGAAAGGTACTTTTGCAGAATTCGATATAGCGCCCGCGCGCATCATCGAGACGGCGGGCCTTGCCGAGTTTGTGCGAACTAACACAGGACATCGGTAATTCAAGCGCGGCTTCGATCGCTAGCTCGACTGCATCCTGCAGTTTGTTGCCTTGGGCAGAGAAAAATTTGATGCCATTGTCCTGAAACGGATTGTGAGAGGCTGAGATCACCACTCCGGCGGAGAGCCTGAGCGCACGCGTCAGATAAGCCACCGCTGGTGTTGGCATGGGACCCGCGAGCATGACATCCACGCCCGCTGCAGAGAAACCTGCTTCAAGTGCTGCCTCCAGCATGTAGCCGGAAATCCGAGTATCTTTGCCGATCAGGACAGTTGGCCGGTTCGCGGCTGACGGTTCAGCCTGTGCCAGCACCTTGCCAGAGGCGTAGCCCAACCGCATGACGAAGTCTGGGGTGATGGGGGGAGTACCCACCTCACCGCGTATGCCATCTGTGCCGAAATATTGTCGTGCCATGTGATCTCTTGTTGTTTCAGTTTTGTAATTGAAGTCGCTCTGGGTTCATGGCGGCTTGCCATACTTTGATTGCATCCACGGTTTCGGCCACATCATGCACACGCACGATGCGCGCTCCCTGCATGATCGCAACCAGCGCTGCCCCAATGCTGCCTGCAAGCCGCTGCTCTGCCGGGCGGGCGGTCAGGGTGCCAATCATGCTCTTGCGTGACAATCCAGCGAGTAGAGGTAGGCCCACTGCCGACTGCAGATCACCCAAGTGCCCAAGCATGGTCAAATTGTGATTCAGATTTTTTCCGAAACCAAAACCCGGGTCGATGCATAAACGCCGGCGGTCTATACCCGTCGCCATGGCAGCGGCGGCGCGCTCACGCAAAAACTCGCTCACTTCCCCCACCACATCAACATAGTGCGGCGTGTGCTGCATGGTCTGCGGCTGCCCTTGCATATGCATGATACATAAGGCGCAATCACTTTCGCTGAGCAATCGTAAGGCCCCCTCGGCCCGAAACCCTTCGACATCATTGATCATATCAACGCCCGCTTGAATCACTTCTCGCATGACCTCTGGCCGGCGGGTATCGACTGACAGTGGCTTGCCGCAATCTCGCAAAGCAAAGACAAGGGGCATGACCCGCCGCAATTCTTCTTCTATCGATACAGGCGCTGCGCCGGGACGCGTCGACTCGCCACCAATATCGATAATGTCAACGCCATCAGCAATCATCTGCTCGGCATGCGTGATTGCCATATCCAGTGAGGCAAACTGGCCACCATCAGAAAAAGAATCGGGTGTGACATTCAGGATGCCCATCACCAACGGACGATAATCTGCGCCGGCCATGGGCAAACGATAGCGTCCACAGAGCAGGTGTTCGGCGGGAAAATTCAGCACAGGCAGATGACCAGAGGAGCAAGAGGATGAACAAACGGGGTGGAGATTACTCCCCACCCCGTTGGGTCAAGACAAACAGTTGCGCATCAGGCAGGCGCAGCGGCAGGTTCAACGCCGCCATCGTTAGCACCGCCACTTGCGCGCGGCGGTGGTGATCCGGCTTTGGGTGGACGTGGCTCTTTACCAGCCATGATGTCGTTGATCTGATCGGCATCAATCGTTTCCCACTCGAGCAAGGCCTTGGCCATCATTTCGACCTTGTCCTTGTTACGCTCAAGCAGGCTGCGCGAGAGCGCATACTGCTCGTCGAGAATGCTGCGTATTTCCATGTCCACTTTTTGCTGCGTGGCCTCGGAGACGGTTTTAGCAGACATCCGACCGAAGTAGGAATCCTGATCGGTATCTTCATACACCATGGTGCCCAGCGTCTCGGACATGCCGTAGCGTGTCACCATCGCACGCGCCAGTTTGGTTGCGCGCTCGAAGTCATTGGATGCTCCCGTTGACATCTGATTCATGAAGATTTCTTCGGAAATGCGGCCTGCGAACAGAATCGCTATCTCTTCGAGCATCTTGTCCTTGTACATGTTCACGCGGTCATGCTCAGGCAGCTGCCAGGTGAGACCCAGCGCAAAACCGCGCGGCATGATGGTGACTTTGTGAACAGGATCAGCCTTAGGCAAGAGCTTGGCGACGACCGCATGACCTGACTCGTGGTACGCAGTGTTGCGGCGCTCCTCTTCGCGCATGACCGCCGACTTGCGCTCAGGCCCCATGACAATCTTGTCTTTCGCATCTTCGAAATCCTGCATCTCGACCAGACGCTTGCTTCGACGCGCTGCGAACAGTGCCGCTTCATTGACGAGATTGGCGAGATCAGCCCCCGAGAAGCCTGGTGTGCCCCGCGCGAGAATATCGGCCTTAACGTCAGGCGCAATAGGCACCTTGCGCATGTGTACGTTGAGAATCTGTTCGCGACCGCGAATATCTGGCAGACCCACAATCACCTGACGATCGAAACGCCCCGGACGCAGCAACGCCTTGTCGAGCACGTCAGAGCGGTTGGTTGCGGCGATGACGATGACACCCGCATTGGCCTCAAAACCATCCATCTCGACCAGCAACTGGTTCAGCGTCTGTTCGCGCTCATCGTTACCGCCGCCCATACCAGCGCCTCGATGACGACCTACCGCATCAATTTCATCGATGAAGATGATGCAGGGAGCATGTTTTTTCGCGTTCTCGAACATGTCACGAACGCGGGATGCGCCGACGCCCACGAACATTTCGACGAAATCTGAGCCGGAAATGGTAAAGAATGGCACCTTTGCTTCGCCAGCGATCGCGCGAGCCAGCAAGGTCTTGCCGGTACCCGGCGGGCCCACCATCAGGACGCCACGAGGAATACGCCCGCCGAGCTTTTGGAATTTGGTGGGGTCGCGCAGGAAGTCAACGAGTTCAGAAACTTCTTCCTTGGCCTCATCACAACCGGCCACATCCGCAAAAGTCACTGCGTTCTGGTTTTCATCCAGCATGCGCGCTTTGGATTTACCAAACGAGAAAGCACCGCCCTTGCCGCCGCCCTGCATCTGTCGCATGAAGAAAATCCATACGCCGATCAGCAAAAGCATCGGAAACCAGGAGATAAAGACTTGGGAAAGGAAAGACGGTGGCTCGGGTTGCCGTACATCGAACTTCACGCCATTGTTAACGAGATCGCCGATCAATCCCCGGTCCAGATTGGTCGTTGTGGCTTTGATTTTTTTACCGTCATTCGTAATTGCGATGATGGTGCGATCTTCGATCGTTGCCTCCCGAATGCGCTGGGCTTTCACCTCATCAAGGAAATCGGAATAAGGAATCGGCGTTGCACCACCACCAATACCGCGCTCATCGAATTGCTTAAAGACGGTAAACAGCACCAGGGCGATCACGACCCAGATGGCGGCTTTGGAAAACATATTGTTCACTAGGACTCCTTGAATACCGCCTGCTCTGCGGCTTTTGTCTGCCGGTAAATTCTACTCGCAATAACCGGACCTTGCCAGCAAGGACATGGGGCTAAACCCCTGATTCTTCAAGGCTTATATTCTTTCGGCGGGATCGCCTCAGCCGGGGTTCCGCAGACCTCTTCCCAGAAGGAAAATTTCCGAGGATTTATCCCGACTGGCCTTGGGCTTCTTGGAGGTGACCGTCTTGAAGGTCTGGCGAAATTTTTCGACGATCTGACTATAGCCGCTGCCATTGAAACATTTGACGAGCAGGCACCCTGAAGGTTTCAAATGGACGCCGGCAAAATCTAATGCCAGATCGATAATATCTTCGACCCGGGCAGCGTCCGTGGCGCCAATACCCGTCAGATTAGGCGCCATATCGGAGAGTACCAGATCGAGCTTTCGACCACCGACCGCGACTTCAAGCTCTTGCAGAACAGATTGTTCGCGGAAATCCCCCAGGATGAAATGCACATCGGCCACGGGCGCCATGGGGAGCATGTCGAGGCCGATGATCGTGCCATGGATGCCTCCGCCCTCCTTGCCTGCCAGCTTGCGGCGCGCATACTGGGCCCAGCTCCCTGGGGTGCATCCCAGATCCACGATGACCTGACCGGGTCGAATCAGTTTTTCCTCTTCGTCGATTTCCTGAAGTTTGAACGCAGCACGAGCGCGGAATCCCTCTTTCTGGGCCAACTTCACGTAGGGGTCGTTGATATGACCATGCAGCCAGTTCTTGTTGACTTTGTTTTTTGACATTCACGTAGAATACCGCTTTTGAAAGTCGCTCATGTTGAAACTTACTCCCGCCCAGCGCAGTGATTTGCGCGCTCAGGCCCACGGCCTTGATCCTGTTGTCATGATTGGCGATAGTGGTCTCACACCAGCCGTCATGAAAGAGATTGATGCCAGTCTCCATGCCCACGGGCTGATCAAAATCCGGGTGCTGGGTGACGACCGTGATGCACGAATTGCGCACTATGAAACTATCTGCGCGGATTTGGAGGCCGCTCCCGTCCAACATATCGGTAAGCTGCTGGTAGTTTACCGGCCTAAAAAAGAGATCCCCAAAGAAGCCAAAACTACGCGCGGCAAAGGTCTGCGCGAGGTCGTGATCGTCAAGACCAACCCGACCAAAAAACCAACCATCACCAAAGTGATAGTAAAAGGGAATGAACGAGTCACCGCTGGCGGCAATATCAAACGAGCAAAAACAAGACAAACCAGCAAGAAAAAACGGGCATTAGGTCGCTAGCCTGAGCACCTGCATTGGAAGGCAACGAATGGTATTCAATTACCTTGCCCTGCAGCTTTACCGTTTTCGCTACTACCCCTTGCAGGGCGCGCACCAGCTTGCAAGCCAATACCTTCTCGTTAGCGCGCGACATGCCACCCGATATCACTGCCACACCCTCGCCATCGACCTTACAACTTGTGATCAAGGCCTTGGCGACTGAGTAGCGCCCTAATTGAACTCCATTGGCCGAAAAAATGTAAAGTGATTTTGAATAAGCTGCTTGATTCCTTCATTACCCGTCTCAATTGCATAATCCAGTGCAGTTTTTCCGTTAGCATCACGCAAGTCACGGTCAACCCCCTTATCCAATAACCAAATAACTGCCTCTTCGGACCCGGCCTCGCACGCCAGCATCAAAGAAGATTTACCGTCACTCGTTATGCGAAACTTAAGCTGCCGGTCGATATTGTCCAGGATCATCAACTCTGCGACATTGCCAGCACGCGATGCTTTTTGGAATGACGTTAATCCTTGTGCATCCACTGCATACAATTGAAATAGGTCGCGATCAATTCTTTCACTCAATGTTGATTTGAGGGTTATTGCTGCCCCAAACAAATTACTTGCCTCGCTCAGCCCGATACTTTGAGAAAAATCTCTAAGCATTTCAAGATCCTCAGACCATTTCTCGCCTAAATTTGGGCTAGCGAGCATGATTGGCAAATACTCCTGATATCTGCCTTCAATCAAACTCGTCAAATAATCCCTGAAATAATCTGGCATACGCTCATTTGACTCAAGCATTAGCCTCATCAAGATCGTCAACGTTGTTTTATGCTCTGAAAATAAGCGCAGACTAAACATTGAACTTTCATTATTTTCTGTCATTTTTTCTGCGAGCGCGTTAAAAAAATGACCCATACGGTTTTTCCAATCCGGAATTTTTCGAATCGTCTTTTCTAAAAATTGTGGGGTATTTTCCGAAATCGAAAAAAATAGCGATGTCGTACTAGGATCCAATTCAGAGAAATCAACTTGAGGCAATTCAGCCAGAATGAGGTCAACGATTTGCAGATACTGCGCTGATATTGCTTTTTGTAAAGCAGACTGTCCTGAGTTGTTTTGTGAAAAAACAGAAGCTCCTTTAGCCAGAAGCATCTCAACTACATCTTTGCGCCCCTGTGCACAGGCAACATGCAAAGCAGTGTTTCCGTCTCGATCTTCAGCGTGAATATCAGCGCCCGCTTTAATCAGGCATTCAATCATTTCGACGTTCTCGGTATTAATTGCAACAGAAAGGGGTGTCTCCCCGATCTTATTTTTTTCGTTTATGTTGATACCATATTTGATAAACAAAATAGCTTCTTGTTTTTTCCCATTTTTAGCAGCCAGATGCAAAGCAGTATCGCCCTTATCAAATCGCTGATTGATATCAATACCTGCCTCAATCAATGTCTTTAATTTTTCCTCAACATCATTACCGCCTATATTAGCTATGATAGAGAGCGGACTACAAAATTTTATACCTCTAAGAAAAGGGCCCAAGAGTTCAGCTATATTTTTTACGGCGCTGACTTTCCCATGCATCAATTTTGCAGCCAGTGATTTTTCAAGTTTATCAATAACCTCCTGCCGAACCAAGTCTGCTGGAAGAGGTGAATAAGTTGATCGAATATGGCAAATAGTACCCTTGCCTGAGAGAGTTACTTTTTCCCCACTGACTTTTCCCGCCGCATTGTAAAATTGCTCAACAGTTGGGAAAGCGTTTTTTTGTACGTCTTTTCGGTACGCTCCCAGCTGCCGAATGACTTCCGAAAATATCGCCTCGTTATCAATACCAAGTTTTACTTTCTTTCCTGCGTACAGCAAATTCATTCCAGCATCTTCTTTCAACTGCGATCCGGCTCTCGCTGCTCCACAGGCACCTATGTGAATAGTTCCATCCCATGTCTCAGAGTTAACACTTGCTTCGGTGGATATTTTTGAATTCCTGATTAAAGCCACCATTTCCATGGTGGCAATCGAGAAATCGTTTTTTTTATTTGCTAATTCGTGAGGGCTGTCATTGACAGAGCCATGAACGTGAATAATTATTTGAGTTTTTTCATCTATTTTTCCATTCTCATGGAAATCTTTAAGATAATTTCTTAGATCAGAAATTTTTTCTTTTTGGTCGCCTCCCTTCAGATTCTCCAGATATAAAATCTCCATAGGCACATTTGATTTCTCTGCCTTTATTTTCAGATTTTTAGAGATGTCTTGAAGAAAATCTTCAGTCGAAGTGATGTAAAGCACGTCTAATGCGAGAGGACTCCTTCCAGAGCTAAGCTGAGTGCTGGAATTTGTAGGATCCACCGCAGGCGGCTGATTCATGACCGGATATGTACCCGGCAACGACAATGGAAAAGACAGCGACATGCCCACCCCCTGTGGAGAAATGAAATATTGTAAAATTATCAAGAATTACAGGGGGCCAACATAGTGCTAATGCACCATGTTTTCAGAGAAGACAGGACTAAAAAGGCAAGAGAGCGTTGCAGATTTGAGTCGAGAGAGTTTCCAAATCAGACGCGGATTTTGATGACCAACAACGCCGCTAGCATGCTTTGGACGAGGTAAAACAAACTGGCTGCGCCGTGCAAAATTCCAAAGCGAAATCTCAGGGCCTCATCCATCACCCCACCTGTTTGTGCAGCCACGACGCGAATCTCCGTCATTAAAGGCTGAAGCGCAAAATAGCCAATCAGCACACATAACAGCATGCCAAGCACGATACGCGTGCAAGTACGGCGTGACGGAAGATGGGTGTCGGCACGAAACAACAGCAGCAGCAGGATGGCGCAAGCCACTGATAGCCAGGCCCCTGCCCTGAAAAGGCTGCCGGCAATCGTACCCGCCAACAGTCGATCAGGGAGTGTCGCGAATAAAAGTGGTGCTGCTAGATAACCAAGCGTCCATAGACTACCTGCCCACAGCGTGACCAGCAGCAGGCGCGCGCGTATCAGCAAACTCGCTCGCATCCGGACGTAGCGCTTAGATGTAATTCACCGCGATGATCTCGTACCCGCGTACACCACCGGGTGCCTGCACCTCGACTTCGTCACCAGCATACTTGCCAATCAGTGCACGCGCTATCGGCGAGCTGATCGAGATCTTTGATTGTTTGAGGTCAGCTTCGTCATCGCCCACGATCTGATATGTCACCTTATCACCGGAATCCAGATCTTCCAATGTGACAGTAGCGGCAAATACCACTCGACCTTCTGCATCAAGCAGCTTGGGATCAATAATCTGCGCAGCAGAGAGCTTGCCCTCGAGCTCGGCAATGCGCCCCTCGATGAAACTCTGCCGTTCCTTGGCGGCGTCGTATTCGGCATTTTCCGACAGGTCGCCTTGTGCGCGCGCCTCAGAGATAGCGTTGATGACGGCTGGCCGCTCGACATGCTTCAGACGATGTAATTCGTCTTTCAACAGCTGCGCGCCATGGACGGTGAGGGGTACTGAGCTCATGGTGTTTTCGTAGGCGAGGTTAAAAACATAGAGGCTGCGGAGCGCAGCCTCTATACATGACATTAAATGAGCGAAGTTTAAACCATATTAACCGAGCGACGCATGCATCCCTTGCAAATCGTATACATGCAATTCATTCAGGTGCGCCATACCCTCCACCGCCGCCTTGGCGCCGGCAATAGTCGTGTAGGTAGTCACCCGGGCAGCCAATGCCGATGTGCGGATGGTGCGCGAGTCGTTGATCGCACTGCGCTTTTCCTCCACAGTATTGATCACCAGCGCAATCTCGTTATTCTTGATCATGTCAACGATATGGGGACGACCCTCAGCCACCTTGTTGATGATCTCAACTGGCACACCTGCCGCGGCAATGGCCGATGCAGTGCCCTTGGTGGCCACAACCGTGAAGCCGATCTTTACAAGGTCGCGTGCGATCTCGACCGCGCGTGGCTTGTCGCTCGTCTTGACGGACAAGAAGACCTTGCCTGATTTCGGCAAGCGGACACTCGCACCCAGCTGCGACTTCACGAAGGCCTCGCCGAAGGTGCGACCGACACCCATGACTTCACCGGTGGATTTCATCTCGGGACCAAGAATGGTATCGACGCCCGGGAATTTCACGAAGGGGAAAACCGCTTCCTTGACGCTAAAGTAAGGTGGCTCGACTTCATTAGAGATACCTTGGCTGTCCAGCGACTGACCCACCATGCAGCGCGCTGCGATCTTGGCCAACTGCAGTCCCGTCGCCTTCGAGACGTAGGGCACCGTGCGCGATGCACGCGGATTGACTTCCAGAACAAACACTACATCCTTTAACACACCATCCACGGTCTGTTGCTGTACCGCGAACTGCACATTCATCAGGCCGACCACGTTGAGACCTCTGGCCATCAGCGCAGTCTGGTGCTTGATTTCATCAACAGTCGCTTTGGACAGCGAATAAGGCGGCAGCGAGCACGCCGAATCACCCGAGTGCACGCCCGCCTGTTCGATGTGCTCCATTACGCCACCAATAAAGGTCCGCTCACCGTCTGACAAGCAATCGACATCCACTTCGATCGCGTCGTTGAGGAAACGATCAAGCAGCACAGGCGAATCATTCGACACCTTGACAGCCTCGCGCATATAGCGCTCGAGGTCGCGCTGCTCATGAACGATTTCCATCGCACGACCACCCAGCACGTAAGAAGGCCGCACCACCAGCGGATAGCCGATCTCCTGCGCAAGCGTCAGGGCTTCTTCCTCGGTGCGGGCGGTGCGATTGGGTGGCTGACGCAGACCCAGTTCGTGCAATAGTTTTTGGAAGCGCTCGCGGTCTTCAGCGGCATCGATCATATCGGGCGAGGTGCCAATAATAGGTACGCCATTCGCTTCCAGATCCAGCGCCAGCTTCAATGGTGTCTGCCCGCCGTATTGCACGATCACGCCAATGGGCTTTTCCTTGTCGACGATTTCAAGCACATCCTCAAGCGTCAATGGCTCGAAGTACAAACGATCCGATGTATCATAGTCGGTGGAGACCGTCTCTGGATTGCAGTTGACCATGATGGTTTCGTAGCCATCATCACGCATCGCAAAAGCTGCATGCACGCAGCAGTAATCGAATTCGATACCCTGCCCGATACGATTCGGTCCGCCACCCAGCACCATGATTTTTTTACGATCGGTCGGCCGTGATTCGCATTCTTCCTCGTAGGTCGAATACATATACGCCGTGCCCGTTGCGAATTCACCCGCACAGGTATCTACGCGCTTGTAGACCGGACGAACATTCATCATGCGACGCAGCTTGCGAATCTCGCGGTCCTCGACTTTGAGCAGTTTGGCCAGCCGGCGGTCCGAGAAACCCTTGCGCTTTAGCACCAGCAGTGTGTCTTTGTCCAGCACGTTGAGCGTCTGTTTTTCCAGCCACAATTCGATATCAACGATCTCCTTGATCTGCGCAAGAAACCAGGGATCAATCGATGTCAGCTGATGCACCTCTTCCAGCGTAAAGCCCTGAGCGAATGCGTCGCCGACATACCAGATGCGCTCTGGACCAGGTTCGCCTAGTTCTTCTTCGATGACTTCCCGGTCGGTGGTTTTTTCATTCATGCCATCAACGCCGACTTCGAGACCGCGCAGCGCTTTCTGGAAGGATTCTTGAAACGTACGGCCAATCGCCATGACTTCACCGACCGATTTCATTTGCGTGGTCAGGTGGCTATCAGCTGTCGGGAATTTTTCGAATGCGAAACGGGGAATTTTTGTGACGACATAATCAATCGATGGCTCGAAGGATGCCGGGGTCGCACCACCGGTGATTTCGTTACGCAGTTCATCCAGCGTGAAACCGACCGCAAGCTTGGCAGCGACTTTCGCAATCGGAAAACCCGTTGCCTTGGATGCCAATGCGGAAGAGCGGGAGACGCGCGGATTCATTTCAATCACAATCATCCGGCCATCTTTGGGATTGATGGAAAACTGCACGTTCGATCCGCCGGTATCAACACCAATTTCACGCAGCACCGCCAACGATGCATTACGCATGATCTGATATTCCTTGTCGGTCAGCGTCTGCGCAGGCGCGACCGTGATGGAGTCACCCGTGTGAACGCCCATGGGATCCAGATTTTCGATAGAGCAGACGATGATGCAGTTGTCGTTTTTATCGCGAACGACTTCCATCTCGTATTCTTTCCACCCCAGCAGCGACTCTTCGATCAGCAACTCGTTGGTAGGTGATGCTTCCAGACCGCGCTTGCAAATGGCCTCGAATTCTTCGGCGTTGTAGGCAATGCCGCCACCGGAACCACCCATGGTGAAAGACGGGCGAATAATCGTAGGGAATCCCACCTCTTTTTGCACGGTCCAGGCTTGTTCCATCGAGTGAGCGATACCGGAACGCGCTGAGCCCAGGCCGATTTTAGTCATCGCATCTTTAAACTTGGAACGATCCTCGGCCTTGTCGATGGCCTCAGGCGTGGCGCCGATCAGCTCGCACTTGTATTTGTCCAGTACACCGTTACGCCAGAGATCCAGCGCACAATTCAGTGCCGTCTGACCGCCCATCGTGGGAAGGATCGCATCCGGACGTTCCTTGTCGATGATGCGTTCAACGACTTGCCAGGTGATGGGCTCGATATAGGTGACATCGGCCATCTCGGGATCAGTCATGATGGTGGCCGGATTGCTGTTGACCAGAATGACTTTGTAACCCTCTTCGCGCAGCGCCTTGCAAGCTTGCGCGCCGGAATAATCGAATTCACAGGCCTGACCAATGATGATCGGACCGGCACCGATGATGAGAATGCTTTCGATATCGGTACGCTTAGCCATTGTTGTGTTTCTCCATCATCGCCACGAAACGGTCGAACAAGGGGGCGATGTCATGCGGACCGGGTGATGCCTCTGGGTGTCCCTGAAAGCAGAATGCGGGACGATCGGTGCGCTCAAATCCTTGCAGCGACCCGTCGAACAGCGAGATATGCGTGACACGGCAATTGGAAGGCAGCGTGTCAGGGTCCACTGCAAAACCATGATTCTGCGAGGTGATCATCACTTGTTTGGTATCGAGATCCTGGACCGGGTGGTTGGCACCGTGATGACCAAATTTCATTTTGAGGGTTTTGGCGCCGCTAGCCAGCGCCATGATCTGATGACCGAGGCAGATACCGAAAGTGGGCATGCCCGCTTCGATCAGTTCGCGCGAAGCGGCAATCGCGTAGTCGCAAGGCTGAGGATCACCGGGGCCATTCGACAGAAAGATACCGTCAGGCTTGTGCGCCAGCGCGTCGGCCGCGGTTGATTGCGCTGGCAAGACAGTGACTTTGCAGCCTCGTGAAGCCAGCATACGCAGGATGTTGTACTTCACACCATAATCAAAGGCGACGACATGGAATGTTGGCTTGTCGAGCGTGCCATAACCCTGTCCGAGTTGCCATTCGGTCTGCGTCCATGCATATGACTTGGTGGTGGAGACGACTTTGGCCAGATCCATACCGGCCAGGCCGGGGAAGCCGCGCGCGTGATCGAGTGCTGCATTGGCAGATGCCTTGGGGCCAGCCACGATAGCACCGCTCTGCGCGCCTTTTTCGCGCAAGATGCGCGTGAGCTTGCGGGTATCGATACCAGCAATGGCAACGATGTTTTGGGATTTCAGATAATCGGGCAGACTCTGCGTAGCGCGAAAATTCGACACCATCAGAGGCAAATCGCGAATCACCAGACCAGCGGCATGAATACGGTCGGATTCAACATCCTCGGGGTTAACGCCGGTGTTGCCGATATGGGGATAAGTCAGGGTGACGATTTGGCGGCTGTAGCTCGGATCGGTGAGGATTTCCTGATAACCCGTCATTGCCGTATTGAAAACTACTTCTCCGCTGGTGTGGCCAGCAGCGCCAATGGACAATCCTTGAAATACCGTGCCATCCGCGAGTGCTAGGAAGGCCGGCTGCGTGTTGGCCGTTAAAAATGGCGGCAAGAGAAACTCCTGGTTTGTGCCGCCACAACGGATCCGGCTTTACCTTTCGCATGCGCAAGCCGCGTACGGACGTGCGAAGTTCGGGCGAAGCTGGTGGGTATCGGTAGTTTTGCGCGGGCGGCGGGCTGATCTGGTTAAACCTTGCGATTATAGCGTGAAGCGCTATCCCCGGGCAACTTTGGCCCGCCCTGCCTAATGTCGGCGAAGTGCCTGCTTACAAAATCAGCGCGGCGATACCTGCTTTTGCGATCTGAGCGTCCTCGTTGGATTTCACGCCAGAAACGCCGACTGCACCGACGCAGTCGCCCGCCACCAAAATGGGCACGCCGCCTTCCAGCAGGCCATCAATATTAGGCGCCGACAGGAAAGAGTAACGGCCGTTGTTGATGATGTCTTCGTAGACCTTGGTCTCGCGAACGCCCAGCGCCGCAGTGCGCGCTTTCGATGGCGCGATTGAGGCGGACACCGGTGCTGCGCCATCCAGACGCTGTAACCACAGGAGGTTACCGCCGTCATCTACGATCGCAATGGTGACCGCCCATTTGTGGGTCAAGGCTTCTTTTTCAGCGGCCGCGGCGATTTTTTTGACGTCTTCGAGCGTCAGAGCCTGTTTTGAGCGCATGTTGCTGCTTCCCTTCGATTTTGAAAAAGGCTGGATTGTACGACAAGTTTATTTGGGCAATATGACGAAACATCCGCTGAAATGCTGACCCATCGCCCAGACTTTTGACAAGCGCGCATCCATCGCTTACAGTCCGGTGGTTAATTTGCCTTGAGGTTGCTTTGGCGCACTGGACTTACCTGTTAAGAAACACTTTGCGCAATGTCGCTGTGGTCATCATGATCGCGGCTGTATTGGCGTCTCCGCCGCCCGCGAGTGCCGAACCTGAGCAAGAGCAATCTTCGGTTCTGGACAAACTCAGCAGCTTCACCGACCGGGCTGCCCAAATTGCGATCGAGGCCTTGTCGCTGGTCGGCATACGCTACCGCTACGGCGGCAGTTCACCTGAGCAAGGTCTGGATTGCAGCGGTCTGGTTCGTTATGTTTTCAGGGAAGTTGGCGGCACTGACTTGCCCCGCACCTCGCAGGAAATGAGCCGCCGCGGCGAGCCTGTCGACAAACAGAATTTGCAGCCGGGCGATCTGGTGTTCTTCAACACTTTAAATCGTGCGTTCTCTCATGTCGGGATTTATCTCGGCAACAATCAATTCATTCACGCACCCTCCGCGGGACGCAACGTCCGCGTGGAGGATATGGATATGACTTACTGGAAGGCGCGCTTCAATGGCGCGCGACGGGTGTTGGAAAACGAAGCTGCACCCCGCTAAAACCTCCACTGAGATCGATGGTCAACCAGGGAGCGCCATCCGAACGTGCAATTGATGCCTGTCGTTGGGACAAAGACGCGCCCACTTCAGGGCCGCTCCCGTCTAGCCTTCAACCGTTGTTTGATTTCGACCATCTGCGCCGTCGCAGCCCGCTCACCCGCCATAATCGCGACATTGCGCTGCTGAAAATCATTCCCCTTCATCGTCGCCAATTCGGGACGAATGACGACATCCGCGTCACGTAGCTCATACTGATTCAGACTCTGCCCCATGATCGCAAAGGTTTGCAATAAAACCTCCAGCGTACCCGAAGCAGACTGCGCCTCTGGCTGCGCAGAGATATTCACCGCAATAACAAAATCTGCGCCCATTTTGCGAGCAAAGCTCACCGGTACCGGAGACACCAGACCGCCATCGACATACTGCTTGGTACCGATACGAACCGGCTGAAATACCCCCGGCACTGCTGACGAAGCACGCACTGCTGTGCCGGTATTCCCCCGTCTGAATAAAATCGCCTGCCCGGTATGCAAGTCAGTCGCAACCGCACCAAAACTAACCTTAAGTTTTTCTATCGGCTGATTATTGACCGCTCGGTTGACGTAAAGCTGCACAGCCTCCCCTTTGAGCACGCCCGAGCTTTGCGAAAACAAGGGCACCGCCCAATCAGAAATCGCCGCCTCATCCATTTCCAGCGCCAGCTTTTGCAAGGCAAAGCCATTATTACCAGCGGCGTAAAGCGCACCGACCAGACTACCCGCACTCGTACCCACCACAATGTCAGGAAAAATGCCCTGTGCCTCCAAGGCCTTGATCACCCCCACATGCGCAAAACCTCGCGCAGCGCCGCCACCAAGGACCAGTGCGATTTTGATAGTGCGCGGCGTAGATTCAGTGACGGGCGGTGTGATTGGTCGTTCGCTTGCCTCAGCGGGTGCGTCAGGTAGCGCGGGCGATACCACCGGCGGCTGGGGCAAGGTCTGACAGGCTGAGAGGATGAGGATCGCCATCAGCGGCAGCGCTGATCGGCTGCCTGACAATAGTTTTCTGAATTTAAACATTGCGCTATTTTAAACGGCTCGATCTGGCGCAAAGCATTTGCGCACCGTGGGCGTCTGATAGTGAAGCACATCAGGGGTACGCAAGAACCGTTGGACTTCGTGGCCAGTGAACCCAGCGCATTCTAGACATAGCGCTGCTATCGCCTCGGCGATCAACACTCCATCCATTTCACGCAAGCCATCAGACTCACGATCGTGCAGACGCAGGGCACATGATGTACCAGTGGAATATTAACCACCTTTATGACGAACAAACCCGCAATGATGTTGATGAGCAGGGTCCGATCAATGACCCCAGACGGCCCCAGTCTCGTTGGACAAAATATCGTGAAAAGCGTCTACAGCCATGAGCCGGATATGTACGAAAAAAACGCCTCCGAAGAGGCGTTTTGGTATCGCATTTTCTGACAGAACCAGTGTATTAAAACGAGAGCTGACCGCGTAACATGACAGCGCTTTCTTTAGTGATCCGCTGGTCTGCTCTTGTGCCTACTGCTACGCCGTTGAAGTCTGTGGACGTATAGTTAAGCATCACTCGCGCGTTGTCGTTGACGAACCATGTCAATCCATATGTCCAGGCAGACAGTTCATTAGTTTTCCCGGTTGCAACTTTAACGTCTGACGCGTCCAAGCTGCTGAAACGAACACCAACCTGCCATGCCCCCAAACCACCTTTCTCTAGAGAAAAAGGCTGGTTAGGCTTGATCCAGCCAAATGTACCTGCGGAATTACTGTAGTTATGCTTTTCGCCGGTTAGGTTGTACACAACTTGCAAATAATTCGTATTAATTTCATCGGTGCGAATATCTTTTTTGTACTTGAAGTCGAAAATTTCACCTTGAACTTTCAATGCTTCATAGGCAACCGCAAATTCATACCCCAAACGAGTACGGTCAGGATCTGTAATGCTGCTGGACGCGATGAACGGCACGTCCGCAGCGGTGGACGTGTACCACCTTGTCTCGGTCCGCCCCATGGATGGTGTAATCGTTTTTATTTTCCCACTGCTGTATGCGAGACCCACATGAGTGACGATCGAATCGTTGTTTGCGAATGCCTTGGAAAGATTCGCAGTAACTCTCCCTATCGTATCTAAGGAATCAATTGTTGGAGATTTATTTCCGCGTCCAACAGATAATGCCAAACCGTAGGTAATGCCAGCACTTGGAGATCCGAAAGCCATGACACCGGTCTCTTTACCTGGAACAAACTCACCTTCATTTTGGTTCGCCAGACTACGCTCCATAAAATCGATATTGTTCGAACTTGTCAGCTGTTCCAAGCTGAATGGCATTTTGAATTTACCCATGCGAACTTGAAATTCTGGTTTTGCAGCATAATCAACAAAGGCAACATCGACTTCCGTAGCGGATGATGACATGCCGTTATTACTCATGCCATAGTTACCCACGATTTCGTACTTCCAGTCTTTCTGAAACTGCCCTCTCACGCCCAGTCTCGCACGACGAACTTCCAGCACGTCCGTAAAAGGATCTTTATCGGGTGATGCGCCCGGCGCCCAGGATGGTGAGTACTGCCGATAATCCATGTGTAAACGCCCGGTTAGCTGGATGCTGTTTTGTCCATCGGCCGACTGAATGCCAATACCGTTTTTCATGACCTGCCCAGCTTCCGCGTTTTTGATTAAGTAGGCGTTTGCCTTCGCAACATCTTGATCCAACCGCTTCTCTTTGAACTGCTTGTTCTCAGCCGCATCAGCGTTGTCTTTCATGAACTGGTCATAATCCTGCTGTGAAATCACACCCTTCTTCAGCATGAGGTCGAGCACATTCTTCACATCATCGGTAGCGTAGGCAGGTACAGCCAGAGTGGCGCAAACCGTGGCGACGGCGACAGCCA
>Ga0315909_10000854_pt1 | contig 40722 bp, 27 predicted proteins | sample LakEriMetagenome_11_FD_203527 | JGI IMG/M metagenome (GOLD analysis project Ga0315909, IMG submission 203527) | Freshwater fungal communities from buoy surface, Lake Erie, Ohio, United States - Buoy 2 MA125 | ecosystem: Environmental > Aquatic > Freshwater > Lake | place: USA: Lake Erie, Ohio... | reverse complement strand
TTTGATAGACTCGAGTACGAGATCTTCAATCAAAACCTGTTCTTGGCTATTTGTAAAGTTATTGAAATAGAAATTGGTAGTCAAGATCTTATCCGATCATATCAAGAACTGGAAGAGAATACGATGAGATCATCTCGTCTTCCATTCTTCTTAATTCTTCCGTAGCGTCGTCATAGATCTTTTCGCCATTAAACTGCACACCGCCTGGAAGCTGCATGCCAGTAAACTTAGTCAGGTTTGAACCCCACTGTCTCTTGATCTGTGCAGTTGCATAGTTCTGAAGCCAACGATCATTCCATGCATCTGTCCATGTTTCAGGATTCACAACTTCGTATGCTTCGACAAGTAAGAATGTACCGACTGGAACTGTATTCCAGTCCATATCGACATGCAGTCTGTCTTTATGGCGTTGGTAACGAATCGGTTGCTGACCAACAAGAAGTTCTGTCACAAGCGCAAGATGTTCCATTACCATATAGTAAGGAACAAGAGAAACGTTTGTCAATGTATAGAGGTCGTTCAGAGCGATCTGATAACGGATATTGAAAAGGTCGTCAGCACGAATTGATGGATCGCCAATCTGGAAGACACGAACTGCACCAATGATATTTTCAGGTAGTGTGATGTACTTATTGGCTTTGTCTGTGTCTGTCACTTGATGCTTGTAATAGATTCTATCCGAACCATCAAAGTGATAGTCGTACCAATAACGGATTGCTTCGTCAATGCGATCATCTACCTGATCATCATCAACGTTGATCTCAATCACTGGCTTACCTAGTTTACGTAGGCAATACTCTTTAAACTCAGCTTTTGTTGTTGGTGTAGCCATCTCGACATCCTGTTTTGATTCTATTTATTTATTCATAGAACGCCAGTTGCTGATTGGCTGAAGTCCCATTGATCTGGCGGTTGTTTCTTTAAAAGTCAGAATAAAATCTCCGGCCAGTGAGATTCTACGATTCTCAATATTATCACTTGGCTGTGTGGATTCTACGAAATGTTTAAGCCTTGCCGGAAAGATTATTAATGCACCTTCATATGGACGAAATTCAACAGAGTTACAATTATACTGATTGTTGTATTTGACAGCTTCAATATTTTTATTTCGAAGAAACATACCGCCGACTAAATCATTCAGCCGTTCATCTGGTGCAATCATATGCAATGGACTTGCTTTATCGTCAGGAACATTTATATAGTATACAAATGAAAGATGTGCATCAGCATGGTTATGTGGAGGCACACTAAAGTCACTAAACCAAGTCTTGACTAACCAAGCTTCCCAGATGTCTTTTGATCCGACAAGCGCATCAATATAATCATTGGCAATAGTAGATATAAACTGAAAAAGATCTTCAAAGTCCGGATTGAGATGAAGATCTACGTGCCCAGACTCTTCACCAGTAATACCATCTTCTCTTGTATACTTTGGCAAGTTATCAAAGAACGTCTTTTTAAACTGCTCATGTTCAGGATAAACTTCAGTTCCTACAAGTGTAGGAAATAGATCAAACGTTTTCATAATATATCAAACCTCTAAGTGAAATGTAACGAAATTTGTATCCGCTGTTAAACCAGGTGTTTCTGTTTCAGAAACAAGTATGATAGAACCATCCCGTATCCTCAGCTTCATCCATTGGTACATGCTTGATCCAACAAACGTAAGAACCTTATATCTCGTGATTCCGTAGTTAGAGTAAAACGCCTTGCGTACAGCTGCAGTTGCTACTGTGTGGATGGGATTACGTGAATCGGTATCATCGGGTGCGGTGAGATACCAATGACCTCTTAATGTTATCCCATCGGCTTCAATAAAACCACCGGCAAACTCCATCAGCGTGCCATTGTATATTCCTTTGTAGAAGAATACTGATTCGTCCTCCGTCATTAAAGGCCACGTTCTGTTGAATGCGGATACAACCTGTGATCTGTAATATTGCTTCTTATCCTCGTAGGTCAAAGGTGTTGGAACTTGACTGAAGAAGTTAAGATCAAGTCGTGATTCCGCAGCTGCAAACATATCATCAAACTCAAGAAATTCTTCTAGCGAATTTATACGCTCAAATACTACAGACATTATGTAATCCTTTTCTTAGCGACAAGATTAGCGACTATATCTAACCATCCTTCACCAGAGGTATCATTTGGGTTATTATGATGCCATACGTGCTTATGCTCGCCTCCAGTCAACAAACTATATAGAAGACCTCTATCGTACGGACCGTTGTCATCGTGGTTAAGCGTTCCCAATGCCCCGGCCCAAATAGAAGACACGGCGGGAATGAAGTAAGCGAAAAAGAAAAGCTCAGTCGAAACAAAAATTAACAGATACGGTAACGCTAGTAAAAGAAAGTGGTGACGATGGAAAAATTTGGTAGTGTCTTTTCTCATTAACCTAACAACGGTTCTCAGGTCTCCTCCAGTAGGACCTCCTGTATCCCATAGAATCGGAAACATTACTTTCCACCCCATATGCTTGACACTATGAGGGTCTTTCTCTGTATCTGAGTATTTGTGGTGGAGAGCGTGGGCAGCGCAGTAGTCGATAGGAGATGAATATGTCCCATGGAGACCTAGGAATGTGCACACATATTCAACGATGGGGTTCATTTTATGCGTGTTATGGCCATGGATTCTGTGATATGTTACAGTTGTTCCTATAGTCTTGATAATCAAAAACATTATTAACGAAACTAGTAACCATGGAAGTGTAGCATAACTATAGATAGCCCATAGAGCAATTGGAGGCCCTACTAACTGCATAGATGTGAGGATGTACCTTTTATCAATCAAATCAATAGCTCTCATGTTATTAGAATTTGATTAGGCAGTGAATTGTACCAGACGCAGGAACAACATAATCAAATATTGCCTGGGACGCATTATTACTAACTGTTGAAGATTGAATAGTTCTTGATACGTTTGCTGCTACAATACGAGTAATGTCGGTCGGTTTGTATCCAGTAGATACTGCAGTTCCGTTGGCGGTCGGCGCAGTCTGTGCTGAAACTATTTGAAGAAATCCGTTCGAAGTTGTAAATTGAGTGTAAAATGATGCAAGCCATGCAGCAGCTGCAAATTGGAGGCGAGTATTACCACTTGAGGTGCCCTCACTAGGACTTACTGAACCGATATAGGCGACTAGCGAGTTGTATCCGTCCTGGTTAATAAACTTAGATCGGTACGAACCTGTTGTGATAGTGAATCCTTCACTGTCGTAAAGATCGCTAAATGAAATAGCACCAGAACCCCCGTATCTGGTGCGTATTTCGTCCATGCCGAGAGCACTACCGGTCGCCCGAGTAATTTCCGATCTCATATCGTTCATTGAGATGGCACCAGATGAGGGGGTTGGCATTGGTTATCCTTGCAGTTGTGCCTGAGCCTGTTGAAACAGCTTCTTCAGAATAGGGTCTACAACACGGTGTGGAAGTTCTTGTAGTCCACCCATGATGACATTCAATTCATTGACGTCCACTGTCAGTGTCACAGTTGGAGCCTGAGGAGCTTGCTGATTTTCAACAAGCTTCGGATCGAGTTCTGGATTAGTAGCCATGATATATTCTCCTTGAATTATGTATTGGCAGTTGGGGTTGTGTTAGATGAAGCTGTATTAGATTCAGCCCAAGGTAGTGCATCAGATTGTACTTCAACCATCGGACGAACGATAGCATCAATCTGCTTTTGGATTTGCTCATCGATGTGAGCTTTATAACCAGGATTGTCATTTACGACAGCCTGGACCCAACTTAGAACCTGAGTTTCTGTCAGATCTTCGTAGGATGTAAAGTTTGCAGGGTCGACCTGATCTGGTTCAAACGGAGTAGCACCGTGGAACGTACCCGAGTTATCGTCCTCGTCAGTTCCTGTGCATTCCCAATATGTTTGGACGATGATGTCATTAAGTTCTGCAGAAGGATCGTCCTGCTTCTTCAGACTCTTAATCTTCCATGTATATGTAAGTGCCATTTTTATTTATTCTCCAAAGAGTTGATTTTTTGTTCTAGTCTATTTATATGTGTTTGTTGTTCCTTAATTGCCTCGATCAGTAGAGGAACAAGTCTCGAATAGTCAACCGTCAGATAGTTTTCACCAGTCTTTGAATACTTATTACCGTCTTCATCAACCGCAATATCAACAGGAGCCATGTGAATAGCTTCTGGTAGAATTGCTTGTACTTGCTGAGCTGACAAACCTACTTGTTGTTCATCGTTATTATATCCGAGTTCCTTGGCAGTTTCATTCTCGACGTAGTAGAAACCATCAAGAGATTTTACTTTTTCAATGGCATGAGTGATAGAACCAATTCTTGTCTTTAGTCGTTCATCAGAATAGTAAGCTGTAATGTTACCGGTTGCATCAATATTATTACCTACGTAAAATGCTTTGCCATTATATACTTTAACGTATGTGCTATCATTCATCCAGATCCCGCCAGCATAAGATTCACTATACCAACCAGAATCGCCTTGTGATCTAAACCAGTTATTGGCAAAGATTCCTCTAAATTGACTATACGTACCATTTGGATCCGCATAATAACCTGTGTCGTTACTATCATAGAAAACTGGAGCGCGCATATCGCTGATAGCTGTGACAATACCACCAAATTGAGCATTATTATTTGTTAGATTGATTTCTAGTGGCCACGAGCCACTACCAACAGTAGTCCATGTTTCACTATCATTACCACCACGTAGAACATAGAAAATATTGCTATTCACGTGGATCATAGCAGAGTTATGATCTGTATCACGGAAGTATACTGTTGGTGATGCATTGCGAAGAACAAGTGTTCCTCCGTCCCAACGAACACTAGTATCATCTCTGTCATAGAATATTGGAGCGCGCATTGACCCAGAAGTGGATGTAAACGTGCCTCGAGAGTAGCAAAGCTCTAGTTGATCTCCAGCAACACCAGAGTTAAGAGTATCAAAGAATCCATTGTTTCCGACAATACCATAATTAGTATCAGATGCGTTATACAGACCTGCGTAATAGATTTGATTCATTATAGATGTTGAAGCCGGGTCTACATAATACCCAGTGTTATCATAATCATAGTAAACACCATCAGCATGGATGTTTTGTCCAAAGTAAAACTGGGGTCTGTCTGTCTGGAAATGACAGAAACTGGCATTCATTGGACCTAGATCAAGATAACCAGACGGCGTTTGAAGTCTATGAGCCGATGAAGTATTTGGATTCCAGTAATAACCTGTATTATCTACGTCATAGAAGATAGGAGCTCTAATATCAACGTAGTTATAACAAGATACAGAAGATGTCCAGACTTGTCTCCATCCTGGTGAATATCCGCTGCCTTGATCGTTATAGATAAACACAGAACCACCACCGGCGCCGGTAGTTGGTCTGATAACCATTGTTGTGAAGTAGCTGCCATCATGCCACGTGGCAAGAGCAGTACCCGCCATCTCGATACTAAAAATACCAGTGTCTACATCTGAGTTACCAGCATAATCCCATGGAGCTTTGTGTGCAGTAAATCCGCTAGCTAAATGGCCATTATCACCAAGATCACCGACAAAGTTAGCTGTTGTAGTACCGTTGTTGAAATACCCAGTAGCAAATCTATATCCAGACCCTGTGTAACCAATTGGTCCTTGAGCACCTTGCGGACCAGTTGCACCCTGGGATCCAGTTGGTCCAGTTGTCCCTTGTGGACCTTGCGGTCCTAAAGATCCAGTATATCCAATTGCGCCTTGAGGTCCTTGAGCGCCTTGTGGTCCCGTTGGACCCATAGCACCTTGCGCACCCTGAGCTCCTTGTGCACCTTGGCTTCCAGTAAATCCAATTGGACCTTGAGCTCCCTGAGGTCCTTGAGCTCCCTGAGGTCCTTGAGCACCTAAGCTTCCAGTGTAACCAATAGCACCCTGTGGTCCTTGAGCACCTTGCAATCCTTGCGGACCCTGTGGTCCGGTTACACCTTGAGGTCCAGTTGCACCAGTTGGTCCGGTACTTCCAGTAAAGCCAATTGCACCCTGTGGTCCAGTCGGACCTGTAGCTCCTTGTGGGCCTTGTGGTCCGGTAGGTCCAGTTGGTCCAGTACTTCCAGTAAAACCAATTGGACCCTGTGCACCAGTAGGTCCTTGAGCTCCTTGTGGACCAGTTGGCCCAGTAGATCCAGTAAAGCCAATTGGCCCTTGTGGACCGCCGTCGCCTTTTGATCCGGTAAATCCAGTCGTGCCTTGTGGACCGGTAGCACCCTGAGGACCGGTCGATCCAGTAAAACCAAGCGGACCCTGCGGACCTGTAGGACCAGTTGAACCAGTAAATCCTGCACCTTGACTTCCAGTGAATCCAAGAGATCCAGTAAATCCAGTTACGCCCTGTGCACCTTGAGGACCTGTTGGTCCAGTATCACCTTGTGATCCAGTAAATCCTTGGCTGCCAGTATATCCAAGAGGACCGGCAACTGTTGAAGCAGACCCTGTAAATCCTTGGCTGCCGGTAAATCCAGTATCACCCTTTGATCCGGTATATCCAATATCACCTTGCGAACCAGTGAATCCTTGGCTACCAGTAAATCCTGTTGCTCCGCGAGAACCAGTGAATCCAATATCACCCTTTGATCCAGTGTAACCAAGACTTCCAGTATAACCTGTATCACCACGGTCACCAGTTCTGGCAAACGTGATAATAATATCAAGACCATTCGAAAAGGATGTGGCTCCAGCAAGATAAGCTACAGGAACCTGAAAGCTGGCTATACCATCAACATGAAGACCAGTAATAGAAAACTGAGAGAAGTTGGCAGTATTTGCCTTCTCTGTTATTGTAAAGTGGCCTTTGATTGCAGATGTCGAGTCGTCAATGGTTTGTAAGAAGTTAGTGATTGCAACTAAATTATCATCTTCATCATGAATAATGAGAGTTGTAGCATTATTAAATGCAGTGTTATTAAGCTTTAATTGGCCAGGACCAGGATCTGATAGAGTAGTAGCTGTTGAGAAAGTATAATCGAACGCAGCACCACCAAAGATACCATCTTCGCCCTTGTCACCTTTGGATCCTGTGAATCCAGCACCAGATCCCCAGTAAACTCCTGTACCATTTGATAGCAGTGCCTGACCAGATGATCCCACGAAGCCGTTAGCTACGAGGCCTTTGATCGACAGATTATTAAAGAGATGAATCGTATCTTTAGACATTCGATAGGGTTACCAACATATTGTTAGAGATGGTACTTGACATATAGGCAAACTCAAAAGGAACCGAAGCAAAGACTGCGTTTGCAATATACTTATTTAGCACAGCTGTAGATGTAACGATTGCATTGCCATTACGACTTGCAATGATTCCATTTGCATTATAACTGAACGCAATCTTGTTTGTTGCCTGTTGAGCTCCACAGTTCACAGTATTTACAAAGACGTTATTTGAGCCATCGACAAAGACTCGATTGTTTGCAGTATTTGAGTTGAGACTCAGAACAGTATTACCAGCTGCAACTGCATCCCACTTAATATAGATCGAGCCTTCGTCCTGGTTATACGTATGGAATGGTACGTATTCTTTCAGGTCAAAGTTTTGAATATAAAGTCGGTTGTTAATATCACCAAAGCCGGCAGAGACATAAATCGTGTCTGATGTTGGTTCAAAGATAATCGAGAAGGCAGCTTCTGACGTTGTGCCAATGTAACCACCAAGACTGTTATCACCAAAAGAAGAACCGACTTCGATTCTTGAAGGGCCAGAGTCACGATCTGGATTTTGTGAAGAATAGTTCTGATCAGTTGTATAATAAGCATTGCCAGTCAGAATATATCTCTTGCCGACCGAGACAGAGATTGTCTGTGACAGGCAGTTATCCTTTTGGCCAGACGACACAGCAACCAAGTAATTGCCATCCGATGTCTGAATGTTGCCGTTTGCCTGCATCCATGTTGACAAAAGATTTGTCTTTGTCTTGATCGGACCCATGACACCAGAAGTCACGTAGGCATTTGCATAGGTGAATACATTATTGTTTGATTGGCGAATCGTAATGTTATTGGCACCATTGAAGTAAATGCCAAGTCCTTCTTCTGTCTTGATGTTTCTACCACTTAATGTATTCTCAGAATAGAGATTACAAGCAATCGGTATTCTTTCGATACTGAATGTTGTTGGTATTACGGTTGGTGTAACACTGACAATTCCAACATTGTTTGCAATTGAAACAATATACTCAAGTGGAGTGATTCCATCCTTGGCCAGTGAATACTGGTTTTCAGATGTTTGGATTCCATCATGACTGATATCAAGTGTCGAGTAATGAGTAGTGTTTCCAGATGATACATGAATATCATAGTGAATAATCTTCTCGGTCGGCAGATTGAAAGTATCAATCGTCTGTGAAGAAGTATTTGTCGATGTGTATACTAGTGTTGTCATCTAGCTTTCAACTCTTCAATTTCTGCACTGAGCTCTTTGATAGCTTCGATTAGAAGTGGAACAATACGCTCATAATCCACAGTCAAGTAGCCGCGGCCGATTGGAGCGTCTGTGACCACCTCAGGCAATACTGCTTCTAGTTCCTGAGCAGACACACCTACTTCTCTCTTTGGCTTGTATCCAAGTTTCTGAGCAGTCTCATTTGCCTCGTAATAGAATCCGTTCAGTTGGCGGACTTTATCAACGGCGTTTGTAATATTTCCAAACTTTGTCTTCAGTCTATCATCAGAGTAATAAGCGATAATATTACCAGCTGCTCGGATCGAGTCGCCGGTTGTATTAAAGTCGGCATAATAAGCGGTGTTGTCAAGATCATAGAAGATAGGTGCTCTGAAAGAGCTATCTTCTGATGTGTAGTTGGAATACTTAATCAAGGGAGTTCCTGTAGAACCACCCCCATAAATTCTAGTAACGCCGCTGTTTCCGTTACCATAACCAATATACATACCATCTGCAAGAGCGCCAGAAGTAGCTGCGTTACGAAATACGCGGAATGAACCATAAACATCGTTGGTGACAAGATCAAGGCTAGAAGTTAAACGCAAACCAGACATAACAGAGGCACTATTTGGGTCTGTATAAAAAGCAGTGTTATTACTATCATAGAATATAGGAGCATCAACACGTGTTGCCGCGAATCCCGAAGCAAAGATAATATCTCTTCTATTATTTGTAATATCGCTTTGGCCACCAAATACAAAGTGACCGCCCGAATTCATGTAAATTCTTGCAGCTGCTCGCGCCGACCAGTGGAAGTTAACACCCGGCGCTTCGTTTGCTGCTCCGGTTGCTGCACCAGCATAAGAATATTCACGAAGTTCTAAGCCGCCAAATGTGTCGTTAGATACTCCATTTCTTGCTACATATAGATTTCCAAGGAGGTTAGTTGTTCCCAATGGATCCATGTAGTAACCGGTGTTATCACTGTCGTAGAAGATAGGCGATCTTGCTGACCCGTTAATCTGTGTATAACCACCTGTGCCACCTGTAAGAGTTAATGCAGCTGCAGTGTCATTACCCACACCGCCTCTTGCTTTTAGGTTCGCCTCCATGTATACAGTTCCGGAGTTAAAATACGCTCCTCCTGGAAAGTGAATATAACTTGACGCAGTAATATATGGGTTTGACGGGCCAAATGTAATATTACCATTTAAGCTTAAAGCAGTCGCTCCAGTACCATTAAAGTAATAACCAGTGTTATCACTATCATAGAAGATAGGTGCACGGAAATCAACTGAGGATGTAATAACACCTGTCTGAGAAATAGTAAGGCGATTATTCCAACCACCACTTGAGTCCGGATCAGCAACAGCCGCGTTATCATAAGTTTGAAAACGAAGGGCAGGGGCACGAAGAGTAATAAAGTCTGGGCCAGATCCATTTGCAGGGTCGTTTGCATGGAATAGTAAAAGTTCGGTAGCTTCGTTGCCAACGTTAGGGTCGCCGGTCGGCATTGTGCGTGTTATTATAAACGCATTTGGATCGCCGGGAGTTGGACCAATTCGCATACCATCAGAAAATGTAGCGCGACTACTAAAGGTTTTTAGACCATCAATAGTTTGAGTGCCGCTTGTAAGTCCTGTGGAACCAGTAAAACCGATTGGTCCTTGAGCACCCTGCGGTCCAGTCGGCCCAGTTGCACCAGCAGAACCAGTAAAACCAGTTGCGCCACGTGAACCAGTGAAGCCAATTGGTCCCTGCGGACCGGTGGCACCCTGAGCACCTTGCGGGCCAGTTGCACCAGCAGAACCAGTAAAACCGATTGGTCCTTGTGGACCAGTTGGTCCAGTTGCACCCTGTGCACCTTGAGCACCTTGGCTACCAGTAAATCCGATAGGTCCTTGAGGACCCGTTGGGCCTGTAGGACCGGTTGGACCAACAGAACCGGTGAAACCTGTTGCACCACGTGATCCAGTAAATCCAATAGGACCTTGAGGACCGGTTGGACCAATTGACCCCGTGAAACCGATTGGACCCTGAGGACCGGTCGGCCCGGTAGATCCAGTAAATCCAATAGGACCTTGTGGCCCAGTTGGACCTGTAGGTCCGGTCGCACCAGCAGAACCCGTGAATCCAATTGGTCCCTGCGGTCCAGTAGGACCGGTTGGGCCGGTTGGACCAACAGAACCAGTAAATCCTATTGGTCCTTGGGCACCTTGAGGTCCAGTTGAACCAGTGAAACCGATTGGTCCCTGTGGTCCTGTCGGCCCAGTTGAGCCAGTGAAACCGGTTGCACCACGTGAACCAGTGAAGCCAATTGGTCCTTGTGCACCTTGAGGGCCGGTTGAACCGGTAAAGCCAATAGGACCTTGAGATCCTGTAAAGCCGATTGGTCCCTGTGGACCTGTAGGACCTGTAGGACCCGTTGCGCCGGCAGATCCAGTGAATCCAATAGGACCTTGTGGCCCTGTTGGACCAGTTGATCCTGTAAATCCGATCGGTCCTTGTGGCCCTGTTGGACCAGTTGATCCTGTAAATCCTGGTGTGCCTTGTGGTCCTGTAACACCCTGAGGACCAATTTGACCTTGAGATCCTGTAAAGCCGGCTGTTCCCTGTGGTCCTTGAGGACCGGTTGGACCTTGAGCACCAACAGATCCTGTAAAACCAATAGGTCCTTGCGGACCAGTTGCACCAGCAGAACCAGTAAAGCCAGTTGTTCCCTGCGGTCCTGTAGATCCTGTATAACCAGGATTGTTCGACCAGAATACAGCACTACCATTAGATATTAGGGCTTGACCAGAAGTACCAAGCGTTCCATTGGCCGAAATACCTGATGTCGAACTTAAGATTAGATGGTCAGCAGCATTAAGATTCACATTAGCATTAAATGTTGCAATACCATCAACCTGCAAAGTAGTAGAAACGTTAGCAAAGCCGGTAATGGTTGTATTACCAGCAGCGAGTGTAGTAATTCCAGATACTGCTCCAGAAAATGTACCGTTGGTGGTTGCAAGCCTTGATAATGTAACTGTGCCGGTGGTTGCCGAAATAATAATAGGAGCCGCCTGGAATGTACCAGTATTATCATATATCGATATGGTTAAGTTATTATTATCATATCTATACAAGCCTGCTCTAATAGTACCACCGGTATCCTCCCATTTAATACCTGAAAAGTTAGTACTATTAGATGCTCTAAAGGTTGAACCCCATGAAGCTACATTAGTTGTGGTACCTGTTGCATTGGCAATGAAGCTAGTGCCAACTGTGTGAGATGCAGCATTGACAGAAGATGTAGCATTTACAAACCCAGTGATTGTAGTATTGCCAGCATCCAATGTTGTAATACCAGACGCTGCACCAGCTGCTACAAGTGATGAGATAGATAATGGTTGTCCATTAGTTGTCCAGCGATCGTTTGTTTCATCCCAAATGAATTGTACGTTTGCAGATGTACCACGCATGATCTCAAGACCGGCGTTTTGCGTAGGTGCAGCCGCTCCAAGATCAGCATTGAGGGTTACAATATTATCACCGACATCTAAAGTCGTCGTGTTGACATAAGTTCTTGTGCCAGATACAGTTAAGTTACCGCTAAGTGTCAGATCAACCGCGCTAAGAGTACCAGCATTAGTAATACTAAACGTATTCATATCTACGTTAGCATAGGCTGTTCCACCCCATGAACCTGTAAATCCAATAGGACCTTGAGCACCTTGCGCGCCAGTAGAACCAGTAAATCCAATCGGTCCTTGAGCACCAGTTGCGCCAGCAGAACCAGTAAAACCAATATTACCCTGCGAACCCTGCGCACCTACAGAACCAGTGAATCCTGTAGTTCCTTGTGAACCTGTAAAGCCAATTGGACCTTGTGCACCTTGTGGGCCGGTTGAACCGGTAAAGCCAATAGGACCTTGCGGGCCGGTCGCACCCTGTGGTCCTTGTGCACCTACAGAACCAGTAAAGCCGATTGGCCCTTGTGCACCAGTAGATCCTGTAAAACCAATTGGTCCTTGTGCACCTACAGAACCAGTAAAGCCGGTTGTGCCTCGTGATCCTGTAAATCCAATTGCACCTTGAGGTCCCTGAGCACCGATCGACCCAGTAAAGCCGGTTGTGCCTTGCGGGCCGGCCGAACCGGTATAACCTGGATTGTTTGACCAATATACTGCAGATCCGTTTGATACAAGACCTTGGCCAGCAGTACCTAAGCTGCCATTTGCATAGATTGAATTTGCATAGAGTGTATTTGCCTGGAAGTCGGCAATCTTAAAGCTGGCATTTGATGTGTCGATAAATGGTGAAGTGTCTGGCTCTGGAAGATAGCTATCAAAAACTTTGTATCGGCCATCGGTTGCATCACGGAAGAATCCGGTGTGATGATACGTACCGTCGTTATATCCGGCAGCAAAACCAATGTCTGGATTGATATCTGTCTTACCACGAGCAGTACCACCGGAAACATAAGTCGCCGTATTTGTATTTGCCACAGTAAAGTGTGTAGCATTTGCTGTAAGAATATTTGTGTAAGTTCCATTATAAGAACTTGGATCCACCGCAGTAACATATACATCCCAACCGGAAGCATAGTTATTATTGGCAGTGAATGTAACAACAGAACCGTTACCAGAAACGTTTGTAATTGTAGCAAGAACACCCTGGTTCAGGTACAACATACTATCAGTAATCGATAGGTTATTACCAGAGATACTAATAGAAGTGCCGGTAACTTGAAGGTTACCGCCAATAGTGACGTTACCACCTACATTGAGAGAAGCTAGATTCGCACCGACTTCGAATGCGACAGATCCGTTTGAGGAGTAGACCTTTTGGTCAGTCAGATTAACCGCAAATTCGCCGGCATCGATATAAGAAGTATTGCCAGAGTTTGTAGTGTTCGGTGTACGACCAGAAATAGTCGTGCGCTTAAACTGAATCTTATTGTTTGCCATGTGGCTCCCCAAAGCAGATATATATCTTGTAAGCCAACTATTTAGTTGACAGTATTATTGTTTTTATTTATAATGGAACTATGATGAAGATTGCTTTTATAGATACACTCGGCCTAACCTATGACGGATCCACTCTCTCAAAGAGAGGACTTGGAGGATCCGAATCGGCCGTAATTCGCATGTCAGAAGAACTTGCCAAAATAGGCTTTGATGTTACAGTCTTTAATGATTGTGTTTCGGATGACTCGCGCGGGGGATTGTATAATGGTGTTAATTATCGCCCTGTAGCTGGCGATGGACCCAAGTCAAACCGTAAAACATATGATGTCTGTATCGTATCTCGGTCCGTAAAACCCATTGCAGAAGACTGGCCAATTATAGCCAATTCTAAACACGTTTGCCTTTGGATGCATGATACGTTCTGCGAGGGCGATGATCAGATCGAGTATTTGATTAATATTGGCAAACTGAATGAAATCTTTACTCTCTCAGACTGGCACACTGGATACGTAACTCACTGCGATCATGGATTCCGTCGTAACTATGATGTTCTAAAGAATCACATCTTCCTGACTCGTAACGGTATTGGCAATATGAATCCAGGTTGGATTGATATTCGTGAGAAAGATCCGAACCTTTTTGTCTTCAATGCATCTGTGACCAAGGGAATGATTCCTCTTGTCAAACAGATCTGGCCAGAAGTTAAGCGCCGTATTCCAGATGCAAAGCTCAAGATTGTCGGTGGCTATTATAAGTTTCGTGAAGCGGCAGGTCCAGACCAGCAACAAAAAGACTGGACTGATCTTATGATGCACTATGGTGGAGACATTGAATTCACCGGTGTAATTACTCAACAAGAGATCTCAGATATCCTACGCAAAGCATCCTACATGATTTACCCTGTAGGTTTCCCAGAGACGTTTGGCATCTCAACACTTGAAGCTCTGGCTCATAATGTACCACTCATCACATGTCAGTTCGGTGCACTTGAAGAGACTGCAATTGATCTGGCATCATGGAAGATCAAGTATCCTGTTGAACCGAACTGGGCAATGCAATGGCTGAACCAGGAACAACAGGTGAATTTGTTTGTTGACAAGGTCGTAGAAGCATATAATACTCCTTATCTGCATCAACAGAAGATGTACGCTTGCAATCAGGTCAAAGACATTTGTACTTGGGATACGGTTGCTCTTCAGTGGAAACAACATCTGTATAAGAAACTTGGTGAATACTTGCCTGTTGATGAGTATCGCAAGGTTACGAAGATCAACAATAAGGTTCGCAAAGTATTCAACCGCCGGTTCTTGAATGCAGAGGAACTCCAACCAGTTAAGATCTCAGATGAAAAATCTATAGCAGTTATTACGCCTGTATATAATGCTGAAGCATACATTGAAAGGTGTATTCGATCTGTAGCCGCGCAAGACTATACTGACTATCACATGTATATTATTGATGATTACTCAACAGATAATACAGTAAAGGTCGCCAGGGAAACCATCAACTCGCTTCCACAATGGCAACGTTGGCACTTTACTGTTTTACAAAATGAAGAGAATCTTGGCGCTGTTGCAAATCACTATGATACGATCAAGCAATTGATAACAGAACAGTATATCATGCTTCTTGATGGTGATGATTCACTTGTCAACGATCCCACTATCTTCCATATGTACAACAACCTTTATCACGAAGATGCTGAGTTTACATACGGATCGTGTTGGTCTATGGCAGACAACATTCCGCTGATTGCTCAGGAATATCCGCCTGAAATTAAGGCAAACAAATTCTATCGTTCATACAGGTTCAATTGGAACATGCCATACACGCACCTGCGTACGTTTAAATCTTCGTTAGTTAAAAACTTGACAAAAGAAGATTTGCAGATTGATGGAAAATGGCCAAGAGCAGGCGGTGATACTTCATTGTTTTATTATTTAATTGAACGAGCAGATCCGAACAAAGTTGTGTGCGTAACAGATATTGTAGTTAACTATAACGATCTGAATCCACTTAATGACTACAAAGTAAATGCAGAAGAACAAAATAAGACTGCAGCAAAAATATTGAATAATTCTCCATTCTTTCCAGGACAGATTGATCTCAGACCGCTATGAAAAAAATCTTAATTGCCATTCCTACTGCTCGTTATATCGAAGCAGAGACCTTTAAGTCGATCTATGACTTGGAAGTTCCTGAAGGATATGAAACAACCTTTCAATACTTCTATGGATACCGAGTAGATCAGGTTCGTAACTTGATTGCAGACTGGGTTGTACGTGATTACGACTATTTGTTCTCGGTCGATCATGACATTACGTTTCCACCAGATACGCTGAAAAAACTCCTTGCTCATGATCAGGATCTGGTTTCTGGTGTGTATCGTCAGAGACTTGAACCACAGATGCTTGAGATCTACGAGCCGTTCGGTACACGTATGACAACCGAAGATCTCTATGCAAAGAACTGGAATCTAGTTGGTATTGGTGGTTGTGGCTTTGGCTGTGTGCTTGTTAAGAAAGAAGTTCTGGCCGGTGTAGGTTATCCACAGTTCGAGTATCATCCTGCTCTCGATCACGGTAATACGATCAGCGAAGATACAGATTTCTGTAAGAAGGCAATCACTAAAGGATTTAAACTTTGGTGTGATCCGTCAGTTCGTTGTGGCCACATCGGTTCTACGACTATGCACGTACAATTGCCAGAAGTCAATCTAGTAGAGGCAAGACTTCGAGAGTTGTCACTGCGAGACGACCAGCCAAAAGATCATGTTGATTATCTCAATGGCATGATGCTAGAAGGCGTAGAGCCAAAGGTGATCTACGATATTGGGGCTTGTGTAATGCACTGGACCAAAGAAGCTAAGAAGATCTGGCCAGATTCAAAGATCGTTATGTTTGATGCAATGAATCATGCAGAGTTTCTTTACAAGGAATCCGGTCTTGATTATTACTGTGATGGTCCAGTCGGAGACTTTACTCGATGGGTAAAGTACTACGAGAATCCAATGGATCCTGCTGGCAACTCAGTCTTTAAGGAAGATACTCAGTTCTTTACTGAGGAACACGCAGTCGATAAGAAGATGAGATCGCTCGACGACATTGCATCAGAAAAAGGCTGGCCGAAGCCAGACCTTGTCAAGATTGATGTGCAGGGTGCAGAGTTACTAATTCTTGTCGGTGGGCAAGAGACACTATCAAAATGTCAAGACATCATTATTGAAATGCAACACCAGGAATACAACCTAGGTGCACCACAAAAAGATGTAGTGATCGAATATCTCGACGAGATGGGATTTGAACTAGTGAGTCAGATCCATATTGGTAACGTGGATGGTGACTATCACTTTAGGCGTCGGTAGAATCTAAATTCTGTTTTGAAGGTTTCTTCTTAAGACGCTCTAATTCTAGTAAAACTTTTTGGTGTTCAGTTTGGAGGCTGGCGTAACTCTTTTCGAGTATCGCCAGCCTTGTTTCATGTAGAACGGTTTTACTTACGGATTCATGTAGATTCATCGTCAATCGATTAATATACTCATTAACAAATTCAGCTTCCATAATATTAGAACGTGCCTCCGTCAAGTGTGCCATAGACTACTGTTGAGCCATTTGACTGTAGAACATAACCATCTGTGCCGACGGCCAAGTTTGTCATGCCATTTGTTGAGTTACCAACTAGAATACCACCAGACGTGAGTGTTGATAACTTGATAGTATTTGCTGCAATCGAAACAGCGATCTCACTGTTTGCTGTAATGCTAAGAGTGCTATTATTTGAAATTAAAGCACCAGAGTTCAGATAAGCTTCAAGAGAAGCAATACCAAAACCAACAGCAGCAGTATTGACTGTCGTTGTTGGCTCAACTTCGAGACCAGTAAAGAGCTTATAGACTCCATCTGATGCATCACGAACAAGACCAGTATAACGTGTGCCACCGTTTGTGAACATACCATAGAAACCAACGTCGACGGTATCTGTACCGTTGCCGTTAGCAACCTTAATCATAGGATCTTCGATTGTAAGGTTGTTTGTATCAATCGTGGTAAGTGTACCAGAAACGGTCAGGTTACCGGAAAGAACAAGATCACCAATCGATAGCGCATTATTGACATGCACACCAGTCGAGTTGACTGTGAGTGTAGAACCGGTTGGGACACTAATTGAATCTGCTGCAACGCTGATACTATTCGAACCAACTACATTGAGAGTCACAGCTCCACCGGTACCACCACCGGTTATACCGTCGCCGGCAATTACCTCAGTAATATCAGCTGTAGTATTTGCCCAGTAAGCAGTTGTGCCGTTCGAGTGAAGTACCTGACCAGCATTACCAATACCACCATTGGCTTCCAGACCTGCGCCAGTAGAAATTGATACTCGTGTAGAGTTAGCAGTAAATCCGGTTACATTCAACGACGCAGTATTTACGTTTGGAACGTAAAGAAGGTTTGTAATCTTGTCAAATGTTAGGTTAGCAGAACCAGCAAGTGAACTACTGTCATTGAACTGAATGCTAGTATTTGCACCGGCAACACCTGGAAGAGGTGTTTCCCAATAGATAGTAGAACCATTCGAAGTCAGACGCTGGCCAGCAGTACCAATACTACCATTTGCATAAACAACTGTCGGTACTAGATTTGCTACGATAATATTATTGATAGCACTTGAACCATTGGCAACAAGTGCCTGATTCGCGGTGAGCACACCGGGATTGAACTTACCAGCAATGGTGAATGACGCACCATTTGAACCGATGAACAGATGGTCACCGTTTGCTGTAAAGGCCAATTCACCATTAGCTAATGACGGAGCGGTGGCTGTATTTAAAGATCTTTTGATCTGAATTAAATTAGCCATTAGTCTTCCTTATTAAAAAGTTCCCCCGTCAATATTCCCGAGGTCTTCGATTGCGAGCGGTCTTACTTCATATTTATCACTTACGGAATTATACACTAGAGTAGCACCTGATGTTACATTCACTTCATCAACATCGCCAAAATCTTCAATGCTACGAATTTCATTAATTTGATTCTTAAGAGTTACTGGTTTAGAGGCGGCAAGAGAGTCACCAGACGTGGTAACTCTTGCAATCATATTTGTATTCTGTATAATTTTAGCTTTGAGAGCCATGATTACCTCGTAACTTGAGGAGTGACTGTCACAATACCTTCAACCAAACGCGAGACTGTATTACTTGAACTTGTCAGTTCACAGTCATAAACATATCTACCAGCAGTTACATTTGCAGATGTAGCAGCATTCATACTCAGTGTTACAGTTCCGTCACCAGCATTAATGGCTACAGTAAAAGCAGTTGATGTAGAAGAAGTGTAGTGCTTGCGCATCTGTGCAGCACCAGTATAACCAGTTAGGTTTACTACATCGCCAGCATCATCGAGCACATCGATGTCTGTGCTGAAATCAGCGCCTTGGTCGATTTGTAGATTTGCCTTAATTGCCATTTATTCTTCCTCAAACTTAACATATCTATTTATAGTGTATAGATCTTTCTCATATTCAATTGTTGACCAGAATTTTTCGTCTAGATCTTCAAGTGTTTTTTTGAATTCTTCATCAAATTGTAGAAACTTGGTTTCTCTTCTTAAAGTTGAAGATATCATAAGCCTTTACCTTAGAAATTTCCAATGTGTCATAATCATAAACAACAGCCCAAAGTCTTCTTTCATCTCTTTCAAGTTCAGGAGGAGCTGGATAGATAAGTCCTTGTTCCTCACAATACTTTTTCACGTCTTCGTGTGTAGAATTAAAATAAACATCCACATGTGGAAGAACATTCTTATTCTGGTCAGATATCAAAGCATAGAATGGTTCAATTTTGCATGGTGGAAGATCAGGTCTTCTCATCGTCTTACCAGCAAACACATACTTTAGCCAGACTTCTTTTGTTACAAGATCATATTTCTTGCCGAACCATCTGTTTAATTTGCATCCATCTGGTAAGAATATGTTATACTCTTCATGATCTTCTTGGCTTGGGTACTCCCAAGCATACCAACTAACACATCCATTTGAATATGGTGGTCGATAGTTTGATGCGTATCCAATCATATTAGACTTATTTGATTTCAAATAATCAAGTGTAATATCAGGAAACGCATTAAGTAAATCTTCTATAATCGGATCAGCTTCAGGTAACTCTGTGCACCATGCTGTCCGAACTATTTCTTGATCGACCCACAGTTCTTCTTTAAAGTCTTTTAAGAAAAAATCTGAGACTATAAAATCATAACTAAGTTCTGTCATACATTCACAAACCTATATTCTGGTGGTTTGATATTATAGTGAATTGTGTCTTCATCAAAACTAAAAGGAACTTCCTGAATTACAGGTGTGTGTCCATCAAAGTAATAACCAAAGGCTTCAAGATCTACTTTATATCTTTCTGATACAAGATCTATCATTTCATTATCATATTCATTGATATACGACATATTAATATTGAAGCCATTATGTACATTGTGTTTTTCAAATGCTTCTGCATCTGTACCAATTACATCAGCAATAGTAGCAATGGCACTTGTTCTTTCTTCAAATTTAAAGATGTTTGCTTTGATCTTTCCATTTGAATCACAGAAATATCCATACTGCGGTTTTCTATACCATGGAATCGATTCGTCAAATAACCATTTTTTAAATTCTACATCAGTTCCAGTGTCTCTGCAATACAACTTGTGAAGTGTAGATTCGCGAGAGAATGGATTACGAATAAAGCCAAAGATATAATGATTTGAAAAAGATCTGTACTTTATCTCTTCAGCATATATCGAATGTTCTTGTACATAATCATCTACATTACAAAGTCTTCTACCTTCGCAATTTTTTAAAAGATAATCTGTAATACTCGTTCCGGAGGTTCGAGGATTGTGCACAAATGCATAAGCATTCTCACCATCACGTACAATCATATAATTAATCCGCTAATAGTTCAGGCAATGTTCTTCTTAGATCATTCAGAGAAGTAGCTGTTTGAATATCAGGATTCGTTGTGCAGTTTCTAAGAATATTCTTCTTAGCAATAATCTCAGCTTTTAGTTCTTCATCATCGGCTTCAAGAGCAATTTGATACTGAAGATCAAGCTCTTGTAGTTTTGGTTCACGAAGACGACGCATCATGTTCTTCCAGATTTCACGTGCTTTGACCATGTCATAAGCAAAATTATTATCTTCATCTAGTGTAAGAGCACCATAGAAGTAGTTGATGGCAATTCCAGTTTCTGACATTTTTCCGGCAAAACGGAAAGTAAGTTCTGGGTGGTTTACCGCAATTCTTTCTGCTTCAGCATCTACATCGATGGTATCATCAATCATCTGTGTAATACGAATCGAACCGTCTTCGGTTGTCCATACGATGATATTATCTGAAAGAGGTGTTCCTTGTTCTGACATCTTTATACCTTATGCAAACTGTATTGCCATGAAATTGTGAATACCACCTGGGTTTGTCATGAATTGACCGCCAGAGCTATTTGATGTATATTTTGTAAGCACACGACATGTTGTAGTGGTTTGATTTTCAATACCAGTATATACTAATCGTGCGGCGGTGCTTGTGCCTCCAGGTGCTTGCAAGAACGCTTTGTAGTTGGCGTTACTGAAAGTAATACTAAAGTTAACAGTAATATCACCATCACTGTTCCATGTAAGAGACGAAACGTTCTTAACTCCATATGTGTTGTAACTAAAACCAGCTCCTGGCGAATAATACGTACCATAATCATAATAGTAATCGTATCTCAGTGTAGCAACTTGGTCAGCCGAACTTGACCCAGTAAATCCTGTTGGTCCGGTCGGACCAGTTGGTCCTGTAACACCTTGAGCACCTTGTGCGCCTTGTGGACCAGTTGGTCCCGTAGGACCGGCAGGACCTTGAGGACCAGTTGCACCACCAGAGCCAGTATATCCAATTGGTCCTTGCGCACCTTGTGGGCCTGTTGGACCTGTTGGACCGGTTGCACCTTGTGGGCCTTGAGGACCTGTTGATCCAGTAAAGCCAATTGCACCTTGTGGACCAGTTGGGCCTTGCGGGCCAGTTGCACCTTGTGAACCTGTAAATCCAATAGGACCTTGTGGTCCAGTTGCACCTTGTGGTCCTTGAGCGCCCTGGCTACCAGTGAATCCAATTGGACCCTGTGATCCGGTAAAGCCTGTTGCACCACGCGACCCAGTAAATCCGATTGGCCCTTGTGGGCCAGTTGCACCTTGTGGTCCTTGAGCGCCTTGTGATCCGGTAAAACCATTTGTGCCATTTGTACCAGCAGAGCCGGTAAATCCAATTGGTCCCTGTGGACCAGTGGCTCCTTGAGAACCAGTAAAACCAGTAGGTCCTGTCGGACCATTTGTACCATTTGTACCAGCTGAACCAGTAAATCCGATTGGACCCTGTGCGCCTTGAGGACCAACAGAGCCAGTAAATCCAGTAGCACCACGCGATCCAGTATATCCAATACCATCAACCCAAGCTGCATCAGTACCACCGGTTCTTAAAAAGTATCCGGAGACTGAAGCATTTTGTGCTGGCAGAAGATTATTTAGACCGGCAGCTCGAGTTGCTGCATTTGTACCACCTTGGCCAATATTTAGAATACCATTAGATATGGCAGATGCATTGACTGTTAGACCAGAGCTATTTGCTACAACACCTGAAAGAGCACGAATATTGATTTGTGTTCCGTTGGCATTCACAACAGAGTTTGAAAGACTTAGATTGTCTGCAGATACCGTGAATGTTCTTGTTGTATTACCAAGTAGGACACCGTTTGCAGTCGGGATTAACTCACCGCTAAGCGATGTGTTACTAAATGTAAGGTTGCCAGCAACGGTTAAATCACCATTTACTGCAAGAGTCTGGCGTACAATCACATGAGCATTGACAGTGACGTTTGCCGTGAACAGCGAATCACCGTTTACTAAAAGACCATTGTCTATTTTAAAATTAGTATTTGCCATGTTAACCTTACTTAATTAGATGAGCTACGACTTTGACAGCCGAGTTTGCAACTGTTTGTACAAGATATAGATTCACATTCGAAGTATCAGCATTTGCAGTAAATGTTCCGAGTGGAGATGCTCCACCATTCGAAGCAACAGTACCATATGTGGTTACGAATGCCGACAAACCACCATCATGAGCAAGGACCAATTCAGAAAGTTGTGTATTACCATTCTTTACCTGAACTTCAAACTTAGCTGATGAGTAAGTTGCTTTCGGGAATCTGTAAACAAGAACAGCACCAACAGTTGAACCAATGTCAGCGTTTGCAGACACATCAACTACATAGTCTGTTTGGAATGTTGTTGCACCACCAACAGACAGAGAACTTGCTAATGTAGCTGGTCCAGCTACACCAAGAGTGCTAAGTGCATTTGCAGCACCTGTTATGCTTAGTGTATTTGAGAATGTAGCATTACCTGTAACAGCAATGGTATTAGCAAGCGAGGTTGCACCGAGTACTGTCAGAGTACCATCTGTTTCGATTGCTGTTGACGTAATAAATGTATTAACTGAACTGTTACCAACATTGAAACGTGTTGTTGTCAGATTGACGTTAGCACCAACATTGATTGCAGTGGCATTTGCAGTTGTAGCATTTAGAGCACCAAGTGTTGCCAGACCAGTAACACTAATTGTATTTGAGAATGTAGCATTACCAGTTACAGTAATTGTATTTGATAAAGTAACTGCACCAACTACACCGAGTGTGCTAGCAAGATTTGCTGCTCCGGTCACCGCAAGAGTATTTGAAAGAGTTGTATTGCCTGTTACTGCCAGGGTATTTGCTAATGATGTTGCACCAAGTACTGTCAGGGTACCATCTGTCTCAATTGCAGTGGAAGTAATGAATGTATTGACTGATGAGTTACCAACATTAAAGCGCGTTGTTGTCAGATTGACGTTAGCACCAACATTGACAGCAACCGAAGCATTCGCAGTTGTGGTATTCAGTGCTGCATTTAACGATGCAAGACCAGCAACATCCAGCGTATTGGCAAGAGATGTTACACCGAGAACTGTTAGAGTACCATCTGTTTCGATAGAAGTCGATGTAATAAAGGTATTAACCGAGCTATTGCCAACATTAATACGTGTTGCTGTTAGATTGACATTGGCACCTACATTCACGCCAGAAGAAGCATTGGCAGTTGTGGTATTTAATCCACCAGAAGCATTTGCAAGACCAACGACTGTCAGAGTATTTGAAAGTGTTGTTGCACCAAGAACATCGAGTGTTCCGTCTGTATCAATCGCAGTAGAAGTAATCGCTGTATTTACAGATGAGTTACCGATATTGATTCTAGCAGCGGTCAGGTTAACGTTAGCACCAACATTGACTGCGGTTGAAGCATTTGCTGTTGGTGTGTTTAGGTTACCAGCAGCATTTGTTAGACCAGATACAGTTAGAGTATTTGAAAGTGTTGCAGCGCCTGTAACATCAACTGTATTTGATAATGTTGTATTACCAGTTACGATCAACGTATTCGATAGTGTAGCATTACCTGTGACAACAATTGTATTTGAAAACGTGGCGTTACCAGTTACAGCAATGGTGTTAGCAAAGTTAGCATTTGATGTTACATTAGCAGCACCAGAAATTGTCAGGTAGTTGGTTGGTGTAATTACTAGATTAGCAACACCAGTCCATGAACCATTTCCAAACTTGCTGTCGAATGAACTGTTACCAACAAAGACAGTATCGGCATTTGCATAAACATTTGCACCGACAGCTACAACCGTAGTGTTACCAACAAACAAACCAGTATTGAAAGCAATTGGTGTAATGTTAGCTGTTGATGTACTATTTGCAATTTGAATGCGGCTAGGTGAAATATTCGTGTTGACAGTACTGCTAGATTGTGTTATAATCAGACTACTGTTTACAAAGGAATTAGCAGATCCTAAGCCAAGGTAAACACCAACTGGATTCAGGTAGCTGTTCGAAGTGCTGTTACCAGCAAGAACACGAATACCAGCGTCCGCGGCAACATAAGCTGTAGCATTTGATGTAATAACTAGGTTAGCAGAATTACCAGTTGCTACGTTACCACCGCGAAGAGCTGTCGATACAGCAACAGTATTTGCGCCAAAAGTACCCCACAGTTGTGATGTGCGGCTAATGGTTGAGTTACCAGTGTTAGCAGTGGTTGTATTTGCAGTAATGATTTCGGTCGAGAAGGCATTCAGCAGCTCGTTAGTCTGAAGTAACCAGACTTCAAAGCTATCAGTAATGATATCAACGTTAGCTACTAATCTTGCCATTAATTATTCCTGTGTATTAACTGCTGCAAAAGATGTTTGATATCACGGAGATCATGTTCTACTTCACTCATTCTCTTGCACAAACTGTTGTTTCTTTTGCTTGCTTCTCTTGCAGCTAAGAACTTCTTATATTCTTCTTCATTGTTATTTATGATAACGCCAGAGTCAGTATCTTTTACATACCCTGGATGATTTGTATCAACTAACATTATGCAGAGACTCCAATCACTTGGATTTGCTCTACCTTCGGAACAACGTGAGTGTTTTCTGAAAGAAGAACTACCTTAATCTGCATTGTGTTATATGTATCAAACTCGGTATAAGAAGAAGTTACGTAGCGAGCAACGTTATCATTAGCAATATTGTTCCATGCAACGTTCTTATACTTCAGCTTGTCAACTCCGACATCACCAATGATGTTTGTATTCGAAACACCCTTAAAGAGTGTAATCGCCGTTGAGTTGGCACTTGAGACTGGGAAGACTTCATGATTATCCGGAGACAGAATGTCGTACACACGAATCAGATCACCAGTCGATAGGGTCGACGATTGATCGGCTGTGGTAGTAATCGAGTTGCTGCTCAGTGTTGTTAGGAAGTTACCAGATAGACCTGCCGAGATCTCAGGGAATTGTGGAAGACCATATGTGTATTCCCACAGATCCTTTGGATCTTCTGTGCTGAAACGATCGGTATTGTTCTTCAGTTCAAGCGGTGTCCATGCCTTATCATCGAAGGCATCTTTGTCAGCTGAATTGTGAAGCTTTGCATAAACTTTAATTTGTGTACCAGCTGGACGGTATCCTGCCAGATAGACAACAACGTCTTCAGCGTACTTGCCTTCGCCAAAAGATATCTTCTTCGAGATATACTTTGATTTAGCCAGACCATTACGGTCAACTTCTGTGTCATAGTCGGCAATACCACCGAGTGTCGCAGTAATAGTATTATTGATATCGTTCTGATAGAAGAAGAAGTCAAGCTCGTTTGTCTTCAAATATGGAACTGAGAATCGATTTGCTTCTGAAACCGATACATTGAATGCCACGTTAACGACAGCCGACTTTCTTTCTGTGCCATAGAGGTTGATATTATCAACTTCAAGTGATCTTGAAAGAATGTATGACTCACGAACCGCGTTGTTGAACTTCAGCAGTTCAAGATTGTTAACAGTTGCCGGCATTGCGTTTGATGAGTTGGCAATGTTGTATGTCATCGAGTAATCAGATGTACTCGGATTACCGATCATGAATGTTGGCTTGAAGTTATCAACTTGGAAACGATCCAGTGAAACAACGTTAGCCGAAGCACCTGATCTTGTACCAATGATACGTGTACCCGTGACAAACTTTACAGTGCTGTTTGCATTCGAGTCAACAAGATAGACTTTCTTCTTTGTGTAATCAGTAAAGTAAACAACACCAACTGGCGGAACTTTAAATCCGATACCAGCTGCACTGAAGCCTGGGAATTTATCAACAGTCATTGCAGTAGTATTAATCACGTTTGTGATTGTCAGAACATCTCTGACAGAACCGTTTGAAACTACAACTTTGTCTTCAATACCTAAGTTGGTGAATGTCGTACCAGAACCTATAACAGTGTTTGATGAAGACAATACTGTGATTGTACCAGTTGCGTTGGCAATGTCTTGGAAACACCATTCACCACCAAGTAGTGCACCTGAAACCGAAGGATCAATTGTAAAGAATTCGTAATCTCTGTTGACAAGTGGAACTGTTACGTTATTCGAAACAAACTGAGCAACCTTTACTCTGAACTTCAGGTCCTTGTTGCTAAACTTATCATAAGTGTTTGAGTTAGTCGCCTTATAAAGGAAACCGTCAAAGCGAGACTGAGATCCTGGTGATGCATTGTTTGTGACGCCGCCTGATCCAATAAGTCTATCACCTTGAACGTTTGTCCAGATGTCATAAGCAGGATCGTTGTACTTGACAACAATACCGTAATACTTACCAGTCTTTACAAGAACCGGGTTTGAGAAGCCAACTACGGTTGGTGTCTGTGCATCATTGCTGACGTTCACAGAATCGTAGTCAATTGCCTTTACCGAATTCACCATCGATGAATTTGGATTCGGATCGCCGTTCTCGACTTCACAAATCCAGACGTTAATACCAGGCTTAAATGCACCACTTACGTTTGCATTCTCTGCAGGCTTTGCCTTAAAGAATAGATCTACGGAAGTCAACATGATTTCAGCCGCGCTTGCAACTGTATCAGGATTTACATAGAATGTTTGGATGTAGTCAAATGTCGACATTAATTCCTCTTAATCTTTTCTTTATTTATTCTCAGCGAAGGCGCTCATTTAGGTTATCCCAGTCAACGAACCTAATATTATTTCTTTCCATAGCATCATTAATATACTGAGAAGTAAAGCCACTTGGAATTTCAACCGTTCCTGGGGCCGGTCTGTCAGAAGTTGAAGCCATTGTGCCCGTAAGTGAAGTATTCAGACCGACTGGTTCAGAAATATTTGCTGGAATACTTGTGTAATACTTCATTCCAATAGAACCAGTTGTCTTTGAGTTTCCGTCATATGATTCAACAATAAACACCTTGGTACCAGCTTTTGCTGCTGCCAATTTGTTTTGTTGTTCAAGATCTGAAGTTGCTTCATTAATACCAGCATCAAAGTAGAAGTCAAAGTTCAGAGTACCATTGGTATCTGTCAAAAGACCACTTGTATTTGTTGTTGATGTTCTTGATTGCGCACACTTCGATGTCTGATCTTCGCCATCAAACATAAACTTGTGATATGTATTTGGCTTCAGACCAGTAATAGCAATAGTGAACTTTTGTGCGTCAGAGATAAAGTCGCCTATTGGAAGCGGACGAAAAATATTACCACCAAAGATGTATTGTGTTGACAGTGTGATAGTGAACTCTGATGGAGATACACCATGAACAACACCATTATAACCAAAGTTTGCTGGGTTCGGTACAACACGAGTTTCACGGGTTACAACGTCTGATGGATAGTATAGTTTGTATCCGAATGTACCAGACTTCGAGCTCTGTAGGAATCCACCGCTCTTTTTGCCCTTGTAAACACGGATCTTATAATAGATGCCGTCATTCGGATTATGTGTCCATAGAAGCTTAAACTGATCTTCGATGAATCCACCCACTGGACCAAACGACTTACGCTCGAGTGAGCCTGAGTGTTCGATCTTTCTGCCGTCGTTCAGGACACGTAGACCCTTTGCAGTGATGTCGGCATTTGTAATCGCCTGTGCACCAGCAGACGTGTAGGTAGTTACATAGTTACCGCCAGCAGTTTGTGACTGGAAGACTTCGAGGGCCATGTTGTTGTCACGGCCGTTGATGTAGAACTCAACCGGTCCAGCAAGGGTGCTGAATGTATAGAAGAATTCTTCAAAGACATTGCCACTGTTGCTATTCGAAGTGCTACGCTGTGACTGAAGTGCAACTGACGTTGTCTGTGTAACAACAGTGACTTCAACTGGACCTTCAACTGCACCGTCTGTTGCATCATTCTGAGATACAATAGTAAACTCATTGAATGGCAGAGTTACAATACCCGTTGTACCGTCTTCTGGCTTGAATTCAAGGTTAAGTTCAGTCAGCTTAGGACCAAGTTGATCTTCCTTGATTGTTGCATAGTACTCAGGATTGCCAAGATCCGAATAGTTGTAATCAGTAAACGGATCAACAAAGAAACCAAAGCGGAAGCGATCATTCAGTGAATCGAGTGACGACGGAATGAATCGTGCTTTTGCCAGAGCTTCAGCAAGAGTAAATGATACGTAGTATTCAAGTGTTTTGATACGATTCTCAAGAGAAGCAATATCAGACATTTTGTATCCCTTGACTTGGATACGCGAACGATCTGTTGCACTAATCAGAGACTTAACCGTATAGTTCTTTATTCTTCTTCCGTATGATTCGTTGGCAACCTTCGTGTCAATAATCTTTGCCATATCAGCTGATAGCGATCCTGGCAGTGATGGATACGGTGGAATTGTCAGAACCTGAAGCGTGATGCTGTTCTGTGGCTCAGGTGGAACTTCATTCAAGAATCCGTTTTTACCAGGACGAACCACGAAATCGCCGTTGCTATCAACAACAACACGATCTGTACGTCCAAGATAGAACTCAATGTTTGCAGTCAGATCTGTGTCTGGTGCAGGGAAGAACTTCTCGGAGGCAGTAAATCTTGCAGATGAACTTGGCTCGGTTGGGTTGATGATTGATGCAGCATTGGCACCAGCAGCAACCGACGAGATGTCAGTAATCAGATTGATTGTGTTTGCCGAACGTGGACGGAAGTCGTATTGATCGCGAAGATCGTAGTATATTCCACCTGTTCCAAGAACCTCTGGAATTTCCATGGTGTGCACATTTGCAGAAGTAACTAGTGCATCGAATCCGAGAGTATCGTCAATTGGATACGAACTGATTGTTTTTACACCAGCATCGCCGCCAGTAAAAACGTCGTACTGAACCAGAAGAACATCATTTGATGAGAGTGTAGTTGCACGTGGCTTTCTGTACAGATAAGAAGTATCTAGATAATCTTCCTTCTGGTTGGTGTCGACATAGAAATCGTTTGTTACATCAAGAGTACCTGATGTATTGCCAGTAAAGAAGATTGGTTGGCCGGTCAGTGTGTGATTCTCTGAGGTTGCAGTTGCAGTCAGAGTCAGGTTAGCGCCACCACGAGTAGAAGCCAGAGCCATACCAGTGCTGTTTGCAAAGACAGCGTAGTATGTTCCTGCATCTGATAGACCGGTAATTGTTGTAGTATTGTCAGCATAAACAACCGAGTCACCGTTTGCAAATGGGTTATCTGAGATCAGAACAAATGCATTTGCTGTACCAGAGTTTTCAACGCCAGTGTTTGCATTAAACGATAGAGCTCTTGACGCGCCGTTTGCTTGGAATACTTTTCTCAGACGGTATGCATCTGACAGACCAAGTGCCCATGGACCATTCACACCACCTGCGTTATTCGAGCAAACAACTCTTGTGTGTACTGAGCGGTTTGAAGACTTGACAGCAGAACTTACACTTGTACGAGTTGCGTTATAGACAACCATTACGTTAGCGGATGAAGAACTGCCAGTCGAGTTTGCAATATTATTTGCAAGGAAGATCGTCATGACCTGGCTGTTTGATACGCTCACGTTTGCATAACGTGCAGCTTTGCTTGACAGCGAGACAGGAACGTTAGCTGGATAGTAGAGAGTTGCAGTACCACCAGAATATGTTTGACCTGCACCAGCAGTTAGAACCATTGACGACGCACCAGTTACCTGAGATACCTGAGCAACAACTGTTGTACCGCCAGTGCTATTTGCAAACTTGATGAAGTCCCCGGCACTGAATACGTTCAGGAAGTTTGTACCGCCGGCACCTGCAACAAGAGTATTGGCAGTGGAACCAGCACCAATAGAAATTGTTCCGGTTGCTGCAGCCAGTGCCTGATAATTGGCCTTTGGAATGATAAGAAGTTCATTCTTTGCAGATGTGCTCAGTGCACCAGAATAAGGGAATGCTTCGCCAGCACCAAGGTTTAGTTCGATAAAGCCAGATGTATTTGCAGTCTCTGACTCATTGACAGTGCGGTATGTGTAAGAAATATTTGCAGCAGTCTTCATTGCTGGAACAGAGTTGTAAAGAAGCGATGTGCTTCCTGCATCCTCCAGTTGAGCCTGACCGCTTGCACCGATGATAACGTCTGCAACACCTTTGTTTGTTCCACCGTAGTATACTGAACGTACGTTACCGAAGTTCTTACCACCGTTCATAACAACATCAAACAGATACAGGCGATATACAGCATCAGCTGCGCCGATTTGTCCTGATTCAAGAGTTACTGAACGAATACGTGCTTCACCAATCTTGTTACCAGATGCCGAGATAACATTGCCAGCTGATGTTGTAACATAAGCTGCTGTAGCATCTTGTAAATCTACTTGCGCGCCGATATTGAAAGCAAAGTTACCACCAAGTTCCTTTACACGAACATAACTACCGTATCCAAGACGAAGCTTGGCAGCATTGTTTGTTCCTGTTGCAACACCTTTAGCAACGTTTGCTCTATAGTGTTCGGTCTCTACACGATAACCGTTGATATATGCTTTACCTGGATCCACATTCATCTTGAATACAGAAGATGTTTCAGAGAATGTTGCCGAATCACGAGTTGCAAAGATAAATTGATCTAGAACGTAGTTACCAGATTCTTCGTATGTTCTCTTGGCAATCTCGTCGCCAATAACATTATAGACTGTGCTTTGGTTCTGTTTGTATGGGCGGCCGTCAGCAAACTCGATGATTGGAAGGAAGTCAGTATTTGCATCCGCTTCTTCCTTAGTAAGAACAGTAAGTTCTGGAGTTAGCTTCAGACGATCTGCACCAGGAGCAGCGTAGTTGAAAGTGCCAGTAGCGTTATCAAGAAGTGATGTATCTTCGTTGCTATCAATGATATCTTCTGCGGTATAGAAACCAACTGACTTGCTAAAACCTGTATTTGAGTACTTATTGACAACTACAAGTTGTGGAGATACTCTTGAGAAGAATCCCTTTTGATAGATAGTACCTTCATCAACAGTTACACCATAACCAGTGCCAACTGGAGATACTGCTGAGTTTGCAACAGTGATAGCGGCCATATAGTTAAGAGCAAAAACATCCAGATCTCCGATTTCGGTAGCCGAAAGAGCTGTGGTTGATTGCTTCATTACTGTTACATGCGGTGGAACGTAGTAACCAGATCCTTGGCCAATTACAGAAATAGATGTTACTTTACCAAGAGCATCTGTAACAAGAGATCCTGATGCGCTTGCACCAATTAGAGCAACAACGTTTGCAGTGTTTGCAGTGTTAGCACTGCGAATTGTTTCACCTGGTCCAAAGCGCCACAATGTTGTATTTGCAGTACCATCAGCAAGGTTATTTGCATATGGTCTTACTTTGAGAATAAGTACTTCAGCATTTGCAGTCGCATTTGCTTCTACAATAACAAGATTTGCTACACCATTTTGAATGGTATGTCCATTGGCAAACGCACCGGCTGGGAAAGTATTACCACCAGTAGAGTTTTGAACAGCAAGAGCTGAAACAACTACTACCGAATCTGTATTACTAAACAGAGAAGAACCGTTATTTACTCGTGTCTTGAAAATTGGATAAAGTGGACTAAAGACTTCGAGTGTATCACCTGCAGCAAATGTTGATGTGTTTGAATTTGTGCCTGATGAGTTATACTTTACATAGAGCGTATTTAGATCTGGTGAACGCGATTCAAAACCGGCAACAGTCTTAACAATATGACCTGCCACATTTGAACTGTTACGAACAGACATACCTTCAAATGCAGTAATAGCAATTTGAGTACCGTCTGTTTCAGTATCCTTAATCTTAACATAAGGAAGAACCGAGTGGCGGCTAATGTTACAACCTTCGATGATTGTACCACGCTTAAAGATGTTATCGCCAAACTTCTCAACTTGATTCTGTAGAATGGTCTGGAGTTGATTAAGCTCACGTGCCTGAACGGCTACACCTGGCTTGAAAAGAACACGATAAAAGTTCTTCGCCGGATCATAGTCGTCGTAGTACGGAAATACATTTAGGTCTGTCTGCAGAGCCATTTATTTAGAACTCCAAAATTATCTTAATTATTTCTGATTTATTGTTGCTTCGAGTAATCGGATCTAGATTTTCAATATATAGAACTTGACCGCTACCAACAACAAAGTCTCCAGGATATTTATTACTCAAATTCTCAAGTGTAGCGCCAGAAGTGACTCCGACGATATTTCTTACGCCTGCTTCATCTAAGTTATAGATACCAAATTTATTACTAATAAACATAGTATCGTCATCTACGCCACCACCAAGAGTGATAGAGTGGAAAGATCCACGTGGCATAGCAAACGAGATAAGGCTCTCTTGCTCAATTACTTCGTCAGCAATAAAGCTTGTACCACCAGATGGGAAGTTGCCCACTAGTCTCGAAAGCTGAACTGCTGTATTAAATGCTCCGGCCGGTTTATCATTTACCTGAATAGCTACAGCTGGAGGAGTGAGGTTAGCGGTTGCTTCAATAATACTTGTTACGCCAGAAGTAAGACCAATAATCTTTGATTCTTCTGAGAATACGCCAGCAACATTTGAAAGAGTGACCTGTCCAGCACTAACTGATGTTACTTTACCAGAAGCCTGAAGAACAAGAGCCGAGATTTCACAATCGTCTGCAGTAAACGTAGAGTTTGTTGATGCAGTGATTTGATAGTCTTGTGGAACACCACTTACAACAGTAAGATAGTTATTACTTCCTTTTGTAACTAGAACATAATCACCTGCAGTAAAGTTATCTTTAAATGTAGGTGTCTGTGGATTAGCAAAGACAGCAGCTAATTGGCCATTAGTTCCTGTTGATGTTGTAACTGTTAGTGTCGGAAGAGTAACATAGTTGTTACCTTGGTTCGAAACTACAACAGATGTAATTACACCAGATCCATTGGTTGCAATATTTGCAGAAAATCCAGATCCACCAGTACCGGTGTTATTTGCTACAATAATATCGGTATTATCATAAGCCGTTCCACCGTTTGTAATTGTAATAGTTGAAGAGATACGGCCTTGATTTGTTTTCTTAATAGTAGTATTTGAAGCAGTAACAGAAACGTTTCCATGAAGCTTATATTGCTTGAACTGGTAAACAGTTTCACCAATATTAAAGTTACCACCTACAGTATTAGCAGAGCGGAGAATTAAATCAACATTTGTGTAAAGCGGATTCTTAAGAATTCCAACCTGACGGAAATCGTTTTCAGTTGGAATTGTTGAACCTTCACTATTAGTGAATTTAGTGCTAATGCAAACTCTTCTGGCTCCAAGTTCTGTAAGTGGATCTGAACCATGACCACCTGGAGGAGAAACAATTGGTTGAAGAGTTGCGGCTGTAAATCCAGCGCTGTTTGCAACAGAAGCTGGCATATCAATAAATGCACTGTTAATTGTAATTGGAATTGTGTCAGAAGTCTTGCCAGCATAAGACTCGCCATAGCGATAACCGGCACCGACACTCAGCATTTCAATTTCTACAATTGAATTGGCTGTTGAATCAATAATTGCTCTACCTTCGGCGGCAGTTGTTTCTGTTCCATCACCCCAAACATAAACATACGGATAGACTTCGTAAGTATCGCCAGCGGCCGGTGGTGTTGTAAAAGCAGAATTCAAAGTAAAGATCTTTTGTCCGCCTACACCACGATAATCAACAATTCTACGATATTGGCCAGCAGCACCAGCAGAAGAAGTTGTGATTTTGATTACACCACCACGATAGTAATCATCCTCAGCTTCAGCATCATCCGGCGCACCATAGATTGTATCAGCACCTACTGACAAGTCTGTTGTTCTAAATGTACCATTAGCAATATAGTTATCATAACCTTTGCCGCGTGTTACAATATCAATGACTTCAATTGTTCCAGGTGTAGCATTTGTTTCAACTGATGTATTAGCAACAACAGGAATATAATTTGTGGTTGCAAACTTTTCATATTGTGTTTTTGTTACACTATACATGTACTTCCAGATATAACCATCGCCGGTTACAATCGGATCAAGTGTTTTAGTAGATGGAGCAACAGTAGAGTTTACGTTCACTGTAGTGTTACTAGCATTAAATAAACACTTGTAAACATTAAATTCAGTGCTATTATCTATAACTGTATAGAATCTCTTATCATAAAGACCACCATCGCGGTGATCGTACTTATGATAGAAAGTATTTGAAGACCAGAGATACTTGTTTACAACATGTACAACATCACTTGTTGCAATTCTTTTTGCAAAGATCATGTTATCATAAACATCAAGGTTGGTTGACTTAACACTGTTGTTTGGTGTAGTCAGATTTGTATCACTTCCAGGATACGGAGTATGCTTGCCAGCAAAGACAAAGTAGTCGTTATTAGCAAAAGAGCTCACAAAACTTGCAGCGCTTTCTACATTAAAATTAGTTGTTACAAGTTTTTGAGTAACTGACATTTATTCCTCGATCGTCTTTGTCAAGTAGTGACCTGATGTAGAGTCACCACTAGCTGTAGTATTTGCTGTTATATTTATCGGAGTTCCATTGGCAGTTGCTGACAGTTTCACAGTACTACCAGATGTTTGTACAACATAATAGTTGGTATTATTTGCCAGTCCTTGAACAATCGTATTCGCTGTTGTAGTAGTGTATTTTACAATATCACCATTTGCAAACGGATTTGGTGTAATATCAGTATCGATTGTTTCATTTACTGAACTTACATCGGCTGCAGAGTTGAACTGTACTTCTTGACCTGTTGCAATCTCTGAAAGTTCTACTGTTACTGAATCTTCTTCAACGATCAGTGCTGAGCCAAAGAATTTAGTACCAGCAGTATGCATTACCTTCTTAAACATATCGGCATAACGATCAACAGAGATCTTTGAAAGAATCTCATACGAGTATTCTTGGTAATAATCGCCGTCATGAATGTACATGTCTTCAGACAAGAAGCCCCTTGAACTTCTATAGTAACCTTGACCAATACCGTGCCCATCAATTACTACTGTAACCGAACCAGATCTTGCACCATCAGCTGATGTATATTGAAGAACATCGCCGTTAGAATAACCAATACCAGAGTCGACAATCTGAAGCGATGTAATCTGACCATTTGCACTAATAACGTTTGCTTCAATATCAGCATTAAGACCGATTGGATATAGAAGATCTAAATCTTCAGTAATGCCGGTTACATTTGCCGAGGCACCCGAAACGTCACCAATTAGAATAGAACCTGCTTTGAATGTATTTTCAAATGTAAGTCTTTTTACACGAACTACAGAAGTATTAGCAGACTTGACAATACCTTTGGCAGTAGATGTTATCTGGACAGATGCAATGTTTGATATGTTTGCACTGACATATGGTGTAGAGTATGAATGAAGTGTGTTTGTTGTAAGCTCACCAGTATTACCCGACACACGAACAAATCCATTTGCACCAACTGTATAGATTGATTGAACTACGCAGTTGACAATTGGCGAACTATTTACATATAAACGATCACCTGGTAAGAATCCTGGAATGGTCGAGAATGTATGTGATTCGAGTGATGCAGAAGCAGCATTGATTGTTTTGACTGTTCCGCCACGTGTATCTGATAACTTAAAGCCAACAGTGTTCGAGCTAACAATATAGTATGCAGTGTTATTTGCCAGACCATCGATAACCGTGTTTGCCGCAGGCGTACGATAGATGATTCTTTGGTTGTTAGCAAATTCGTTTGCGTACCTGACAAGATTGTGGCCATTTGCGGCTGGATTATAATATCTAAGGAAGTGGCCAGAATCACCAGGATTCAAAGCAGTAATATCTACGATAGCACCACTCACTGTTTCAGACAGAGCAAGACCAGTGGTGTTGGCATTTCTTACATAATACAAAGCGTTATTTGTAAGTCCAGTAACGGCAGTGTTTCCAGCAGCAGTAAGATATCTTACTTGCTGACCATTTGCAAAGAGAGTATTTGCAGTTGCAATACTAATAAAGTTTGCGGTGCCATCAACTGCAGTATTTGAGTTGAACGATGCAACATTCGAGGCCTGTGTAATATTGATATTTGCACCACCGGCAGTTGACGAGAGCGTTACGCCAGTAGTGTTTGCAAGTGCTACAAAGTAGAATGCATTATTCGATAGACCCGAAAGTGCAGTATTTCCGTTGTTGGTATAATAACGAACGTAAGTGTTTGCAGGATAACTTACGTCAGCACCAGCAATTAAAATAAAGTCAGTATTTGAGTTTACTTGGTCGGTAGTATTAAATGTAGTATTGTTTGATACGTACAGAATGAAATCATTTCCACTTTGAATTTCATCGTCTACATTAATAGTTACAGCTTTCTCGTCGAATGTGTTGCTATAAGCACCATCATCGACCTTTAAATCATAGTAAACAAGGTTGGCAAATGTTTGATTTACTTTTTCACCAACAGCAAATACACCTGTTGCATCAGAAATATTGATAATAAAATCTTTGCGATCAAATGCTGAAATATATGGTTGATGAGCCAGAACGTATGGATCGACGTTATAGCCAGAACCGGGGTCAACGCCTGATAGAGAACCAATTGTGCCAATTGTGAACTTGTTAAATGACAAGCAAGAGAAGATTGTATTCTTTGAGTCGCCCTGTGGATTCTTTGGAAAGCCAAGTGCTGCAGCAGCCACAGGAAGAGCAGCATATGCTTGATTTGCTTGTGTAAGTGTAGTGTATACTGTAACAGCACTAATTGCAGTGTTTGTTGTAGCGTTGTGCTTTGTTACATTACTGTTAGCATAAGCAGTTGTGTTAGCAGTACCACCGGTATTACTAAAGTAATTATGATTATCTTTTGTTCTAAGTACACCAGAACCAATTTCAAAAACTGTACCATGCGTAAGCTTATACAGATAATGGCCTTCTTCATTTACTTTATTATTAGCAAATGTAGAGAAGTTGGTTGAATTGATTTGATCAGACTTGCGATACGGATAAGAAAGAATTACACCTGTGCTATTTGCAAGAGCAATGTAATAGTAATCGCCATTATAAAGACCAGTGAGTGCAGTATTACCAGCATCGACTTGATACTTGACAATGTCACCAATTGTAAATCGAGTATTTGCAGTCGGCAGATCAATAAATCCAGATGTGGCATTCACTGAACTGTTAGCATTAAAGCCAATCTTGCTAATTTCTTGATAAACTCTATCACCCACAACAAAACCAGCATTTGATCCGACTGTTAGAGTTACACGATCGTAATCAAGTGTTCCTACACCATTAGCAGAGATTATGTCAGTGCCAATAAAGATGTCTTCTGTATCACCAAGAGTACCAACATTAAATTGCGCACCAGAACCAAAGCTTGTTGAAAGTGGAATTGCGGATGTATTGGTTGTTTGTGTCAGAAGTCTTGCATGTTCAGATGCGACATAGTCTCCACCAGCATTTGATACTGTGTATGTAACTGTAGTTGCAATTGATGTATTTGTATCAGTATAGAATCTATCAGTTTCTGTAAAGTAACCTTTCAATGGAATGAATGTCAGGTTACCAGTGTTCGATCCAGAGTCATGAGATACAGTTAACAGAAGGCCCTCAGCGACCTTCTTGTTATCAGCATCATAACGATAGATTCTGCTACTCTCAAGAATCTTATCGTTATTTGCAGAAGAGTATTTTAAAGTATTGATAAACTTCTTAATCTCATATACACCAACAGTAAGATTTACTTCGGCTACGTTTGCAGATACTGAAGAGTTTGTAGATACTTCTAATCTTTCTCCAATTGGAAACGTACCACGAGCAGAACTGATTACAAGAGTATTACCGGTACCAGCCGGAGTAATACTATCGATTATACCTCTGCCAACAATAGCAGAAGTATTTTTATATAGAACATCCTGACCAACTGCAAGTGTTCCAACTTGGTTTTCAACCGTCACAGTGTAAATTTCTGGAATACCCATTACTTTACCGCCAATCGTTCTGTCTTCGATTGTGTTGGCATAGAATGAGATGACATTGCCAGATGTATAGTATGTTGCGGTATTTGTAAACACACCATTTACGTGTGAGATCATCACCGTGCCATTTGCACCTGTTTGATCTAGATCGATAATCTTACCGGTGCCGACAACAGTACCACCAATATAACGTGAGACTGTATCACCAATCGAAAGATTGGCAATTGCGCTGGTAAATGTAGCATTTACAATTGGTTCAACGGCCTGTTCGAACAGGCGGAAATATTGATCACTATTTGTGTTTGCTACTACATTATCAAGTGTAATTACTTTTTCAGAGATAATAGATTCTGTATCAAGTGTGTAACCATAACCGCCATCAATAAAGATGAAGTCAACGATACCAGTTGCTTCACTGACAGACTCAACACGAGCAAGTCCACCTTGTCCGTTCGTGGTACCAGCAAATGTAACAATATCACCTACACGGAATTCACGGCTGCGATCTTGTAGTAGTACACGCTTAACAGAACCAATCAACTTAGCTCTTTTTGTTCTGTCATAAACTGGACTATTGTTGATATTTAAACCAATAACCTCGCCATTGTTAAACTCACCTTGACGACCAGAGATGTAAAGTAGATCTACATATCCAACAGATGTACGACGACGAATGAACTTTTCGACAAATGCCTTGGCACCAGAAAGTGCACCAACAATTTGTTTACCAACATACTCGACATTAAAACGGCTGTGTGTAACTTCTAGATATTCTGGTCTTTCCCAGATACCATCTGAAACGCGAAGAATGTTATCTGCAGGATAACGTACTTCGGCAGCTGTACCATACACCAATTTGAAGAACAAGTCAATAGAACGCTCGGTACCCTTTGAACGATACAGATCAAGCGAGTTCTTGATTAGTAATTGCTTGTTTGTAGCAGTATCGAATTGAATGTTTTTCAGATATTTTTCTTTGAACTGGAGAATAAATTCATCAACAGTCGTATCAATGTCACGATAGTCTGGAAGTTTACGTGCTTGATAAAGAACGTTATTAGCAGATTCCATCCACTCAAAGTATGCTTTGGCAAAAGCAATGAACTGTGGTCCCTCTTCCTGATAGAAAGAAGGAAACTGGTTCTCAATAAATGGAGAAATGATTGCTTCTATTTTTTTCATTATTCTCTGATCTGTTCGATTGTGATGTTCACGTCTGGTTCAATGATATTTAATATCACATTCTGGATGGCAGTAATATCACGTGATCTTGGCTCAGCATAGATCTTTAAAGATGTACCAATATAATTTTGAACAGTAAAGTTTGTCAGCCTTACAACACCAGTATCATAATCAACTGTACCAACATCGACAATCTTCTTGTGATTTGCACCAACCGGAGTTACAATACGAACAACACCATCACCGTTGTCTTCTAGAATGCAGTTCTGAATTCCGGTATATGTGAATGGTGTTGATGTAATACCATGTACGTCGATGATTGGATGCTCATCACCAAGCAAAGGAATTTCCTGAGTAAGTGGAGACTTGAAATCGATTGTTAGATTCAAAGGAACACCAAGATCTGGAGTTAGATACTTCACAAGATTCACTTCTGTTTCGTTACTAATAACGCTAGCATCTGTAGCATCGATAGCTTGAACCATTTTTGAGTATCTGAATGTTTTTGCAAAGCTATTTAGATTTGTTGATGCATAGTTTAGAATAGCATCAATTGCATATGCACGAAGATCTTCTGGATTTAGACCAGTTCTGTTAATGTTATATCGAACAGTACTATCAATCTTAAGATATGTATAATCAGGAGTTACAAAGAGTGGTTCCATTGCTACAGAAGAACGCGAACGAAGGAATCTTCTGTATTCGTCTTCTTTAATCTTTGGTAGACCATCAACATCTGTCAGATCAACTGAAACAAAGATACGACCAAACTGTGGAGGTGTTGCATCCTCGCCACCGTATGCAGTCACCGCATTAATCTCTGGATAGTTGGCCTTCAATAGATTTTCATAATCTTCAGCAGTCACAGCACGTTCTTGAGTCGTGAAAGCTCTTGGTGCATTAAACTTGATTGAGTTCAGATCTTCTGCAACGGTTCCATCTGCGGCTGCTGATAATGTTGTAATAGCTACATTGGCTTCATTATCAATACGAGCAGCATTAATAAATCTAAATGCGCCATTTGGAAGTTCACCATTTGATGTTCTGTATTCGATTACTACAATCGAGTTATTCTTTGGTTTGCGACCAACAACACCGTCACCAAATACTACTTCATATATATCACCAACTGCTGGTTGTAAAAAGAATACTTTGGCATTTTCATCATGACCAAATAGCGAAGTAGCACGTGAATATTCTAGTGTTGTAGATCCATTGTCTTCAAGTATAGTAACAGTAACGCTGGAAATGTCAACGGTTTTGTTGTTAATCTTATAAATTAATGGATTGCCATAATCTACGGCATATGTGTCTGTAAGATAAACACCTTCATAGATATCAATAGATTCACTTACA
>Ga0315909_10000852_pt1 | contig 40751 bp, 39 predicted proteins | sample LakEriMetagenome_11_FD_203527 | JGI IMG/M metagenome (GOLD analysis project Ga0315909, IMG submission 203527) | Freshwater fungal communities from buoy surface, Lake Erie, Ohio, United States - Buoy 2 MA125 | ecosystem: Environmental > Aquatic > Freshwater > Lake | place: USA: Lake Erie, Ohio... | reverse complement strand
AGCGGATGCACATGACGCTGCGTCAGTGCGCTGGGCTGTTCGGCAAGGCCAACCTGCCGCGTGAATGGCGTGAGACGCTGGACAAGGAGCCCGAGCGCGAGGTCCAGGTCCAGCGCTGTGTCGCACCTGTCGAAGAGTACACCTACGACAAGACCGAGAAGCCCCGCAAAAGCGCGAAGTACATGAGCATGTACATGGCCTGTGGGGTCGATGAGAAGGAAGCCGGGCTGGGCGAGGGCCATTTCAACTGGTTCCCGTACCTGGTGCGGCGCTGGATGACGGTCTCGGGCGAGCCCTACGGTCGATCGCCCTGTGCCGGCGTGGCTCTGGCTGATGCGCGGACCCTGAACATTGCCCAGCAGGCGCTGCTCAAGAGCGTCGAATGGAAAGTGGATCCGCCCAAGGTCGCGGCTCATGACGCGGTGGTCGGTGAGATCAACCTGCGGGCTGGCGCAATCACCTATTACGACGCCAGCGCAATGGGAGACGGCAACCGGAAGGTCATCGAGAACCTCGAGTCGGGCGACCCGCGCTATGGGATTGAACTGACAGACCGGCTGGCGATGAACCAGGGCCGTGCATTCTGGCAAGACCTGTTCAAGATGCCCGACAAGCAGATGACCGCCTACGAGGCGGGCAAGTGGATCGAGGAATACGTCCGCTCTGCCGCCCCGATCTTCGAGCCGATGGAGAGCGAGAACGCTATCCTGATGGATGCGGTGTTCGAGCGTGCATGGAGCAAGGGCGCGTTCGGTGACCTAGACGAGGCCACGCAGCTTCCCGAGGGAATGCCCGATGGATTGCAGGGCGCACAGGTCGATTTCGAGTTCGAGACGCCGCTATCGATCGCCTATCGTGAACTGAGGACGCAGCAGGCTGAGGCTCTGGTCGCCAGGATGACGCTACAGGCACAGATCGCGCCTGACAGCCTCGACAATGTCGATTGGGACGAGGTCACACGCGGTGCGATGGGCGACACGCCGACAGACTGGGCGCGTGATCCGAAGCAAGTCTCTGAGATGCGTGAGCAGCGCCAACAGGCGCAGGCCGAGCAGCAGCAGAAGATGGAACAGGCGCAGGTGCTCGAGGTCGGGCTCAAGGCGCGGCCTGAGAACATCAACAAGCTTGAACAAGCGATGGAGGGTGCCTGATGGGCCTGACACGGTCACTCGTCGAGTCTTATGCCGAGACACTGACGGCCCTCGTCGCCGTAGACAACAACACCAGCGGTTTCATCAAGGATACCGAGGGCTGGCGCGTCCTCGCCGCTTCAGCCGTAGCGGTCACCCACACAGGTAACACGAGCGAGACTGCGCTGGCGACCATCACCATCCCCGCAGGCGCGATAGGGCCGAACGGCACTATCCGCGTAACGGCGCTGACAACCAACAACAACAACGCCAACATCAAGACCACGCGCTTTAGGTGGGACACAATATCGGGCACAGATTTCTTGGGGTACGCGACCACCACTAACGTAACGCACCAGCCCCAGCGGACCATCTGGAACCGCAACTCTGCGTCCTCACAGATCAGCGTTCCAGCAGGGATCACAAACCCTTTTGCTGCCATCTCTATCGCCCCCGCTACAGCGGCGATCAACACCGCCGTCGCTACGACATTCGTCATCACAGGCCAGCTTGCCAACGCGGCTGACACCGTGACGCTGGAGAGCTATCTGGTCGAGATTTTCTATAAGGCGTAACGCGCCTCCATCCACGCGACCATTAAGGATACTGGCATGGCTACGAAACTGAACGGGGCGATCACCGCCGCGAATACGCCGACAATTGTTTTCACGGCTTACCAGGCGTTCGTCCTGCGCATCGAGATCGAGGCGGGAACCAATGTGGTCGCGCTTCAGCAGGATTTGCTGGACGACCTCGACTGGCAGACGACGGACACGTTCACGGCGAGCGGGACGCACATAGTTGACGTGCCAGAGGGCTGCGCCACGACCTTCCGGCTCACGGCCACGACCTTCGACACAGGCCCAGTCAACTGGGCGGTGAGAGGAAAGCTCAACGCAAACGATACCATCGGCGGCGCTTCTGGCGGCGTGCTGGACATCTTTGAGGAGGGCGGCTCTGCTGTCCTTGACGAAGACGGAACAACCCAACTCTTTGAAGAAGCCGCCTGATGGGCTTGACTAGGAGTGGCGGATCGTCAGACGGCCCGACCACCGAGGCCAACCCGCTTTCAATCAGCGCCGACGCCTACATCAGCACGGTAAACTCGACCACCGCGACGTTGGCGGGCGGGGCGACATTCACTGGCACAGCCGAACTTAACGCCTATCCGGACGTGATGGTGACGCTAAAGAGCAACGTCGCCGGCACGCTGTACGTTGACCTGTCGATTGACGGAGGGGCGAACTACGACACCACGCTGACGTATGCGGTCGCGGCGAACACGGGTGAGTTTCACATTGCGGTCAAGGGCAAGCGGACGTGTCGCGTCCGCTACCTGAACGGGTCCAGCGCGCAGAGCTATTTCCGGCTATCGACGCAGTACGGCACGTTTCGGCTACCTAACCAGAGCATCAACCAGACGCTTCAGAACGATGCCGACGCTGCGGCTGTTCGGCCCTCGCACTTTCAGTACGAGGCGGCGCTTGGACGGCGCGCGGGCGTCACGACCTGGAACAATTTCGGATACAATTCTGACGTAGACATAGGAACAGAGATTGTCGCGAATTTCGGCGGGACGTTCACGCCACTGGCTGCGGCCAGCACGCTGACGTTCACCTGCTCGTCCAACTCGGATATCGATGGCGGCACAGGCGCGCACGGCGTGGTTGTCTATGGGGTAGACGCGAACTGGAACAGCCAGATCGAGGTGGTGCTGCTGAACGGCACGACGCCGGTCGTCACGACATCAACGTGGCTGGGCATCAATCGCGCGGCGGTCTATCTGGCGGGATCGGGCAAGGCGAACGCCGGGACGATCACCATCACGGCGACGACGGGCGGCGCCACGCAGGGGCTGATCGCGACAGGCGAGGGAACGACGCAGAACGTCATCTTCTTCGTTCGCGACAATTATCAGGCGCTGATCGACTTCATCTTCCTCAATGCCGAGAAGCTTAGCGGCGGTTCGACGCCCAAGGTCACATTCAAGATTTGGGTATTCAGCGCCGTTTCCAACGCGAAGTACGAGGTGTTTCGTTATCTCATCGATACCTCTGCGGGCGACGGACACCTGGACCTGAGTATGCCTCAGCCGCTGGTAGTTGGCGAGAAGAGCGCCGTGTGGGTCGAGGCCACGACTGACACCAACGACACGTCGTGCAAGGCAAGGTTCTCGCTGGTTGAGGTTGCCGACTGATGGCCACCAAGTTGAGCGGGACAATGCAAGCTGAATGCAAACGATACTATTGGTGGAGCTTCGCCCGGCTCCAACATGATTGAAGAAGCGGGCGAAGACATGCTGAACGAAGACGGTGCAACCAAGCTAAACGAGGAGAATGCCTGATGGGCAAGATTAGCGCTATGACTGCCCTAACGGGCGCAAACGCTGCTGTTGGTGACCTGGTGCCTGTGGTCGATGTATCGGCCACGACATCCGGCTCGAAAAGCATGACGCTGCCGGAACTGTTCGCGGCCATCCCTGTGGTTATCACCACGGAGATGACGGGATCGGGCGCGGCTGCGACGGACGAATACCTGTTCTCGGATGCAGGCGTGATGAAGACGATCACGGTTGCCGAATCGGTCGCGGCGCAGATCGCTGGCATCACGACGACCATGCTTGGATCGGCTGTGGTTCCCGCCACTGATACGATCATGGTGTCGGACGGCGGCGTGCCGAAATCGATGACTTTCGACGAGCTGATCTCGGCTGTCGCGCTCAACGGCTTCCTGACGCTGGGCGATATTGCTGGCCCGTATGCCGATCAGGCAGCGGCTGCGACGGCCATCACGGGAACGGGCAAATTGTGGTATCAGACCACGACCGGCCTCCTCGGCATCACGTTGACCTGATGACGCCAGAAGAGAGCAAATCCCTTCAGGCCAGGCGCAAGGCTCTGGTCGAAATGAAGGAAGAGGCCGTTGGTCGCGCCAATCAGGCGAGCGGCGGCATCGCTGTCATCGACGCGCTCCTCGCTATGGATCGCGTGGACATCGCCACCTTCGTGCGCCCGCAAGTGGCTCCTTCCGAGGAGCCGCGGACGGGTACGGATGGCTGACGACCGGCGATCCGTTATCCCTGAACCAGAGCGGATCGCCCTTCGCCCTGACCAGGCCCCGCCGCTCACCGTGGACGACATTGCAGCCATCAAGGCTGTGATGTCTGCCAGGGCGTCGGGACCGCAACAGGCGTGGTTCGTTCAATACCTGCTCAGTATGACGGGCGTCGTCGCTGGCGAACAGATGATGTCGTCCGAAGCATGGGCATTCAACGCGGGCAAGCGCTGGGTCGGGGCAACCCTTCTCAGCATAGCCGAGGTCAGGCTTGTGACCACGGGCGTCCGCAAGGCAATGGAGACTGAGAATGGCTGAAGAAGCCGCAGAAACAGTAGTTGTGGAAGCGCCGGCAAAGGCTGCGCCCGCACCCAAGGCAGAAGCAAAGGCGGTCCCGGCGAAGGCAGAAGCTGCCCCCGCAGAGGCGAGCGAGACGTCATCGGACTATGACTGGCGCGGCAAGCTGGCTGGTGAAGACGCCAAGTTCCGCAAGGAGCTGGATCGGTTCACGGACGAGGGCTCGTTCGCCAAGGCGTACAAGGAAGTCCGATCGAAGGCGACGGACCCGCGGCGTGTGTCCATTCCCGGCGATGATGCGACCGACGAGGACCGTGCAGCCTATGCCAAGGCGCGCGGCATCCCCGAGACACCGGACAAGTACGAGATCAAGACCAAGCCGCCGCAGGGCTATGAGCCCAACGACACGGACAAGGAGCGCCTGACCGACATCACGGCGTTCCTGCATTCCAAGGGCGGCGTCTATGCTGATCCGGCTGTGATCAATGCGGCGCACGAACTCTACTATCGGGAAGCCGAGACGGCTGTGGCCTATGCGCTTGCGACGGCTGCGCGTCAGGCTGAAGTGACCAACGAGATGCTGAGCAAGCTGTGGCCTGGCCCTGAGAAGGCTCGCAATGTCGGCTTCGCCAAGGCTGCGGCGGCGCACTATTTCGGCAAGGAATGGTCGGATATCGCGGACATGCAGTTCGCGGACGGCTCCCTGCTGGGCGACAATGCTCAGTTCATCAAGGCGATGGCGCGCATTGGCCGCGAGACGATGGAGGATCCGATCTTCCTCGAGGCCGGTCGCAATGGCGCGGATGCAAGCAAGACGATCCAGAGCGAACTGGACGGCCTGCTGGCGCTGCGTGCGACCAACCGCGCCAAGTACAATTCTCCCGAGACGCAGAAACGTCTCGCAGAACTCTATGACGCCAAACAGCGCCATGAAGATCGGTCTGCCTCTCACTAGGCGGATCACCAGGCTGACTGTCACCCCCGGCGATCAGGGTTGATGGCTCAGCGCGCAGTAACCTGGAAACAGCCCTGCGAGCTTTTCGAAGACTGCCACGCGGCCCTCGGCAACGAGTAACCCACGCGGCGGACGGCATCGCCATTTCTGTCATTCATCACACAAAGGATGCAGCACATGGCTGTTAACCAGATCACGTCCCAATTTCGGACGCAGTATAACGACGAGTTCAAGTTCGACTACGAACGCGAGCCCTCGCTCCTCAAGCAGACCGTCCGCAACGACGGCGCGCAGCACGGATCGACGGTGAAGTGGGACGTTGTCGATCCTTCCGATGCGGCCAACGTCCGCACGCGCGACGGCCTCATCCCCGTGTCCCAGCTTGGTCTCTCTCAGGCGACCGGCACGATGGAAGAGCACTTCAAGAAGTTCCAGATCGACTCGTTCGACCTGTTCAGGGCCAACCCGAACACCCGCGCTGCCCAACAGCGCAAGGGTCGTGCAGCGATCAACAAGGCCATCGACCAGTCGATCATCGACGCACTCGATGCGTCGTCCAACGCGATCAACTCGGGCAACGCCATCGACTTCGGCGTCAAGTCCACGTTCCTGACCTGGGTCTCCCAGCTTCAGAACGCTGACGTTGAATGGAACGGCAACATCTGGGGCGTCATCACCCCGAACGCCTGGCTCCAGATGGAGACGATCAACGACTTCGTCTCGATCGACTTCAACTCCGTGAAGCCGCTGGTCGAAGGCGCACCGCCTGTTGGCCAGTACAGGGAATGGCTTGGCGTCAAGTGGCTGCGCCACACCGGCCTCACCGGCAAGGGCGGCGCCACTGCCAAGTGCTACATCTACGACATGAACGCGATCGGCCACCAGATCGACGGCGAGCCGCAGACGCACATGTACTACGAGGACGAAGAGGACAGATACGGAACCTGGGTCAAAACGATCCATTGCGCCGCGCTTGTGCTTCCGCGTGGCGTTTACCGCGCTGTTCACGACGACACCGCGTCCATCGCGTAATCACCCAGAACGGAAGGAACTGAACTATGGCTTATACTCCTGCAACTCTGGGGATGGTTTCGCAGACTGGCGGACCTCTCGGCATGACGACCTGGGTCTACGACACGGTCGATAGCAATGCGACGACGTATGCAATCAACTACATCTCTGACGCTCTCGAGCGCGGAATGCAGAAGGGCGACATCGTCTACATCCGCATCTGGACGACTGCTGTTCCGACCACCTCGGCGGAAATGAGGACGGCTGCTGGCACCGCCAACATCCTGACGGCGACCTACATCCACCTCGTCCTCGGCATCTCGACTGCCGGCGCCGCAGACCTGACCAACGGCTTGGCGATTACGATCACCAACTCGTAAGGCGACGACCAACTGGGCGGGGGCTTCGGTCCCCGCCCTTAACTTTCTGGAGACAACATGGCCGAACCGATGCGCTGCCCGACGAAGAACGTTCTGGAGATCGAGCACGACGGCAAACAATTTGGCACCTACGTTGCGACCCTGCCTGTTGGGCATACGATCGAGGACGTACTGGCGCCGGAATACTTCGGACGGATGCAGGCCCGTGGCCCGACCGACAAGCTTCTGCGTGAGGGCGACTTCATTGACGTGCGCCCGGCTGACTGGTCCTGGTATGTGCGCCTGATGGTCCGCGCCTGCCTTGGATCGGTGGACAAGGTCATCACCTCGGCCATTCATGGGCCTGTGGTGTTCGAGCACGGCACGCTGCCGGCAGGCTGGTCGATGCAGTACATGGGCATCGAGCGCAAATGGACGGTCTTCTTCAAGGGCGTCGAGAAGGCTGCGATGTTCAACTCATCGGAGCAGGCCCGCGCAAAGATCATCGAACTGGGCGGCGAACCGGATGATGGTGAAGCGCCCAAGCGACGAGGTCGCCAGCCGCGCACCGCCGCAGACACTCGACTGGATGCTGAGGCTGTCTGATGACGACGCAGACGGACGTTATCAACGACGCGCTTGAACATCTGGGCGAACCGCCCTCAAGCGGGTCGGATGACGATAGCACATGGGTTGTACGACTGACGCAGGCTTACGACCGTGAGGTCAAGAAGCTGTTCGAGGTTCACACCTGGAACTTCTCGCTCGTCAAGTTTCAACTCGCCGCAGTAAGCCCGACCCCAGACGGTTGGGCTTATGGCTTCACCAAGCCTGCGAAGTGCAAGCGCATCGTCAAGGTAGCGTCTGTCTCAACACCGACCGCCAGCCAGATCCCGTATCTGGATTTCGGCGGTCGCATCCTGACTGATTCCGAGACTACATGGCTGGACTATGTCGATGGCGAGAAGATCGACAGTCCAGGCATGTGGCCGGAAGTTTTTGCCGGCGCGCTCGCCGCCCAACTGGCGTGGAAGGTCTGCCCGGTCATCGGCTCGTCTGACGTGAAGAAGGACGAGCTGCGCAAGACGATGCGGCGCAATATCACCGAGGCGAAGCTGTGGGACGCGCAGCAGAACGGGCCGTTCGTAATCCCTCCGGGCGAGTACGAGAAAGCGCGCTACGGTTTCTCACGGCGCTACAATGGGTAGACAGGTTTGCTCTGTAGCTGACTGTGAGCGCTGGTGCTTCGGACATGGCTTTTGCGAGCGACACTATTCGCGGTGGCGCAAACACGGCGATCCGCTTGGTGGCGGACCTGATCGGGGCGCTCTCCACGTTTACCTAGAGGAGCTGATTACTCAGGACGGCGATGAGTGCATCGAATGGCCGGGGGCTAAATGCAGCAAAGGCTATGGGCGCGTCACGCTGAACGGGAAACGGTTGCTCGTCCATAGGTTCATTTGTGAACGCACGAACGGCGCTCCTTCATCCAAGAACCTCCACGCCGCGCACTCGTGCGGAAATTCTAGCTGCGTAAACTGGAAGCACATTCGTTGGGCCACGGCGAAAGAGAACGCCGCTGACAAGTACATTCACGGCACACGCCATTTTGGCGAAGACAATAGTTTCGCCAAGCTCACCAATGATGATGTCCTGTCGATTCGCGCCAATCCAGACAAAGTTGCTCAGGGGCGGCTGGCGCGGCAACACGGTGTGTCGCAGTCCATGATCTCAAAAATTGTGCTCGGGAAAGTGTGGCGGCACATATGAAGGCGAACCTCACCGTCCTCGCGCTCAACGGTGGCGAGGCTGACAAGCAGACGCTGGCGCGGGCTGATCTCGATATCTACTCCCGCCTCGCTGAGACGATGGAGAACTGTTTCCCGTATACCAATGGCGGGATGAGCAAGGTTCCAGGCTCCAAGTTCCTCGACGATGTGACGGCGCTGGCGCAAATCACGGACGAGGGCGGCACGGTTATCCTCGACGAGAACGGTACGTCCGAGATTGTCACGGAGGGCGAGAGCCTCGGCATCCTGCGTCCGTTCGTCCGGTCGCGGGAGATTTCCTACGCGCTCGAGCTATCGGCAAACCAGATGCGGTTCGTTGACAATGCGACGGCGACGTATGTGACCATCACTGGCGCGAATGCCACGATCGGCGCGTTCACGGATCAATCTGCGGCTCCGTCGTCAGGCGGCGCGGCCCCGATCACGGGCGGCACCAGCGATGTGTCCGACCCGTTCTATCTGGACATTGACTATGCCTCGATACTCACGTCCGAGGGCGGGTACATACCATAATGGGTATCACGGTATCAGGAGCTGACGTTGCTTTCGTCACGACGGCAGGCAGTGAGGCAATCGCACGCTCGGCTATAACGACAACCGCGCCGGCTGACGAGGTGACGCTCTCGTTCGAGGTGACGCGCCGTCCGCTGAAGATGCGGGCGGGAACGACTGCGGGCGGGCAGGAGATATTCACTGACCTGACGCTTTACCCCGGCCAGCATCTCATCACGTTCACGCCTGGCATCTCGCCCTATTACGTCGAGTTCCGCCTGCCAGATACGGGATATGTCGGGGCAACAGAGGGCAAGTCGAACCTGATCGGGTTCACGAGCCTCGGGGCTGGCGACCTGACGCTTGAGACCCCGTGGCAGGAAGATACGCTGCGGTCCCTTCGGATGGAGCAGAGCTTCGACGTTGCATGGATCACGACCAGGGGCGTGCAGACGCGGGTTCTGGAGCGGCGCGGGGCCAAATCGTGGAGCCTTCGCAAGTACCAGCCGGAGAATGGGCCGTTCTCGAACCTCAACATCACGACCTCGACGATGACTTGCAGCACCAATACCGGCGCTGGGACGCTGACTGCATCAGCGCCGATCTTCAGGGCCACCCATGCTGGTGCCCTGATGAAGATCACCCATCAGGGCCAGTACATCACGGCATCGATCGACGCTCTGGCCGAGTATTCGGCAAGCGCCAAGGTCACGGGCGCGACCACCAATCGCAACCTTCAGCTCACCATCACGGGCGTGTTCACTGGAACGCTGGTGCTTCAGCGAAGCATTGGCAGCGAACTCAACTGGGTGACGTACCAGACGCACACGGGAACGACCGACACGCAGTACAACGACGCGCTCGACAACCAGATCATCTATTACCGGGTGCTGGCGACGGCATGGACGAGCGGCACGGCGACGATTGTACTCCAGCACGCCAACGGATCGACGGACGGGATTGTCCGTATCCACAGCGTCGAGGCGGACAACTCGGCTACGGTCGATGTTCTGACCCCGGTGGGCAAGACGACGGCGACGACGGACTGGGCGTTCTCGGCCTGGTCGGATGCTGCGGGATGGCCTGCGGCCATTGCACTGTCAGATGGCAGGCTGTGGGCGGGCAGGGATGATCGCTTCTGGGCGTCTGAGTCGGATGACTTCGAAGGCTTTGAGATCGGGGCAAACGATGCGGATGCATTCACACGCCGGGTAACGGGCGGCTGGGGTTCGGTTCGCTCCATGCTTGGTGTGGACAAGCTTGTGATCTGCATGGACGCGCGCGAGGCCGAGGTCAGCTCCAACACGCAGGACGACATCCTGACGCCGACCAATGCGGCATCGCGGCCAAGGTCAAGGCGCGGCTCGGCTGATGCGCAGGCAATCGCGGTGGATGCCGATGCGGCGTTCATTGATCGATCGACCCGCAAGCTGTTCCGCATGGTCTCGGACGGCAACAAGTATGAACTCAACGAGCTGACCCGGCTGCACCGGACGGTCGCCGGCGACGAGGGATCAGCGGACGGCTTCATTGAGTGTGCGGTACAGTACAATCCAGAGCCGAGAATATGGCTCCCGTGCGACGATGGCCGGATGGCCGTGCTGCTCTATGAGCCGATCGAGGGCGTGGTTGCGTGGTGCAGGCTGGTGGATACCGGGGCCTACTACGAAAGCGTCTGCTGCCTTCCTGGTGACGTTGAGGACAGCGTCTATTTCATCGTGCGGCGGACAGTGAACGGCTCGACGGTAAGACATGTCGAGAAGCTCGCACCCGAGGCATGGGCGACGATGTCAACGGTCTGGCGCCTACGTGGTGCGGTTGTGTATTCCGGGGCTGCGACGACGGCCATCACCGGGCTCACCCACCTCGAGGGCAGGACGGTCTATTCGTGGACCGATGGCTACCAGCAGGGGCCGTACACGGTCACGAGCGGGGCCATCACGCTGGATTATGCGGCGAGCTATGCAATCACGGGCCTGCTCTATGAAGGCAAGTACAAGTCGCCGCGGGTGATGGGCGGGGCATCGATGGGTACGGCGATGACGCAGGACCGGAAGGTCACTCGCATCGGGCTCCTGCCTTACCGGACAGCGCCGGGCGCCCTGAAGTGGGGCCGTGACTTCACCAACATGGAGACGATCAAGGGCGATGATCCGGTGACCTTTGACGCGCCGATGGTCGGGATTACGGACGACATCAACAAGCCGTTCGCGGGTGCGACGAGCAAGGATCCGCGTGTCTGCCTGTCGATGCCGACAGCGGGGCCTGCAACTGTTCTGGGGCTGGTGCCTCACCTGGAGACGAACGAGAAGTCTGCGTGATTTCGCGCGAGAACCTCGATGTGTCCCACTTCATTGAGTGGGGGGTGGAGGAGTATCCGCATCCCAGCCGGTTCTTCGGGTTCGTGCTGCGGCGGGATGGCGAACTGGTCGCCCTTGCGCTGATCTGGGTGGACGAGAACGAGAAGTGGTGGGGCAATTTCGCGATGCGCCCCGGCTGTCCTGCGAGCGTCCACGCGACGACGCTGGATATGTTCAGGCGGATGGACGATGCAGGCGTTCCTGCCATCTGGGCCGATTGCAACTATGACATCCCGAGGGCTGAAGCCTGGCTGTTGAGGCTGGGGTTCCTGCCGGTGGATGCTTCGAAGAAGGAATGGCGGCGTGAGCTTTATTCTACAGGCCGTAGGTATCGGGGTGTCGCACAAAGCGGGTATGGCTGCGGCGAAGGCATCGACTATGGCGGGTCAGGCGGCGCTGGTCTCGGGCATGGGCGAGGCGAAGCAGCTTGAGACGCAGGCCGCGCGTGAAGTTGCGGTCGGCACCTATAACGCGGACATCATCAACCAGCGCGCCAAGCAGATCCTGTCGTCCCAGCGTGCGGCGGCAGCAGCGGGCGGCGGCGACACAACGGACGCCACGGTTCAGGCCATTACGGACGAGACGATCAAGAGCGCCAGCATCGAGAAGCTGATGCAGATGGCGAACGCCGAGGACACGGCGCGTCAGCTCCGATTTGAGGCGACCACGAGGCGGTACGCGGGCGCGACGGGTCTCCAGCAGGGACGATTGAACGCGAGCGCGCAGAAGCTGGCAACCACGGCGCAGACGATAATGAGCGTGGAGAAGCTGGGCTCCGACATTGCTTCAGCATTTGCAACGGGCGGAATGTCTACCTCATCATCCAACGCCGCGGGGCATGCATCTCAGAGCAGGGGCAAGGCGTCGGGCAAGCCGCGACGTGGTGGTTTGGGTGGCTAAGATTTACTTTTGTCCCAACCACCATGCCGCGACCTACCCGAGGATGTAGGTCCAGCGCTATTGCTGGATGAGGTGGACATTGTCTCGCAGACCACTTCGATTGATCTGTTCTCGGTGGACCCGCCGCTGGGAATAGCTCGCGTCGTGATCGATCGGTTTATTTCGATGTAGTCCCCACCGCAGAGTTCTCGTGCCTTTTCATGGCATGTGGCGATGGTCGCCAGCATCCCACCGCAGTGGATCAGCGATGCTGATTTTCCGTCAGGCGTGACGAAGCTATTCACAGTCGGCGCACCAATTGCGCACGAGCCAAGCATGAACAATCCGACGAAAGCGAGCTTTCGCATCAATTCCTCCCAGCGCGAAGTTGTGATTTAGAATGGCACGTATACCTCGCGCACAACAGATGGGGCTCGACCCCAGTGCGGCGCAGAACACGCGCGGCGTTGTGGATATCCCGATCCCCGATTTCAGCGGGCAGCGTGCTGCGGCTGAGGCGCTGGACGGTGTCGGCAAGGCGATGCTGGAGTTCGGCAACAAGCTTCAGGAAGCCGAGACCGACCGCAAGATCGTTACGGCCACGAACGCCACACGCTCCGAACTGGACAAGGCGAAGCGGTCTATTCTTGAAGACCCGAACGTCAAGCCGGAAGACTACGAAAAGGTCTACCAGGAGCGTTCAGACGCAATCTTCAAGAACTACGGGGCGACCATCCCCGGCGGCAAGGCGAAGGCTGTCTGGGACAAGTACACGGGCGACCTTGGGTTCAGTGGCCTGACGGAGATGCGGGGCGCGACCCGCCAGAAGCAGCTCGAGAACGCTACAGCGGAGACCATCGCGACCGTTGCGAAGACGGTTGAGGGCTTTGCTGACCTCGACCAGTCGGAGGAAGTCTTCACGTCGAACTTCACGGCCACGCATGAGTACATCAGCGGTCAGGTCAAGTCTGGCCTGATGGCGCCAGACAGGGGCGCGCAGGCTCTGGCGGAACTCGAGACGGGGTTTCGCAAGGCCTACACGGAGCGCACGCTCTACGCGATCGATGGGATGCGCCAGGCCAAGAACTACGAGGGTGCAACCGAGGCGCTCTATGCTGCGAAGAAAGATGGCAAGATCGACGACAAGTCCTTCACCGCGACGAGGGCTGTGCTGCTGAACGAGCAGAACGGCTTCGAGGCGCAGGGGGACGCGGACAAGTACTGGGAGCAGTCTGGTGGGGATTATCAGGGCGCTCTGAAGCTGGCCCGCGGCGAGAAAGATGTCGGGCGCCGGCAGGAGGTCGAGAAGAACCTCGCATCGCGGCTACAGCAGGACAAGCTCGCCAAGCAGGGTGAGCAGGACGACATCGGCAAGCAACTGGCTGACCACGTTCTCAAGGGCGGCACAGTTGCCAATGCCCCCGCCAGCCTTCTGAGCCGGGTCACTGATGCCGGCACGCTATCGCTGGCGAACTCACTGGAAGCTGCGAAGACCCGCGAGACGGGCATGTCTGCGGCTGAGAAGGCGCAACTCGAATTGAGCAGCAACGTCGCCAAGTTCGGCTTTGAATCGCTATCGAACAGCAATCCGCGCGCCTTCATGGAAGGCTACAACTCGTGGCCGGCAGAGCTGCAGGCCACCTTCAAGGCAATGACGGGGACAGACCAGATTGCCGTTGAGTCGATGCGCGACAAGATGATCCAGACCGGGCCTACGTCCAATGCGATCGATGCTGTGCTGCAGGACGTGACCAAAGAGGCCCAACGCTTTGCCCCGTCGCTGATGAACTCGGACAAGACAAACGCCACGCCGAAATTCGTGTTCGAGGGCATCCTCTACAAGAACGCCAAGGCGCTTTCAGCCATGCAGGGCGGCAAGCCAATCACCCCAGACCAGTCCCGCAAGGTCGTACTGCAATCGATGGGCGAGTATGACGCCAAGAAGTATGGAGCTGGTGTGAACCTGGCGCTCAATTTCGATGCCGATCTGTACCGCCGCGTCACGGCGCAGCAGACCACGCGGCTTGGGCGTCCGCCTTCGAATGAAGAGGCGCTTGCCGCCTATAACGCCGTGGTCGGTGACTGATGCCAGTCATCCCATTCTCATCCGCATCTCGCGTTGTCGAGGTCGATCGCGCTGGGCAGGAGCAGCGCGACATCGAGGAAGCGCGCCGCTATCGCGAGAAGTCCGACGCGAAGCTCAAGGAGCTGATGAACACGCCGGTCAAGCGGTTCGATCCGAATGGCGGGACATCACCGATCGATGCCCCAGAGCCCGTGACGGGCGGCTGGCGTGTCAGGACGAATGGCGACCCGCAGCCAAACGCGGATGCCCTACCGGGCGGCGTGTTCAATCGCATGGGCGCTCCCGACATTGACGATCCGATGCGTGACGAGCAGGGATTTGGCGGGCCTGACAACTGGACGCCCGAACTCGCGATGCCAGCGGCCCCGGAAGGGGAGAGCTTTGTCGGCATGGGCTCGGGCGGGCCAGAGCGTCCCGTAGCAGGACTGACGCCTGAAGACATTGCCGAGATGAAGGCGTATCGCGACAAGCGCGATGGCGATCAATCCAACCTGCGCACACGCAGCGCATTGTTGGGCCAGACCAGCACGCCTGATCAGGCCGCTGAGGCGCTGGACCTTGCGAACAGGACCGGCGCCAATCGCGCTGAAGTCGAGAGCGACGTTGAAGCCTTCCGCAAGATGGACGTGCTGTCGCAACTCGACTTTGCGCGCACGAGCGCACCAAAGCTGCGAAGCTGGCTGGACGATCCGATCAACCTCGAGGTCGCCCACGATGATGTCGAGAACCTCGGCTGGTGGGAGCAGACGCAGGCGTTCTTCAGCCCCGGCAACTTGTCGCTGGATAAGGTCGGGCAGGCGCTGCAATCCGGCTTCGTGGACAAGATCCCTGAGCAGCTTTACGGCCTCGACCAGATGCTGGCCGAATCCAACATGGAAATCTACAAGGCCCTTCCCGACTGGTTTCCGGGCAAGTTCGGGCTGGTGAACGAGCAGATCGATCGCGCGCTCAGCGCCGACATGCGGCGGCGCGAAGCTGCTATCCGCGGCAAGGCGAACGCGCCTGTAGGCGAGACATGGCTTGAGCGCGGTATCTATGGCGCAGCGCAATCTGCCCCGTCCACGATCACGTCCGTCATCATCACGGCCATCACGAAAAGCCCTGTGGTGGGCGCTGGCTCGATGGGCGCCACGACTGCGGGCGGCGCTTTCGGTGAGGCGCGTGACGCCGGCAAGTCATTCGCTGACAGCCTGATCTACGGTCTGACGCAAGGCGGCATCGAGACGGCGACCGAGTTCATTCCGCTCAAGTTCCTCGTGGACGATCTGGCAAAGGATAGCTCGTTCGCCAAGACGTTCTTCCGGCAGGCTGCTGCTGAAGGCATTACCGAACAGGTCGCGACATTCCTTCAGGACGCCTCGACGTTCATCGAACTGAACCCCGACAAGACGCTGGGCGAGTTCCTGGCTGAACGTCCGAACGCTGCCCTCGAGACGCTCGTTGCGTCTACCATCATGTCAGGCGTCACGACGACGGTTGCGCAGGGCGTGCAGGCTGCGGGCGACCAGATCGACAAGAACGCGAGACAGAAGCGCACCGAACAGCTTTCCAAGACCTTCGACGCGATGGCGCAGAATGCCAAGGATTCGAAGCTGCTGAAGCGCCTGCCCGAGAAATACCGGGAACTGGTCAACCAGGTCACGAAGGACGGCCCGCTGGAAAGCGTCCGGATCGCGCCTGAAGCCATCACGTCATTGGCGCAGGAAAAGGGCGTCAGCGTCGAGCAGATTGCGCAGGCGTTCCGCATCGACCCGAACGAGATGGTCACGGCGATCGATACCGGCGAGGATGTGGTTATCCCTGCTGGGAACTACGCTGCCGGCCTGTCCACGTCGATGAAGGAGATCGGCGTCTCTGGCGAGACGATGCATCAGGCGTTCGCGCCCGACATGCGGCTTCGTGCTGATGATTTCACGGCGCGCGAGAGCGAAGCGGCGAAGGCGGCATTCGAGGCAGAGGCCACGGCGCGCGAGGATCGGCGCTCGACGGATCAGGCATTTGCCGACAGCGGCGACCGGGTCCGCAACACGATCCGCGAGCAGGTTACAGCCACGGGCATCTTCAACGCGGATGCAGCCAACACGCAGGCAGAGCTTGTTGGCTCGATGGTCGAGACGCTGGCCCTGCGGACGGGCGTTGACCCCGAGACGCTGTGGAAAGAGCAGGGCTTCGACATCGTCGCGTCCCTGTCGGGCGAGCAGCCGGAAGCTGGCGCACTGCCGCAGTCGATTGCAGAAGACGCCACCCCGACGCAGCGCCTTATCGACATGCGCGCCAAGGGCTCCAGCAATGCGGAGATAGCGACGGCGCTTTATCCCGACGCTGATGCGAAGACCGCGACCAACCGCGTCAAGGCTCTGGCGTCGAAGCACAAGGCGAAGATCGAGGAGCGGCGCGCGGCGCTGGAAGGCGCGAAGTCTCTGGCGCAAGAGACTGGCGATCTGGATATCTCGGATGAGGCCCGCCTGAAGCGCGCCAAAGAAATGGGAGCCGATGTCTCGGAGTGGGAGGCGCTCAACAAGGAGTATGAGGACGAGGTCGCGGCCAATGACGCTGAACACGAGACGCTCGCCAATGCGATAGACGATGAGCGGACTGCGGCTGAAGATGCGCTTGACGAGAAGCTTGACGCTGAGCGTGACGCATTCGTTGAGGCTGAAACGGAAGCCGCCGAAGCCAAGTACTTAGCCGCCGAAGAGGCAGCGCAGGCTGCTTTCACGGATGCGGAAAGCGCCGCGAAGGTCGTCCAGGTAGCCGCTGAGTCCGCCGCTCAAGATGTTGTTGACGAGGCGTATAGCGAACTCGACGGCGACAATATCGATCCAGAGACAGAAGCGCGCATCGACGCGGCATTTCAGGCCGCAATAGACAAAGCCGAGGCCGCATTCGACGACAAAATAGAAAAGGCTCAAGCTACCTTCGACGCCCTCATAGAGAAGGCCGAAGGCGCGCGTGACAAGGCCATAGAGAAGGCCGAAGAGAAGGCTGACGCCAAGAAGGATGCTGCCTACGAAAGGGAGATAGCCAAGCTCACTGCGAAGGCTGAGAAAAAACAGGAAGCCGCCGACGCAGAGCGCGATCGCAAGAATGAAGAGGCATATGATCGGTGGCAGGAAGCGCTGAACGAAGTTGACATTGCCACACCGGACGGCGTGCTTCGCAACGCTTATGATGACCCGTTTATTCTAGCTCAAGAGACACGCGGCGACTTCACCCCCCGCGCCGACCGCAATGTGGTCCGCCTGTTCGAAAGCGCCAACCTCTCCACCCTCGCCCACGAAGGATCGCACTGGTATCTCGACACCCTCTGGCGGATGTCGAAGACCGAGAACCCGCACCCGTTCGTGCTGGAGCAGCTTGCAGCCGTCCTCGAATGGCACGGCAAGTCCCCGAACTGGGACGCGATGTTCAACGCGGACGGCTCGTTCACGAAGCAGGGCGTCGAACTGCAAGAGGCTTTTGCCGAGAGTTTCGAAGCCTACCTCATGGACGGCAAGGCTCCCACAACGGCGCTCCGCTCTGTGTTCGCCAGCTTCAAGCAATGGCTGCTGAGCATCTACAAGGGGCTCGTCTCCCGCATTGGTGGCAGGGCGAACCTCAACGATGAAATCCGGCAGGTGTTCGACCGGATGCTCGCGACCGACGAAGCCATCAAGGCGGTGCATGTCGGGATTGCGCGCGACGGCGAGGCGATGGCGCAGGCAATCCTCAAGGCGCAAGACCCCAAGGGCCTGTGGAAGCCGGAGCGCAAGGAGAAGTTTCTGGAGCGTATGCGGGAACGGTACGCCGCAGCCCGTGAACGCGCTGAGGCTGCGCTCATGGCCCGCCTGATGGACGAGTACCAGCGCACGCAGAAGTCAGCGTGGACCGATGAGGAGCGCGAAGTCCGTCGCGAAGTCCAGTCCGAGATCGACGAGCGGCCTGAGCAGCGGGCGTTCTACTGGCTCTCGACGGGCCAGTATCGCGATACGCGCGAGGCGGCAGCGGAGGAAGCTGCTGCCGAGGCTGATGCAATGCGGTCGCTGCCGCAGACCGAGCAGGCAAAGGCCATCGAGCGACTGCAGATGGTTGCGGAGCGTGGCGAGCGCACCCTGGCAGAGCGTGTTGCGATTTCCGCGGCAGAGCGAGAAGCGATCAACGCCTCTGCTGCTGAGACGGGCCTCTCTGTGCGCGAGATTACGGATGCCGTGCGCTCTCACAAGGCCGCGCACCCGATAGCTCAAGGCTGGGCTCCGCTGGTTTACGTGCGTACCGAGATCGAGAAGGGCAAGGTTGCGCACCAGTACCAGAACGTGCCGTATACCTTCAGCTCCGACTCCAACGGCAGGCAGCTAGAGCCTGGGACTGCCGCCTACGATCGGCGCGTCAACAGTGTCGCGCGGTCAATGCTTGAAGAGGTGCGCTCGGTGTTTCGCCGAGCCGCCAATGGCGACAAGAACGCGCAGAACATCCTCGCGCAGGCTGGCTGGTACAAGGCCATGCGGACGCGCCTGCGGCACGAGTTCGGTGGCCTCGGCGACCTTTTCGCGGATCTCCTCGGGGCCACCAGCCCAAACACGCCAGTGCGGGGCAACTGGGCTAACGCGGTCGAGGCGCTGCGTCGTGCCAGCCGCGGCGATTTCGACGGCCTGATCCTGCAATGGGAAGCGTGGGCCGATAATCTCGACGCCGTTGAAACGGACTTTCGCGCCTGGTTCAACGAACGGTTGGACGAGGGCCTGGGCAAGAACAAGATCAAGGCGCTGCCCGAGTACAAGGCAAAGCTCGCTGCAGTGCGCGATGCCCGTGAGATATCCGACAGCCTGCTTCCGACCAAGGAATCGGATGCCAAGTACGGGTTCAACGGCAAGAACGTCATCCGCGCGATGGTTGACTTGTGGCGTGTCGTCAAGAACTCCGACCCCGACATTGCCCGGGGCGGCACGGCGCCCAAGGCGCTCAACTTCAGCGGCAACCTGATTGGGTTCCGCTCAAGGGCCACGATCGATGTCTGGGCTGCGCGTCTTCTGCAACGCCTGACTGGCGGGCGGCGCCTGCCCAGCATGGTCGAGGTCAGCCTCTCCGGGGATATGCGGGAGGATGGATCGACGACGCTGCAATTCGGGTTTGGGCAGGACGCATTCACTGCAGCGGTTGCGGCCATTCGCGCCGACCCCGAACTGCAAACCGACGCCGGCCTTGCCGAGATCAACGATGACGACCTGCAAGCCGTTGTCTGGTTTATCGAGAAGGAAATCTGGACGATCAACAACTGGACGAACTCCGCAGGCGAGGGCGGCTCGTTTGAACTTGAGGCCAACCTTACCGGCACCTCTCAGCAGGAGCGCGTCAAGGAGCTTCGCAGGATTATCGACGCCTCCGCACCAACCGCGACCGTAACAGCGGCGAACCAGGATACGGCTCCCGCGCTGAAGGCGATCGAGGACCACGAGGCCAAGCACGCTGACGAGATCGAAGAGCTGCGCAAGCTGGAGTCGGGCGAGGTCAAGGGCTCCAAGAAGCGCATGGCGGAACTGGGCAAGATCGTTCGCCCGCCGGCTGAAGCAACCCGATTGCTTGCCAATGTGGAGCGGGCCAAGGCCAAGCTCGAAAGCCTCGCCTTGGAGAAGGTGGCGGCGAAGGGCGAACTTGCGGCGCTGGAGCGTGAGGTCGATCGATTTGTTGGTGGCCTGTCGATCCAGATGTCGCAGGACACGCAGGGCATCGACTTTGTGCCGACCGATTCCGACATGGCGCGGCTGGGAGCTGCCGTCCGTCAGGCTATCTATGAGGCCGACGACAAAAGCGCGGTGCTGGGCTCCAAGGCGCTATCGACTGAGGGACGTTACGGCGGGGCCGAGCGTTCGCTGGATCTCGAGGTAGTCGCGCGTGAGGGCTACAACGCCAACACGCTATGGCGTGAAATGCTTGTTCAGGCCCAAGCTGCCCGCCAGGACAGCACGTTCCTCTCGCGCGTTCTGCGGGCGGGTGAGGAGTTCGATCCGCTGCGGCACCGGCCCGGCGTCGAGATCTACCTTCGCAGCGCCGCATCGAAGGAACAACTTGAGAAGGTGCTGGCCGACCTGGCTAAAGAGGGTGTTGAGTTTTTGACCGTGATTGTTGACGGTCGCCGGATGGCCGAAAGCATGGGCGGGGCGATGCCAGCCGCTGTCGGCGTTCGCCTGCAGTATGTCCCTGAATTTGAACAGCGTTACGGCATGGACAACCTGAGTGGGTTGGACGATGCGGCGCTTGCCGCTAAGATCAAACAGAAGGCGGACGAGCTAGAAGCCATTGCCGATCGCGTGTCTGAAACCGTCGAAGGCGTTTCTTTTGCTGGTCAATTCTGGTACGATACGCAAGTGGCTTTCAGTCACCAGTATCAAGAGAAGATTGATGGCATCTCAGCTGGAATATCTGAAGGAAGCCCTGCAAAGGCGCCTGACGGCCAACGGTGGCAAGGAGACGCCATTCGTTCAGGGCTTGAGAGCGCAGATCGCCAGGTACGAGAAGCCGCGCGCGGAGAACCCGGTGGAGACGTTCTCGGTGGGGATGCGGGGACCGGCCCCCAAAGCCTAGCCCAAACCGTAGCCCCCCGCCAACTCGACGCGATGGGCTTCTACAGCGCAGCGCAGGAAGCCGCACAGCGCGTTCCCGATGGCATCTGGCAGATGGGCTGGCAGGCAGCGCGCAACTCGCTGGCGAAGGGCAGAGGAACGTCACGACCGACATTCGAAGAGCTTGACCAGCTCGGCCTTGATGACGCCGTGGCTGAAGCGCAGCGCGAGGCGGGCGAGCCGCTGAAAGGCGCTGAGCTTCGCTCCGTCGTTCTGGATATCATAGACGCCAACCGCATCATGATCGAGCGGGCAGACGCCATCTTCGATCCGGCGAAGGCGCGGGCTGCGATCCGCAAGATGAACAAGCGGCAGCTTTGGGAGTCGCTCAGCCTGCATGATCGCGGCTGGTTCGCCAATCGCTGGGTTGAGCCCCGCGTTGAACGCGGCGTTCGCACATTCACGCTGGACACGTCAGACGGAGACACAATCGTCCTTCAGTTCAAGGAAGACGAGATGGTGATCGGGTATAGCGGCGACCCGATGCGCGTCTCGTCAGTCGATATTCCTGTCTACAGGAGTTTCACTCACCTGGGGCTCAAAGATAAGCCGCTGGTAGAAACCATCACTATCCGTCTTGGCGTTTATGAAGTCATCCCAGCGGCGGAGGCCGAAAACCTACTGCTCACGTCAAGCGTCAAGTACGCGGTCCAGAATCGGATTGGCGAGTTGTTTGCGGACCTTGGCGAAGAAACGGTCATTCGCAAGACGACACGCGAAGACTTGGCCGATAGCATTCCTCTCGTGGACAAGGGCTCGTATGGCAACGGCTCTCGGCGTCTGGAGCCCGAGGATTACGATCTTGACGGAGAGGCAACAAAGAGCGGCGAAATCCGCATGCTGCTCCCCGCTCGCTTTCATGATGACCTGACCGGGTCCACGCATTCCGGCGAGCCGGGCGAGGTCGTCAATATCCTCTGGTCTGTCCGCAAGGATGCTGATGGGAACAAGTCCCTCTTCCTGCGCCAGTTGCAGTCGGACGAAGCCCAGCAACTGCGCCGAGAAAAGGAGGCGATGCAGAGCAACCGAGAAAGCGAAATTCAGGTCTACATGACCCGCTTGGGCAAGACGCGCGCCGAGGCGGAAGAGGCGGTCCAGAACGACATCGATTCCATGCTGACCGCGCCCCTGCTTGCGCGCACGTCCACTTGGGTCAACGCTGGTGTTCGGGCTCTTGTCTTTGAAGCGGCCAAGCAGCGGATGGGCAGCGTGTCGGTTCCGACAGCGCAGACATCCACGATCATTCAGGGCAACGCTGACGCGGCGCAGCATTACGAAACCAACGTGCGCGGTGCGCTTGAGAAGATCGCGCGCCAGATGGGCGCCGAGGTCAAGGTCTCGACGGTGCAGTCTGCGGACTACCCGAACGGCGCAACCGTCTACACGATGCAGATCACGCCGCAGATGCGAGCGAAGATACTCTCCAGAGGCTTCCCGCTCTTCCAGACAAAGACCGGCAAGGGAACAACCACCCCGCCCGCTGATCTCCCCCTGATGCGCCTCAACCTGCAAGCCGTCCGCGAGCAGTATGGCGAACAGGCGCTGGCAGAAATCCCGCCCGAGGTTGCAGCCTTCAGCGCGACCGCGAACGATGTCGATATGTACCTTGCGACAGTCCGCGACATCCGCAAGACGCTGAACGAGACGCCGCCCAAGTCGCTGTGGAAATTCCTCTCGACGCCGCGCAACATCGGACAGGGCGAGGGCCGTATCAGCTACAGGGGCATCCGCGACACGGACGGCGAGATACTGAAGATCATTGGCGAGAAGAAGGCCGCGCGCGGGCTGATCGCAGACCCGACGAAAGACAGCAAGCGCTCGCGCTCCTATGACATGCAGCAGGCCATCGAAGCCGCATGGGAGGCTGGCTATTTCGACGGGGAAGAGCTGCCGACGCCGGCGCAATTCCTCGACACGCTGCGCGCCGACATTGACGGGCAGGCCCCGCGCTACCGCCGCGACGACATCCCGACCGTCAGCATGATCGCCAACGCTGAACGCTGGGAAGCCTGGTTCGACCAGAACGACATCAACATCCACGAGAAGGATACAGCGGCCCTACGCGCCAAGCTGGCCGTGATGCTGACCGGACAGGGCGAGAACGCGATCGGCCCGGATGAAGCAGCCCCGTTCTTCAAGATGCCCAACGGCAAAGCATTGCTCGACGGCCTGAAGCAAGGCCCGCTGCGTGACAAGCTGATCCGTGAGGAAACCCGCCGCCGCATGATCGAGCGCAATGGCGATGTGTTCCGTGACGGGACCATCATGGCGAAGGCCGAGGAATACGCCCGCAATGAGCTTCAGCATCGCCAGTGGGAGATCGAACTGGAAGCGCTTGCCGAGGCAGGCGGGCAGCGCATTGCGACCAACGCGTTGAAACAGCAGGCGATCGAGAACCTCCGCTCCAAACAGGTCCGCGAGGTGCTGAACTACAACCAGTACCTCACGCTCGAACGCCGCTGGTCCGAGAAGGCGATCAAGGAGAAAGACCCGGCCAAGGCTGCGGAGTATGCGAAGTACCGGCTGCTGAACTCGTATATGTATTCCGAGGGCAAGAAGCTCGCGGAGCAGATCGAGAAGACCCGCAAGCACCTGCTTGCCTATGAGAGCAAGTCCAAGCTGGCGCGGCTGTTCTCTGCCGGCAAGGAATACGCCGAGAACATGCGCGGGCTGCTGTCGGACTACCAGCTCCGCAACGAAAGCCGGAAGGCGGAGAACCAGCGTCAGGCGCGATCGGCGTGGATCCAGACGCAGATGGCGGGCATCGACCCGTTCGCAGCCTACGCCGATCCGACGCTATCTGTAGAGCAGCAGCAGATCGCAGCGGCTGAAGCGATCGAGCGCAGCAGCGTGCTTGCCCGCCTCTCGGATGGCGTGGATGCGCAGAACTACAAGTCGATCACGGTGCAGGAGCTTCTGGCGGTACGCGACGAGGCCGACCTGATCTGGCGTCTCGCGACCCTGAAGGACCGGCTGATCAAGGACGGCGAGCGTCGGAAGCTGTCGCTCGCGGCAGAGGATATCGCTGAAGAGATCGAGGCGAACCAGCCGAACGATAAAGGCCCAGAGCCGCTGGAAACCGACACGCCTGGCGAGAAGGTGAAGACCTCGATCCAGATGTACTTCGCCATGCACCGGACGTTGCAATCGCTGGCGCACCAGTTCGCGGGCGGCAAGGAAGGCGGGGTGTTCTGGCGCTATATCGTCAGGCCGCTCAACGAAGCGTTCGGCAAGCTCACCACGATCCGCAAGCAGATGGGCGAGGATGTCGCTGGCCTGTTCGGGGTCTACACGACCGCAGAGCAGGAACGCTTCTACCGCGATCGTCGCCAGTTCGCAGGCATTGGCCGATCGCTGACCACGCAGGGCCGTCTCGCCATCGCGCTCAACTGGGGCAACGAGAAGAACCGCCAGCGCATCATGGACGCCTATGGGTGGAACGACGCGCAGGTTCAGGAGGTTCTCGACTCGCTTGAGAAGCGCGACTGGGACTGGGTGCAGAGCGTCTGGGACTACATGGACACATGGTTCCCTGAAGCCAACCGCGTGCATGAGGCGGTCCACGCTGCGCCGATGGACAAGGTCGAGCCGCTCCAGGTTGCGACACGTTTCGGCATCTATCGTGGCGGATACTATCCGATCAAGTATGACCCGCGCACGTCTTCGAAGTCAGGCCAGCGGGCGATGGAAGCGGACGCCAAGCGGCAGACGGGTGGCATTGGCACACGCTCGCAGCCCGGCTTTGGCAAGAAGCGCGTCGAGGGCAAGGTCACGCTGCCGCTGCGCCTGTCCGCTCTGGATGTCATCACGCAGCATCTGGACGAGGTCGCCAAGTCGATCGCCACGGAAGAGACGCTGTTCGATATCGGGCGCATCCTGAAGCAGCCCGCCGTCGAGGAAGCCATCATCAGCCGTCATGGCCGGCAGATCTACAACCAGGTCGTCAACCAGATCATCACCGCCAAGTTCGGGATGGATGGAACGTCTGGGCTTCTGGCTCACCTCCGCAACGGAGCGACCGTGGTTGGCCTGTCGTGGAAGGTGGCGACTGCATCGCTCCAGATCCTCGGCGCATCCAACTCGATCGTCCGTGTCGGCGGGCCGTGGGTGGCGATGGGATACGCAAAGACGGCTGGCGGCGGGGTTCCGCTCTACACGGCTGCTCGAGACGCCATGCGCAAGTCCGAGTTCATGCGCAACCGGCGCCAGAACCAGAGCCCGGAGATGGCTTCCCTGCTGGACGCCATGAAAAGCAAGTGGACGCCAGACTTCATCGCCCGGTTCATCCCGCGCGAACTGCGGGCGATGCACAACTTCATGGTTCGCAACGGCTTTGCGCTGATGTCGAACGTCCAGTTTGCATCCGTCGATGTGCCGACATGGTGGGGCGCGTATTTCAAGGCGCAAAGCACGGGCGCGTCCGAGGAAGATGCTGTCGCGATGGCTGACCAGGCCGTTGTCGATGCGCAGGGCGGGGGCGAGATTTACCAGCTTGCGGCCATGCAGTCCGGGGCAGGGGTCAAGTACGGCGCCCTGCTGCGCATCCTGACCAACTTTATGAGCTACATGATCACGACCTACAACCTTGGCATCCAGCGCGTGCGCAATGCGAGGACGATGGGACAGATCATGGCGCTGGGCTTCGACATGATCATCCTCGCTGCCGTCCCGGTCGCGGGCAAGATGGCGCTGGACCTGATCACCAAGGGCGTGGGCGAGGACGATGAGCCGGAGGAGTGGGCGGAGAAGTACGCACGCGAGCAGATCGCCTTCCTGTTCGGCCCCTTCGTCGGCATCTCGCAGTTTGCAGGCTCTGCTCGAGGCGATGACAGCTACGGCTACAAGGGGCCTGCCGGCCTCATGTTCTTCGACGTGATGAACCAGCTCGGATCTGCTGTGGCAGAGGGCAAGATCATCGACGAAGAGGAAGGCGGGCTGGACAAGAACTTCTGGCGTCCTGCCAACCGCGCGCTCGGCATCGTCCTGCATTATCCGGCTAGCCAGGTGGATGCGTCGATCCGCGGCGCGCAGGCTTACTTCAACGGCGAGACTGACAACCCTGCGGCCATCTTCTTCGGCCCGCCACCAGCCAACTAACCCGACCCACACCTAGCAGCCTCCCCAACCCCGCCCCTCGCGAGGAACGATAGCGCATGACCCTTACAACAGCCTGTACGCCAAGAGTTGTCGTGACCGGCAACGGCACGCTCGGGCCTTACAGCCTCGTCGATGCTTCCAGTGTCGCCATCAGGCTGGTGTCCACGGGGCATCTGAAGCTGACGCGGTACGCAGCCTCCACCGATACCAACAGCAGCGGAACATTGCTGGTTTTAAACACGGATTACACAGTGGGAGGTACGCAGGATGCGCGCACCTTCACGCTGATCGGCTCGCAGGCGGTGCTGACATCCTCGCAGCGCATCGTGGCTGAACGGGTGCAGAACTACACGCAGGATCTCGACCTGACGACGGGCGGGTCGTTCAACTCCTCCAGCCTCGAGAGCCGGTTCGACAAGCTCGCGGAGTTCCAGCAGGAACTGAAGGCGCGGCTGGATCGTGTGCCGGCGCTGCAGTTTGCGGATGCCACGGCGAACGTGGCGTTTCCTTCGCCTCCAACATCCGCGACGCAATTCCTGGCACGCAACACGGCTGGCGAGATCACCTATGCGACGGCGGCGGACCTCACCGTTGATGTTACGCTTGGCTCTGGATGGGCCGCGGCTTTAAGCGCGGCGCTGGGAGCGCTATGGTCCTCCGCTTTCGTTGCCTCCACGGCGCATGGCATCTGCAAGGCGCTTGGCCTGCCCATGCCAGTTGCGAACCTGGTCGCTCTGCAAGCCCTCGGGCTCGATAGCCCGTCTGCATCGATCCCCTACATTCTCATGTGTCGCACCACGGCGGGCGACCGTGGCGGCGGGCGGTTCCGCTGGAGCGCGTCGGACAACTCTGCCAACGTCACCAACGACCCGTTGACAGCGTTCTATGTTCCCGGCACGGCGCTGACCGGATCGGCGGGCGCTTTCATCCGCGAGGATGACAGTGACGGGGTGATTGCTGAGTGGGGCGGGGCGAAGTCTGGCGACGCGGCGGTCGATTGCTCACCGATCGCGACGGCCCTTGAGACACTGGCTCACCAGCTCAACCGCAGGCTCGTGAAGTGGCCGGGACGCGCCTACTACTGGAACACGCCCTTCGCGGGCATCCGGTCCAGCATCACCCATCAGGGTACTGGCGTCACCCAATGGATCGGCACGCACGCGACCAGCGACATTATCCGCTGTGGTTCTCCAAGCGCCTACGTGGTTGACCGCACCTATGACGGGATTGTGCCGGTAATGACCGGCGGCGGCTCTCACTACTTCTTCCGTCAGGTCAACTGCCGGGGGAGCCACTACCGAAACATGATGAACAACTCCATCGGCACGAACGTGCGCAACGGCTTCGCGCTCGGCCTGCCTGCAACGGCCATCACAAACGTCGTCAACAACGGCTCTGGAAAAGCGCGCGTCACATCCACCGCGCACGGGCTTGGGACCGGCGTGTACGTGCGGGTGAACGGGGTAGAAGGCACCACCGAAGTCAACGTGTTCTCGTACATCACCGTTATCGACGCCGACACGTTCGACATGACTAACGTGAATTTTGTCAACGCGTTCGTACTCGGCGCGGCTCTCGGCCGTGTCGCTCCGCACGTCTACAGGACCGTGTTCGACAACATCAACGTGTACTGCGCGGACCAGTTTGGTTTGCGCATCTTTAACCACGCGGGTGACATCCACCACTACGGCGAGTTCTGGCTTGAGGGCGCCGCGGAAGTTCCAGCCGCGGGTACGAAAGGTATCAGCGTCGCGCGCAACACGAACTCATACGACAGGATTGACCATTGGGTCGGCCACACTACGGTCGCCGCGCACCGCTTCGCCACCGCGTTCGAAATCGACAACACGCGGGTCGTCGGCATCGAGTGGGGCCACTTCCATTGCGACGACACGATCACCTGCGGGATTGATATCAAGCACGACAACAACGACTGGACCGTTGGCGGCATGGAGGCATGTAACTTCCTCGATGTGCGGAAAGGAGGCCCGCCAACGACGGGGCACCCGATCCTGCGCGTCACCGCGACGGACACGGAAGTTGTGTCCGGCACCTTCAACGTACACGGCACGATGGGCAACGCTGACGCGGTTCAGTTCATTGGTCGAACTTCGGGTGCGACGGTCTTCAACTCGATTTCTCAGATCAAGGTTTCCGCAGAGATCTCGGCGAGCCCCACATCCGGCAACTATGACGTGATGACATTCTCGGGCGGTTGCTATGGTGTTGTCGTTGAAAACGTCGGCGGTATAACGGCGACGGCCTTCACCAGATACGGCGTCAACATCGCCGCCAACGTTCCCGCAGGCGAGATCACAGTGCTGGCCGTGCCCTTTGAGGGGCTCTCAAGCGCCAAGGTCAACGACCTGAGTGGAAGGCAGCTTGTGCAAACCGCCCCCTCCATCGGCGGCGTGCGCGCGGCTGATGTCGCCTCGGCCACGACGGTCACGCTCAGGAACGTGAGAGGAGACTACGTCCACATCACCGGCACAACCACGATCACGGGCTTCAGCACGGACCGACCAGGCCGCGTCATCGAGACAATCTTCGACGGCGTCTTGCAGCTAACGAACAGCGCCAACCTCATCAACAAGGGCGGCGCAAACGTAACCACGGCGGCGGGCGATGTCGCGCGCTGGCGCTGCGAGGACGGGACGATCTGGCGAATGACGGATTACATGCGAGCGGCAGGAGCGCCCTGATGTTAGACAACCTCACCGACGACGAGACGGAAATGCAGCGCATCCTTCAGGATGCCGAAACTGAAAACAGACTGCGTGCGTCAGGCAGTCCCGACTGTTTCCGCAAACTTGCGAAATCCTACGGCTGGCACCCCGAGACGCTGGCCGAAGTGGAAGCCTACGAGACAGGCTTCGCTGCGTTTTTACGTTACGCAGGTATGCCAGATACAGCCCCGCCCCTGCCGCCCAGGCCGGTGTGGCGCGCACCGCCTGTCCAGCAGATGCCCGAGGTGACGGTCGATGCCTTGGTCGTAGAGCCGCCTGCATCCGCGCCCGATCCCCGCGATGAAGAACTGGCAGCCCTCCGCGCGCGTGTTGCTGAACTGGAAGCCGCCCCCGCTGAACCAGAGGCCCCGCTCCTGCCCGCCCCTGACGCGCTGATGTCGGACTATGGGCAGGTGGGCGAGGGCTACGAAGACGTGACCGGCGACATGCTGCTCGATGCTTTCGAACAGGACGAGGCCGAAGCCGTGGCGGTCATCCAGGTTCTGTCAGCTACTCGACAGAGGCACCTCTCAGAGCAGCTAAACGTCGAGAAGGCCCGGCTTCGTCGAGAGCACATGCTGACGGATCAGGCCAATCCGCGTGAGGCATCGATCGACCGTCTGCTTGGGCTGCTGACGCGACGCGGTGATTGAGGGACTGAGCTACGGGGCAGGGCATGACCGAGATAATCCAGCGCGAGATCGCAGAGATCGAGCGGCAGCGCGACGCGTTCGCGCGCATTGATCGTATCGGCAATGCCGAGCGTGATCTTGCGGTTCTCAGAACACGATTTGAGGCAGCGTTCGATACGTTTCTCAAGGAGCTGGAGAGAGCAGTCAGCGCGGACGACATGAAACAGTTGAAGAGAGAGTGGGAAATGGCTTTGCGCGATTCAATGACCGGCGTTTCTGAGCTTGTGAAAACGGCGAACGATGCGCAGTCAGCGGCCATCATTGGCCGGGTTGAGTTGATGCTTTCGCACCAGCACGAGCGCGCCGCCGATGAAGCAAAACGCACACGTCAGGAGTTCATCCGCTACGTGGTCGGCTTCGCGCTGACCATCCTTAGCGCGCTGCTGATCTTCTGGATCACTGAACGCGCTTAGAAGCGACAAGAGGGCTGGGCATGACGAAATTTCTCGATAACTTCCTCGCATTCAAAAACGAGGCTGACGCAACACGCAAGTTCGCGCTGTTCGCCGTCATCATCATCACCTTTGGCCTCGCGTCTCTGAGCGTCACTGGCGTTGTGGCAACGGCTAACTGGACATGGCTTAGCGCTCTCCCCGTGCTGGCGCTGGTGTTCGCGGTCCTCGGCGCTGAATTGCTCGCGACCGTGGCGTTCATCAGGATGCTCACGGCATCGACAATGTCGAGAAAGATTGCCGGGGCTTTTATCTTCTTGGGGCTTGCGGCTGTCGGTGTGCACAACGCCGAAAATGGAGCCCGAGTGGTGTTCTCGGACAGGTTTGCTGAAAGCTCGTCCTCGCTTGCGGCCAAGGCGGCGCTTGCCGGCGAAGAAGCTGCAACGCTTGGCGTGGCGCAGCAGGCAGCGATTAGCGGGACTGGCGCAGAGCTTGAGCGCGTCAGGACGCAGATCGCAGAACTGAAGACCGAACAGACCGTCATGGCGAGCATGTCCCCGGAGGGCATCAGCAAGGCTCAATCGCTGTTGCTCGCTCAGGGCCTTTATTTTGGCTCCGTCGATGGCATCAGACAGGACAAGACCGAGAGCGCCATGCGTGCGCGTGGCGAGGCGATCCAAGGCGAACTGGCAACCCTGAAAGCCCGAGAAAATGGGCTCATGCAGGGGCAGGCAAGCCCCGTGCAGCAGGCCACAAGCGACCGGCGCCTATTGCAGATCCAGCAGGCCGATGCGGCGAACGCAGCCTTCTGGGCGTGGGCGTGGCTCATCATCATGCTCTGCACCCTTGAGGGAGCGCGATCGCTTTCCCTGTGGGCGTACATCACCGACATCAGCTCGACCGAGGCGCAGCGCGACCGGGAGTGGACCGACGAGCTTGCAGCACTGCGGCACCAGCAGGAGCGGGCGCGGATCATTGCGGAGACGAACGCTGCGGTTGCAGCCTACTCAGCCCCGCCTGAGCCTGTAGCTGCCCCGCCTGTAGCGGTTGAGCCTCCCCCGGCCATCGAACTAGCCCCAGAGCCAGAACCCGCACCAGTGGTCACGCCAGAGCCTGAGCCGATCGTTCTGGTCGAGCCGGTTGAGATGACGGAGCAGGAGCGCCGCTCACGTCTGGGCGGGCTTGCGGCTCAACATCAGCGCCGGGCCGACAAGACCGAGCGCCTGCTTGTCATCGGGCCGACTTCGACAATTGACACCCTCGCAATGGGAGTGGCCGCAGAATGAAACTCTCTCGCGTGGTCGGAATCGACTTAGGTAGCTCGAACAGCAGCATCGCCTGGTACAACGGGCGCGTGCCAGAAGTCATCTCTGTAGATGGCTCGCCGCTCATGCCTTCGGTCGTCACTATCGTCCCCGCTGACGCCGTAGGGCCGGGCGAGAGCCAGATATTCGTCGGCCTTGATGGCATCGAAAGCGGCAAGCGTTTCCCCGATTTCTGCTTCAGGCTGGCAAAGCGGAAGCTGGGTGAAATGTGGCACCCGGACGAAGATCAGGGCTACCAGACGGTAGGCGCTCCCGATGGCACGCTGCACTATCAAGGACCGGACGGACACACGTACAGCCCCGTTGAAATCTGCTCGATGCTCATTGCCAAGCTGCTTGATGCGGCGACGGCAAAGTGGAAGGGCGAGAAGCCGGATGCGGCGGTGATCTGTGTCCCGGCGACATTCTCCCCAAGCCAGCGCAAGGCCGTCGAGGAAGCTGGTCGGATGGCTGGCCTTGCCTATGTCGAGCTGATGGACGAGCCGACCGCGGCAGCGCTCGCATACGGCTACGATTTCAAAAAGGTTCGCCGCATTGCCGTCCTCGATGTGGGCGGCGGCACCACGGATGTGTCGATCATCCAGACCGGGTCAGGGCTCGTCTCTGTGCTTGGCACAGGTGGGTCCAGCATCACGGGTGGTTCCGATGTGGATGCGATCTTGGGCCGGTACATCGTCAATCAGTGGGCGACCGATCACGAGGGAACGGACCTTGCCGTCGATGACACGGCGATGAGCCTGGTTCTTCAGGAATCCGAGGACGTGAAGAAGCGCCTCTCCCGCAAGATCAAGAGCGAGTTCCGCATCAAGGATTTCGACCGCTCGCCGGGCGGGACGGACTTGCACATGGACTACACCGTCGATCGCCCGTTGCTGGAACATCTCTCGCAAGACCTTCTGAAGCGGATGCGCGCGGCGTGCCTCGTCGCCATCGCAGAGGCTACGCGGAAGGACGCCAATTTCAGCGCTCGTCGAGATCTAAACGACGTGGTCCTCGTCGGCGGTGGAAGCCGGATGCCTGCCGTGCAAGCGATGGCGAAAGAGGTATTCGGGCAGGAAGCAAAAACAGACATCGACTGTGAAATTGCCGTGGCGCTCGGCGCAGCCATCCGTGCTGCTGTGCTGGAAGGCCGGAAGTCCGACCTGACCATCTCCGACATCACGTCATGGTCAATCGCCGTCGAGGTTTACGACAAGGTCGAGGGCGTGGCGTCCGTGGTCATCCCGAGAGGAACGCCATACCCATCGGAACGCGTCCTCCCGTTCATCCTAACCAACCGCGAGCCCGGCCAGAGCGTGATGCCTGTCCGCATCGTTGCCGGCGACCATGACCGCGCTGCGTCCTGCGAGCTGCTGCATTCGATCGACGTTCCGCTTGAGCCGGGCGACCCGCGCAGCGCTCGCGTGCCGTTCACGGTCGGCCTCAACAGCCGGGGCGAGGCTTACGGAATGTGCGGCGACATTGAGTGGGGCTCAACGTGAACGATCATCACAGGCTGAACGAGTTCGGCCTAGAACTTCTCACCGAGTACGAGCGGGGGCCGCAAGACGGTAGCGTTCCGTTGACGCCGGGCGGCGCGGCAATGGAGCCGTACATCTGCCCTGGCGATATGTTGACCATTGGCTATGGTTGCACGAAGTATTTCGGCGGCATGGAGGTTCTGCCAACCGACAGGCTCAGCGACGAGGCAAGCGCGCGGGCGCTTCTGGCGGATCAGCTCATTGAGTATGAAGCCGCGGTCAAGCGTTTAGTGACGGTCCCGCTCAACTCAAACCAGTTCTCAGCGCTCGTCTGCTTCGCCTTTAACTGCGGGATCAACGCCCTCGGCGGTTCAACCCTTCTCAAGCACGTCAACGCCAATCGCTTCGATGACGCAGCAGACCAGTTTGGAGCGTGGCTCTACTCAACAAGCGGCAAGCACAAGCAGGCGCTGCGTGGATTGCTCAGGCGTCGATATAGTGAAGCCTGCTTGTGGATGGGCTATTCATGGACTGTCGCCTGCGCTGACGATGCTGTCGCTCTCGTGCGCGAGCGCCCACCCGGCAATGTCGGAACAGACCGCGTACTCTCAAAGACACAGTTCAAGGACGTACTTTCTGTGGCGCAGCGGTTTGCCCTGCCGCCTCTGGACGACGAGCTTGTCCTCTCCACCCCCATCAAAGCTGAGCCTGCGGTCGTGCCGATCGCAAGCAAGGCGGTCCAGCCGGCGCCGCTGCCCGGCCCAGCGTCGGCTGGCACTGCAATCAAGACTTCCGCGAGTGGTTCCTCGGAAGCGGTGTCGGTCAAGCCAACGGTCCCAGCTCCCCAGCCAGTACCTTCGGCTCGACCGGCGCCTGCTCCCGTTGAAGCCGTCAAGCCGCCCCCGCTCCCGAAGGATGCAGCGCCTGCGAGCATCGAGCCGAAGGACATGGTGCTTTCAAAGCGCTTCTGGGGTTTGGCGGTGACCGCTGTAGGCACCACGAACTTCCTGCCGCGTGGGGTCAGTGAGTGGATCAACAACGAAGGCAACCGCGAGCTGCTGACGTGGCTCGTCGTCGTGGTCATCGGGTTTGCGCTCTACAAGTACGGGCAGCGCAAAGCGAAGACGGATCTGAAATGAACCTCGCAGCGATCGGGACTGGCATCTGGGGTTTCCTCAAGCGCATCCCGGATTGGGTGCTGTGGGCTCTCGCGGCCATCATCTTCCTGAAGTTCGTGGACATGCGAGCGGAGGGCAGGGGCCGCAAGGACGAGCGCGAGAAGATCGCCCGCAAGCAGGCCGAAGTGAAAGCCGCAGTGAACGAGCGTGCAACCGAAATCATATCCGAGGAACGAACCAATGCTGATGAAGCCATCGAGGCTCGCGATAACAGCCCTAGCTTTCCCGCTTCTGATGTCGTGCCAGACCAAGTTGGGCGCGTCATCTTCCGAGATTAAGGAAGCCGTGAAGCCGATCGAGGAACTGCGCGTCCAGCTTCACCTTGAGTTCTGCCGGGGCCAAGTCCCGCAGCAAATCACCCGCGAACAATACGATCTCTGGCCGCAGGACGCGCGCGACTATGTCGTCGCCAATGCGAACCAGTTTCTAGGCGCTGGCTGCAAAGTCTGACCAGCACAACCCGCGCCTCGGCGCATTTCGGAGGGCTACGACTATGGGCTTCAAGATCGTTCGTGAAGACGGGAAGACGGATTGGGGTTCGATCCGAGCCGTGTTCTACTGCCTGCTCGCAACCTGGATCATCGGCGTTCGCCTCATCGGCCTCGACCCGTTCGATGACATGATCGCCGGCAGGTTCGACCTCGGCGTGATGTTCGACTTCCTCGCGCTGGTCGGCGTCTACCTGCTCTGCTGGCACCTGATGTACCCGAACCGCCCCAAGGTCAGCTTGTAGTCCCATGCGTCTCAGCCCGGCCACGCTCGCGCTTCTCAGCGTCGGTGTTGCCGGGCTCGTGGCGTCTGGTATCTGGCTCACCGGGATGGCTCAGGACTGCCATACGCGGTGGCACAGGTCGGGCTTCGCTTACGAGTGGCGGGACCATACGTGCTTCGTACAGGCGGGCTCTAGGTGGCTACCAGAGCGGGCCGTGCGCGTTCACGTCAAGGAGCCGGGTTAGTGGCTGCGGGGAACGCACGGGCAACCGGCTCCAACGCGACTCCAATGTTCTTGGGCGGATGTTCCCGTCTTGATCCGGGTTGGAGCGTCATGGCGCGTCATTTCGCGCGCTCCGTTCCAGAGCGCCAGTCTACCGGAAATCCTTGTTTTTTCAAGGCAGCGCTGGCGGAGAGGAAGGGATTCGAACCCTCGATACCGTTACCGGTATACACCCTTAGCAGGGGTGCGGAGTTGAGATATTTGGCATTGATATTCATGCCTTTTTCTCCTCCGATTGAGCGTGCTCCAATGCCGCTCCAACTTTCTCCCTGAAATCCCATCCAAGCGCGATTGCGTCCAGTCCGATCTGAGCGGGCGCGATGTGCGTGTAGCGATCGACCATCGACGGCTGGCGCCAGCCGCAGCGCCGGCGCAGGCCGAGCGTGTCATGCGTCTGGGCGTAATACCACGTCGCAAAGGTGTGCCGGGTCATGTGCGGGTGAAACTCGCGCACGCCAGCCCTCTCAGCGGCTGCATAGAGGAAGCGGAGCTGATGGCCTCCCACCTCTACCTTCTCGGCATAAGCCCCTCCACCGGGCTTCCTGAACAGCGGGCCGGGCCTTCCGACATTCTCCAGACGGGACAGGGCAGCGAGCGTCCGCGGCAATAGCTCAACCGTGCGCTCTGTGCCGTTTTTCGTGTCCCGGAAGGTCATCGTCCGATATTCCAGGCTCACATCCCGCGCGCCATCCAGCTTCATGGCCTCCCCAGCGCGACATCCGGTTCCGAACAGGGTTTCGGCTAGGGCTGGCTTCCAAGCGTCCTTGTAGCGCCCGGCAGCGCATTCCCTGACTATGGCCTCGGCTTCCTTGGGCGTGCAAAATCGGGTGGTCGATCGCGAGCCCTCCGGGAGCGTCAGGGCGAAGGGGATGCGGGAGTGCCTGATCACGGCGCTGATAACCCCATGCCACTGGCGCCGGATCGTTGCCGAAGATGCGTTTGGGTAGGCTTTCCGGGCCTCCGCGTCGATCTTGGCCTGCGTCAGTTCGGGAACCTCAAGATCCGCCAAGGCCCGCAGGATCGGCACGAGATACCGGTCTGATTTACCGGCATCCAGATAGGTATTCACGAGATCGCCGAAGGTCTGGGGTGCATCCCGGTTCTCAATGTTTCCGCGCTGGTATCGGCTGGCGATCTGGAGGAGGATCGCTTCTGCCTCAGCTCGATCACTCGTGCGAGTGCTCTGCGGCTTGATGGTAAGCTGGCGTTTGCGACCGTTTCGCCAGACGGTGACGGTCCCCATGACGTACCAGTTAGGGGAGCGGCCATCCTCTCGACGCCAGAGTCGTAGCGACATGTAATCAGTTCCCTCAGCGCGGCCACGGTTCTGAGCGGCAGTTTCGGCGTCCGGCCAACCTTCACGACATCCAGTTTAAGAGCCCTTACCTTGTCCCGGACCCAGCGCACAGGGTCAGCTACGTCATCCGTCGTGACCTGCAACTCGGCTGCGGCCTCCGACAAGGTGAGAAGGGGCTCCAGGCGGCTCACTTCTCACCGCTCCCCGCTAGTGCTGCGCGTGCGCGGTCTTGGAATGCGTGCCAGTCAGCGTCAGACAGGGGGCGGGTCCGGTCCCCGCGTGCGCCGAACTCTGCGTCCAGCGCGGCAACGCGATGCTGAGACGCCACGCCAATTGCATCGCTGAGCACTTCGCGCATCCTCGCATTCTCCCGCTCCAGCTCGTCGAGGCGGGCGGCGGCGTTGGCTTTGCCTTCCGTTTTCGTGGGCTGGCTGTAGAGCGAATAATGGGGATACTCGATATATCCCCTGCCGCCCTTCAAGCCGCCAATAACGAGCGGATCGTAATCGGTCGCGCTTGACCGCTCACCCTCAATGCCCAACTCGCCATTGACGGACCACTTGCCTTTGTACGCCTTGCCCCGCAACTCTCGCAGGCGCGCGATTGCTTGACTTGCACTCACCGCTTCCCTCCCATCGGCCAGAGCCACACCGCCAGGAACATCACCACGCCCACCAGCGCCATCGGCGCGGCGAGCATGACGCTTTCATAGAGGATTTCGTCGGGGGTCATGCTGCTTGCCTCGCTGGCTTGTACGTGCGCGCGATCCATTGCGAGAGCGGCAGCGGGATCTTCGCTATCTTTGCGCTGGCGGCTTTGCGGGCGGGGGATTTGCTGCCGGTGCGGGACAGGTAGCCCGTCTCGGTTCCGCCGCTGCGCTTGGCGTCGTTGAACCAGCCAGCGCCAGCGCCCTTCACGCCTTCCCGCGGCTTCGACTGACCGCCCTGGCGCGATGGCGACAGTGGATCATTGAACCAGTCGCCGTAATGCTTGCGGCCTTCAGCGACATGCCGATCGACGCTCTCGGTCTGGAAGCTGCGGCCCGATCCATCAAAGCGGAAACCGGGGTTTTTGAGTGCATCGAGCCGTTGCGGCATCAGCGCCGGCACATCGCCCCAGAGATAGTAGCTGCCGTAATTCCATGCGGCTGGCCCGACCCACGGGACGCACCCACGAACGTTCTCGACCACCATCGGGATATGCCGCCCAGCAGCTTCCGACGCCTCGCGCTGGATGCGGAAGCAGGCATCAAACAGCGCCGTCAGTTCTGCTATGGTGCGTGAGCCGGTGTAGCCTTCGGGGAACGTGTCCTGACCCCGCAAGGCCCGCGCGATCTGCTTGGCCCGGCTCCACGGCATCGCCATGTAGCTGAATTCCTGGCAAGGCGGGCTTGCCACGATCAGGGCTGCGTCCTTGAACTGCGAGCCGTGCAAGCTCATCACGTCGGCAAGGATCAGCTCGCCGGGGTACTTTTCCTCGCCATATTCATGCGCTTCAATATCGTAACCGCGCGCGTGGTAGCCCTCGGCAAGCAGGCCCTCGGTCCAGCCGCCCAAGCCGCAAAACAGGTCGATGGCGAGAGGCTTACTCAAGGTTGCTCCACCCGCACAATAATGTGGTCCAGCAGATCGGCCAACAATCTCATTTCGCGTTCAGGCGTGCGTCCGTCACGCACAAGCCTCCGCATCAGGCGTTCGCAGTCGGCGCGGATGGTGTCGTCTGGCAGGGCGATGGGCGCGTGGGGGCGGAGGGGGATGACGTTGCTCATGCCTCGCCCTCGCCTTCTGTTGGGTTGTAGGTAGGTTCTGGACGCGGCCAGTCGGGCAGCACGTCCCGTGCGTGGCGCAGCAATGCGCGGGCCTGCACCACGGGCTGCATGTCGCGCGTGTAGCGGCGCTTCAGTGCAGGGTGCAGTTCATCGTAAGGCTGGACGTATCGGCCCTGAACTTCGCTTTCCAGATCGTCGGAAAGGTACTTCAGCCAGTCGGCTAAGTCATAGGCTAGGCTTTCAACTGTGTTGCTCACAATGAGGTTGCTCATATCGCCCTCCGCAGCTTCGCGCACGTCGAGCGCACCACGTTGACCGTCTGGCGCGGGCGTAGTTCATCAGTGGCTGTCATCGTGCTACTACCTTTCCATTCATCTTGCGGCGCAGCGTCTTGGAGAACCCGGCGCTCTGCCATTTGCTCGGAGCTTCTGAGCGCCGCGTCTCGACTAGCTGCGGCTCGTCCTTGGCTGACCAGTTCACGGCCATGCGATTGCCAACGCCATCGTCTCGCGCTTCGACTGCGGCCATCGCTGCGTTGCATTCAGCCCGCCACCAGCGACAGTTCTCCGGGCCATGCGATCCGCTCAACCTGCGACGGCGGGCCTCGACGTGCGCAAGCGTCGGCGCGTCTGGATGATTGCCCTTCTGCTCCGGGTCGATCGGCTTTCCGCCGCAGCCTGGATAGCGGACATGATCGCAGCAGCATCGCCCGCCATGCAGCAGCCAGATCGCCTCGACGTTGACGTACTCGGCTGGCTGTCCATCCTTGCGCGTCTTGTAGAACGCGGCGCGCTCGATGCGCTTCATGCGGGCCAGAGCGTCAGCAGACAGGGAAGGGGCGAGACGGGCAGCGGCGCTCACGCAGCCCTCCGCTTCTTGTCGGTCGGCCAGACATCGTCGCCCAGCATCGCCGTGATCTCGTCCTTGATCGCGCCTTCAGGCAGGCCCGGCCAGATTTCAGCACGCACATAGGCCAGCGCCTTTTCCAGCCACGCCTGAAAGTCGGCCTGCGTCATCGACTCGTAAGCGATCGATGCGGGCCATTCGAGGAAGGCGGGCGTCTTCAATCCTGGCACGCGGATGTACTTGCGTTCGACGTGGCCCGTGTTGAGTTTCAGTTCCTCAACAACATGCTCTCGGCTATCGAACCGCTCGCTGTTCTGGTGGATCTTCTCGGCCATCGCCCAGAGCAACTTGAGCTGGTCATAGTTGCGCGCTGTCTCAGTGACGATGTGAACCGTCCGTCCTGCCCGCACCTTTGCCAGCGTCTCGGCTGACATCGCATTGTCAGGCACGAGCGCGCGAACCACTTCCCCGGTTTCGGGGATGATGACTTCGCGGACTTTGGCAAAGAGCGGGAAGCCCATCACGCTGCCTCCGCTCGCGGCTGAAGCTGGGACACCTTGCGATCCACATCAGCGAGGAACGCCAGCACTTCCCGTTCCAGTTCGGAGATCATCGCCTCGTCGCGGTGAACCCGCTGCACGAACAGTTGCAGGTGCGGTGGGAAGGTCGGGTTGAACGAGACGTAATCGCAGAACTTGCGTTCGGTGACTGCAAGCTGCCACATAATTTGCGTGACGTACTTGGCCGGCACCTTGTTGGTGAGCAGCGTCTCGAGATGCGCAGCCTGTTGCGGTGACTTGATCTCGATCAGCCCGTCATCGCCTACGAATCCATCGGGAGATGCGCCACTCATCGGCACGCGCGGATGCTCCACGAACTCTGCCAGCACGACATCGACATTGCGCATGAACTCGTAGGCGGCTCGCGCCTGCGGTTCGGTTTCAATGCCGTGGAGCATGGCCGCGTTCGTGTAGCCCTCGACCACAACGCCCGTCAGGCGCTCGCAGATGATCTGCGCCTCATAGTTGGCGCGCGAGGCTGACACGCCCGTCTTGGTCTTGGCGATGACATCAGCGACACGGGAAGCTGTGACGCGGCCTAGCCTGGCCTGTTTCCACTCGATGCTACCTTGCTCAATCATTTGACACCCATAGCTTCGGCCTTGGCCTTCAGCGCCGCCATTGCCTGCTTGAACTTCTCGACCGTCAGGGCGCCCAGCGTCGGCTCCTTCAGGTAGGCGGCGAACTTGCTTTCCTCGGTTCCGGTTTTCGTCATCTCGGCGCGAAGCTCATCCAGTTGCTCGTCAGAGATGAACTCGACCTCGACGTGCTGGGGCATGGCGCCGTTGCCGTCATCGTCGGTGGTGGCGATGTCGAAGATGGCTTCCTTGAGCGCCCGGCGTCCGTAGGTCATGGTGGACTTCCACGCATGGATGGCAGGCTTGTTGGCGTTGCCCTTTGCGCCAGCGCCATCCAGCGGCACGTCGGCGCGGTACTCGCGCTTGTGGCCGTTGGCGTGAGAGACGGTGCAGCCGATGCCGAGATGATCCGGCTTCTCGCTGTTGAACGGCCAGTATTCGGTCGAGAACCCGTGCGCAGCGATGACCGGATCGCAGACCGCCGCAATGTCAGCGAGGTCGGCGTAGTTCTTCTTCGTGTGCGAGTTCGCAGTCGATCGCCCCACGACAGGCAGGTTGGCCTTAACCTGGCGCATGGCTTCGTTGTAGGCTGCGGCCTCATCGCGTTCACGGATCATGTCGAGACGTGAAAGCAGGGCCTCGGCGCGGTCCATCGGGAGGTCTGCCCGGTTGAGCAGTTCCATCACAACGCGGACCTCGGCGGTGTAGGCAGGCGTCGAGTTGGCAACCTCGTTGCGATTGTCGTGTTTTGCTAGTGCGGTCATGGTTTCCAATCCTTCAGTAAGCTGTCGCGCTTGGCGTTGTCCGCTGCGATGATGCGGTGGATCTC
>Ga0315909_10000851_pt1 | contig 40774 bp, 63 predicted proteins | sample LakEriMetagenome_11_FD_203527 | JGI IMG/M metagenome (GOLD analysis project Ga0315909, IMG submission 203527) | Freshwater fungal communities from buoy surface, Lake Erie, Ohio, United States - Buoy 2 MA125 | ecosystem: Environmental > Aquatic > Freshwater > Lake | place: USA: Lake Erie, Ohio... | reverse complement strand
CGATATCCCAGGAAAAAAGTTCGATTTTAAAAAGGACTTGGAATACGGGGAAAAGGGAGAAGCGCTCGTTAACGACTTCCTAGACACCATTTCGGGCGGAGACCTAGAGGTAAAAAGTGACCGCTACAGAAATGGTCGTATGGTCGTCGAAACAAATCAGAATCCGCGCGGCGCAATCGACGCAAACGGCAACCCCATATGGATGCTCAGTGGTATAAACATCACTACAGCCAAATGGTGGGTCTATATCTACGCACCAGAAGGGGCGTTCGTAGTGGTAGATGTCCAGCGTTTAAAGAGATATTTGCGCTTTAATAGTAATCGCTACTGCGAAGAAAAGAAGATAAATTTAGGCGGTCCAGATAACCCTGCTAGAGGATTCCTCCTCTATCCAGAGGAAGTAATGGATATGCTCTACAACCAACTCTACGACGAAAAGGAAAAGCCATGATTACCCCAAGCCAAAACGAAGAACTCAAAGTCCACCTCGGCATCGCCGTCGAAGACATCGATAAAGACGCCGTCATCGAAAAACTGGTGGAGTCGTTCCTGTACCACGAGAAGATGGCCGATTCGAGCATCGCAGCAATTAGTTCCAAATCTGAAAACGCCAAAATCAATCACAATGTTCTTTGGGACTCCTTCGAAACGAACAATACGCTTGCATACTCACTACGCTCCATTTTGATGGCAGCCGTTCCTGACAACCCCAAGTGAAAGAGAGCATTAACGCAAACCTCTCACAAATCGTCAGATGGTTTATTGACGAAGAGCGATGCATCATGCGTGGGGATACGGAAAACATGCCCATAAATCAGATAAATCTATCCGAGGAAGACTTGGACAAATTGATTTCTCAAGGCGAACACATCACAAAAAGCAGAGAAGCGCAAGCATTCCGCTTCAAAGACTGCTCCAACTAGTTAACACTTTCTTAACCGAAACTAGTGCCGATAATAGCTTGTGAAAACATATACTAATGCGTTCCCAAGCAAGCAAAAGGAAATACCCATGTCCGTCATTACCGAAGCCATCCTCGCAATCAGAAAAGAACGCAAGAACCACTCAAAGCTAAACGACAGAGCGTCAATCGAAATGCGAGTTCGCAAACGAGAGCGCGACTTCCACTTGCACGGACGCCACATCAATTCGGCGAACACTCAAACAATCGGATAAATCTATCCGAAAACAGTTGAGCTCAAAAAATCTCACAGGGCCTCCCACCCACCCAGCTGGTAACAGAAAAGTTTGCAATCGGGGCTGTCAGGTGAACATCCAAAGCCGGTCCACACAGTAATGCTGTTATCGAATCCGATAACACTTTGCCTCATTGGCGCAATGCCCTTAATCGTTACTACATTGTTCGTTTTGTAGCACATTCAGCTAAACGCAACAAACGAAATAAACGCAACAACTGAATGCCTATTCATTCAGGCAATTCACTAATGCTTTGACTAGTCAAAAATCTGACAATAAAAACCCGAGTCCAATAGACCCTGAGAGAGCGTCTTGTAGAACTCGTCGACATCAAATGGTTCTGCCTCTTGCTCTATTGAGTTGATTACCATGCTCAACATCTTTGGATACATGCCGTCCTGAGAGCGAACCATTGTTGAGCCAGGCTCGTACTCCTCGTCTCCCCATATGACCATACGTGGCACATCGTATGTGTATGTCTTGACAACAAACGTTGCTCGTTCTGCATCAACATGCATGACAGTGAGGCATTCGTTCACCTTGTACTCAGGGTCCACGAATGCCTGCTTTAACTCGATGCCCTTCGTGAGTAGGGGGTCATGGCTTACATACGCCTCTGATACCAGTGTGAACTCATCAATGCCCCAGCCCCTACGGGTGACCATCGCAGCAGTGCCTATCGCATCAAACCTTTCCTGCTGTGTCGCCTTCTGTACATCAGCACGTAGCTGCAGCATCAGCTTCAGCCTGTTGTCCTTCCAGCAGAAGATGCTTATAGGCAGGTCCTCGCCTATGCCATACATCTTGACCGAGTCGTTCTTTGCCTCGACCCCAGACATCAATGCCAAAGCTATCTTGTCAAGACGATTATCGAATGAATCCAACCTCACATCCAACGCTACATCAGTAGAGGCTTCCGCCATAAGTGCTTACGGGTGTACTAGCGTTTAACGCATGACAACAAAGAAACCATCCAGCAAGAAGACAACGAAGAAGGCAGCGCCTAAGAAGAAGGCCGCCGCCAAGAAGGCTCCTGCAAAAAAGAAGCCTGCTGCTAAACCAGTAGTGAAGGCTGTCGAAGAGACAGTCGTAGTTCCTATTGAGAAGACAGCAACCGTTATCTATGCAGCTGACGTGAAGAACCCAAAGACGAAGCGTCGCTTCCTTGATTGGTTCAAGTTCTAGAACTCGTCATCATCTAGTTCAGCGAAGTCTCTCTTGTCTCTTTGAGCAAGAAGGTCGATTGCTTGTAGTCCGCTAGGCGTAATACGCCAAGCACCAGGATAAGCAGATTCCGCGAATCCTCTGCGCTCGAGTGTTGTGAGTATTCGTGCTGCATCAGAAGGACCCTTGAAGAATGCAGGAAACAAATCCTTCGTCTGTTTCGCAGTAGCTGGCATACCGCGTTTCATTTTCAGATAATGCAATACTGAACGTGTTGTTGATGACCCTCTCTTAATGAAGCGTACGGGCTTGAAGTGTGGCACTCTATTCGGATGAGAGATGATGTATCTCGAACGGTTCTTCGGCATACTTCAGCATATCGACTTTACGTAAAATAACAACAGGTGTAGAATTACTACATGTCAGACATGTTTTATTCGCAAGACAGAATCTATGGCGATATCGAATTTCACAGAGCCACAAGAGAACCTTGCTTAGTCTGTGGACACCCTACGGGTGACTGCACACCACAAGACCATAATCCACAGGATATTCACATAGCGTTTGTAGCCACAGAATCAGCAACGCTTGATGACAATCGTCTCATCTATGTTGACGAAGATATTTGGGGCGAAAGACAGATATCTCCTTTCACCACTGCTAAAGTGCTTCTTGCAAGAAAGGGGCAACAGGTCACGCTGTCTAAAGCTAGAGAGTTGGGAATTGAAATCAACTAGACGCATGACTTTGTTTTTTCCTATAAACTTGTAAACCCACTCAATCCCTACGTAAAGGAATCAAGAATGTCTTTGCTAACTCCAGAATTCATTGCCAGCTATGCCGATAAGAGGACGCCTTGGGGTTTTGGTGGACTTGGAGAAGTCGTCTACCTGCGCACATACAGTCGCCCAATAGAGGAAGCAAATCGCAATGAGACTTGGACCGAAACTATCGTACGGGCTATCAATGGCGCTGTTGAAATTGGTACACCTTTCACAAAGGACGAAGCAGAAAAACTCTTCGACCACATGTTCAATCTGCGCTGCTCACTCTCCGGCCGAGCACTTTGGCAACTCGGTACACCGCTGGTCAAGAAGTTCAATGCGACGTCACTGAATAACTGCTACTTCACCAACATCGAATCAATCGAAGACTTCGAACTACTGTTCGAATACCTCATGCTCGGAGGCGGAGTTGGCTTCTCTGTAGAACGCTCAAAGATTCACGAACTGCCAAAGGTCAAGCCAGGCGTTGTCATCACACACGAACGCTCCAATGATGCAGACATCATTGTCCCAGACTCGCGTCAAGGTTGGAAGCGTCTCCTCCATTCAGTATTGAAGTCATATTTCGATACGGGTAAGTCTTTCTCGTATTCCACGATTCTGATTCGTGAATTCGGTGCGCCACTCAAGACATTCGGTGGCACAGCATCCGGCCCAGGAGCACTCATCGAAGGCGTTGCAGACATCTGCAAGGTCCTGCAAAATCGTGAAGGCAAGAAGCTTCGCTCTATCGATGTGCTTGATATTTGCAACATCATTGGTCGCATCGTCGTCTCTGGTTCATCACGTCGTTCAGCACAGATTGCTATTGGTGACCCAGACGACGTTCTTTTCCTTCGTGCCAAGAATTGGTCCACGGGTACAGTTCCTGCATACCGCGCCAACTCCAACAACAGCATCTATGCAGACGCCTATGAAGAAATCATGCCAGAACTATGGAAGGGCTACGACGGCTCAGGTGAGCCATACGGTCTCGTCAACCGCAAGCTGGCACGCAACTACGGTCGCCTAGGCGAGCGAATGGTCGACAACTCAATCGAGGGATTCAACCCTTGTGCGGAGATTGCTCTTGCAGATGGTGAGTCATGCAACCTTGCAACCATCTTCCTCCCAAATGTTGAGTCGCTCAAGCAGCTTAAAGAGATTTCAACCCTGCTCTACAAGGTGCAGAAGCAAATCACACGCCTTGACTACCCATATGCCAAGACGACAGAAATCGTGCGCAAGAACGCCCGACTCGGTCAAAGCGTTACGGGTATCCTCCAGGTCAACGAAGACAAGATTCAATGGCTGGACGAGGCGTACAAGCACCTTCGTGAGTTCGATAAGACGTATTCAGCGGAGAAAGGCTGGCCAGAGTCAGTCCGCCTCACCACGGTTCAGCCATCTGGAACGCTGGCCCTCTTGCCCGGCAATACACCTGGCATACACCCTGGATTCGCGCAGTATTACATCCGTCGTGTCCGCTTTGGCGCCGCAGACCCACTAGTCGCAGGCTGTCGCGCTCGCGGGTACAAGGTCCAGTGGGATATCGGTATCGATGGTCGCGAAGACCACACCAAATACGTCGTTGAGTTCCCATGCGAATCACCAGAGGGTGCAGTTCTTGCGGGCAATATGACTGCTGTAGAACAGCTTGAATGGGTCAAGAAGATGCAGACCGTATGGGCAGACAACGCCGTTTCGGTCACTGTCTACTACCGAAAAGAAGAGCTTGACTCCATCAAGGAATGGCTGTCCAAGAACTACGACAAAGGTGTAAAATCGGTGTCGTTCCTGCTTCACAGTGACCACAACTTCCCGCTCCCTCCATACGAGGAGATAACCAAGGATGAATACGCCAAGATGGTCTCAAGAATCGACTTCAGCGTCCCCCTCGTACCATCACAGTCGGAGATGCTGGACCTGGGAGATTGCAGTACGGGCGCCTGTCCGGTACGATAGTAGTCATGGTCGAAAAAGTCACCAGCGAATCATTGCCAGACTTCTTGGATGGCGACAAGCACGTCGTCATTGACTTCTGGGCGCCCTGGTGTGGTCCATGCAGTGTTATGAAGCCACAGTTTGAGAAGTTTGGCGAAAAGCATGCCAAACACTTCAAGGCTGGAACAGTGAATATCGACGACTACCCAGAAATTGCTCAAATATTCAATATATTCAGCATCCCGACCATAGTTGTTTTCAAGGATGGCGAACCAATCAAAACCCTTACGGGTGCACGTGGCGAAAGCCAGCTGGAGCGAGAACTCAAAGAGTATATGTCTTGACAAGTCTCATGTATTACCTCGGGTTCATTCTCGGTTTATTCCATGGAATTCTGCTAGGCATGCTTATATATAGATATAAGTATCTAAAGGATTCTGACAATGGACGAAAACCGAATACTCACCAGCGTGTTGCAGTTAAGAGCAAGCGAGTTAGACGACGCCTTTCTTGATGGCGCTCATGGCATCGGCCTAAAAGAGGCACGGGCCAGTTGGTTGAAGTTTAGACAGCAGAACGGATTTGGTTCATACGCCAACCTTCTTACTCTTCCAAGCGTTCAGCACAAATTGAAGAAGTCAAAGATATACACAGTTGGTTTGACTATTCAGCATGCCAATGTAGCTGGAGTTGAAACATGTGCTTGGCGTGGGCATTGCACAAGTGTTTGCGTTCTTGACAATGGCAACGGGCGATACAACAGCGTACAGAAAGCCAGAAACGTAAAGACCCAGTTCCTCGCCAAACACCCGGAAGACTTCGTGCGTATCCTTGGTTCTGAGATTAAGAAGCACTCAAACGAACAAGATACAGTCCTTGTCAGACTCAACGTCAATAGCGACCTACGTTGGTACAACATCCTTACGTCCTTGGCCAACAACAAAGCTGGCATGGATAACGTTTACGTCTACGACTACACAAAGAATCCAGCAGTACTGGGTGGGGATGGGATGGTCGGGAGCCGATATCGAATCGTCTATAGCGTGAATGAGAACAGTGACATGGACAAGGTGCAATCATTCATCCGCAATGGTGGAACTGCAGCAATAGTCACCAATCGACACAAGACGCAAAAGACAATTGATTCATACATGGGTCTGCCACTCGTAGACGGAGACCTTTCGGATGACAGATATAACGAAAATGGCGTATGGGTTGACCTGGCCGCAAAAGGCAAAGCCAGAACTATGGGTGACGTTGGGTTCGTGAGAGCCCTGTACTAGTAGTCGGCGTGAGAGCGGACAAAGTCCATTAGCTTCTCGGCAGTAGTCGTACCTGCGTACACGGGAGAACTACGCAAGTATCGAATGAATTGATACCAGTCCTTTTGCTGTTCTGGGGTATCAAACACCAGCGTGTACTGCACAATCGCCTGAGATGAAGTACTCGCGCCAACAGCAGTACTGCCGCGCACGGCCGCATCAACCGAGTCAACATTTGCATTTGCAGTAAACTTTTGCCCACCGTCCTCGTCTTCTTCCACCTCGACGTTGTCCATGTTTACAGGGTTCTGCAGTACCGGTGCCACGTAGCCCCTTGGCTCGTCTTCGTCGTCATTGTCGTTCTTATTGGCCCACTCCGTCATTGCGGCCATCTCGAACTCGTCCCACTTAAGCTCATCAAGCAAACTGGAGTACTCGTTTCCAAGTTCTGCAATCATGTCGATTACCTGCGCCTGGTCGGTATTGCCAAGCTCCATGGTTCTGTTGTCGGCAAGAGCGAAAGCAATAGCGCGCTGGTCGTCACCGTCAAGCACCACAGCAGCAATCTCGGTCCACCCAAGCGACTTGGCTGCCTGCATCTGGTGGTTACCAGCAATGACGGTAAATGTTCCATCTTCGTTGTCTTTGACGACTATGGGTTTGACTTGACCAAACTCAGCATATGAAGCCGCAATTGCATCTACGTCTCCTCGACGCGGGTTGCCCTCTAGCGGCAACAATGAGTCAATTGGCATAGCCAACTTCTTGATTGATGGATGTATCATTCTTCGGATTCTAGTTCAAGCATCTCCGGTGCTGGCTCTAGTTCTTTGGCCCCACTCAGAATGCCATCGACATATTCCTTGGATAACACTCCGCTACTTCCCATGATTTCAAGCAATCTTCGAGCCTCGGCCTCGGGTGAGAACTGTGACACAATGTCGCTTTGCACAGCTCCAGCAAGAGTTGCTCTGATTGGGGTCGTGTTTGAAACGTCCATCTGGACATTGATGTTGTTCTGCTCCATCCCCAGCAAGCGGGCACGTCTATCAATAATGGAGAGCATTGTCTGAACGGCCTTCAGGTCTGGCTCGACCTGAATCTCGGTACCATCGTCAGTCTTTACTTTTCGATACTGAGTGAGTGGCCATACAGATTGCTGCAGTGCATCAAGTCTTTCAAGCTCCATTCGTAGAACTTCCGGATAAGCCATCAAGGCTTCTTTGTTCAACTTCTCTAGCTGCCTTCTTATCGCCACACCAACAGCAGAAGTTGTCATCCCAAAACGTCGGGCAATTTCGTTACTGGCAACGCCCGCTTGCCTCATTTTAAATATGCGCAGGTCCCTTTCTACGAGAAATTCTCGTGTTAAGGGTTTCTTTTCTTTGGCCATTATTACTCCTTCATAAATTCTAGAACCTCAAATGGGAGACGGAGGCTACGTTTCATCTTTGTCGGCCAGGCGCGCTTATCACGGGCACCACGGAAGTGTTTAACATCGTAGACGTAGCCCTCTGGATTTAGCGGGTCTGGGGTAATCGCGATACCGAACTCCGGCCAACGAGACCAAACCGACGAACCAAATGGACGAAGCTCTCTAGTCGCATTTGATGCACCAAGTGGAGCGTGGTGTTCAAGCCATAGGGCGCAACCATACACGTCTCGGATGTAGTCCAAGTACTTTGCGACTTCGACAGCCAAAGCTTCAGAGGTCAGTGAGCCATTGTCGACATAGGCCTTATACAGCGGCCCAAGGCAAATCAACTCAGGTCGAATCTTATCCACCAACTGCTCCACGAACGCTCTATCTTTGGCTGATGTGAGGTCCAAACCGGATGGGTGAATATGCAGGTGCGCATCAACACTCTTTGCATGAGACAGCCGAATCGACTGCTCCATGATTGTTCGCGATGTGCGACGAATAATGCGCGCAGGGTTTTCTAAGTCAATTGTTAGCGTTCGTATAGCTGGCATGGGTTGAAATGTAAACGGGTGCAATCCTGCAGCACATGCGATTGCGACCTGTCGTGCAAGCATGGTCTTTCCGACGCCTTCTGCTGCTACGACAATTACTCGCTCCTGCTTTTCAAGTAGTCCAGGTATAACCCACTCGTAGTTGTCGCTCTCTGTTTCCAACAGGAACTCTTGCCAATTAACCGTTCTGCCGTAGTCTTCAAAAGACGCAGTGGTGAAACTACTTGCAGCGTGGGTAATGCGACTTAGCTTCTGCTGTAAAGATAAACGCTCTGACGAGACAATCTGCTGAATCTGCTCCAACAACTTGTCCTCGGGCTTGACTTCATCAACTTCGTTCTTCTCCTCGTCGGAGAGTTCCATCTCTTCCTGGACGGGCTCTTCGAATGATTCGTCGCCATCGTAGGATTGCAGTTCGTACATGTTCTCTTCGTCAATGGCATAACCCATGGCGACATGGTCAGAGATGTCTTTAGCGTGCTTTGATACAAATACAGTCGCACTGCCACCGGCAGCAATAATTTCGTCGCGCACGGTAATGGCATGCTTTTTGCCTGGGTCATCATTGTCCGCGATGATACAAACAGCAGCTGCGGCAGCAAGCGTCATTGTGTAGTCCGCCTGCCAACTGTTGGCACCATTCGTCATTGTTGTCGCTGGTATGCCAAACATCTCCAGCATCGTGTCAGCGTCTTTCTCGCCCTCGACAAGCCACACTTCCTCATTGTTGGCGATTGCTTTAATTACTTCAGGTAAGCGATAAAGAACCTTGCGGGTGTCATTCAGGTTGTAGTGGTAGTCACCAGGCTTATCTAAATTAGGGCGTCTATGGGCAAATGACTTTTTGCCATCTTCATACTGGTAGCGCAGCTTTTCGTACAACAGATTGCCATCTTCGTCCTCGTACTTGTACACCTTGACAAGTTTGCGCTTCTGCTTTGGCACGGACACAGGAGTGACACTAGCGGCCTGGACCGGCTTTGCCTGTTTCTGTCGCGGCTGAAAATCACTGTCTCGGTCGCGGACAAATCCATCTTTAGCCAAGTCAAGCCCACAGGACTGGAAAATCTTCGTTGCGTCACACAAACCCTTGTGGCAGTAGACGAGTGCTTCGTCTTGGTCTCCAACCTTTACGGCCAGAGATGGAGTATCGTCGTCGCTTCTGCACGGACATGATGCCATCCACTGCCCATTTGCTTCACGAACGTTGTTCAGGCGCGAAAGTATCTTCGCGACTGGTTCAGATTGATAGAGGGCCACGTGGTCCTTTTTCTATCGCCGCTCGCATTTCTGAGTATGGGAGATGGTGTCGTCGCTCCATGTTATTGAAACGCTGGATGACGGTGCGTGCTCTGCTTCGACGCTTTACCGACATGCCTCCCCAAATGCCCTGAACACACGGATTGTCAATGGCGAAGTCTTGACACTTGCGTATCTCTGGACACGACTCACAGATGGCGATTGCCTTTTTCGTGTTCTGAATCGTTTCTCGCTTGGCGTCTTTTTCTGGGAACCACCACTCGGTTGGCATCCCTGCGCAAGCTGCGTTATTAAATACTGGTACATCCAATGCTTCCGGCAACTGCCAGTTAGTTGATAGAAGTATGGACAATTTCTTGTTTGACGTCATGGTCCCCCTAGATGTGTTTGCACATCTTAGCGGGGGGAAAACTAGTACGTCAACTTAACTACGAAAGATTCTTGTAAGCCGCCCACGCTAATTTGCGTAGCTTCTTTTTGAAAGTCTTTTTTGGTGTACTCGTCTCGGAGTACAGCTCAACAAAGTCGCTCATAGCTTTCTCTGAAATGAAAGCAATTTGACGGACGAGCTCTTCGTATTCATCGGAATTCGCGTAGTAAGACCACACGTCTTCGTCAAATGTCTCGTGCCGGTAGAACATGTAGTCATCAAGCGCATTTCTATCTGCGATGATTTCCGTCCTCCAGCCCATCTTGCGTTCGACATGGCCCAACACTTCCAAAAGCGTGTTAGTACCACCAAAGTCATAAGCGTTTCTTACGAACGTGCTGATTACGCGGTTCTCAAACATGTGCTTCTGCATCTCGCTTAGAGCGGAGCCCTCATCCTTCTCGTAGTCGTATGGAGCGTCTATTGACGCTTCCATTTCTTCGATGTCTTCTTCGTCCCACCCGAAGTCTTCGTCATCCGACATGAATTTATGATACCACCACGCGGTGAGCAAGCAACTTCTTTTGAGTGATTGACGATGTGTCATCCATTGACGCAACTGCACTTGAAACATTGTCTACGGAACGATAGAAATCCAAGTACTCAACAATCGCGTTATACGTTGACCAAGCGTTGAAGCCGAACTTTGCGCCGTTGCGGTCGTTGGCGTAGATGGAACGAATCATTTCGTGCGTTTCGTCTCTGTTTTTGCGTTGACGCTGAGTTTCGCTTGATGCAACAGGAAACACCGTATTGATTACGTCATCAAGCTTCTTTGACCCCATTGGTATTGCGATGCCAAGCATTCTTTCTGCTTCCTGGGCAAACTCGCGACCCCAAGTTGACGAAAGTTTGAGAACATTGCGTGCATCTTCGATTGTTGAGTCAACATTTCTTGTGTGTCTAGCAACAAATACGCGCTCTGCTTTACGCAATCCCAGAATCACAGTATTACTACACACCGCCCGAATATCGGTATTTGCGTAACGAATCGGCCATACGCCGTCGTGCCCTGAACTTACAACCAGATAGCGAGCAATCTTGTCATTTACGCCTGCTGGGTCGATAACAATCCCACCAAGCTCAACTGTCGCGAAGAACCGTGCGCCATTCTTTAGTACGCCGACTGTGTCCATAACTGCGTCGCCACTTGACGCGCCGACAATTGCTAGAGCGCGCTCGAGGACCTCACGGTTCTGGCGTACTTCGTAGCGCGTACCAACAGTTGCTAGCGGGTTGAAAGAACCGTCGAGGTTTTGGCGAATAGTTGCACGACTGTCTTCAATCATGAGAACGCTGCCGTCGGCGTTACGAATCAGGTTGCCGTCGTCGTCGACAGCCGCAACGCGAGTAAGGATAACATCAAAGTCGGCTTCTGCCGCCTGAAGCATTGCCTCCATCGTCTGGAGTCCGGCCATGGGCGTCCCAAGTCGATGCCATGGGGCCTTGCGGTCGCCGCCAGTGGCATATGCCATCTTTGCTTTACCTTTTACTATTTCGAGTTCATGTGCCATGTCTATTTACCTACACCTACCTTATCACCGAACTTGGATGTACTAGGATGCCTGTTGTCACGCAAGAAGCGTTCCGACTCTCGCCGGACTTCGGACGAACTCCGTGGCGTGTGGGGTGGCATCGGTACTCGGTGTCACCCCACAATTTAAACCTTAACGATTATCTCCACTGCCGCCAATTGTGTTGTTGTCCATTCGAACTTGCAGTTTGTCGATATTTTTATTAAAGACATAGCTCAACTTGACACCCATGTCCTGAGCAAGCATTGCGACATACCAAAGAACATCACCAAGTTCTGCGGCAAGAGCTTGTTTGTCTTCATCAGACAAAATACCGTTCTTGTCGCGAATAATCTTCTTTACTTTGCCAGCAACTTCACCAGCCTCCGAGGCCAAGCCAAGAGACAAATACTCAAGGCCCTTGTCCTGGGGGTATATCGCAAACTTGCTCGCAGATTGCTGATACCCATCTGCGCTGTCCTTCTTCTCGGCAATCAATCTCCGGGCGATTGCGAGAGCTTCTGCATCTTCATTTGACATTTTAAATTTTCTCCTGTATCTTGGATTTTGCTACACACTACAAGGAGTATTTACCTATGCAAACATTTGTCCCATATCCATCGTTCGAGCAGTCAGCAGCCTGTCTTGATTATCGCCGCCTGGGGAAGCAGCGAGTTGAAACACTGCAGATTCTCAACAGTCTGACCAAGCCTGGTTATGGGTGGTCAAATCATCCTGCCACCAAGATGTGGGTAGGCCATGAAGCTGGTCTTTGCGCCTACGGACTGGCTATCTGTGCCGACTGGATTGGTCGTGGCTACAAGGACACCTGCACCGAGAAGATGCTGGCAATTGTGGCCCCAGATGCCTCCGACCTTCCAGCTTGGTGGGGAGATGACGTAATTCACTCCAGCCATCGCGCTAATTTGTTGCGCAAGCTTCCAGAGCACTATACTCAATTTGGATGGACGGAAAATCCCGCAACCCCATACAGCTGGCCGGTTACTGCCTAGCCCTATTCCTCACGGGAATGCTGTTGTACGCAGGAGTAATCGCCACATCACTAGTACGAACCTACAAACGAATAACCCGCTAATCACTGGGGCTAGTAGCTCAGTGGTTAGAGCAGCACTCTTATAAAGTGTTGGTCGCGGGTTCAATTCCCGTCTAGCCCACAAAGGAATTTATGAATAAAACCGTTGAAGAAGTGACACAAGTATTAATGGAGGAATACTTCGGTATTGGTTCCACACCTGAAACTGCGCTTGACTGCCTGGCAGATGACATGGCACAAAATCGCATTGATATAGGCGTGTTTGATTGCACGCCATACGAAATGATGCAAGCAATTGGCAATGTCCTCAAACGAATCCACGCTGGCAACAAGCACGAAACTGCCCATTGGCAGCAGCACATACTGGCTCTTCATAACAATCCAGAAGAAGACGATTGGTGGTTTGCAATCAGATGAACGAATTGCAGCGTCAGGTAGAAGCACTCAAAGAACGAATAGTCGAATATAAGTGGATTGACGTAGATGAGGGTTGGTATCAACTAATTGTCGATTGCGATAAAGAACTCACTGCGATTGACCCGAACTACGGCATTTTCCAAATCAAAGAGAAGTTCGGCGCTCTGCGTTACTACATGTCGCCAAGCAACGACACTACGCCAGAGCAGAGAGACGCCATGTGGGCTATCACGGAAAAATATGAAGAGCTTTCCAAGACAGTATGTGAAGCGACTGGTGGGCCTGGAGTATTGATGAAATCTATCGGTGGATGGCGCAAAACTTTGAATCCTGATTACGCTGCCAATACACTCCATTACGCAAAGTACACAGTTGTAGAAAAGGGCCTGTAGCTCAGTGGTCAGAGCAGGGGACTCATAATCCCTTGGTCGTGGGTTCAATCCCCACCGGGCCCACGAGGAGGAAATATGGATAGAAGAAAGTTCATCAAGTTCGGCGGAGCGTTCTCTGCTGCGACAGCAGTACTGGGCGTAAACGCCGTTCAGGCAGAGGGGCCAGCCGAGGACCTGCCGCGCTTTGAACAGGGGCAGATACTGACCCATGAGCAGCTCAACGCGCTCGTGGACAGAATAAACGAGCTAAGTAAACGCGTTTAACGATGCAGATAGTTGACACCTGTGGCAACTATTGGTGTCGCCACAAGCGCCTTTAGCTCAGTCGGTAGAGCACCGGACTTTTAATCCGTTGGTCCTGGGTTCGAGCCCCAGAGGGCGCACAGGTTGCAAAACACAGAAACGATAGGTACTATAGGAGCTATGACGAAGATAAGCAGCAATGTCTAACTTTACACAAGCCGAAATTAAAGCGCTATTTGCAGAATTAGAGAATTTAACCACCAACATGGACATACCGGTATTCAGACGAATGGATGCGGCATGGCTTCTGCGTAACGCACCAATTAACAATCAAGGCCACAAGAACTTGCAAAAGGTCATGAAAATAGCCAAACTACTTACAGGGGAAAACAATGGATAATTTCGACGACTGGATGGCACACGGAATCAAAATGGGCTGGGCAGGACCACCAGTGTGTTACACGCACGATGGGCTCCCAATGTCTGAACAAGAAGACGAAGAGTTCCAGGAAGGCGACCCATGTATTCACATCGTGCGCCTGTACGAAGATTCTGAACATAAGTCAGCAATCGAAAAAGACCACAGCCCTTCGCAATGGAGAAACATCTACAAGGAGACAGACAATGGATAACATTTCCAAAGAAGAAGTCAAAGAGTTACTCGATGACATGGTGAAGATGGGTTTCATCAGAGTGCTCATCGACGATGAAGGTGTGGAGCGCTACGAACTCACTGAGCTCGGCCGTCTAGAAATGGCGTTTCAGTCAGAGTGAGCGTTGTATGCACAGCCTGTGGGAAAGATGTGGAGGGCGAGTCCGTCAACCATCATCTTCCTGATGCTGGATTTGTTCTGCCGTATCAGGACTTCGGTTACTACGGCGGGTTTACGGATACATTCGATGACTACTACGAAAAGCCACGCGAATGGCTAATGTGTCACGACTGCATTCTGAAACTGCTAGAGACTTTCCCGCTTCTTGCCAAAACCGTTTCTCGCGGTGGACACCCGTGCGATAAAGATGTTCCGTGTTGCAACTGGGCTTGGCGCAAGACCGACATGGGCATTCAGTTCGGCAAAGACGGACAGTGGTCGGATGACTAGACAGCGACTCTTTCTCGACATCAATTGCTTGGAAGCTGCTAGACAGCGAGTTCGCCATGTCTATGACACCTTCGATACGGTTTGCGTCCAGTTCTCGGGCGGCAAGGATTCCACAGCCGTCCTCTACCTAGCCAAGGAGATACACGAGGAACGCGGCCTGGGACCTGTCAAGGTAATCTTCCGCGATGAAGAGATGGTCAGCCCCATGGTTCTAGATTTCGTGGAGAAGGTCCGGAACTACGACTGGGTAGATATGGAGTGGTATTGCCTCCCAGCAAGCGCTGAGGTGTGGGTGCTAGGACGCAGGGAGTATTGCCTCCTCTGGAGCCATTACAGAGCGTCTGAGGGCCGTTTAACGCGAGATATGCCCTCTTGGGCTATCCGAGCAGAGCACTTCGGCATAAGCCCTTCTGAGCCCATTCCAGAGCCTTATGACTACTACATGATGCAGGGCAAGGTTGGCCGCACTGCGTTTATCACGGGCGTCCGAGCCAATGAGTCCATGATGCGCTACCGGTCTCTTGTCCAGAAGTTGCACGAAAACTACATTGTGACCCCATACCGCCTAAAGCGCTCAATCCCATTGCGCTTTGCAAAGGTCATCTATGACTGGACAACAGATGACGTGCTCAAGTTTATTTCAGAAGAGCACGGAGCCGAATATTGCGAGTACTACGACGCTGCGGCGCTGACTGGCTCCAATACACGTGTCGGAATCCCTCTGCACTCGGTTGCCATCCGTCGCCTTGGAGATGTGGTTGCTACAGAGCCAGAGTTCTATGACCAGCTGTATCGTTGCTGGCCGCACATCGACGCTCAACGGCGCATCTGGGCAGACTTTGACCTTGAGCAACAAATCATGCAGTATGCAAACGACGGCTGGGATGGTATTCGCCGTTGCGTTGAGGAAAACATCGTCACCCCTGGTTTGAACTTGCGGGCAAAATCGTACTGTGCAGAGTTCCGACGTAAGCACGCCAAGGACCCAAACTCATACCCGCTTCACTGGCTGGTGAGAAACTTGTTAATTAGCGAATTTGCTAGTCGAGCGGTCACCCCAATTGGTCCTGGTACTCGCGCATACACAATCCAAAAGGAGATGGAAAATGAGTGACTTCGAAGACCTCGACGGCGACGAACTTGATTACTGGCTAGAAATGGCCACCGAATATTTAGTCGCGCACAACTTTCTACCGTTGAGCGACGAAGTGTGGGAGACAGATAAGTATCTCGACCAGATAATGGCTAAAGCGCAAGAACTATTCGACGAATCAGCTCTTTAGAATCTTGTCGCACTCCGCGATGACTCTGTCGCACTCTGCAATTTCTAGTTCTAGTTTCTTGATATCCGCTTCGAGTTTGGCAATGTACTTGTCTAGCGCCTGAATCTCCTGCTCGGGAGCTTGCCGTTTCGCCACCTAATGATTATATATCGAACACGCTGTTCTGCGGGAAGGCGATTCGCTTAGCGTTTTCTGGGTCCAGATAAACCATCACATAGGAAAGCTTCATCCCATCACCTTCGTCTTCCATGACGACATCAATTGTCTCCGGTGATATCAACAAAGCATTTGCCAGGCCGGCACGTATAAAGCCAATCTCTTGTTCTGTTTGTGCAATGTCTTCTGCGATGTCATCAATCCACGGGGCTTCAATTGGTGGGTCGACTATTGCCGGTCTTGCCAGGCTGCTGAGAATTGACTCCGCCAACCCAGCCTTAACACAGTCAAGGCAAGCTATCTTCTTGGTTGACGCAGCTCTTTTGCGTATCTCCTTATGGCCGCAATCAAGCTTATGGATGTACTGGACCTTGCTCCATTCGCCGGTCTTGATTATCTCGACTACGGAACGTTGTGGTGCGCTCTTACGGTTACTGCTCATTGAGGATTTGGTCTACGAAAGCATCAAGATGTAGTTGCTCAACGACCTCAACAACACTCACCCGATTCCCGTTGGGTAGGTCAACATAAGTGTCGCAGAGCTGTTGGAATACGCCGTCTTCGCCTTTTGTGTCTACCGAACCAGCAGCAACAACGAATGTCTGTATTGCCTGCTTGCATGCTGGCAAAAATTCAGTTGAAACAGGTGGGTAATGGTTGGCTGTCAAGTGCCATATCAGTGCCTGTTCAAGTTCAGCATGCTGTGCTGCGCCATATGCATTCAAGTAACCCACTAGTCCTCCTTCATGAATGACTTAATTGCAAGACCGAACATGTAAGCAGACAGGACTAGGACGACCAAACCGATAACACTATCCATTACTCTCATGGCCAATTCCTTCCTTCAAGAAGTCCAATACTATCTGTTGCGCGCTTGCAGTCTCGTCAACCTCAGTTCCCTCTGTGGCCGCGTTAACGATAGAGCGCTTTGATTCAATCAACTCGAATATCTCTTGGTCTATCGTCCCATTAGCAATCATGTACGTTGCCATCACGGAACCCTTTTGCCCGATTCGATGACAACGGCTGTATGTCTGGTCAACGTCTGCCGGCGTCCACGGGAGCTCTACAAACAACACGTCTTGTGCTGCGGTAAGGGTGTGGCCGGTCTTGGCTGCCTGCATGGACAAAACAATCACTGGAGCTTCATCAATGCTCCCGGTTTGGAACTTGGCTTTGTGCTCTTGAACATCTTCTACTGCCATACCGCCCTGAATTTTTAGGCCGCAGTAGTGGTCCGCAATCATGTCGACAATCTCTCTATGGTGAGCTGCGACAACAACTTTGTCTCCGGATGCAATCTTGCCATCAATCCACTCGAATACCGACTCCATCTTGGCTTTTGCGGCTAAGCGACGTAACACGGATATGCGAACAAGATGCTCGTTGGCTTCTGCGCGAATCTTTGCATGGACTGCGGCGTTCCATATTGATGTCCCCATTTCAAGAGCGACTTCTTTTGCTCGCCGGGTGATGTATTCGATAATGTCGCGGCGTGCCTGTTCATACTCCTTCATGCCGGCTGCGGAACCAGATACAACAACCTTGGAGTGACGGACTGCCGGCAAATCGAGAAGAACTTGGTCCTTGGTTCTACGTATGTAACAGGTTGCGCGAAGTGTGTCGTTTAGCTCATCGAGGTTTGTCGCGCCGTCAATGTGCCATTGTCCAAAGCGGTCACGAAACGCACCACAATAACGTCGGTAGAAACCCCATAGCCCACCGAATTTGTTGAGCTGGCCGAGGATATCGAGCTGTGGACCAAACTCTGCTGGTCTATTGGTTATCGGTGTTCCGGTAAGACACAGCACGAGACCGTTCTTGTCAGCAGAGCGCGCCATTTTGATAGCAGACTTTGTTCGCTTGGCAGTCGGTGTCTTTGCATAGTGCGACTCATCGAATACGTAACTCTTAAACCCGGTGAGTGCTTTAACCCAGTGGTCTATATTCGAGTAACCGACAACAATCACATCAAAGTGTTCTCGGTCCGGAAACTCCGAACGATTTGCTACCGTGCCGACTTTGCGATGCGGTAACCATTTGTTGAACTCATCGCGCCAGTTGAGAACCAAACCTGGTGGACAAACAATTACTGCCGGATATGCATCTGCGTATTCAAGCGACGCGATTGCTTGAATGGTTTTCCCGAGTCCCATGTCATCAGCAATGAATGAACGTTTTGCGTTTGTTGCGTATAGTACGCCGGCTTTTTGGTACGGGAGTAGTTCGCCGTTAAGCGATGGTAAGTCCAGCTCTGCTGTAACTGCTTTTGCCGCCGCGATTGACTCTGTGCGCGCAGTCTCTATCTGCGCTGCCATTTCACTTATTTCACTTGGAACGTCGTAGCCAAAGGCTTCTGCAAAACCAATCACAGAGCGAACGGCTGTTAGGGGCGCCTTCCAAGCCTTTGACTCAGCATCCCATGTAACACCCGGGACTCCTTTGACCGCCCGAACGCGTACTGGGTCGTAGCTAAAGCTCATGAACAACCAGTCGTCTGCTTGGTAAACACCAGTTCTTTGAACCGTTTTGTCAGGAAGTGTGAAGGTCAGCACATCATTGTCAATGTGGAAGTTGTGTTTGTTGGCGAAATCACGTGCCTCTCGGAGGCTTGACATCGGAACTCGCCACACACGACTGACTTTGTCCCACTTTGCGCCGTCTATTTTCTTTATTTCTGCAACCTGAGCAGCGTCGTAAGGAAAGTCAAAGACCAAATGGTCGTTGGAAAGTGCGAGCGTCTCAGCCATCAAAGTCATGATACAACTCGTGAGCCCCGACCAAAACCCCAAACCAAAAACCAGATGCGGCTGGCTGGCTGCACCGAAGAAGCAGAGGTCGCAAAAACGCAAAAAGAAAAGCCCGCCTCAGGGGGTTGAGACGGGCTTTCCTTGCTTGTTGTGTTTAGTGCGTTTAGATAACCATCATTACGATGGCTATCGCTACACAAGTTGTCAGAAATGACATCTTGCTCTCCTTCTTTAAGTAGGTTTATTAATAGTAGCCATCAAATTTGCGCTTGTCAAGCACCCTCGGGCAGGTCGGTTCAACGAACTCCTCAGCGACGCAGCCACGATGGCGACGCCGCCTCGAGGGCCGGCCGTCCGGTCGAGGACCGGGTCATGATTCAACGGGGCTCTGAGATGGCATCAACAACCGACGGTGGCGGAAGAAGGACGTGAACGGGTACAGCAAAAAGCCCCACCTGCTGTTGGGCAAGTGGGGCTTTCGGGGGGGCTTGGGTTAGTTACTCGGACTGCTTTATGATTTCGGACGCCTCAAGAATGGCATTTTCCACCACCTTGTGCGAAGCCGAAGCAAACAGTTCAGCGAGCGTTGCTGGCAAAGTGGCAAGGTACTTTAGGATTTCTACCTGCTCATCTTTCAGCAACAGTTCGTTTGTGTCGTCGTTGATTTGCTCAAGCATTTCAGCGATTGACTGACACTCGTCCGCTATCTCTGACAGCGTTTCTGTTGGTGATTGCTTCATTTTCCCCCCTTTCTGCTACCTATTGTATGGGGCACAAGTACCCCTTGTCAAGTTTATTTCTAGTGACTGTTGGCACACCGCCTAGTGTGTCTGGCGTCACACCGCCTCTCTCTGTGTCGGGCGTCACACCGCCACCCACCGTGTGTCGGGCGTCACAGGCGCGTGTCTGGCGTCACACCCTGTGCCTGTTGTCACACTCCGTGTCAGGCGTCACAATGGCGAACAGGTGTTCGGTCGGCAGCGGACGACAGGAACTTCTCCGCCGCCAGCCCGCCGCCGAGCCGTCGGGGACATCAAGTAGCGGGGCTGCGATGTCCCCGACGAACTTCTTTTGACGGTGGCGGATGAACTGCGGTTGGACATCATAACTTGGTTGTCAAGTTTGTTTGATAAAAAGTTTTGCCATGACAGACATCAAAGTTGGGCAACAACCTTCATGCGAGGGATAACCCACACGAGGAAGAACTCCTGAGACTGGGTGTTCGCTTCGCGAGCCCCGCTCTCCGCGAAGCGAACTCAGATGGGAAACCTTCAGAGCCGTTCGGGGACAACAAAAAACCCACCCGTTTGGGTGGGTTAGTTGCTTTCTTTTATGCGATTAGTGCGAGTAAACAAAAAAACACAACGAGTGTTATGGACTGGGACAAGATTTCACCCCCAATTCTCCTTTTTCCATTGTTCCCACTCTTGTCGTTTTCGGTCTATGTAATCACCGAGTGGTATTCCGATAAGAATTGAGATGAGTATTATTTCGTGTATCTTCACTTCACCCCCTTTGTTTTAGTAAAGGGTAGCAAGTGGTACGCAGATAGTCAAGCATAGTTGAGCGCACAGGTCAAGCCAAGTGCGTGGTCGTTCGTCACAGGTCGCTGGCGTTCCTGACCTGCTGGGTGACTTAGTGCTAAACACCTCTTAGTTCAGTTTTTCCGTTTTTCTGAACTTTGGCTTCTGGGGTTATCAGCCGTCGGCTGAGGGCTATCCCCCGTTTGGCACGGGGCTGCCAGACGGGGGACATCTTCTTCTGACGGTGGCGGAAGAGTTGGGGCTGGCTCACACGCCACCTGCTCACCGACAGCCTGCGCTACGAACGGTTGTTTGCTCTACGGCTGTGGCAACAGTCACCTGATACGAGGTTGGTTTTCATACCATCTACGGGCTAGCGTGTTGCTATGGCAACACGCCACCTAACACACGACACCGAAACGGCTGTTTTGGAAGTCGCTAAGGACTTTTGGGTTCGTGAAGTTGCCCCTGTAACCGTACCGAACGCTTGCATTTTGGCTTCTCGTATTCTTACGGTTGCTCTGAACAAGTACGGAGTGACTGCGAACGCCACTCAGATTGACGCCGCCTGCTGGAACGCCGAGGGTTACCGCCTACGAAACGACTTGACCGCTACCCGTCAGTCCAAGACAGCTTGGTCAGTCGGAGTTATGTCTGAGCCGAGCCGAGCTTGGATTGCCAATGAGATTGCTTCGGGTTCTAATCCATTTGACCGAGATTTCTTTGGTCATCTCGTGGTTGAGACCGAGCATCACTTTATTGACTTTACTGCTGGGCAGTTTGACCGCCCTCAACACGGCATTGTGACGGGTTCGCCCCTCATCGTGCCTCATCACCGTCTCGTTGAGACCGATGTGTGGTGGGAAGTGCCGATTACCGAGGGCATTTACACCTTCCGTGACGCCAAGTACCCTTCGTCACCACGCAACGCACCCGATTGGCACACGAACTACAAGCGTGACGCCAAGCGTTTGATTGACGAACTGCGCCCCCTTCTGGGCTAGTTCCTCGCATTTCCTTCCCCGTCTGGGCGATGTCGCGCGCCCGCGCTTCGCCGCCGCAAGCGATTTAGCGTAGCGGCGGGTACGGGGCTGTCATCTCCCCATGACATCTTCTTCTGACGGTGGCGTATGAACGGGAATAGCAAAACGGGCAGACACGATAACCGTGCCTGCCCGTTTGTTCGGGGGATTCGTTGTGTGGTTACTGACTAAGTAGTAGCGCTAGTACGAACACGACGATTACCGTCGCCGTCACTCTCCACCATCATCTGAGCCGTAGCGAACTGAGTATGCGCGTCCCATTGGGACATCATGGTGTGAGAGATTGCAGTGAAGTACCTCTCCGTCCAACTTGTAGCGCAAGTGCCATTCGCTATTGACGGTGATTCCACGAACGAACTCGGGAATGGTGCGAGCCTCAAACTCTCCCGATACCGAACGATTCCACAATGGGAGTCCGTCTACTGCCCAAGTATCACTCGGGTTGTTATCCCACCATTGTTTTATCTCACAATGGAATAGGTGTAGTGCGTCGTCCCAGCATGAGCCGTCGCAATACTCCGCAGGTTCGTCTGTGAACTCTTCTTTTATTGGGTCATACTTTGTGCAGGTGCAGGTGTTTTGGATTAGCCCGTCCCATGCAACTTTTTCTTTTGTAGTTGTCATGACCTAAGAATAAGACATAAGTAGTACCTTGTCAAGTCATTTTCTCTGTGCTTGTGGTCACGCTTGCAGTTGCGCCTGAGGTTTCAGCCGGCAGGTCTGGTCACGCCGGCAGGTCGCCATCAACCGGACGCCGGCGCTCGGGGTTGGTTTAGCGGGGCTATCAACTCACCCCGCGTTATCTTCTTTTGACGGTGGCGGAAGAGTTCCTCACGAGTGGGTACGAACGACAACGGGCGCACCTACCGAGTTGGTAGATGCGCCCGTGTTGGGGGTTGGTTGGGGGATTTGACTAGCGCATTACTTCCAAGTGGACAAGTCCAAGACGACTTCAGCGAGTTGGTCGCAGTAGATGTGCGACTTTTCTTCTTCTACTACTTCCGTGTGTGCGAGTTTCCCCGTTTGTATGTAGCGGATACGTTTGACTATGTAGGTGTCTGAATAATCAAGCACTACTTCTATGCGTCGGGTTGAGGTAATCGGCAGGATTACGCCGACTGTCTCGCCTTCCTTATCTTCTAGGCAAGCCATACGCCCGCCCGATACGGCAAGCACTACCATTTTCCCGATTTGGTTCATTACTTCGCTAGTGTCGCACGGTCTCCCGTCACGCACTATGCCTATCAGGTGACAAGACGAACCGCCCTTGCCCCATTTGAGTGTGTTTGTCATAGTTCTATCGTAGGGCAGTTGTGGGTCTTTGTCAAGTTTCTTTGGTGTGTCTGTTGGCACGGCGTAGGGTTTCGGTTGCTCTTTGCTTTGGACAGTCCAGGCGTCGGCTGAGACTCAGAGTCCCCATCTGGGGCGTTGGCTAGCGGGGCTGGCGAACGCCCCAGACATCTTCTTACGACGGTGGTGGATGAGGAGTTCGGGTACACAAAAAAAGACCACCCAGCCATCACGACTGAGTGGTCTTCGGGGGGATTTGGTTAGTTCTGAGGGCAGTCTTCGTAGGGGTTTTCGTTGCCTTCGTTGTCTTCGCACGAACAAAAGCCGAACAGAGCCACCTGTGTTTCGTGTGTGAGTTCGGCTAAGTCTTCGTAGGAAGGTGAACCGCCGAGTTGGTCTATCACCACACTCCAAAAGTCCACGAACAGTTTTTGTTTTCCGTTCACTACCTTCACTCTAGGGCATAAGTGTTCCAAAAGCAAGTCTTGAGCCGAAAGTCACATTACATTTCTCAGCACAACGAACCTCAATAAGTATGAGAGAGAGGAAGTTATGCCGAAAGACGACAGCCGAACCTATGAACAGATAGCAACCGAGACCTGCGAGTTGATTTGCGCCCTACAGGACGCTGTGGGGGTTCTATTTCCTTGGCGCATGTCTGACTGCGACAAGATAGTTCTGTCCAACGACACCATCAAGTCGCTTATCAACGCCATCAATGACTGAACCTGCTCGACCTGAACTGACCCTGCTCGACCGGAGAACCGGCTTGGACGTCCAGTTTTGTAATCCAGCGGGGCTGGCGAACGCCCCATCTGAGTTCTTCTTTTGACGGTGGCGTATGAGTACGGGTCGCACTTGCCCGTACACGCAATAAGGGCGGGCGCACTCCCCGTTGAGAGAGTACGCCCGCCCCTAAGGTGCGGTAAGCGTTATGCGCTTAGATACGGTTTGCGATACCGATGAGGTCGGCGATTACTTGGTGTTGGTCTGCCAACTTGGGCAGTTCAGCGATGACGGACTGCTCAAACGCTTTGAGTGCTTTCTCCGAGTAGCGAGACACGGGTACACGCATAACTGTTGCGTATGGGTAGTTCGTGCGGTCAAACGGCGACATGAAGGTAATCGTGATACCTGCTGTCTCGCTTGGCTTCCAATGAACTTTGCGTAGCGAGGCGATGAACTGCTTGTTGCTCGCATCGTGTCGCACTTCCAACTCCACCTGAACGCCAACTTGCTCGTTCGTGTGTTCCAATGTCTCCAAGTCGGTTGCTTCCGACTTCCAAACACGGGTTATCTCTCGGTCACGCAACTTGGTTGCGTGGGTTTTCGTGAGCATCTGGCTCACGGCTTGGTTGTTATCCATGATTACCCCCTTCGGTAATGAGATAAGGATACGGCATAACTGCCCCTAAGTCAAGTCTTTGCGGTGGTCGTGCGTCACACACGGCAGGCAAGTCTTCGGGCAGACGACGACGGCTGCGGCAGCGACAACCCCCGACGGGGGACATCACTCGGCGGCCCCGCGCCCGCCGACCAGCCAGCGTTCATCTTCTTGTGACGGTGGCGGATGAATAGAAAAAGCCCCCACCCACATTTCTGCGGATGGGGGCTAGTTCAGGGGTTGGTTAGGCGTAAGCCCACTCGCCGTCGTAGCGATACTCGCCCACGAAAGAGAGCGTTTTATCGTTCTCTATCTTGTGAGCGAAGATGGCTTTGTCTCCAAGCACATAGACATACTCTGCCCATGCGAACTCATGGTCGTTTTGCGTGAACCATTTGACTGATTTGATGTCCGAGTGTGCCTCGCCGTAGCCTTCCACGACCTTCCACTCAGTTTCACGGGTTTCGTAATCGGGGTCAATGACAGACCACGAAAGGTTGTCATGGAGAAGTGTCTTTCGGACTGTCTCCACTCCGTCACGAAGCACGAGTTTGGTGAGTTGTGGGAGTTTGACAGATGGGTAGCCGTCCCAATGGGCATAGCGACCTCTCCATCCATCTCCGTAGGGTTCAGCGATAATGCTACGAGTTGCCATCTGACACCTCGCTTTCGGTATCCCACTTGGATACTTCCTCTAAGACATCATTGAGCGATTTCTGAACAGCGATAATGCTGTCCAATAAGTAATCTTTGATGTCTTTGCTTACGAGCACTTGGCGTTTTGCCATGTTTAGTTCTCCTCTATGAGTTCGTATTCGTCTATCCCCTCAATGAGAGACAGATTTGAGCCGCTATCCCATTGGATACCGAGCACGGTGTCTCCCCAGGGGTCTTGGCGTTTTCCTGTGACAGTTCCGAGCGCACCGCTTTCTAGGTCGGTGAACTCGTCTGCCGTGTGTATCAGTCGGATACGGGTCACTTTTTCACCTCACGGAAGAAAGCCTTAGAAGCCGTATCTCCGATAGTGAGTGACATACCCTCAACCGCAAGGATGTCCAACAGGCGCAAGGATGGCATTTTTTCCTTGTCCCACTTTTCTATTGCGGTTGCCAAGCGTTCTGCCATCTTTACTTGGATGTCCAGCGTTTCTTCTTCGGTCTTATTGGCGAAGAAGTCTTGGACATCTTTTGGAAACTGTGTCAGGTTCACTTGATACCGACGAACAGTTCTGCTGGCTTTACGCCAATGGCTTCGCACAGGCGGAACAGCGTGTCAAGGTTTGGTGAGAAGTGTCCGTTCTCAATGCGGTTCACCGTCTTGCGGTCAATACCCGACGCTTGTGCGAGTTGCTCTTGCGTCAGGTCGTTTTCTAGTCGCAGTTCGCACAGGCGTTCTGCGACGATTTTTTCTTTCTTGGTCTTTGGCATTTTTCTTTCCTTTGTTTGTTGGTTGGTTATTGGTATTACATCAGCAGATGGCAAAGCCACCACAGGTTTTTAGAAAGCGGGCGAACTCACGGATGTTCTGTTGGTTTATGGCATAACTCGCCATGTGTGGCTCTTGCTTGCCTTCACCATTACATCCATTACACATTGTTTCGGTAATCGTTTCTCCGTTTTCGGGCGTGACAGGTGTGTATTCGGGGAGCGTCTGCCCTTGTCCGAAGATGTCACTCATGTAGTCGTACTCCCACGCTGAACGCTGGTCGCCATTTGCCTTCGTGAGCCATTGACGAGTACCCGTTGAGCGACAATGAACGCACAGACGCTTTGGAAGCGTGTTGATGAACTCTGTGCGCTCTTTGATGTATTGCTTTGCTGTTCCATCTTTGAGTGAAGCGTACAGACGCTTGGAGAGTTCTTCACTATCAAGTGCGTCAAGTCCGTCACCGTCGTTGGAGTGTGCGTTCTCTACTTGGTCGCAGATTTCGGGTGCGATAGCCGAGCAGTAGTCCCAAAGCGGATGCCACCACCAAATGTTGTTGCGGAAGTATTCGCCCTTTTCGTCTGTGGGGTTCTTCCCCATTACATCCATACCCATTAGGTATCTCCCTTCGTGTACCACAAAGATAGCGTGATGTACCACTAAACGCAAGTCCTATTTGTGTGTCTTTTGGCACGGGCTGGGACAGGGCGACGAGGAGAAGTTCTGGTTAGGTGCGCCTAACTAACGTCTCCCAACGGGGCTCTCGCGCAGCGCGCAAAGTTCTTCTGGTGACGGTGGCGTATGAGGAGTTGTCCGTCGGAAATCAAATGCTTGACTTTTACAAATCGGTTGCTTACGATACATCTATGCGTACTTATCACTATTACAGAGTTCGCTCAATGGTTCGTTTCGCCTTTTGGGGAACGGTGGCATTGGGTGTATTTTGGTTGGCAAAGAGTTCCATAGAGAGTTGGGACAACTACAAATGCCACCCAACGAAAGTAATCGTTGAGCAAAACGACACGCTTTGGGCTATCGCTGAGCGAAACTGTCAAGGCTCAATAGAGAGTGCCGTACACGACCTAGTTGAGAAGCGTGGAACAGAACTCGTACGCATTGGTCAAGCAATAGAACTAACAAGTAAGCCTTAGGAGAAAAATGAAAACCAGCGCATTTGACTTGTCCACCTGCGACAAGTGCGACAAGCCGACCCCATACGGGTACGGTCACTACATTGGTATCGGTGTAGGCGACATCAGAGTATGTTCTGAGTGCCTCGCCAAAATCACAGAACACCCTTGCGTCAGCGACAAAAACTAAGTGTCTGTCTTTATCGGTGTTTTGGTAGTGCTGTTATTCCTGCTGTCTAACTAACTACAAGTCAAACAGGGTTTCTTCCTGCCCCTTCGGTGGGCTTTCCACGCATACTCGGTGTGCGTAGCGATACAGAGGTTCAGTCTGTCGCACCCCACTCGTCTTGCCTACGGGTATCCAGCAAGTCACCTGATGGTAAGTTCCTGCGCCCTTCGGGTCAATGCCGTGTCCACAGACGACGCACGAGTAAAGGTTCATTTGGACATCATACCGGGGCTGTCGGGTGGGGCGCAACATCTTCTTACGACGGTGGCGTATGAGAAGGGGGTACAAACGAAAGAGGCGCACCTGCCTTTCGGCAAGTGCGCCCCTGTCGGAAGCGAAGGTTGAGGTCGCTTAGTTGTTCTTGTGAACGAGTTTCAGAATGGTCGTCACCAATGCGTCAGCAAGCGAACCCGTCGCCTTGCCTTCGTCGGTGATGATTTCATCTTCGTCAGAGAAGCCGAGTGCGCTTCCTGCTTCCAAGTCCTTGTTCACCAAGGTAATCAAGCGAACACGACGACGCTGTGGGTGCTTTGAGGGGGCGAGGTTGTTCTCTCGCTTTGCCTTCGTAGTTTTTTCGTGATTTATGGGTGAAGCCCAACCACAAGTCTCCACGCCGATACCGATTTCATCTGCGTTGAGCGACTTATTTGCCGTGAGGTCAAGTGCTTCGTACACATCTCCCCCTGCGACGAGGATACGACTGAACCCGTCAGCCGAGATAGCAAAGATACGAGCCTTCGCTATCGTGAATGGGTCGTCGTGGTGAGTAGCAAGTTCGTGCCACATCTCCGTTGCGACTTCCGTTAGTGGTTTATCTGTCATCTACCTATTCCCTTCTGTGTAGTGGTAGTAGGTACAAGGTACAAGGGACACCTATGGTCTGTCAAGTCATTTCGCTGTGACTTGCGATACTTGGGCGCACCTAACAGGTTGCGAGGCAAACTTGTTAGGCTTGCCTAACTTTGTTAGCATTTGCGCTAACACCAGACCTGAGTTCTTCTGGGACATCTAGGGACATCTGCCCGGGGCTGTCAGGTGTCCCCCGTTTATCTTCTTACGACGGTGGCGTATGAGTGGGTACAAAGAAGAAGGGCGCACCCCCCTTTCGGAGAGTGCGCCCTGTTCTGGGAGTGTGGGAAGTAAGAAGGGTGACTACCCGACCAACCCAGAAATGTCATCAGGTACTTGGCTCTTACCCAATGCGAACATAAGTGCCTGTGCTGAAACGCTGTATGATTTCGTGAGTTCGGCTATGAAGTTCTCTTTGGCTTCTTCATCAGTACCCGTCATCACGATTTCCATTTTCGCCATAAATGCGTCAAGGTCAAGTTCGCCCTTCTCGGATTTATCTGTTATGGCTTGCCAGCACTCTTTCGTCACTTTCAGCATGAAGGACTTGCTCATAAACTCTGCTACCTGTTCCTTCATCTTCTTGGCAACCTTCTTGCTGTTGGGAAGGTCGTCGGTGAACACCTGCCATACGGTCAGGAAGTTCGGCATTTTCTTCATGTCAAGCGACGCAACATCTTCCTTTGTGAACAATGGGTTGTCGGAGTTCTGTACGGCTTGGCTTGCTTCGTTGAGAGTATCCCATGCTTCGCAATACTTCATAAACGCACCAAAGGTATCTGCCACAAGACCCTGTGGCTTGTTCTCGTCACCACCGTCGCAATAGGTGTATTCGGCTTCTTCGTACACGGGAAGTCCGTCATCACCGTACTTGTAGAAACAGGTAGCCGTGACTGCTTCGCCCGACTTGGCGAATAGGGTTGCGATAATGCCTTCGCAAATGTTCGTATCGGGCTTCTCGGCAAACTCCTTTTCCAAAGTTCCACGAGGTGCGTTGAGGTCTGCTTCGGTAATGTCTGTAATGTCTGTGCGTCGGGCGTACCCTTCGGTCACGAACATAAGCCACATGAAGTCGGTCATGCCTTCTTGGTGAAGGTCGCTTAGAACATAGGGAAGTTCATCAACAGGGTGATTACCGTTCTCTAAGTCCATCTGAATAATGCCACCACCTATTGCTTGGTTGCCGTCATCATCTTGGACTTCCATGCCGACCACGACAAATGGGGGTACATCAGACGCACCCTTGTTGTCTCGGCAAACTTCTGTCTTGCCATGCTTCGTCATCTCTACCGTCTGCTTGGCGCACACGGTGAGGATTTCTTCGTTATTCATACCTAACCCCTTCTAGTTGGTTGTGTGTCTATTGTAAGTAATAGGTGTAGGGAAGTCAAGTCATTTCCTGTGTTATTCGTCACCTAGCCACTTCTCAATGGCTTCGTCGGTCATCAGGCTCGCTTCGTCTTGCGCCACCTTGCGTTCCCACTCGGCTACGGCTCTGTCTATGTGGCTGTCCAGCATTTGCGCTGTTCGGTTCAGCGTCACTAGGTCGTCTTTGCGATAAGGGTACTCGTCGTCTGTGGCGAGGAAATACTTTGCCACTCTATCTGTAATCGCCTTACGGACTTCCATGAGTTGCTGAAAGTCAAGGGTAATGGTTGCTGTGTAGTTGCTTGGTTCGTGTTCCATGCCTTCTCTACGCACACACCGACCAGATGTGTGATGTCCAGATTTGGATTTAGTCCAGACCAGACGGCAACTGCGCCGTCGGACATCTGGAAGCCCCGCCCCCCGCCGCCGCCACACGGGGCTCGCACTTGCCGACGGTGGTGTATGAAGGGCAGGGGTTGGATTTAGCACTAACTCACCGAGCAATAGTTGCTTGCCAAGTAGCGATTAGATACAATGGTCTTATGAGTAAGCGCAAAATCAAAGCCGTGTGGTCTGACCCAGAGCGTCAGGCGTTCGCTGACGGGTTTCGGTTTCGTGCTGTGCGCTTTCTTGACCGACGCAAGCAGACTGCCAAGTACCTGTGTCGTGACCGTGTTTCACGCTTTCGTGACGAGTGACGAAGTTCACACGCTAAACACTTGACGAAGGGCTATTGCGCCCTGTACCTTACATAGTGCCATACACACCTACAAGGAAGGAAAGAACAATGGCACTCTCAATGGAACAAACAGCAAGACTGTTTCTGAACGCACGACAGGCGTTTCAGGAAGCAGAGAAGGCAAAGAAGGAAGCCGAAACGGAACTCCGTAAGGCTCTGGCAAGCGTCGGAGTGAACGAAGTCGTCGTAGATGGTCAGTCAGTCCAAGTCGTAGATGTCGTCACCGTCACCTACGACGCAGATAAGTTGGCGCAGGTCGTCAAGCCCACCGTGTTCCGTAAGGTCACGAAGGCAGTCGTGGACAAGGACTTGATGAAGTCGGCTCTCGCAGTCGGTCTTATTGACCAACTCACGGCAGACGAAGTTTCTACCGTCAAGCCAAGTTCACAGGTGCGTGTGTACGCACTCTCGCCCGAAGCCAAGAAGTCACAGGTGGCAGAAACCACCACTTCCCAGAAGTCGGCTTAGTCCGACAGAAGGTGAGTGGCGTACTCGTCGTAGGTAAGGCGAGTACGCCACTTTCCAATACTTGACAACTATCAAATAAATAACTACTATCGCAATACCTAACACTTACAAGGAGTAAGCAAATGACGAAAGTAAAGCAAGCCAACGCTCTGCCGAAATGCTGGCAGACTGTCCAAGACGCACTAGAAGCAGGAATAGACCGTGTAATCCTGTTCGGCACAGCAGGTGTCGGCAAGACCTACGCAGGTCTGAACTACGGCAAACTTGATGGTGGCGCACACCGTCTTATTTGTACCGACGAAATGACCAACGCAGATGTGACAGGTTGCTGGCAACCAACAGCGTCGGGTTCGTGGTCGTGGCTGGAAGGCGCAGGTATCAAGGCGTGGCAAGGCAACGGCAAAGTCGGTGGTCGTCTGGTCATTGACGAAATAGACAAGGCTGGTGGTGATGTGTTCGCAACACTTCTCGCCATTACCGACACGCCAGAGAGCGCACAATGGGAACACCCACAGACACACAAGGTAATCAAGCCATTAGAGGGCTTCTCCGTTGTGATGACTACCAATGTTGAGGACATGAACGAGTTGCCAATGGCACTCAAAGACCGTTTCCCCGTTGCTATTCGTATCAACGAGCCACACCCCGAAGCACTCTTGCGTATGAGCGAGGACTTGCGTGATTACGCTCGTCAGATGTGTGACGCTGGTGAGCGTCGTATCTCGTTGCGTTCTTTCTACGCATACGACAAGTTGCGAACTTCACTTGGCGCAAAGAAGTCGGCAGAAATCGTGTTCGGCAACCGAGCAAAATCGTTCCTTGACGCTATCCAAGTGGACACAGGCAAAAAGGTTGTCTGATGTCCAAGAACGAAACAAATAACGGCTATCAAGTAGTGGGGGTCACAACCCCCACTCAGGTAGTTCCAGACGCAGAGATGTTGCGTCGTAATGACACCGACGCTGGCAAGTGGACTATCCACTCGTCTAGCGCACAGGCAGGTGAGCCAAAGACGGCAGTAGCAGAGCGACAGATGTTCGTTCCGACTTATGACGACGAACACTCACGCCATGTCCGAGCGCACGAAATGTTCCATGCCAAAGTTTCGCCAACTACGAAACAATGGGAAAAAATCTGGACTAAGCGAAAGTGGGCAGGTGAGCGCACACTCACGGCTTGTGAGGAGTTGCGAGTAAATACGCTTATGCGTGACGCTGGCTTTGAGCCACACCTACACTTACAAGACGGTTCGGAAATGCGAAATGGTATCCAAATGGCTACGCATAACGACTTCCAAACAGCAGTCTTGGCGAGTATCTCGCTAGGCAACACGGCTGGATTAGAGCCGTTTCTGGCAGGTGTCGGACAGGTTCGCCCAGAGTGGGTAGAAGTTCTTTCTAAAATCACCGAAAACGGTGTGAAGTTCTACAACTCTATTCGTGAGCGCAACGACAAGGCAGACAAAGAGGAACAGACTTGGCGAAAAATCCCAGACCTTTCTGCCACAGGGAATAAAGCACCCGAACACGGTTTCGGCTACACAGAGCAACTCGCTAAGTGGGTGGAACAAATGGTCGGTGCTATCGGTACGCCACCACCCAAGCCAGAAAAGACCCAAGAGGGCGCAGAAGCCGAAGGCAAGAAAGGCAAAGGCAAAGGCAAGGGCAAGGGCAAGAAGTCCGACGAGGGAGAAGATGATGACGGTGACGGAAGTGAACTGTCCAAGTTGCTAAAAGCCATCTCCAAGTCGGGCAAGTCTCACCGAACCGAGCGTCAGCATTGGGGTCGTGGCACAGTACCTAGTCGTGGCGCACCCGACAGTTGGGGAACGCTGAAAATCGGTAATCCACCATTGGTGCGTAATGTCATTGGTGCTATCGGCAAAAAGCGTATTGCGTCACCGACGGGTCGCAACCCACGCCGTATGGCTCGCCTACTCACAGACCCAGAGCGTCGTATCTTTGACCGTGTAGTGAAGGGCGAAGGTGGAGTGGTACTCGTAGATACGAGTGGCTCTATGTCTCTGACATCTGACCAAGTGAAACAAATCGTGCTTCACGCACCGTCGGCTCTCGTAGCGCAGTATTCAGGTGGCTCTCGTACTCGCCCGAACCTGTATGTCATAGCGAACAAGGGCAAGATGTGCGAGTACCTTCCTAGCCCGAACGGTATGAACGAAGTGGACTTGCCAGCGTTGCGTTGGGCAGTCAAGAGTAAGCAACGCCCGACTTCACCTGTCATCTGGGTTTCAGATGGTGGAGTGACGGGAAAGAGTGATACTTGGTGCGTGGACTTGGTAATGGAAGTTATCAAGTTCTGTCAGAAAGAAAATGTCTTTGTCGTGCCAACGCCAGCAGACGCAATAGAACTTCTGAAAAAAATCCAACGCCGTGAAAAGGTCACAAGTGTTATCCCCGAACTATTGGCGACAACATACAAAGAAGTGACCAACCGAACTCTCGTCTTGCGATAGAGCCGAGATAGGGCTAGTCGGGTGAAAACACGCTTACTCCCCCGACTAGCCCGAAAAAACACGCAATAGGAAGCGATTACAGCCGAGTTAGCGAACGACTTGATACAGAGGTAGGGGCAAAAATGAGTGATACAGAACTCACGCCAGAGGAACGCAAGAAACTAAAAGAGGTTCTCAACCACGCACTCCAAGCAGAACCAGACAGTCTGTTGAGAGCGATAGGTGAGCAACTCGCCAAGATGAACCCACCAATAGAGTGAACCACATCTTCTCTGTATCGTTCGTAGTACCTGACTGCGAACACGCCGACCCACGAGAAGCGTGGGAAAACGAACGAGACAAAGTTCTTCACGCTCTACGCAAACGACTTTATGAACTCACCGACGAAGCAGGTGAATACCTAACCAGCATTGACCACTTGGTTTCATACTAACCATTTGACGGTGGCGTATGACCTTACTTCTTTGAGAACAACTGCTTGTCGTATGAACGAACCAAGACATAGATGTAGGAAATAACGACGCACCAACGGTACGACACGATTTCGCTAATAACATCTGCTTGTCTCAACACAAGCAATAAACCCCACAGGCTTAGCCCATAGATAGCCCCTGCTAACGCCAACCCACCAAGAGTTGTAAGCAGGATACTGCTTATCGTCTTGTGTTCTGGGTCTGGGTATGGTCTGACTTTGGGAAACTGATTAGGCATTTGCCAACGCAGGTTTGCGAGTGCGACGAAGTATCTGATGAACTCGCTGACGAGACAAGCCGTATTCGTCGGCGATACTTTGTAGTGACCGACCAGAGTTTCTGGCAAGCAACATCGCTTCATCACGCTGAGCGTCGCCTGTCGGCCCCGGCTTGCACGGCCCCCACGACCAACGCGGGAACTGCTCGAGTTGGGCTTGGCGGTCTTGCGCCAGCCTTCCTGAACGATGTTTCATGCGGAGATAACTCACCCATGAGCCAAGCGACACAATGACCCCATCAACTTCCACCTTTGCAGATGCTGGAACGAGTGCGTGTCCATTCTGGTTCACAAACTGTTCCAAAGCCTTTATGTTTCTTGACCATTTCTCTGATGTTCTCATAGTCAAGAGGCTAATACACAACTACTTGTTCTGGCGGAAGCCGGCCGCAGCCGGCAGCAGCTCGAGGGCCGGCCAGGCGAAAACCCCAGAAATACGGGGCTCGCATTCCGGGCCATCCGGTTTATTCGACGGTGGCGGATGACGTGGGCCGTCCGCTCGAGGGAATATTTGGCTGGGGTTGCAAATTGGCGTTGACACCTGTACTGTGCACTGCTGAAAGGAGACATCATGAAGACCTACACGAAGCAAGATGTTGAGAAAGTCAACCCAAGAAGTCTTATTGGCAAGACCGCAGCCATGACCTTGGACGACCTCACCGTCAGTGTTCGCATCAATGACGTACGAACGCGTTTCGGGCACATTGACCTTCTCGTGCAGCCAGTTAACGGCTCGGGCGAGAAATGGGTTGAGCGCCATCGCGTGACAACAGTCACTGAAGTAAACGCTTGACATTCAGTAATGGTGGGGTGTAGGGTGCACCCCACAGTAACTATCTAACTAGGAGAAGTATGCGAGAACTATACCTACGACTAACGGTGCCCGATGAGTTAGACCCTGAGGAAATCGTTGAGACCATGTGTGCTGATTTCTATTACGGAAATCGTGGACTCATGGAAGAACGCTTTCCAAATCAGGACATCATGAGCAGCATCAATGTCCACATCATTAGAGGAGAGGTCAATGTCCTCGCTCAATGATGTGAAAGAAAGTCTGGAACACGCCATCCATGTCCTGAGCGGCATCTTGGAAGATGTCAAATCTGGCACCTACACGCCAGAACAGGCATACAAAGACGCAGACTGTCTGATGATGACCGAGGGTCTTGATTTCATCTCGGCTATTTCTGACTACGCAGAAAACGGAGAAGAAGATGCTTAATACACCAATAACCAGCACACCACGTACAGTCAAATTAATTTCGCATTCAGAAACAAAAACTGAGCCATGGGGAATCAGTGTCTCGTTTGTTGACGGTGAGCAATCCAAATCACTTGAATGGTTCTTCTCTTCGGACGAGGAAATGTATGCAGCCAAAGAGATGTGGGAAACAATCATTTACGCTGCAGCAGAATTCAACTACGCAATTGATGACGAGCAAGGAGAAGCAGATGATTCTGAATGAGATTTACCGCTACTGGATGGTGCTTCGAGCACGCATCTACTTCTATCGAGAGGGCTACAGAAACGGTGGTCTCCCGTGCTGGCACTGCTGTTTCGTTCCTGACGAACTTGATGGCAAGTTCTACCCAGTGTGGTTGACCTGCACGAATCCAGAGTTCGGTGGAGCGCCAAATGACGGCTGCAACTGGGGAAACATATGACCTGTTACGACACCGCGGACTGCGTCGACTGTGGCGTCGACTGCATGGAGATTGCCGAGTACTACATGGTCACCGACGCCTGTTGGGCTCGTGCTGGGATGGGAGCCTACGACGGAATGCTCTGTATTGGCTGCCTGGAACAGCGCCTAGGTAAACAACTGCAGCCACGCAACTTTAAAGAGTGCCCACTGAACTGGCGCAATGTCTGTATCCCCGAGTACGCGTCCATGCGATTGGTCTCGAGACTCCTTGGAGGTCCAACCTCGAAGTGGCGTAAAGGCGCGCTCGAGGTCCTCGAGTCGATGCTGCGCGGCGATGACAATGCGCTTTTTGCCAAGACTCTTTTATCACCGGGCTAACCGAACGGTGGTGGATGACTTGACAAACAATCAATTTAAATGTAAGTTACTAACACAAATAGCCATCAACGAGGAGGCTTAGGCAATGTCTATTGGACCACTTACCGCCACGGGGGAATCGGAAATCCGAGCACGTGTCGAACTCACCGAGACGCATTTAATCACGCGTTATTACTCCGTCTGCGAAGGAGACCTACCTGAGAACTGGAGCAAACTCTCACCAGATGAACAGGCAATATTTCTTAAACTTCGCTGCAGACACATTCGAGACAATGTTGATGAAATTCAAGAACGCACAGACGGCGTCTACTTAACTTGGGACAAGAGTCATCCCCAGTGGACGGTTACCTTCACGTACACAAATACTGAAGTTGTATCAGCACCCACCAGAGAGAAAGCAATCGAAGTTGCGCGCGATGCGATTGCCCAGACATATGGCAAAGACAGCCGAGATGGCGCTGCGCGCGTGCTGGGTAATGCGGACGTCGATGTAGAGAAAGGGAACTTCGGGCTGTGAGAACTTTGCTGCTGCCGCGCGAATTCGCGACCGGTGTTTACGTAACCTCCCCAGCCACTGGGAAAGAATGCGTGTACATGTTTGAACGAATCCTGGATGAGGAATTTGAACGTGTCAACTCCTGGCTGCAGGCGCATCCGGGTGCCGAGCCTGAAGAGATTCTCTGCATGCTGCACGACATCGCACTCGAGTGGGCGGCCGAAGACCTTGGTTTCGATGAGCTCGACGTGCTGTCCCCTCGAGAGAAGGCCCAATTGGAAATCGTTTATGTCAAATAGAAGTATCGCAAAGCGAACGGTGGTGTATGACCTTCATGTTTAGTGATGAAGATATCGAACAGTCGATGGAGTCAGTGTTTATTTATGACAAACTGACACGTGTTGGGTTCCCCTTAACAAAAGACATCGTATGCATCGATATCTCCGCGTTATCGCAAGAAGAACGACTTGCCGTCTCGGCGAATCAGATTGATGAAGTTGCAGCAAAACATGGCTTAACGTTAATCAGTCAACTAGTATTAGCTACACAAGTACTTGGCTTTGTTTTAAACGAGCTGTACGCCAACCAGCCGCAGCATATACAAGACCAGGCCCTGGCCAGTGTGAAGTCCGCGCTGCGCAAGATAACCAAGGGGGATGATGAACTACCTGGATGAGGCTATGAGTCTTCGTGAGACGCTGCAGCTAGCACGCGTCCTCGAGCTCCCGCCGGTTAGCCGTTTACGAATCGGTTCCCCGTGTAAATTTATTCGAAAGCTGGACCTGGTCGTCCATATCATCCTCCCTGAGGTGATTGAGAATCGCGCGCCGCGCCTGGCTCGTTACCTACGTAAGACGTCTCCCCGCTGGGGTCGAAGCTGGAGAGGATGGCAATGATTGCTTACATGTGTATGTGCATCATATTAGCTGCGGTCCTATCGAACTAATAACTATTGGTGTACTATAAAAAACCATGGCAAATGGCAAGACTAAACATTGGCGATGCGCGGAATGCGGAACGCAAGTAACAACGCACGTTGGAATAATCGGCGCGCCAATCTGTAGCAATCCAAAAACACACTCGACTCGACGCATCCTGATGGAGCAAGTCAAAAAACTTCTTACTGCTTAGTAGTATCGCTAAGTAATTGACGGTGGCGTATGACGTGTGATAGAAATGTCAGATGCTTACTCTTACTACGTGGAATGACGCCGCTGCACAAAAAACTGAAAGTATCTTCGGGGCTGTTGAAGACAGCTTCGTCGTCGTAGCTGGCATTCGTCAGTCCTTCGAACGCCTTTCTACGTCATATTTTCGAGACACCACGTTTGATTCGACAGAAGCCAAAACAAACGTTCATGCACTCTGGCGAGAAGTTGGTTCAAAAGCAATCAAATGGGGACAAAGCAACAACATCCACATCACACCGGATGTCCTGGTTTCTACGTTGATTCGCAAGCAGCGGGACTATGGACATCACAACATTGCTAAATACGGCCGGCAAGGCCTCATCATTCGAGTACACGACAAACTCGCGCGTCTCGAGAACTTGACAAAGAGCGGCACAATTGCCTCAGCACAAAACGAACCAATTTCTGACACAGTTCTTGATATTGCCGGCTACTCAGCAATCGGCATGATGTGGGAACACGACTTGTTCTTATTGCCTCTCGTATAAAAAAAGTGTGGTGGGAGGAGTCAACAGGCCACCTACCAACCTTTGACTACAACTCCCACCACTTGCCACAGGAGGCGAGAAGGGGAAACCCCCCGCAGCGCATTAAAGAGTAGCTCTTCTGGTTTTCGCTGCGGCGGAACCCCACGGGGCTCGTATTTGGCCTAATACTTCGACGGTGGCGGATGAGCTTGCCGGATGGCCGGCGGGGGAATAAGAAGAGCTGTCATCAATCGACGCCCAATACACCTTAAGCGCGCCGCAAGTACTCACAAGTCAATCGGGCCAAAACCCGCATCTGCAAAAATTGGGGGATTGGTAGTACAAACTAGTTACCCATCGAGAATGCGCGGCTATCGCCGCTCGCATTTCGAGGGGTGAATCATATTTTCGGAAGAACAAATGTTTTTACCGACACGCTCAACTACTGGCTGTATCGTCTTCCCAGTCACTCGTAGTACTTGTCTCTCAACCAGGGGTCATCCCCGTGGATAACTACCAACCCCAATAAGAAATGTAGTCAAAATTTTTAGACCCTGTCAAGTATCACTTTTTGTGACTTTTGTCACCCATTGACATATCCTCCTGCAGCCTGTATCCTGGCCGGCATGCCTACCGCTAAACGCCGCAATATTCCTGATTCAGTTCTCGAACAAGCGGCTACGGTCCCTCCAGGAGCCGTGACGGCCCTCTGGGAGCTCTGGAAGGCCATACACACGTCAAAGAGGGGCAAGGGGCATCAGCTGAGCTCCAGACGCGCAGAAGACATCTCCGTAGCTGTAGTGGCTTTCGGATTCGAAGCATGCGTGCGCGCAATCATTGGCGCCTACTTCTCCCCATTCCATATGGGCGACAATCCGGCCCTCAAGCGCTACACCAATATCGAACTGATTCTTCGATACGGAGAGAAATGGAGAGTAGCTAAGTTTGGAAAGCTCTACCTGGAAAACAAACAGGATGCAGAAGAGTTGCGCGGACAGCACCTCGTCGACTACCGTAACCTGACGGTGGTAGAAGAAGTAGCGGAGGAAAAGTAGTGAACTCAGAAGAACTAGAAAATACGGTCAAACAAATCTACATACACTGGAATTCCACCCTAACAAGTACGGCCAAACACCGGAAGGAAATACTTGAGGTGTGGAACAGTGCACTACATGATTTACCTCACTCTTTGGTAACCCGTGCAGTACGTGAACTCACCTTAACGGAAACGTTTATGCCTCGCCCATCACAAGTACGAAAAAAAGCAATCCAAATATCCGGTAAATTAGTTCCACCACCAGAACCAGCAGCCGCCTGGATAGAAGTCCAGAAGCTCGCCAGAAGCGTTACAAGCGGCGCTGTGGACATAAGAGAAATCGACCCCTGCGTACTGGCCACTATCCACAAAATGGGCGGACTGGCCGATATCGCCCACAACACAAACGGCGACAGAACACAATTCTTCGATGTATACAAAACGGTTGTAACAGAATGGGAGTCCCAGGCATACGCCTTTGTGGACTAATATGCGCTCATGCGCAAACGCATGGGACGCCCAACAAAAACAGCTACTGGTAAATTCTCTACCATTACCATTCGCATTCCGGCAGATAAGAAAAACTTCATAACCGATTTAGCTGATGGCTACGACATGACCATCACTGAATATCTGCTCACACTTGTGGAACGCGATGCCTCTGGAACCCCAACGCGCTAACGACCCAGACGGAAAATACAACCTAAACGTCGTCATACCTGGTTGGCTCAAAAACCAAATCGTCGACCACTGCAAAAAGCTCGGCGTCAGCATTCAAGACTGGGTTGGTGCGCGCCTACTGCTCGACATACGGGAAGAACGAGGGTTGCCGGCTGCACCAGAAGCTGTGAAGGGAATACCAGACGTAGTTGACGTCGTACGGGAATGGGCTACCGGCGAGAGATTGATACAACCCTGCGGCAAAACCGATTGCAATCCAGAATGGCAGCAATTACAAAAGATGAAATTCTGTTCAAAATGCGGCGTTCGCGGACTTTAGAGGGTTTTTAATCGCCCCACATTTGTGAGAGTGTCGGTCTGATTGGTCCGATACCTCTCCTCTTCTGTTCTGCTTGCAGTTGCCGAGAGGTCATCCCCGCCCAGATGCCATGCATGTCTGCTACTGGAAATTCCAGCGCGTAGTTGAGACACTGGGTTGATACCGGACATGCTGCGCATAGCGCTCTTGCTTCTGGAATGTAGCTGATGTCCTTATGGGACTTGGGAAACATCAGGTGTGTCAAGCCTTTGCATTCAGCGAAGTACATCCAGCCTTTATCTTGTATATCACTTGCTGTTGGTACGTTTGCTATTTCTTGTCCGTCCGGCATTTTGACTAACTTTCTTTACTGGTGTGGTTGGTTTTTTTGTGCCGGAACTCTCTTGTACATAGGTGTGATATGGAGCACCTGTGTGAATATCGAATTTTGCTGCTGCTGATATTGCTTTGGTCGTAGCGAGTCTTGCTCCTGCTATGTCTAGAGATTTCTTTTTGTTGAGCAGGATATGGAGTGCTCCAAGTGCGTAGTCTCCTCCTGAGCCGATTGCGTAGTAGCCGTTTGAGTCGGAGCACCATGCGTAGTCTCCGTCAATCACATATATGACTCCATGTATGACTGCTAGAACCATCGAGTCATGTTGAGCGATATGGCTTCCTTCTCGTTCTGGGGTTGCGTATCCCTGCTTTTCGAAGGTTTCTCTCAGGACAGGTATGAACTTATTGGTGATGAAAGCGTCAAGCTTTTTGCCTCTGAGATTGCTTGGAGGGGTAGGTGGGACGAACGCATGATGCAAGATATTGATTGCTCTCACGTCCCCAGCTGCTCCGAGGAGGTATGGACCGTTTTGAGCCACCTTGGAGAGGTTAGACCCCAAATGGGAGATAGGTGAAGCTGCTCCGTCTTCGGATACAGAAACGATTCTGGAGTCAGCTGTTACTACGGCAAAGCCATCCCCCTGTATTGCTACTACGGTTGTCATGTC
>Ga0315909_10000850_pt1 | contig 40780 bp, 28 predicted proteins | sample LakEriMetagenome_11_FD_203527 | JGI IMG/M metagenome (GOLD analysis project Ga0315909, IMG submission 203527) | Freshwater fungal communities from buoy surface, Lake Erie, Ohio, United States - Buoy 2 MA125 | ecosystem: Environmental > Aquatic > Freshwater > Lake | place: USA: Lake Erie, Ohio... | reverse complement strand
AGACCTATGACGGTACGACCACAGCCACGCTCAACGGCACCGCAAGTGCCGGCTTCATTGCCGGTGACAATGTCTCACTCACGCTCACCTCGGCGACCTTTGCGGACAAGAATAAGGGCGCCAACAAGACCGTCAGCGCGGACTACGACCTGGCCGGCGGTGACGCTGCCAACTATGAGCTGACCGACCCGACCGGCCTCGCAGCCGACATCACCGCCAAGTCCGTCTCCGTCACTGGCGTCACTGCCGTGGGCAAGACCTACGATGCGACCGTGAACGCCACGCTCAACGGCACGGCCTCGGCCGGCTTCATCGAGGGTGACAACGTCAGTCTGACGCTCACCTCGGCGACCTTCGCGGACAAGAATAAGGGCGCCAACAAGACCGTCAGCGCGGACTACGACCTGGCCGGCGGTGACGCTGCCAACTATGAGCTGACCGACCCGACCGGCCTCGCAGCCGACATCACCAGAGCGAACCTTTCACTGACGGGTGTGACGGCGCAAGACAAGACCTATGACGGCACCACCAATGCTACGGTGAACACCTCGGCTGCCAACATCAGTGGAATTCTCGGGGCAGACAACGTCAGCCTGACGGGCTCTGCAGACGCCTCCTTTGCTGACAAAAACGCGGGCAACGACAAGACCATCACCACCAATTTCACCTTGACCGGTGCCGATGCCTCGAATTACCAGATTGACTCTGGCAGCTTCAAGGCAAACATCACCAAGGCGAGCGTCTCCGTGACCGGCGTCACTGCCGAAGGCAAGACCTATGACGGCACGACCAGTGCCACCCTGAACGGCACGGCAAGCGCGGGCTTCATCGCGGGCGACAACGTCAGTCTGACCTTGACTTCCGCCACCTTTGCGGACAAGAACGCCGGTACCAACAAGACCGTCACGGCGGATTACGACCTGGCCGGCGACGATGCTGGCAACTACGAGCTTGTCCAGTTGACCAGCCTGAGCGCGGACATCACCAAAGCCTCCTTGGTCCTTTCCGGCATAACGGCCGAAGACAAGGTTTACGATGCCACGACCAACGCAACCATTTCTGGAAACGTCTCCCTGAACGCGTTTGCGACCGACGATGTGACGGCGAGCCTGGTGAGCGCAGCGTTTTCCGACAAGAACGTGGGCACCAACAAGAGCGTCTCTGCTGAATATGCGCTCTCCGGCACTGATGCGGCCAACTACGAGCTTGTCCAGCCTTCGGGCCTGACGGCCAATATCACGCCCGCGGATCTGGTCCCGGTCTCCATGACGGTGGAGGATAAGGTCTATGACGGAAGCACGGCAGCGAGTGCATCCCTGATCACTTCATCGGCATACGGCTTCGCCGGGGATGACGTGATTGTGACCCTGGTCAGCGCAAGGTTCTCCGACAAAAATGCGGGTGCCAACAAGCTCGTCATCACGACCCATGGCCTGTCCGGCAAGGACGCTGGAAACTACAATCTGATCCAGATGGTGAATGTCACCGCGAATATTGCCAAGGCAAACCTCACGGCCAGCGGCATCACCGCCAACAACAAGACCTATGACGGCACGACGTCGGCAAACCTTGCCGGTGTCGGTGCGCTGGCCGGGGTTGTCACGGGGGATTCGGTGAGTCTGGGTGCCGTTGTGGCGAGCTTCAGTGACAAGAACGCCGGCACCGGCAAGGTCGTGACCGCGACGCTGACACTGCTGGGGGCTGATGCCGCCAACTACAACCTGCAGAACCTGTCGCTGTCCGCGGACATTGACCAGGCCGCAATCACTTTGAGCAACATCACTGCCCGCAACCGGGTGTATGACGGAACCCGCAATGCGTCCATACGCGGCACGCCGGTTATCATCGGCCGGGTGGGCAGCGACGATCTGTCCGTCAGCAACATGACCGGCCTGTTCGGAGGCAAGAACGTCGGCGTCAACAAGACGGTCACGGTCTCTGCCGAACTCTCGGGAAGCGATGCAGGAAATTACCGCTTGGCAGGACCCATACAGCTCAAGGCCAACGTCACCAAGGCGACTCTCACGCTTTCCGGACTGAAGGCAAATGACAAGGTCTACGACGGAAATCGGCGCGCCACGCTCTCGGGTGATGTGACGTTCAATGGTCGTTTTGGCAGCGACGAACTGATACTGGGTGACGCGAATGCGCTGTTTGCCAACCGAAATGTGGGGACCCTCAAGGCCGCCACCACCAATTTCACGCTCTCGGGCAAGGATGCCGGCAACTACAACTTGGTGCAGCCGACAGGTCTGGTGGCTAACGTCACTCGTCGGCCACTGAATCTCCAGGGTGTCAAGGCAAACGACAAGCTGTACGACGGTACAGTCACGGCGACGGTTTCCGCCGTGACCGGGACTGACCAACTCTTGAGAGACAACCTGACTGTGAACTTCGTGTCGGCCAGCTTCCTCGACAAGGAAATCGGCACCAACAAGAGCGTGAGTGCGGTCTACAGCCTGAGTGGATTGGACAAGGGCAATTACCGCATTGTCCAGCCCACAGGCCTCGTTGCGAACATCACTGCGCAAGTGCAATAGCAGCGGCATCCGAAGGGTGGAATGGGGTTTTGGGAACGGCGGGGTCTCCTGTCATCCTCCACCCCCGTGTGATAAGTTGCGCCCGCCTTCAAGGGAGAGATCCAGAGAACCATGCCCAGATTCGCCGGGTGCAAACTCGCTCTGTGTACGCTGGCCATCGTGCTCTCCGCTGCTCAGGCCGCCCCGCCGATTCCTCCTGACGCGGGCCAAACCCTCCGACAGTTCACGCCCCAACCGGAAGCACCCAAGGAGTCTCCGCGCTTCGATCTTTCCGCACCTCTACCAGAGCGAGTAGCCCCAGGTGGTACCGAAATCGAGGTGCTGGAGCTGATCATCGAAGGCAACGAGGTATTTCCCGCTGAGGACCTGCTGGCGCTGTTGGGAGACTACCAGGCGCAACGTTTTGATCTGGCTGGCCTGAACACCCTCGCGCGCCGGATCACGGATCACTACCGTGCGCAGGGTTACCTGTTTGCCCGGGCGCTGGTCCCGGCCCAGACCATCGAGAATGGAATCGTGCGCCTGCAAGTGATCGAGGGGCGCTACGGCTCCATCAAGGCCGGCGGGGAGCCGCGCTACGGTCGCGCGACGGCCCGCTATCTCCAAAGTCTGAGACCCGGTACACCCATCACTGCCGAGGGCCTCAATCGCCCCTTGCTCCTGCTGAGCGATTTGCCGGGTATCCAAGTCACTCCCGTGGTCGGCCCCGGTGAAGCTACGGGAACGGGCGATCTCACGGTGGAAGTCACCCGCACCCGGCGCTTTCAGGGTGAGGCCGGCTTCGACAACCACGGCAACCGGTACTCCGGCCGCAACCGCGGATTCATCCAGCTCAGTGCCAACAGTCCCTTTCTGCTGGGTGACCGTATCGACTTGAACATCGTGGGCACCGGAGAAAACCTCTGGCTGGGCTCACTCGGGTACAGCTTGCCTGTGGGGGGCAGCGGCCTGCGCGCCAACGGTCGCTACACCCACACGCGGTACCAGCTCGGCAAGGATTTCGAGGTGCTCGATGCCAGTGGCCTGGCCAAGATCACCTCGCTCGGCCTCAGCTACCCGCTGGTGCGGTCCCGCCGCAGCAATCTGACCTTGGCGGCGAGCTATCAGCACAAGCGGATGACGGACAAGAAGGGCCTTTTCCTCGATTCCACCGAGAAGAAGTGGAGTGATTCGCTGCCTTTGAGCCTTCAATTCGACCACCGTGACGATCTGCTCGGGGGCGGCATCACTTATGGCGCTTTTTCCTGGACCCACGGCGATCTGCATCTCGGTAGCATGCTGAAGCCGGATCCGCTGGAAACCGACGGGGCGTTCGACAAACTCAACCTTGACCTCGTGCGTTTCCAGAATCTGCGCTGGAACCTGTCGCTCTATGGCCGCCTGTCGGCCCAGTGGACCCCGGATAACCTGGATTCGTCGGAAGACTTCGGGCTCGGCGGCGCCGATGGCGTGCGGGCCTATCCCCAGAGCGAAGGCTTTGGAGACAGGGGTTGGCTCGGGCAACTGGAGCTGCGCTACAAGCCCCACCCGATCGTGGAGCCATTCCTCTTTTACGATGTGGGTGCCAGCAGGCTGAACACCAATCCCATCACCGAGGGCGACAATCGACGGCGCATCTCGGGTGCTGGCGTGGGTGCCCGCGCCAGCCATGCGGGCGTGGGAGTGGAGGTGGCCGCGAGCTGGCATGTGGAGGGTGGAAACCCCCGGGCGGATACCAAGCAGCACATCCCGGAGGCCTGGTTCCGGGTCAGTTACAGTTTCTGACGCGCGCGCCGATACCTCTGGCAGTCACCACTGCCAAGGTAGGGAACGCGCCATGAGCTTCAATCTCGAAAAATTCGAACACCTCGCCTATACCCGCCAGCACGAGCCTGCGGCGCGCGAGCTGCTGTCCCTGCTGGCGGATCTGGATGCCAATTACGGCATGCAGGGTGGCGAATTTGCCGCCAATCCCTTGAGCAACCTGCTGCCGGCCGAGACCGATGTGCATATCTGGACGCGGGTCGCCTCAGCCATTTCCTGTCTCTTTGCGGATGCCGACTTCGCGTTTTCCGCGGATGGGTTTGCCCAGCTTCTCAACTTCCACCGCTGGTTCTCGGCCATCTTCTCCGCCACGCCTTTTCGCAACGCCGACCATGTGGTGCGTGCCTTCAACATCGGCGGGCAGGGAGATCTCAACAATCTCCAGGTGGAGAACCGGAACCTGGCCAAGTTCTGCCTGCTCTATTCACCGGAGTCGGAAATCGCGCTCGACCTCGATGCGCTGTGGGAGCACGACAAGCGCCTCGCGGCGGGGCTGTGTCTAGCCCTGTTGTCCCCCCGCTTCCTCGGTGCACCGGCTTCCCATGTCAAACGCGAGCTGATGTTGCCCTGGTTGTCGCGCAAGCTGGACGAGATCGAGGACATCGCCCAGCTGCCGGTAGGCATCCTGCATGACGTCTACATGCACTGCAGCTACGCGGACATCCCGGACAAGCACGACATCAAGAAGCCCATCAACACGCTCATTCGCCGCTGGATGGCCGAGAAGGGCCTGCATGACATGGCGCCTGCCACGGAGCCCCGCGCGCGCAATGGCAAGCCCGTGTTGCTTGCCGTGATGGAGTGGTTCAATTCCGGGCATTCCATCTACCGCACGCACTCCCGTACCCTGGAAGGGGCCCGCCGGCACTTCCATGTCATCGGCATGGGCTTCTCATCCGCAGTGGATGAAGCCGGCAAGGCAATCTTTGACGAGTTCATCGAAATCAAGGGTTCGGAGACGGCGGAACAGCTGCGTTGTATCCGCGACGTTGCAAGCGAGCGGCAGGCCGAAATCCTCTACATGCCGAGCGTGGGCATGTTCCCGCTGACCATGTTCCTCGCCAATCTCCGCGTGGCACCGGTACAGGCCATGGCACTCGGCCACCCCGCGACCAGTCATTCCTCCAATATCGATTACGTGGTGGTTGAGGAGGATTATGTGGGTGACCCGGCCTGCTTCAGCGAAAAGCTGTTGATACTGCCGAGTGACGGCATGCCTTATCGCCCGTCGGCTGCCGCGGCGTCGCTGAAGTTCAAGCACAACATCCGCAAGAAGCCGGATGTGGTGCGCATCGCCGTGGCCTCGACCACGATGAAGCTCAACCCGCGGTTCCTGATGGCCTGTGCCCGCATCGCCAGCGAAGCGAAGAGCAAGATTCACTTCCACTTTCTTATTGGTCAGGCACAGGGTTTGACCTACCCACAGGTGCAACGCGTGGTGAACCAGTTCCTGGGCGACGTGGCGACCGTGTATCCGCATCAGCCCTACGCTGAATACATGAAGGTCATCGAGCAGTGTGACCTCTTCATCAACCCGTTCCCCTTCGGCAATACCAACGGGATCATCGACACCATCACCGCCGGCTTGGTCGGCATCAACAAGACCGGACGGGAAGTGCATGAGCATATCGATCAGGGGCTCTTTGAGCGCCTGGGCTGCCCGGACTGGATGACTGCACGCACGGTGGACGAATACGTGGGTGCCACGGTGCGTCTGGTGGACGATCACGAGCTGCGCGGCACCCTGCGGCGCACCCATGCAGGCCCTGACAAGGTTCAGTGCCTGTTCCAGGGACGCCCCGAAATCCTGGGTGATCTTTTCCTTGAAGCAGTCGCCCGCCCGGCCGCACTGCCCGCGAAAGCGGATACCAAGGCGCAGAAGGCGGCACAGAAGGATCTGACCGAGGCCTGACCCTTGCGCAGGCACGGCGGTTGACGTGCCTGCGCTCGGACCGGCAACGACGAGGGCGTGGCCGAGCCCAGTATATGGGGGGGCGCGGCCGTAGCCTCCACAATATCTTGAAATTTATCCGCAAGCCTCAAGACCTCTCACGCTTGCGCGGCAAGAGATCCCGGACATTCAAACACCGGAATCGGTTTACGACAGGCTGGCTGAAGCCTTCGATGATGTCGGCGAGACTGCCACACCCCTTTTCCCGGTGAAGCTGGTGCAGCTTCTTGCCGATACCTTGAGGGATGAGCAGGCTTTCAATGATCTGCTGGCCCGAGCACGGGCAGAGCTTCCGCAAGCAGGGTGACTACTCCATCCGGTGAGTAGCCAACCCCACCAATGTGGCTTTAAGCTCAGTACCGCAAAATAACCAATAAATAACCAATAAATAATTCGCCCGGAGTCGTCCGCACATGCAGGTCCGGCTTCTGTACAACCTATGACAGGGACAGCATTCGACCCCGTGGCCCTGGGTGTCACGAGCGGTGTGGAAGAACCCCGGGAGCGTCCTGTTGACCGGGCGCCTGCTGGTGCCCGCGCACGCCTTGCAGGACTGGACGGGATGCGCGCGCTCGCCATCCTTGGTGTGCTCCTCTATCACGGCGATCTCGCCTGGTTTCCCGGCGGATTTCTCGGCGTCGACCTGTTCTTCGTACTGTCGGGGTTCCTGGTCACGGCTCTGTTGCTGGAGGAAGCAGGGGAGCTGGGTGGCATCAACATCCCGGCTTTCTATGCCCGCCGGCTGCGTCGCCTCTTTCCTGCTCTGGCCGCCTTGCTGCTGGTGCTGCTCGCTGTAGTTCCGTTCATCGCGCCTGATGCACACCGGCGCACGGATCAGGATGCTCTGCCAGCGCTGCTGTATGCCGCCAACTGGTGGTTCATTTTCAACGAAGGCTCTTATTTCGATTTCATTGGCCGCCCGCCTTTGCTCCAGCATCTGTGGTCGCTGGCCATAGAAGAACAGTTCTATCTGCTCTGGCCCTGTGCGCTGATGCTGATACTCCAGGTTGGTAATCGGCGTACGGTCGGGTTGGTAGCGCTCGCGACCGCGCTGCTTTCCACGGGATGGATGTGGCAGCTGGCAATGCTGGCGGATCTTCCAGAGCAGGGCGATCCCAGTCGGCTCTACTTCGGCACGGACACCCACTGCATGGGCCTGTTCGTTGGCGCCGCGCTGGCGGCCTTCACACGTCCATTTGGCAACGCGCACAGGCCGCTCCCGGGCGGACTCGTGCTGGCGCGCGACTTTCTGGGTTTCGCCGGACTGGCGGTGCTGGTTCTGGCCTTCCTGTTGATCGGAGAACAACAGCCGGCGCTCTATCGCGGGGGGTTCCTCGTGGTGGCTTGCGCCGCTGCTGCGGTTCTCTTCGCGGTGCTGAGCCCGGGCTCGCTGCTCGCTTGGATACTCGAAAGGCCGGCTTTGCAGTGGTTGGGTCAACGCTCCTATGGCCTTTATCTCTGGCATTGGCCTGTCTTCATGCTGACCCGACCTGATCTGGACACTCCCTTGAACGGTGTCGCCAACCTCGTGTTCCGGCTGCTGCTGGTTGGACTCATCGCAGAGCTCAGCTACCGCCTCGTGGAAAATCCCATTCGCAACGGCAGCTTCTTACGGCTGTTCGGGGCCGGTCTCGGGATGGCCGCCCATGTGAGACGGCGGCTGGTGTTCGGGGTGCTGATTGTGGGTGCGCCGGGGGTGGCGGCGCTGGTGCTGCAAAACGCCTCCGAACACCCCTCGCCGCAGGGACTGAGGGGACACGGAATTCCATCCGACATCGCAGAGGCGATGGGTATTGCCAAGGGCGGGCCGCTGCAGGTCACCGTCACTCCGGCGCGGCTGAACAGCGAAACCATCAACACGGAGGGCGCTCCGACCCGCTTCAACGCGCCCGCGCCACAACCTGCGGTGCTGGGTTGGCCCGACCCTGTCGCCCCGCCTGCCGGTGCCGAGGCCGTAGTGAGTGAGCGGCCCGAGCCACCCGCGGAGATTCCAAAGCCACTGCATCCTTCGACCGCGGAACTGGCAGTGTCCTTGAATGAAACACTGACGGCGGTCGGTGATTCGGTATTGCTGGGTGCACGGCAGCAGCTGGAGCAGACACTCCCCAAGGCCCAGACCGACGCCGAGATTGGTCGCCAAGCTGCGGCTCTGCTGGTGCGCCTGCGCGCGCTGAAAGAAAGCAACCTGCTTGCCGGCACCGTGATGTTGCACTTGGGCACGAATGGTTATGTCACCGAAAAGCAGCTGCGCGAAGCGCTTGAGACTCTCGGTGATCGTGAGCGCATCATCCTGGTGAATGCCCGCGCGCCGCGCCGGTGGGTGGAAGAAAACAATTCACTGATGGCTCGAGTGGTGGCCGAATATCCCAATGCCGTGCTCGCTGACTGGGCCGGGCTTGCCAATGATCACCCGGAGTATTTCGTCTCCGACGGCATCCATCTCTCGCAGGCGGGGAAGCGTGCATTCGTGGAGCAGATTCTTGCGGCTGCCGGCTTGTCCCGCAAAGCCACCGACAATGCGGCTGCTGCTGGTTCCGTCGAAAAAGAGGTAGATGCCAGGCTGCTGACCAATGTGGGAGTCGGGCAACTGCCCGAGGATCGGCAGGTGGCGGAGTGCTCTACGGGAATCTTCTGGGCGACCCCGGAGGATCTGGTCGCGCGCGATGCTTTGCGCCTGCCAGAGCCCTCTGGCTTGACGGGACTGCCACTGTTCGGCCGCCGCGTGCAGGTGGCGGCACTCAATCTCGATCTGGCCTTGCCGATGCAGGCTGATGCTCTCCCGATAGCAGAGCTGCCGGCCAGCTGGCACTGCCTGGGTGGTGAAGCCGGGCTTGGGCCGTGACCCTCTGATTCGCCTCCGCGTGAGTCTCGCAACGTGAATGGTGCCCATGCGCTATCAGCGGGGCTCTTGTTCTTTGCACTACTCCCGTTCCTCGGCGCTGCGGCTGCGTACGAGAGCCGCGTCCAGCTGCATGCGCGCAGCCACCCCAACGCGCCGGACCTGACCTGCCCGGCGCCCGCCGCCGCGCCCCCGGCCACCGCCGCAGGCAGCTCCCGGCGTCGCTCCTCAGGTGGCGTGATGCCGGGCACTGAAGATCTGGACGTTCTCCCCGCGACCGCCTCGGTGCCGCAAGCGCCTATCGCACCCGAACTGCTGCGAGGTTTTCGTCTGCCTCCTGTCGGGAATGACCAGGTACTGCGCGTTGGCTTCTGGGGTGACAGCCATCTTGCTGCGGCGTTTTTCAACGAGGAACTCACGCGCATTCTCGCCGCGCGCAAGCTGGAGGTTGCCACGAGCTATCTTCCACCCACGATCGGCAGGCCCGGCGTGCGGCTGCCGTTGCGCAAGCATTGCGTGTCCCAACGCTGGAAATTCCAGCCGGCGTATCTCGCTGCCGCCCCCGGAGAGCGTGTTGGCCCCGCCCTTGCAACCTTGCAAGCCAGCGCGAAGGGTGAGTATCTGTGGCTCGATCTCCGCGACCATCGCAAGCGCGCCACGGTGCAGGGCGTGCGAATTTTTCATCTGCCTGGCAGTCGCGGAGCGGCGGTGACGGTGAGCATGGATGGCGGACGTGCCTACCGCATTCGTATCCCCCCGGCCAGGAAGGCTGCTTTGGCAGAGAGCATCCAGATCACCGCAAGCCAGCACGTTTCCACGCTTAAGATTCAGGTGATGGGCGGGGTGTTCCAGTTGCAAGGCCTTCAGCTCCTGCGGGAGCACAGACCCCAGGTGGAGATCGATCTCTTTGCCTTCCCCTCGGCCACCGTTCGCGGCTGGGCCATGCTGGACACCAGGTACCTGCGGGACAGCCTCGCAGGTGAGCCTTACGACGCAGTCGTACTCGAATACGGGACCAATGAGGGTAACGTCGAGCCCTTTGATGCCGAGCGCTATGCAGGCACTCTGGAAGCGGCACTGGTGAAGCTGCGGCAGGTGTTGCCCAAAGCTTCCTGTGTTCTCATGGGGCCTACGGACCGAGGCCGACTGCTGCCGGCGAGCCGTGGCGCCCTCTCGCGCGAAGCGCGCTCGCGACAGCTCCTGCACCACTCCCGAATCCACCAGTCCATCGTTGCCATCCAGCGCGAGGCAGCCGCCAAGCACGGCTGTGCACACTGGGACTGGCAGGCCTACATGGGAGGCTTGGGCGGTGCATATCGCTGGGCCTTGGCCACGCCGCCGCTGGCGGCTCGCGACCTGATCCATCTCACGCCGGCAGGTTACAAACAGACTGCCGGAGCGTTTGCCAAGGTGCTGGACTGGGACCCGACCCCGGCCCAGCTCATCCCCTTCGAGCCGACACCGCCGCGCAGTTCTGTGGCATCCTCGGAGCTTGCAGAGACCCCTGATGGAGCGGAAAAAAATGAGTGAGTCCAGGATTCCCACCGAACTCGTCGCCCCCATTTTCAACCCGGCGACCTTCAGCAATCCGGATCGGGTGCACGATATCTTTCGAACACTTCGCCGCGATTATCCGCTCGCCGTCGCCGAAGTGCCTGGATACGACCCGCACTGGATCGTCACCCGCTACGCGGATCTGCGCGAGATCACACGCCAGGACAATCTGTTCCATGGGGGAGATCGTTCCAAGACGCTCATCTCCCAGGCGGGAGAGGCGCTGGTGAAGCAGTTCACCGGTGGCCAGTCGAATATCTTTCGCTCGCTGGTGCAGCTCGATCCTCCGGAACATGGGGCCTATCGGTCGGTGCTCGCGCCCAGTTTCATGCCGGACAAGATGCTGGCCTTGAAGGACAACATCCGCAGGGTGGCCCGCGATTACGTGGAGCGTCTGGCAGCCTTCGGCGGCAGCTGCGATTTCGCCACCGATATTGCTTTTCGCTATCCAGCCCAGATCATTCTGGATCTCGTGGGCGTGCCGCGTGCAGATCATGAAAAAATGCTGGACCTCACGCACTGGCTCTTCAGTTACGCCGATCCGGATCTCAAACGGCCGGGCAGCAACCCGGCAGACCCTGAAGAAATCACCAAGACCTGGAACATCGTGTTCAACGATTTCAAGGAGTACTACGAGCCCATCATCGCGGCCCGCCGCGCCAATCCCACCAGTGACATCGCCTCGCTCGTGGCCAACGGCAAGGTGTTTGGTCACGAGATGGAAGAGCGGGCCATGATTTCCTATTTCGTGATCATTTCGACGGCAGGTCACGACACGACTTCCGCGACGACCGCCTCCGGCATGTGGGTGTTGGCCGAAAACCCTGATCTCCTGGCGCGGCTCAAGGCAGATCCGGCCTTGATTCCGGGCTTTGTGGAGGAAACCATCCGCTGGGCCTCACCCGTGCAACAGTTCGTGCGCTCTGCGGTGGAAGATTACGAGTTGCGTGGCCAGACCATTCGCAAGGGTGATCTGGTGTATCTGTCATACACCTCGGCCAATCGGGACGAAGAAGTTTTCGAGAACCCCTATGTGTTCGACCCGACGCGCTCACCCAATCGTCATATCGGCTTCGGATATGGCGCGCACATCTGCCTCGGCCAGCATCTCGCGCGCCTGGAGATGAAGACGCTGTGGGAAGAGTTGATCCCGCGTCTCGCTTCGGTGGAGATGGCCGGGCCAGGCAAACATACGGAGTCCGAATTCGTGAGTGGCCCCAAGTCCGTGCCCATCCGCTTTAGCCTGCAATGAGCGCGAATGGGGAGTGTGAAGCCCGTGGCTGAGTACAAGCGCTACCGCTGCACAACCTGCGGCACGGAATACGACGAGGCCAAGGGCTGGCCGGAGGAGGGCATCCCTCCCGGTACCCGTTTTGCGGATCTGCCGGATGACTGGATTTGTCCGGTGTGCGGCACCGACAAGCGGTTTTACGAGGAGATAGTGGACTGAGTCGGAGAACGGTCCCTCTGATCCTCAGCGGCTCCAGCGCGGCGGCCGCTTCTCCACGAAGGCGGCGAGCCCCTCCCGACCATCGGGGGTATTGAACACATTGCACAAGGTCTCGATCTGGTTTTCCACATTGCGGCGGTAATCGAGATCGTTGGCCCGCATCCAGCTCTGACGGGCGAGCGCCATGAGGGCAGGCGACTTGGCTGCCAACCCCTTCGCAATTTCCAGCGCTTCATCCAACAGCTGCGCGCGTGGCACTGCACGATTGAACAACCCCATGTTCACCGCCTCGCTCGCGGGGATCGGCTTTCCACTGAACAGGAGTTCAAAGGCGCGGTGGCGCCCGATCTGCCGCGGCAGGTGCACGAAATGGATTGCCGGAATAAGGCCGATGTCGATCTCCGGATAGCCGACGTCGATATCTTCTGCGGCGATGATCATGTCGCAGTTGATGGAAAGGGTCATGCCCGCACCGCGGGCGGGGCCGTTGATGGCGGCGATGGTCGGTTTGCGCAGCGCGTACTGGAGGTTCATGGTGTCCATGTACAGCTTGTAGACAAACTCGCGCAGAAAGCTGGTGTCATTCGCCGCGATCATCTTGAGATCCATCCCGCCGCAGAACATGCCGGGAATGGCGCTGGTGAGCACGATGGCACCCACACCGGAGTCTGCATCTGCAAGCCTGAGCGCGGCGTGGAGTTGATCCAGCATGGGATGATCCAGCGCATTGACCGGTGGCCTGCACAGCCTGATCACGGCTACGCGGTGTTGGACTTCGTACTGGATTCTGGACTGGTTCATAGGGCAACTCTGAATTTCCCGCCAATTAAAGTGCCACAGAATCTACTGTGAATTGTCTGAACTTGCGCGAGCGTTGATGGGCTCTTCTCAAAGGGGACGTTGGTGCATCCGCCTCGTGCCCGGATAGCACCTGCCGACCGGGTTAATCTTGAACTCCCTGTACGTGAACCGATGCGCGATCCGCCGCAGCCCTGATTGCGACGCCGGTGATCATTCTCGACACCAATGTAATCTCGGAGTTACTGCGACCGGTACCAGCCAGACAGGTCGAAGCGTGGCTCTCCGAACAGGATGGCGCCTTGATCTATTTCACGACCGTGGGCGAGGCTGAGTTGAGGCACGGGGTCTCGATACTTCCTGCGGGGAAGCGACGCAGTGCACTCACCAAGGCAATTGACTCAATTCTGGATGAGGACTTGCGAGATCGGATCCTGCCATTTGATCGGGAGGCCGCCCGCACTTACGCAATTGTCGCAGCTGGGCGCCGGGCAGCTGGGCGTCCGATCAGCCAGTTCGACTGCCAGATAGCCGCGATCGCCCGTGCTCATGGAGCTGCCGTGGCCACCAGAAACTCCAACGACTTCACGGGGTGCGGTATCGACGTCCTCGACCCCTGGGTTGCCGGGGCGGAATTTTGAATCTGACCGATCGTTTCTTCCCGAGCGGCAGACAATCGTCGGATGGATCATGAGCCAGCCTGCGCTGGTCAGGCTGGCGGGCGTATCCCCCGAGGGCTGCGGAGTGTCTCGTCAGATTTCGCAGCCGCGATCCATGCCCGGGAAGGCACATCCCGCAAATTCCGGTTGACCGCGTCTCGAGCACCCACATACCATCAAAGGCATGACCGACCGGATGGTTAAGCGCTGTGCAAGCGCAGTACTGTGCGTACTGCTCGTGTCGCTGCTCGCGCCCGCGTTCGCCCAGGGAGCGGTGACGGCTCACGACCAGTTCGAGCACCATGTTACGTTGACCCCGAGTGGGGATGACGCGAAGGATCACCACGCGCACCAACATGGTCACGATCTGAGCGAGCATGACAATCTGGGCCATCTGCTGGATCACCTGACCGCAAATCTGGAGCCACTTCCGGCCATCATGGCGCCGGACCTCTCACCCACGGTCTCGGCAAAGTCTGCCCCGTCGATACTTTCCACTACTCCCTCCTTCCTCTTCAGGCCTCCGCGACTCTCCACCCTGACGTGACAGTTTGATCCGCCCGGCAGGCGCTTGTGCGTCCGCCCGGCGAGTGTGACGGTCTGGAAGGAGTCTCCCTCATGGGAAATCAAGAGACGCCGGCTGCGGTGGCGGGGCCTTGGCCCATTCCTCCGCCGCGTGGTTTTATAGTTCTGGTTTCGGTGCTCGCGATCCTGGTGTCGCCGGCGACGCATGCCCTTGAAGTCAGCGAGGTTGAGGCGATCACCGCCGCGCTGTCGCGAGCCGATTACTCAGCCCTCGAAATCAGCCGGCGCGCGGCCGCCGAGGCGGATGTCGAGCAGGCGGGTCTGCCACCCAACCCCGAGGCTTCGTTCACTCGTGAGGGATTCACAACCGCGGGTGGTCGGAGCATCGAAACAGCCTATGAGATCTCGCAACAGATAGATCTGGCCGGGCATCGCCGTCTCGCCAAGCACTCCGCGACTCATCGCCTCAGCGCAACCGAGCGGGATCTTCAACAGGATCGCCAAGACGTCATAGCCGACGTACGGAAAGCCTTTGGTGAGGTGCTGTATCGCACACGGGTCGTTGACACGCTTAATAAGGGCCTGGACCAGTTGGGCACGACCACTGAGATCATCGAGCGGCTTGCGGCGGTTGGTGAGGCCTCGGGCTATGACCGACGCCGCGTCAAGCGAGAGATGCAGGGCGTTCAAGTACACCTCGACACTGCTGCAGCCGAGTTGGCGCGAAGCAAGGCGCTCCTCGCAGCCTACCTTGAGCTGCCGGAACCAGAACACATCGAGGTGATCGGTTCATCCCTGCCCGCACCGCCTGAACTTCTTGAGGTTCTTCGTGCGTCCTTGCGTGATCGCGCGGATCTTGGCGCGCTGCTGGATCGCTCGGCTGCAGCGGCCAGTGAGCTCGCAATTGCAGAGCGTGCGTGGATACCGGACGTGACCATTGGTGTAGGTAACCGGGCGTTCGATCAAGCTGGCGGCCAGAACGACCGCGTAATGCTTTCCTTTTCCGTTCCGCTGCCAGTATTCGACCGTGGTCAACCAGCTGCCAAACGTGCAGCTGCGCAACGCGAGGGCTTTCGAGCTGAGCACGCCTTGCGTCTGGCGCGGCTCGATGCGGAACTCAGTGGATTGTGGCAACAGGCAACACGGCTGCATGCCGCGGCGCTGGCGTTCCGCAGGGACTCGCTGACCGATTCGCGTGAACTGATCCGCATCGCTCGTGTTGCCTACGAGGCGGGGGAGGGCGATGTGCTCGATCTGATTGACGCTTACCGCACCGAACTGGATACGAATTTGTTGAGCCTCGAACTCGATTACCGTGCCCGGTTGGCGCGTATTGAACTTGACCAGACCGCCGGAGTGTCCCCTCATGATCACAAATAAGTCGATGTTGCTGGCGCTGATGCTGGCTGCCCCATTGATTACGGCCTGCAGCCGTGATCAAGACGAACATGCCCATGACGGTGCCGGTGGGAAACAGGACCACGCTACGCTGCCAGCCCCGCAAGACAGTCACGGCCATGGCCACGCTCACGGCAGTGGTATTTCCGTGACGCACTTCAGCGCCGCGACGGAGCTGTTCGTCGAGTATCCACCGCTGGTCAGCGGTGAAGCTGCTCCGTTCGCCGCCCACCTGACCTGGCTCGGCAAGCGCTTCACCGCCGTCAATGAAGGCAGGCTTGCCGTCTCGTTGGTCGGCAGCGACGGCACTGAAGCTCGTACCGAATCCGCTGTCAGTTCGACGCCCGGTATCTTCAGGCCCTTACTCAAACCGGGGCCAGCCGGCAAGGCGCATCTGAGGCTCACGCTCAAGGCCGGAGAAATCACCTCCGAGCACGATCTCGGTGAGGTGCAGGTGTATCCGAACGAGCAGGCTGCGGCAGCGGGGTCGCCGGAGGAGGCTGATGATCCGGCAGCGATCCAGTTCACCAAGGAGCAGCAGTGGAAGCTGGATTTCGCCCACCAGCCCGTAGCACGGCGCGACATGCACGCGTCGCTCATGGTTACGGCGACTCTGCGGCCCGCAGCTGACCGCGAAGCACTCATCGTCAGCAGCACCGCAGGTGTGCTTGACGCAACCGAGACCGCCTTTCCTTTTGTTGGCATGAAAGTCGAGAAAGGCCAGATCCTGATGACGGTGACACCTCGGCTCGCTGTCGGCGTCGACACGGCTACACTCGAGTCCGATCTGCAGCAGGCGCGGCTCAAGGTGGAGTACGCGACGCAGACCACAAAACGCCTGCAAGCGCTCGTAAGGGCGGAGGCGATAGCGGCCTCGCGCGCTGTGCGTGCCGAACACCAGGAGCGGCTGGCCCGCGCCGAACTTCGCGCTGCTGAACGCCGCTTTGGCATGGCGGGCAATCTTGGCGGCGGTATTCCGCTGCGCTCGCCTTTGACCGGCACCGTGGTAGAGGTGCGGACGACCCGCGGTGCTCCCGTCCTCGACGGGCAGGTGCTATTGCACGTGGCCGATTTGACGCGCGTATGGCTCGACGCTGCCATACCGGAATCCGAACTGGGGCAAATACTCACCCCGATGGGCGCCTCGTTTCGGCTCGACGGTGGAGCGCACGTCAGGACACTTGAAGTGGGGAAGAACGCAACATTGGTTACGTTCGGCGGGATGGTGAATACGGATACGCGTACGGTGCCGGCGATCTTCGAATTCGAGAACCTCGACGGTGCGCTGCGCGCCGGCATGCGCGTCCAGGCGCAGGTATATTCGGGACAGTCATCGTCCCGACTCGCAGTGCCGGCCGCCGCGGTGCTGGATGACAGCGGTCAGAACGTGGTGTTCGTGATGCTGGATGGCGAGGCATTCGCGCGACGGGCCGTACGCTTGGGGCTGCGTGACGGGGATTGGATAGAGATCGAGTCGGGCATCGAGGCAGGAGAGCGCGTGGTAACGCTGGGCGCTTATCAGGTCCGCCTTGCCGCCACTGCGCCCGCGGCCATGGGCCACGGGCACGCACATTGAGGCTCGCGACATGATTGCATCGATAGTCAGGGGCTCGCTGCGTAACCGACTCCTCGTATTGGTCATGGCGGCCATCCTGCTTGGCTGGGGTGGCTTTCAGGCGACGCAGATGGAAGTGGACGTGTTTCCCGACCTCACTGCCCCTTCCGTCACGGTGGTGACCGAAGCGCATGGGATGTCCCCCGTGGAAGTTGAGAATCTCGTTACTTCTCCGATCGAAACTGTGCTCAATGGCGCGCCGGGGGTGCGGCGCCTGCGCTCCACATCCAGCGTCGGTCTGTCGGTCGTAACAGTGGAATTCGACTGGGGGACCGCCATCCCGGCCGCCCGCCAGACGGTCACCGAAAAGCTCCAGACCGTGCGCAACGCCTTGCCGGCTGAACTGCCACCGCCGCAGATGGCGCCTGCGGCGTCGGTGATGGGCGAAATCATGTTCATCGCGCTGGCGTCTGATACCGCGAGCGGGGCAGAACTGAAAACCACGGCGGACTGGGTCGTGCGCAAGCGGCTGTTGGCCGTTCCCGGCGTCGCCGAAGTGCTGACTATCGGCGGCGACGAGAAGCAGTATCAGGTAACCCTCAACCCGGAGCGGCTTGCCGCCTACGGGATACCGGCCGGCGATGTCATCGAAGCCCTGCGGGCCTCGAATGCCAACACGCCTGCCGGCTTCTACCGCGAGAACGGCCAGGAGTATCTCATCCAGGCTATAGGTCGCATCGAGACTCTGGACGACATCCGCAACACCCTGGTGGCTACCCGTAACGGCGAACCGGTGCTCGTGCGTCATGTAGGTCGCGTTGAAATCGGCGTCGGGCCGATCCGCGGAACCGGTGCGCACAACGGCAAGCCTGCCGTCGTATTCGCCATTCAGAAGCAGCCCGGAATCAACACGCTGGCACTGTCAACTCGACTGGATGAGACCTTCGAGAGCCTGCAGACTTCGCTCCCGACGGGCATGCGGATTGAGTCGCACATTTTTCGGCAGGCTGATTTCATCGAGCGCGCAATCAAGAACCTCCTGACCGCCCTGCGGGACGGTGCCGTGCTGGTCGTGGCGATTGTGTTCATGTTCCTGCTGTCGCTGCGCGCCACGCTGATTACCTTGATTGCACTGCCGCTGTCATTGATCGCGGCGGTGCTGGCGCTGTCGGCTTTTGGCGGCACTCTGAACACAATGACGCTCGGTGGGCTTGCAATCGCCCTGGGTGCACTGGTCGATGACGCGATTATCGTTGTGGAAAATATTGTCCGACGCTTGCGCCAGAACGCGGCGAAAGACAGCTCCATGCGTAAGCCGGTCGCGACGGTGGTATTCGACGCGACGGCTGAAATTCAGGGGTCGATTGTCTTCGCAACCTTGACCATCATGTTGGTGTTCGTGCCGGTGTTTTTCCTCACCGGCGTTGAAGGGCGTCTGCTCGCGCCGCTGGGATTTGCCTATGTCGTGGCGCTCGGTGCTTCGCTGCTCGTCGCGGTAACCGTTACTCCAGTGCTCGCGCTGGTGTTCCTGACGCGTGGCCTTGATGTAGCGCAGGAGCACGAATCGCGGTTGCTGCACGCACTGAAACGGGTATACGGCGTCGCCCTACGCCCCGTTATTCGTCACTGGTGGTTGATCACTGCGATCGCCCTCGCAGGACTCGCAGTCGCGATAGGCACCTTCATGCAGGCCGGACGTTCCTTTCTGCCTGATTTCAAGGAGGGCAGCCTGACGGTCAACGTCACTACCCTGCCTGGTACGGAACTTGAAGAATCGGATCGTATGGGCAAACGAGTCGAGGACATTTTGCTGTCTCACCGAGAGGTGATTGCCACCGCTCGGCGCACGGGGCGTGCACCGGCCGATCCGCATGCGCAGGAAATTCATGCATCGGAGATCGAGGCCAGTCTGAATATGCAGGGTGCGGACAAGGAAGCCCTGCTGGCGACGCTGCGCGAGGAATTCGCGACGCTTTCCGGAATGAGCGTGGTCGTCGGGCAGCCGATATCACACCGAATCGATCACATGCTGTCCGGAACTCGCGCGAACATAGCCATCAAGATTCTTGGGCCGGACCTCTATGAATTGCGGCGGATTGGCGAACGGGTGAAGTCCTTGACCACCAGCGTGGCTGGAGCCGTGGATGTGGCACTGGAAACCCAGGCCGACATCCCTTTCGTCACGATCAAGTTCCGTCGCGACGCAATCGCACGGCACGGCTTGCATATTGACGAAGTGGCGACCGCCGTGGAGGCGGCGCTGGCCGGCGCGGAAGTCAGCAAGGTGCTCGAAGGGCAGATGAGTTTCGAGCTTGTCGTGCGCTATGACCCTGCCGTCCGTGACTCGATGTCGGCAATACAGTCTGCCTTGATGGTCACCCCGAACGGAGCACAGCTGCCGCTTTCCGCGCTGGCGGAGATAAGACGTGAGAGAGGCCCCAATCTTGTCAGTCGTGAGAACGTTCAGCGGAAAATCGTGGTGATGGCGAATGTCGCCGGGCGTGACCTCGCGAGCGTGGTTGGCGACATACGAGGCAAGATCTTGGCCGAGGTGTCACTCCCGATTGGCTATCACATCGAGTACGGTGGGCAGTTCGAGAGTGCGGCGGAGGCTACGCGGACCCTGACCGTGCTGGGCGCATTGGTCCTCGGCGGCGTCTTCCTCTTGCTTTACATGGCGTTCCGTTCGGCTATCGATGCCACCTTGGTGATGATGAATCTTCCTCTCGCCTTGATTGGTGGAGTGGCCGGCATGGTGCTTGCCGGTAACGTGGTGTCAGTTGCGACGTTGATCGGCTTCATTACCTTGTTCGGTATCGCCACCCGCAACGGCGTGATGCTGATTGCGCATATCCGACATCTCTTTGAGCAAGAAGGGATCATCGACCCTCATGACGCAGTGCTGCGCGGTGCCGAGGAGCGCCTGGTGCCCATCCTCATGACTGCGCTCGCAGCCGGACTTGCGCTCGTCCCTCTGGCGCTGGCCATGGGCGAGCCGGGCAGTGAAATTCAGGCTCCGATGGCGATGGTAATCCTGTTCGGACTCATCTCATCCACGGTTCTGAACATGTTTGTGGTGCCAAGCCTGTATCTGCGCTTTGGGTCGATCGCACGTGCGACGCACAAAGGGATCGCGGGCACAGGTTAACCCTTGGGGTACGGCTTGTGGGCTGATCGGATGGGTCGCGCGCGCTAGCGGGCGTGTTGGGTTCCAACTGTCCGGTGTCGTGGAGGAGGGGGCCTCGTTGCGGCTCAAGCCCCGAGCCAGCGGGGCGTTGATTCAAACGGATGGCAGAAATGGCTGGGGGACTAGGATTCGAACCTAGACTGGCGGAGTCAGAGTCCGCTGTCCTACCGTTAGACGATCCCCCAGGAGAACGGGATTAGCGCTTGCTGTACTGCGGACGCTTGCGGGCCTTGTGCAGACCGACCTTCTTGCGTTCGACCTCGCGGGCATCGCGGGTCACGAAGCCGGCGGTGCGCAGCGTGCTGCGGAGCGCTTCGTCGTAGCAGATGAGCGCGCGCGAGATGCCAAGGCGCAGTGCACCGGCCTGACCGGTGGTGCCGCCGCCGGTAACGGTCGCGTTGATATCGAAGTTACCGAGCGTGGAGGTGGTCTCCAGCGGCTGGCGCACCATCATCTGGGCGGTGACGCGGCCGAAGTAATCTTCCAGGCTGCGACCGTTGATGGTGATCTTGCCGGTGCCACGGCCGAGGAAGACGCGGGCAGAGGAGCTTTTGCGCCGGCCGGTGCTGTAATAAGTATTGGTCGCCATTTAGATTTCCAGCGGTTGCGGTTGCTGAGCGGCGTGATGATGCTCAGCGCCGGAGTAGACCTTCATCTTCCTGAACATTGCGCGACCCAGCGGACCTTTGGGCAGCATGCCCTTGACCGCACGTTCCAGCGCCTGACCAGGATGACGGGCATTGAGCTTCTCGAAGCTCTGGGACTTCATGCCGCCCGGATAGCCGGAGTGGTCATGATAGAACTTGTCCTTTTCCTTGTTGCCTGTGACCCGCACCTTGCCTGCGTTCAGGACGATGATGTAGTCACCGGTATCAAAGGATGGTGTGAATTCGGGCTTGTGCTTGCCGCGCAGGCGGCTGGCAATCTCCGAAGCAAGGCGGCCGAGAACCTTGTCGGTGGCATCGACGACGTACCAATCACGTTTTACCGTCGATGGGGAAGCGGAAAAAGTCTTCATGGGAGGGCCCTGCGAAAAGGACGCGCAATGTATCGGAGCCCGGCTCCGCTTGTCAATGAAACGCGACTCGGTATCCGTCTGTTTTCATGGTACTTTGCCGCGGATTTTATCCTTGGTCCTGCTGCCCGGAGTCTGCCCGATGCCCCGTCCCGCTTACTCTCCTCTGGACGCTCTCATTGTGGGCCTGGATCAGGCCTTGCGCACCCTCGCCGGAGGGGCGGACCGGGCCCCAGCTCGACCCTACCCCGCCAAAGAATGCAATCCGGTAGCGCTATCGCCCGCCGAACGAGAGGCTTCGGCTGCCATGATGCGGGTGAACCACACGGGCGAAGTGTGCGCTCAGGCCCTGTATCTCGGCCAGTCTCTGGCCGTGAAGGATCCCACGCGGCGTCAGGCGCTCGCGGCTGCCGCTGAGGAGGAGGAGGACCACCTCCTGTGGTGTGCCCGACGGCTCCAGGAGCTTGAATCCCGGCCGAGCCGGCTCAATCTGCTGTGGTTCGAGGGGGCCTTCGCCCTCGGGGTGGTCGCCGGGCTGGCTGGTGACCAGGCCAGCATGGGCTTTCTGGAGGAGACGGAGATCCAGGTGGCTGAACACCTGGCCGGGCACCTCGCCCGGCTGTCTCCCAAGGACGAAGCCAGCCGCCGCGTGGTGAAACAGATGCGGCTGGACGAGGCCCGCCATGCGGCCACCGCCCGCCGCCTCGGGGCCTCCGAGCTGCCACTGCCGGTGCGCTGGGCGATGCGCCTGCAGGCCAAGGTGATGACCACCGTGGCCGCCAGAATCTGAACCCGGCTGCGCCTGCCCCAAACTTTCCGGAGACCCATGAACACACGTACCTGCATTCTGCTCCTGCTGCTGGTGTCCACCTTCCCCGCGCTGGCCCAACTGCCTTCCGCCGTGGGCGGGCAGGCGCTGCCCTCGCTGGCCCCGATGCTGGAGCGCGTGACGCCCGCCGTGGTGAACATCTCCACCGAGGGGCGTGTGAAGCTGCGTATGAACCCGCTGTTCGAGGATCCCTTCTTCCGGCGCTTCTTCAACATTCCGGACATGCCCAACCAGCGCAAGACGCAGAGCCTGGGTTCCGGCGTGATCGTGGATGCGGCCCGTGGCCTCGTGCTGACCAATCACCATGTAATCGCCAACGCGGACTCCATTACCGTCAAGCTCACGGACGGACGGGAATTCAAGGCCAAACTCATCGGGGGCGATCCGGAAACCGATCTCGCCGTCATCCAGATCACGGCCGACAAGCTCATGGCTCTGGCCAGTGCGAACTCGGAGGTCTTGAGAGTGGGCGATTTCGTGGTCGCCATCGGCAATCCGTTTGGTCTCGGTCAGACCGTGACTTCGGGCATCGTGAGTGCCCTTGAGCGCAGCGGACTCGGCATCACAGGATATGAAGAACTGATCCAGACCGATGCCTCCATCAACCCCGGCAATTCCGGTGGGGCGCTGGTCAATCTGCGCGGCGAGCTGGTGGGCATCAACACCGCCATCTACTCGCAGAGCGGCGGCAACATAGGAATTGGCTTTGCCATCCCCATCAACATGGCGCAGCGGGTGATGGAGCAACTGGTGCAGTTCGGTGAGGTGAACCGGGGCTTCCTCGGCGCCGAGATGCAGAACCTCACGTCGGATCTCGCGGCCGCCTTCGGTCTGCCCAACGCGAACGGCGCCGTGCTCGTGAACATCGTGCCCGGCTCACCGGCGGACAAGGCAGGTCTGCGCGCCGGCGATGTGGTGGTGGGTGTGAACGACAAGCCGGTGCGCGATGCCACGGTCCTGCGCAATACCGTGGGCCTGATGCGCGTGGGAGATCCCTTGCAGCTCGATGTGCTGCGTGATGGAAAACGCTTGCGTGTCGCGGCGAAGGTCGGTGCCAGGATGACAGCGGAGACAAGTGCGGAGTCACCCCGCAACGAGCGTCTGGCGGGTCTTTCCGTGCAGGATCTCGGCCCCGACCATCCGGCCTATGGGAGTTTGTCCGGCGTGGTCGCGCAGGAAGTCTCGCCACGTTCGCCCGCCTTCCAGGCCGGGCTGCGGCCGGGGGATGTCATCGCCGCAGTCAACAATCAGGAGATCAGCGGCGTCAACGAGTTCGTGGCTCTGGCCGGGAAAATCCAGGGGCAGCTGGTGCTGCGCGTCCACCGGGGTAACCAGGCGGCTTTCCTGGTTATCAAGTAGAAACGCGAGCGCTGTCTCAGCCGTAGCTCAGTCGCCCCTGGACTGGTCCGGGGGCGGATTCTTCCCCGCGCGACATCAGTCCCACCAGATAGCGCAGATCCACAAAACCCTGCTCGCAGCGTGGACCGGCGATGACCCGGGCTGGATGCTCGACGTCGCCCAGGCCGTCCAGCACAACCGCGGCGCCCTCGAAGTTGTGATGCAGCGTGAATCGATGCGCTGTGATGACTGTCGTCAGACCGGCCGCCCGCGCTGCCTTCAAACCATTCTGGGTGTCTTCCAGCGCCAAGGTGCGGCCCGGGTCGAACTGTGCGCGGCGGATCACTGCCTGATAGACGGCAGGAGAAGGCTTCTTCTCCGTCACCGAGTCCGCGGTTTCAATCGCGCTGAACCAGCTGGGCCATTCGGGGGGAAGGTTGTTGTCCAGCAGTGTCTTCAGGTTGGACCATGCCGAACTGGTGGCGATGCCGAGCTTCAAGCCTTCGCGGCGCGCCTCATGCAGTACCCGCTCCACGCCCGGCCGCAGACGGACGCCGCCCGAGCGTAGCAGGCCGGCATAGCAGGCCGTCTTGGCTTCGTGCAGGCGGCGGACGAAGTCGGGAAACTGTGGATCGGCTGCGCGCACCGGATCCACCTCACGGGCGTGGATAAGCATGCGTTCACGCCCCCCCGAGATACAGAGCAGTTGCTCGTAGAGCGCAGGCGTCCATTCCCAGTCCAGACCAAAGTCGGCGAAGGTCAGGTTGAAGGCCTGGCGATGCACCTCTTCCGTATCGGCGAGCGTACCGTCCACGTCAAAGATAATGCCTTGCAGAAGCCTGTTCATCGCTGTCCTTGTTCTATCCGCTCCAGATTCGGCGGAGTCATGACACCGTGGAAATGTGACATGCATTCAATCGCGAGTGACTTGAACGACATGTGAATCACACTGCGGCCTCGTCGGAGGGCAGGGGCTCTTCGAGCAGGCGTTCGGCCGGGCCCTGCACTTCCACCCGCTCGATGCGCTGGAAGCGGTCCGTGATCCGGCGCGCTGAAATATTCACTTTCTGCACGTCTTCGTGGGCCTGTTCGATATGCCGTGCCAGCTGGTCCATCCGTTCACGGAAGCGGTTGAAGTCCTTGCCGAGATGTCCGAGATGTTCCCGGATGATGTCCACCTGCTCACGGGTCGCCGCATCCTTGAGCACGGCACAGGCCGTGTTGAGCACCGCCCACAGGGTGGTTGGGGAGACCAGCCACACCCGGGCGACATGTGCCTCGTCCACCAGCTCCGCATGGTGGGCCTGAATCTCGGCAAAGACCGCCTCTGCCGGGATGAACATCATGGCGCCATCGGCCGTCGTGCCCGGAATGATGTAGCGGCTTGCAATATCCTTGATGTGCTTGCGGATGTCCTGCTTGAACTGCTTCTCGGCTTGCTTGCGCTCGGATTCAACGGCAGCGAAATCGGTCATGCGGCGATAGGCTTCCAGCGGGAACTTGGCGTCTATCGCAAGCGAGCCGGTGGGTGGCGGCAGAAACAGCATGCAGTCGGCAATCCGGCCATTCTCCAAGGTGTGCTGCAGGCTGAAGGCGGACTCCGGCATCACGTTGCGGACCAGCGATGCGAGCTGTACCTCGCCAAATGCGCCGCGGGAACGCTTGTCGGCAAGAATCTGTTGCAGGCTGATGACATCCCCGGACAGCGCCGTGATCTTTTTCTGTGCTTCGTCGATGAGCGCCAGACGCTTGATCACGTCATGAAAGATCTGGGTGCTCTTCTCGAAGCCCTCGGTGAGGCGACGGTCCACCTGGCCACTGATCTCGCGCAGCCGTTCGTCCGTGGAGCGGGTCAGCAGCTCGAACCGCTGGCCGAGTTCACCCGCATTGCGTTGCAGGGTTTCGCCCAGTTGTTGGTGCAGGGCTTGAAAGCCCTGTTGCAAGGTTTCGTGCAGGGTGCGGACGGCCTGGGTCTGACGGGCCTCGAAGGCAATCTGGTACTCATTCATGGCTGCCCCAACCTGGGTTCGGCTGGCTGCCAGCTGCTCATTCAGTTCCAGCTTCTGCCGGGCGAGATCCTGAGTGACAGCGAGGCGCACGGCCTCCGTGCGCTCGATGAGGCTCTCGCGCAGGCGACTCGCCTCTGCGCTGCCCTGATGTTGGTGTTCGCGGGTGTGCTGGGCGAGCGACTCCACCACGCCGCGCAGGGTTTCGAGCGAGAGCAGTTGCTGCTCCTGGCGTGACTGCGATTCCCGCAGTGCCCGCGTGCGCTGGAGCAGCAGGACAAGCATCACGATCAGGACGACGCCGGTCAGCACGAGCAGCAGGGAGACCAGGGAGGACGCGGCAATCGCCACATTCGACAGGCTGTTCATTCAGTTTCCGTGAGCTTCCTTGGCGGGATCCGTGGCCGTGAAAACGAGTGGCATGATAGCTACTGGTAGCGGCAGCGTCGATCAATCGAATCTGGCCGGTGGCCTTTCTCCCGCCGGGCGTAGCACAAATGCCCCGTCCTCTTTAGGATTCGGCCTCTGCCATGAAGCCACTCTCTTCCGACATGACTCCGCTCGCGCGCTATCGCGCGGAGAGCGCCAGACCCGATTTCCAGGCGGATCCGGATCAGATCGCAGCCCTCACGCGACTGGAGCAATTGCATCGGGAGTTGCTGGCCGCGGAGACGCAGAAGAATTCAGGATTCGCGTGGCTCACGCGCCGTATCCGTCCGAGCATGGCAGCACCGCGCGGCCTGTACCTGTGGGGAGGTGTGGGCCGCGGCAAGACCTTCGTCGTGGACACTTTCTGCGCGTGCCTGCCGGACGCCTTGAAGGTGCGTGTGCACTTTCACAGCTTCATGCGTGACGTTCATGCCCAGTTGCGTCACCTGCGGGGCACGCAGGATCCCTTGCATCAGGTGGCAGACCGCTGGTCCCGCGAGATGCGCGTGCTGTGTCTGGATGAATTCCATGTGGTGGACATCACCGATGCCATGCTGCTTGCCCAGCTGCTCGCGGCGCTGTTTGAGCGTGGGGTGGCTTTGGTGACCACGTCGAATGAGGCGCCGGATGACCTCTACCGCGGAGGCTTGCAACGGGATCGTTTCCTGCCCGCCATCGCGCTTATCAAACAGCATCTCGACGTCTTTCATTTCGGCGGTGCAATCGACTATCGCTGGCGCACGCTCACCCAGGCCGCTACCTACTACACGCCGGCCGATGAGGCCGCCGAGTCCGCCCTGGCGCAGCGTTTCGCGGCGCTCACCCAGGGCGCCGCACCGGAACCAGCCGAGATCGATCTCGAGGGGCGGGTGATTCCGCTGCGTGCCCGGGCCGATGGCGTGGCCTGGGCCGACTTCGCCGAGCTTTGCGAGCGGCCTCGGGGGACCGGGGATTACATCGAGACTGCCTGCTGCTTCCACACTGTCCTCATCTCGGGCGTGCCCCGCTTCACCGACGAGCAGAGTGACGCCGCCCGCCGGTTCATCAACCTGGTGGACGAGTTCTACGACCGGGGCGTCAATCTGCTTCTTTCTGCCGATTCGACACCGGACGCCCTCTACCAAGGCACCCGGCTTGCCCCTTCCTTTCGCCGCACCGCCAGCCGTCTCACCGAGATGCAGAGCGAGGAATACCTCGCCAAACCCCACCTTAGCGGCACCTCAATCCTATCTAAATCAGAAACTTGAAAAGTATTCTTGACAAAAAGAATTACATTGGTAGTCTGCCCTCACTGAATTAAAGCTTTGACGGCTCTGGCCGATAAATCCTGTCAGAGACACTTGAACGAACATGCACGTGAATCAGGCACCGCAAGAACTCGAAGGTCGGCTGGCAGGGCTTCTGGCCCACCGCTACGGGGACGGCACCGTCTATCTGCCCCGCACCGGTACCGATGGCCTGTTCGACATCGCAGTGCGCTCCGGCCTGGTGAGCGACGAAGGATTTGTGACCCGAAAGGGCCGTGCCCTGCTGGCACGGCATGGGCACTGATGATCTCCGTGGGTGAGTAAGACGGGCTTGTCCCGTCACCAGCGTATTGGGGCTGCTCATGCAGCCCTTTTTTTTGCCTCGACCACGGGGGGTGCTCCGCGGGGAGGGAGGAAGGTTTCTTGAAACTGATCATCGTGGACGGCTCGCGCGAGACCATGGCGCGCACTCGCCGCATCATCGCCAGTGCCATCCCGGACATAGAAGTCACGGAATACGACCCCGAGCAGCAGGGCGAGCCCGGCGAGGAGTTTGACTGGTCGCTCTATGATGCCCTGATCCTCGGCAAGGGGCTCGGTACCCCGGATGATGGCCTCGCCTGGCTGAAACGGCATGGCGGAGAGCCCGGTTTTCCGCCCGTGCTGCTGGTTCTGGATGCGGATTCTCCCGTGACTGAGGTCCGAGCGCTCGAGCACGGGGCCGCAGCCTGCGTCAATCGGGCCGAGCTGCCCACGCTCAGGACGGTTGCCGTGCTCCATCGTATGGTCAAGGCGCGCGCTGCGCGGGGCGGTGGGGCTCCGCGTCGGGACGTCTCTGTCTATCGCGAGGCATTGCCTGCCCTGACCAGGCAGACTCCCGATGGCAAGGGCATCGGTTACCGTTTCGTGCGCCTCATCGGCCAAGGCGAGGCCTCCCGGGTCTATCTCGGCGAGCGCCTCGACAATCGCGCAACGCTGGTGCTGAAGATCATCGATACCTCGCGCATCACCGACCCCCAGGTCGCGCAGCGTTTCGCTCGCGAAGCAAAGATTCTGGCAGGACTGGAGAGTCCCCATGTGGTGCGTCTGCGCGATCACGGCTTCACGCGCGACTATGGCTACATCGCGATGGAGTTCTTCACGCGCGGTGATCTAAAGCAACGGATAGAACACGGTGTCACCACGGCGGACGCCTTGAACTACCTGTTGCATATCGCTGAAGGCCTCAAGGTGATTCACGGAGCCGGGGTGGTCCACCGGGACATCAAGCCCGGCAATATCATGTTCCGTGCGGATGACAGCTTGGCGCTTGCGGATTTCGGTATCTCGCGCCGTGTCGATGAAACCACGCGGCTCACGCGTCGGGGCAGCATTCTCGGCACGCCCAATTACCTCTCACCGGAGCAGGCGCTGGGGCAGGAAGTCGATCATCGCGCGGATCTCTACTGCGCAGGCATCGTGTTCTTCGAGATGCTCACGGGCCACAAGCCGTTTCATGCCGAATCCGCCGCAGGGCTGATTTACCAGCATGTTCATGCCCCCATTCCACGCCTGCCCCCTGACTGCGCGCGCTTCCAGGGTGTCATCGATCGGCTGCTTGCCAAACGTCCGACTGACCGCCCCGCGTCCGCAGAGGCCTTGGTCACGCTGTTGCTGCCCTTGCTTGCGGACTTGAATTGAAAAGGATGACGCCCCATCTGGAATGAATCTCCAATGAGGTTCGGCCAGCCATGAGCGATGACAACATATCGGCAGCCCCAAGCGTGGTGCTGGAACAGGAGGGCGTCGCCGAGACCCGCAGCATGCCAGCCCGGCTGGGTGATTCCCTGCCTGGCAAGCTCTTGCTGGTGCCACTTGCGGGCCGGCCGTTCTTTCCGGCCCAGACGATGCCAATCGTGATTCCGGAAGATCCTTGGCGCGAAACCATCGAGCGCGTGGGGAATACTCCGCATCATCTCGTCGGCCTCGTCTATGCATCCGCCGGTGATGGAGAAATCCCGAGCGCAGAGCAGATCAGTCGCATCGGCACCGTGGTGCGCATGCACCAGCCCATGCGGGGTGATGGCCGCATCCAGTTCATTGCCGAGGGCCTGCAGCGTTTCGAGATCAAGAGCTGGATCTCGCGCGAGCGCCCTTACGTCGCCCAAGTCGAATATCCCGTCGCGCCGGTGGAAGACAAGCAGAACGTGCGCGCCTATGCGCAGGCGATCATCGCCAAGATCAAGGAGCTGCTGCCGCTCAATCCGCTCTACAAGGAGGGACTGCGCGCCTATCTGGAGCGCTTCAACCCGGACGAAGCCTCGCCACTCGCGGACTTTGCCGCTGCCATCACGAGCGGCAGTGCACAGGATCTGCAGGAGGTGCTGGAAACCCTTCCGCTGCTGGCGCGCATGGAGAAGGTGCTCAATCTCGTGCAGCGCGAGATCGAAGTGGCTGGATTGCAGACGGAGATCCGCCAGAAGGTGGAGGAGCGCGTCAACGAGAAGCAGCGGGAGTTCTTCCTGCGTGAACAGTTGAAGGAGATCCAGCAGCAGCTCGGGATTTCCAAGGATGAGAAAGCCATCGAACTGGAGCGCTTCCGGCAGAATCTGGAGGGCTGCACCGTCCCACCGGAGGCCCAGGCCCGCATCGACGACGAGCTGCGCAAGCTGTCGCTGCTCGACACCGGCTCCCCGGAATATGGCATCACGCGCAATTACCTCGACCATCTGACACACCTCCCCTGGGGCAAGTACTCGACGGACCACATCGACATCGCGCAGGCGCGGCAAGTGCTGGATGCGGATCACGAGGGACTTGCGGACGTGAAGGAGCGCATTGTCGAGTTTCTTGGCGTGGGTGCGCTGAAGGGCGAGATCTCGGGGTCGATCCTTTTGTTCGTGGGGCCTCCGGGCGTCGGCAAGACTTCCATCGGGCGTTCGATTGCCACCGCGCTGGGCCGCGAGTTCTATCGCTTCAGTGTGGGTGGCATGCGCGACGAGGCCGAGATCAAGGGACACAGACGCACCTACATCGGTGCCATGCCGGGCAAGTTCATTCAGGCCTTGCGGGAGACGAAGACGGCCAATCCCGTGATCCTGCTGGATGAAGTCGACAAGATTGGCAGCTCCTACCAAGGAGATCCGGCGTCGGCCCTGCTCGAGGTGTTGGATCCCGAGCAGAACAGCAGCTTTCTGGATCACTATCTCGATGTGCGCTTCGATCTGTCCCGTGTGTTGTTCGTCTGCACGGCCAATCAGCTCGACACCATCCCGCGCCCCCTGCTCGACCGCATGGAGGTGATCAGGCTGTCCGGGTATCTCGGCGAGGAAAAGCTTGCCATCGCCAAACGCCATCTCTGGCCCAAGCAGCGCGAACGTGCGGGCCTCAAGCCGTCACAGCTTGCCATCAGTGACAGTGCCCTGCGCAAGGTGGTTGATGAATATGCCCGCGAAGCGGGTGTCCGCAACCTCGAGAAACAACTGGGGCGGATTGCACGCAAGTCGGTGTTGCGCGTGCTGGAAGGACGGGCAGGCAAGGTCCAGGTCACTGGTGACAACCTGAAGGAGTTTCTCGGCAATCCTGTGTTCCGGCAGGAGGCACCCCAGCGTGGCGTGGGTGTGGTGACCGGACTCGCCTGGACCGCGATGGGCGGCGCGACGCTGGACGTTGAAGCAAGCCTCATCCACACGCTCAACCGGGGCTTCAAGCTGACCGGGCAATTGGGTGAGGTGATGAGAGAGTCGGCGGAGATAGCCTACAGCTACGTGGCCGCCCACTTGCGTGAGCACGCAGGCGATCCAAAATACTTCGATGAATCCTTCGTGCATCTGCACGTACCCGAGGGCGCCACGCCGAAAGACGGCCCCAGTGCCGGGATCACGATGGCCACGGCATTGTTGTCGCTCGCCCGCGCGGAGGCGCCACGCATCGTGTGCGCCATGACGGGCGAGCTCACGCTGACGGGCCGGGTACTTCCGGTCGGAGGCATCCGCGAGAAGCTCATCGCCGCCAAGCGTAGCGGCCTCAAGCGCGCGTTGTTGCCTGCGGCCAATCGGGGGGATTACGACGAACTCCCGGCGTATATCAAGGCAGGGATCCGTGTCGACTTCGTCTCACACTTCAGCGATGTGGTGAACCTGGTGTTTCCGCCGCCCAGGCCCCGAGCCGCGCCCGCAGCCGCTGCCAGAAAGCCGGCTCGGCGTGTGCGGCAACAAGCATCACGAGGAGGTTGAGCCCTGCAGTGATGAGGAAGATGGCGGACAGGGACAGGCCGAACTGCAGCAGCAGTGCCGTATAGACGGCAGAGGCCACCATGAACAGTGCATTGAAGATATTGAGGGCGCCTATGATGCGCGCGCGGCGATCTGGCGCGGCAGCAGCCTGCAGCGCTGCGGTCAAAGGCACCACATAGAGCGCTCCGCAGGCACCCAGCGCGACGAGTGTGAAAAATATCGCGCGCGCCGCTTCCCTCTGGAAAAAATTGGTGAGCGTTGTTGGCTCTTCTGGCGCGAGCGGGGTGCCGAGCAGGAAAACGCCCGCGCCGCAGATACTGATTCCCAGCGCCGCAGGCAGCATCAACGCGGGCTCGATGCGGCCCCGCGAAAGCCGCTCACAAGCCAGGGAACCTGCGCCTATTCCTACCGTGAAAGCCGCATTCAGCAGGGTGACCGCCTGTTCATCCGCGTTGAGGAGCGCCTTGCCGTAACCGGGCACGAGGCTCAAAAATGTCGCGCCCAGGAACCAGAACCACGAGATGGTGAAAAGCAGCACCCGATTCGATCGTTCCGCGAGCGCTTCGCGCAACACGGCCCAGGTTGCCCGATGCAGTCGCCAGTCCACCTGCAGCGACTCGTCGCTGGCGGGCGCGGGTGGCACCCGGCAGGCACTCCAGTAACCCAGCAAGGCCACGCCGAGCACACCGGCCACGGTTGGCAGCGGATTCTCGCTGGAGGCGGCAGCCAGCACGCCACCGATTGCCGCCCCCCCCAGGATGGCGATGTAGGTGGCCATCTGAATCAGGGCATTGCCGCCGGTCAGTTCGGGAGGTGTGAGATGCTGCGGCAGGATGCCGTACTTCAGCGGACCGAAGAACGCGGACTGGGTCCCCATCAGGAACAGCACCAGCAGGAGCAGGGGCATGTTCTGCAGGTAGAAGCCAATCGCGCCCAGGCACATTACGCCGATCTCCAGCAGTTTCGTGCGCCGGATGAGCCAGGCTTTTTCGTATCTGTCTGCCAGCTGTCCGGCGAGCGCCGAGAAGAGGAAGAACGGCAGGATGAAGATGCCGCCGCTCAACACCACCAGCATGTTGGCCGGAAGCCCCGCCTGCATGGACACATGGAAGGTGACAAAGATGACGAGCGCGAAGCGGAACACGTTGTCGTTGAGCGCGCCCAGGAACTGGGTCAGGAAAAGCGGCCAGAAGCGGCGCGTGTAGAGCAGGCTGAACTGGCTCATGCAGCGGCCTCGGACAGGGCGAGAAGAGAGGGGAGAGGGTCGCCAAGCCTCCGCGGAGGAGCCTGGCGACCTTGTATCAAGCGGGCTTGGCTGGCCTCAGAACGGGATGTCGTCGTCGAAATCGCCGCCGCCGGCCGGGAAGTCCCGGGCAGGCTCGTCGCGGCGCGCACCGCCGCCCGCGTCACTGCGACCGCCACGCATTCCACCCTCGCGAGGTGCACTGCCACCACCGCCTTCACTCATGCCGCCCTTACCGCCAAGCATTTGCATCTCGTTGGCCACAATCTCGGTGGTGTAGCGCTCGGCCCCCTCCTTGTCCTGCCACTTGCGGGTGCGGATGCTGCCCTCGACGTAGACCTGCGAGCCCTTCTTGAGGTATTCGCCGGCGATTTCCGCCAGTCGCCCGAAGAACACCACGCGGTGCCATTCGGTGCGCTCCTGCATGTCGCCGGTTTCCTTGTCACGCCACGATTCCGCTGTGGCGAGCCGGATGTTGGTGATGGCGCTGCCGCTGCCGCCGGTGGCGTAGCGTACCTCGGGATCCGCGCCGAGGTTGCCGATGAGCATTACTTTGTTGAGTCCGCGTGCCATGGGTGTGATCTCCTTGTGGTTGGTTTGAATGCAGCCTCCTTGCTGCGGGAGGGATTCTAACTCAGCTTTCGGCTGGCGCCTCGAGCGAGAGCAGGCCCTGCTGGGAGAGCACGAGCCAGAGGATGGAGAGCAGGCCCGCCGCGCCAAACACCCCATGGGTGCCGAACAGGCTGGCGGCCACCCCGCCAGTCAGGCCGCCGAGGAAGGTACCGGCAAACTGGCCGGTGGCGTAAGTCCCCAGTGCGACTCCCTTGCTGGAGGCCGGGGCCGCCCGGGAGATCATGCTGGGCAGTATGGCTTCCAGAAAATTGAAACCCGCGAAGAAGAGCGTCAGGGCGAGGAGCACGCCGCTGAAGGTGGCGGGCATGAGCCAAAGCATCAATTCCGCCACGACCATGCAGCCGATGGACAGCGGAAAATACCGGGCGTCGATGCCTTTGCGATGCGAGCGCCCCAGCAGCGGACCGATGAGGACCAGCGACAGCAGCAGGGCGGGCAGGTAGAGCGTGTAGTGCTCGGCCTTGGGCAGGGCCAGATCCTGAACCAGTACCAGTGGAATGGACACGAAGCTGGACGCCAGTACCAGATGCAGGAAGAGCACGCCGAAATAGAGCGCCCGGAGGTGGTGAGACGTTTCACCGGCGGGCGTGACAACGATCGCGAGCGGTGGTGGCGGAGTCGGCACCGCAAAGAGCACCAGCAGCATGGCCCCCACGCCCGCGGCAGCGGCGCTGAGAAAGACCCCCCTCAGGCCAAATGCCGCATCGATCACGGGCCCGAGGACGAAAGCCAGCGAAAAGGCGAAACCGATGCTGATGCCGATGATGGCCATGGTCTTGGTGCGTTGCTCAGGCCGCGTGAGGTCCGCGGCCAGCGCCAAGGTGGCGCCGGATACAGCCCCCGCTCCCTGCAGGGTACGCCCGAGGATGACGGTAAAGATGTGGCCGGCAAAGGCTGCGATCAGTCCACCGAGCGAGAATATGACGAGGCCGATGGCAATAACCGGCTTGCGCCCCGCGCGATCCGACCAGCGTCCGAAAGGAATCTGCAGGGCAGCCTGTGAAAAACCGTAGAGACCCAGGGCCAACCCTACCAGCAGCGGGGTGGCGCCCGGCAGCTCGTCCGCATAAAGGGCCAATACCGGCAACACCATGAACAGTCCCGTCATGCGCAGGAACAGGGCTGCGGAGAGCGCAAAGGCAGTGCGACGCTCCAAGGGCGTCATGGCATCGGGGGGAGACACGGGGGGTATGACTTTGCCGCAGGGAACTGTGAGCCCGTATAGTACCCGTTTGCCGTTTACCCCCGCCACTCCGGACAGGGAGTGAACGGCATGCATCCCGGCTGACGAAGCCGATCCCCTGGACGCTCACTTGCACAGGACTTCATCGCGATGGATACCATCCACCTGCGTGGTGCACGCACCCACAACCTGAAGAACATCGATCTCGATCTGCCGCGCGACAAGCTGATCGTGATCACCGGGTTGTCCGGTTCGGGCAAAAGCTCGCTCGCCTTCGACACAATCTACGCGGAGGGGCAGCGCCGTTACGTGGAATCCCTGTCCGCCTATGCGCGACAGTTTCTCTCCATGATGGAGAAGCCCGATATCGATCACATCGAAGGTCTGTCACCCGCCATCTCGATCGAACAGAAGTCCACTTCCCACAATCCGCGCTCGACGGTCGGCACCATCACGGAGATCTACGATTACCTGCGCCTGCTGTTCGCGCGGGTGGGCGAGCCACGCTGCCCTGATCACGATGAAGTGCTGGAAGCCCAGACGGTTTCGCAGATGGTTGATCAGGTTCTAGCGCTCCCGCAGGAGACGCGCCTGATGATCCTCTCCCCCGTGGTGAAGGGCCGCAAGGGTGAGCACCAGCAGATCCTTGAGCAGCTCGCGCGCCAGGGCTTCGTGCGCGCACTGGTGGATGGTCAGCTGGTCATGCTCGACGATCCGCCGAAGCTCGCACTGAACAAGAAGCACGACATCGATGTGGTGGTCGACCGGCTGAAGGTTGATCCTGAAAACCAGTCCCGCCTCGCCGAATCCTTTGAAACGGCCCTGAAACTTGGCGAGGGGGTGGCAAAGGTCCAGCTGGTCGATGATCCCAAGGCCGCCGAGCTGCTGTTCTCCGCGAAATTCGCCTGTCCCCAATGCGGCTACAGCATCAACGAGCTTGAACCCAGGTTGTTCTCGTTCAACAACCCCCATGGCGCCTGCGCCAAGTGCGATGGCCTCGGCATCATCCAGTTCTTTGATCCCCAGCGGGTGGTGGAACGACCGGAAGTCAGCCTGCCGGCGGGTGCCATTCATGGCTGGGATCGTCGCAACGCCTACTACTACCAGCTCATCTCGGCGCTTTCCGCGCATTACGAATTTGATCTCGACACCCCGTTCAAGGCGCTCGCGCCCGCCGTGCAGAAAGCCATTCTGCATGGCAGCGGCAAGGAAGAGATTGGCTTCACCTATCTCACTTCAGGCGGGCGCAGCTATACGCGCAAGCACCCCTTCGAAGGCGTACTGCCCAACATGGAGCGGCGCTATCGCGAGACGGAATCCAATCTCGTGCGTGAAGATCTCGCACGGTTCCTCGGCTCCAAGCCGTGCCCGGAGTGCGAGGGCACACGCCTGAATCGCGCGGCCCGAAATGTGCTGATCGCCGGCCACGCCATCGCCACCCTGACCGCCATGCCCATTGGCGACGGACTCGCATTCTTCGCGCAGCTCGACCTGCCGGGCAAGCGGGGAGAAATCGCCGGCAAGATTCTGAAGGAAGTGACGCTGCGCCTGCAGTTTCTGGTCAATGTGGGGCTCGATTATCTCACCCTGGATCGCAGTGCGGAGACGCTCTCCGGCGGGGAAGCCCAGCGCATTCGGCTCGCCAGCCAGATCGGCGCCGGACTGGTGGGCGTGATGTATATCCTGGACGAACCTTCCATCGGCCTGCATCAGCGGGATAACGAACGCCTATTGGAGACGCTGCGTCACCTGCGGGACATCGGCAACACGGTCATCGTGGTGGAACACGATGAGGACGCAATCCGGCTCGCGGATCATGTGGTCGACATGGGCCCTGGTGCGGGCGTGCATGGTGGGCGGGTGGTGGCTGCAGGAACGCCGGCCGAGATCGAAGCCTGCACGACTTCGCTGACGGGACAGTTTCTCTCCGGCCGGCGAAGGATTGCCGTGCCGCTGCGGCGCAATCCTCCGGACCCCGACCGTACCCTCAAACTGCTGGGGGCGCGCGGCAACAATCTGCAGGGCGTGGATCTGGAGCTCCCCTGCGGACTGATGACCTGCGTGACCGGTGTCTCCGGCTCGGGCAAGTCCACGCTCATTAACGACACCCTCTACCACCTGTGCGCGCGTGAGCTCAATGGTGCAGGTCTCGAACCGGCACCCTATGGGCGTCATGAGGGCCTGCAGAACTTCGACAAGGTGGTGGACATCGACCAGAGTCCCATCGGGCGCACGCCGCGCTCCAATCCTGCCACTTACACCGGCCTGTTCACGCCAATCCGGGATCTGTTCGCAGCCGTGCCCGAGGCCCGCACGCGGGGTTACCAGCCGGGACGTTTCAGCTTCAACGTCAAGGGTGGGCGTTGCGAAGCCTGCCAGGGTGACGGGGTCATCAAGGTCGAAATGCATTTCCTGCCGGATGTCTACGTCGCCTGCGACGTGTGCAAGGGCAAGCGCTACAACCGTGAGACGCTGGAAATTCTTTACAAGGGCAAGAACATCAACGAGGTGCTGGACATGACGGTGGAGGAAGCGTGCAGCTTCTTTGCGGCCGTGCCCAGCATAGCACCCAAGCTGCAGACCCTGATGGATGTGGGGCTGTCCTACATCACGCTCGGCCAGAATGCGACGACGCTCTCGGGTGGCGAGGCGCAACGCGTGAAGCTCGCACGCGAGCTGTCCAAGCGTGATACAGGCAAGACGATCTATATCCTGGATGAACCGACCACGGGCCTCCACTTCCACGACATAGAGCAACTGCTGAAGGTTCTGCACAGATTGCGTGACCACGGCAATACGGTGGTTGTGATCGAGCACAACCTTGATGTGATCAAGACGGCTGACTGGCTGATCGATCTGGGACCGGAAGGGGGATCGCGCGGCGGACGAATCATCGCGACCGGTACTCCGGAGACGATCGCCCAGCATCCCGAGAGCCATACCGGACACTTCCTGGCCCCGCTACTGGGGCTGTCTTCCAGTCGCAGGCAGGATGTGGCCTGAGCGAGATCGCTCAGAGGGAAAGTTGAAGGCCTGCGAAGCCTGCGTATACCAGCACTATGAGCGCCTGCGTCTGCAGGGTGAGTACCGAGAACGTCGCCGTGCCTCGGGCGGCGTGGGCCCGTCCGAGCCTCTCGCCCAGCCATACCGTGAGCAGCAGCACCGCCACCAGCGATGGGCCCGGCACCAGCTGCGCGCGTGACATGAAGAGATGGTCGCGCAGGGCGGAGAAGATCAGCACGGAACAGCTCAGTGTCCACAAGGACAGCACCAGACCCGCATGGCGGTTGCGTAGCCGCGGCATCAGCATCGCAAGCAGGCACAGGCCGGATACCACAGCCCAGCGCCAGTCCATTCGAGCCCCGGTCAGTAGCGGCAGGAGCTCGGGCGCGAAGCGCAGACCGAATGCGGCGGGGTAAGTGACGACCACGAGTCCGACGCAGAGAATGAGGCAATACAGCGCACCCTTGAGGGTGATGCCATTGTTGCCCAGGGCCACCCGATGGAGCGGAATGCAGCCCAACAGATAGGCGACCACCCATGGCCACAGCCTCGCATCCAGCAGATTATCGAGCAGTGGCATGGGTGTTCCGTGGCACAGGACTGGCGGCACTTTACCGCGGGACCACGGAGTCCATCATCCCCATCATCCCCACCCGTGCCGCCATGCGTGAACGCAGGTAAGATTCACGCGCCCCGCAACCTGAGCTTCATGGAGCAAGCACGCATGTCCGCCCTCATCTGTGGTTCCTTTGCCTACGACAACATCATGGTGTTCCAGGATCATTTCCGGAATCACATCCTCCCGGACAAGATTCACATCCTGAATGTCTCCTTCCTGGTGCCACGAATGCGCCGCGAGTTCGGGGGGTGCGCGGGCAATATTGCCTACAACCTGAAGCTCCTCGGCGATGAGCCGATCCCGATGGGGACGGTAGGCATCGACTTCGCCTCCTATTCCGAGTGGATGGATCGCTGGGGTATCAGCCGCACCCATGTGCGCGTGGTGCCGGGCACCCTCACGGCACAGGCCTTCATCACCACCGATCTGGATGACAACCAGATTACCGCCTTCCACCCCGGGGCAATGGAGCACTCGGCAGACAATCGCGTGGCCGATGCGAGTGGTGTTTCCATCGGCATCATCGCGCCGGATGGGCGTCAGGGGATGATCGAGCATGCCGCGCAGTTCAGTGCGGCCGGAATCCCCTTCATCTTCGACCCCGGCCAGGGCATGCCCATGTTCAATGGCGATGATCTGAAGGCATTCATCGCCCAGGCGACCTGGGTCACGGTGAACGACTACGAGTCGCAGCTCATGCAGGAACGCACCGGCTGGTCCCTGGAAGAGATCAGCCGCCATGTGGAGGCACTCATCGTGACCCGTGGCGGGGAAGGCTCGCACCTCTACACCCGCGGTGGCCTTATCGAGATCCCGGCGGCCAAACCTGCCGCGGTCACCGATCCCACCGGCTGTGGCGACGCGTATCGGGCCGGCCTGTTGTATGGCCTGACCCGCAAGCTCGACTGGGAAGTAACGGGGCGGATAGCCTCCCTGATGGGTGCCATCAAGATTGCCCATGCGGGGACACAGAATCACCGCTTCACTCGCGCGGAATTCGCACAGCACTACGAGACAGCCTTCGGGACTGCGCTGAAGTGGTGATCGCCTCCGACAAAGACTGAGGTGCCCGCGGGAGAAGTTCCCGCGAGCCCCGGTGGCCGCGCGGCTGGTGTTTGCTGACGCACGAGCCGGGCGACGAGTCCGTGCAAGCTGGTGCCCAAGGGTGGACGAATCCTCCCTCTCGCCAGGGAACTCCGCATGGACACCACACTTGATTCCGGGCTGCACGCCCTGTTGCTGCTGGCCCGCTTGCATGGGATCTCCGCATCGCCCCCCGTGGTGAGGCATCGGTTGGCGCGTGACCCGGCGCGTTGTTCCGCAACAGATCTCCTCAGGGCCGCGCGCGGCCTTGGACTCAAGGCCTCACTGCGCACCCTGCATTGGCAGGGACTGGCGCGGATCCCTTTGCCGGCGCTCGTCGAATTGCGCGGCGACGGTTACCTGCTGCTGGCCGCTGCAGGTGATGATGAGGTCCTCCTGCGACGCCCTTCTGGTGAGTTGACCCGAATGGCGCGTGGCCCATTCACCGCAGCCTGGACCGGCTGGGTGCTGAGTGCCAGACCGCATCGCGGTGCCATGTTTCCGCCTTCCGGTTTCACCTGGTTTTGGCAGCATCTGCACACCTTCCGCAGCGCGCTGCTTGAGGTGCTGGTGCTCTCCCTCTGCCTGAATCTGTTGGGCCTGGTGCCGCCGCTGGTCTTCCAGACGGTCATCGACAAGGTCCTGGTTCATCACGCGTGGACGACTCTGGATGTACTCTGCGCCGGCCTCGTGCTCGTGACGCTGTTTGACACAGTGGCGGCCAGCCTCCGGCCGCGACTTCTGGCGCAGGTGACCAGTCGACTCGATCTCCGCCTCGGTGTGGCGCTCTTCGAGCATCTGATGCGGATTCCTCTGGCCTACTTTGAGGCACGAAGGGTAGGTGACACCCTCGCCCGCGTGCGTGAGCTCGAGCATATCCGCAGCTTTCTCGCCGGCACCGCACCCACCCTTCTGCTCGATCTGGTTTTCGTGCTTTTCTTCTGCAGCATGCTGACCATCTGGAGCCCATCCTTGAGCCTGGTGGTGTTCCTGTCGTTCCCCGTGCTGATCCTGCTTGTGGCATTGTCGGCCCCTGCGCTCAGGGTCCGAATCGAACAGCAGTTCACCAGCGCTGCGGATCTGCAGGCTTGTCTCGTGGAGACTGTGGGCAATATGCGCACAGTCAAGGCGGTGACGCTTGAAGCCCAGCAGACGCGACGCTGGACGGATTTGTCAGCCGCTGCCGCCGAGGCGGGACTGCGCACGAGCCTGCTGGCTAGCCCCGTGGCACAGCTGACAGCGGCTGTGCAGAAAGCGGTGAGCGTGATCCTGCTCTGGTTCGGCGCGCGTCAGGTCATCGAAGGACAGCTCACGCCAGGCGAATTGGTTGCCTTCAATCTCTTCGCAGCACGCGCAACACAGCCATTGCTGCGGCTGGCTCAAGGCTGGCAGGAGTGGGTACAGGTCCGGGTTTCGATGCAGCGCGTGGATGCACTGCTCAAGGTGCTGCCCGAACCGGGGACTGGCGCAGGACAGGATCTCCCAGCGCTGCAAGGATCCATCCGCTTCGAGCGCGTGGGCTTTCGCTATGCGCCGGATCAGCCATCTGCCTTGCGTGATCTCGACTTTCGCATCGCCCCGGGCGAGATCATTGCCATCGTGGGTGCCTCCGGCTCAGGCAAGAGCACCGTGGCTGCACTGTTGCAGCGTCTCTACTTGCCCACCCAGGGGCGTGTCTT